>Ga0268284_1000852_pt1 | contig 17964 bp, 18 predicted proteins | sample saktaG_14_FD_190137 | JGI IMG/M metagenome (GOLD analysis project Ga0268284, IMG submission 190137) | Saline water microbial communities from Sakinaw Lake, British Columbia, Canada - sak_2013_06_06_40m | ecosystem: Environmental > Aquatic > Non-marine Saline and Alkaline > Saline ...
CGCACCGAGCCGCCTTCGGCACCGCCGGTGATACGGACTTCGTAAACGCCTTCCTCGCCGGGGAGGACGGGGAACGGATAGTCCGTCCAGCCGCGGCGCTCGTATGCAAGCACAGTGCCGTCCTCCCGGATCTGCCAGGGCACACTGGTATCGGTGAAGGCGGTGAGATCGACCGTGGCAAGCGGCCCGGTCACCAAGGAGCATTGATTCAGTCGGGTTTCCACCCGGCCGCCTGATTTGCCGCCACCAAATATCCGTTTTTTTGTTATCGTAGGTCTTGACATCGGTGCCCGGTTTCATGAACTCACGGTCATGGCAACCAAAACCACCCCCATCAAAGCCCGCTTCTCCAAGACCCTGATCATTGAACGGATCGCCGATAAAACAGACCTCAGCCGCAGGCAAGTGGCCGCTGTCCTCGACTGCCTGGCCGACGTCATCGAAGCGCACGTCAGGAAGAACGCGGCCGGCGAGTTCGTCCTGCCCGGCCTGCTCAAAATCAGCACCGTGCGCAAGCCCGCGGTCAAGGCGCGCAAGGGCATCAATCCGTTCACCAAGGAGGAAGTCATGTTCAAGGCCAAGCCCGCCTCCACGGTCGTCAAGGTCCGCCCGCTGAAGGGGCTCAAGGACATGGTGGTCTGATATCAAACTCAACCGATTCCCTTCCTGTGAACGAACCATCTCCGGAAATCACTGCCCCTGAACCACCGCCCGTGCCTTTCAAGGATCGTTCGACCGGTCTGGTTGCCTTTGGCGTCATGACCATATTGCTGGGAGTTCTGGCCGGGCTGTTTGTCCCTTTGATGCTCTTCGGACAGGTGATGGCAGCCAAGACCACCAAGGTGCCGCCCGACTTTTCGATGATCCTGCCTGCCGTCGCCATCTATGGCACCATGGCTGTGGGGCTGGTGTGGCTGGGCATCGGCTCCATCAAGGCCCGCCGCTGGGCCAGGGCGCTGTTGCTCATCTTTTCCTGGAGCTGGCTGGGCATGGGGGTGATCGCGGTGACCGTCATGGCGTTTGTGCTGCCGGAAATGCTGGCGAGCATACCCTCCAACGCTGCGAACGGCCAACCGGCCCTGCCTCCGGGCGCCATGGGCATCGTGATGGCCGTCACCTTCGTGTTTTACGGTGTCGTGTTTGTCATTCTGCCAGCGGTTTGGACGTTTTTCTATCACAGCCAACATGTGAAAGCCACCTGCGAGACGCGCGACCCGGCAAGGCGCTGGACCGATGCCTGCCCGTTGCCGGTGTTGGGCCTTTGTCTCTGGCTGATGTTTTCCGCGCCAATGATGCTGGTCCTGCCTATATCGGGTCATTGCGTCATGCCCTTTTTCGGCGTGTTTCTCACAGGACTGCCCGGCACGCTGTACTGTTTGGCCATCGCCGTCATCTGGGGCTGTGCCGCATGGTTGTTGTATCGACTCGACATGCGGGGCTGGTGGCTGGTGCTGGTCACCATGTGTGTGGTCATAGTGTCCGGCCTGCTGACGTTCGCGCAGCATGACATGACGGAAATGTATCAGCTGATGGGTTATCCCGAGGCTCAGATGGAACTGATCCAACAGTCCGGTCTGTTGGTAGGGAACCGCATGAGCTGGTTGATGTCGTTGTCGGTATTGCCGTTTCTGGGTTACCTCGTCTTCATCAGGAAATTCTTCCGACCCAGGGCCTGATCGGAGGCATGGCCTGCTGATGGACATGAGGCCCGCAACAAGGTGCGGATTGTCAGCGGGGTGGTCTTTCCGGGCGGATCCCCGGCCTGTGACCATTGATAGAAATTACCGCTCGCGGTGTGGATGCCAATGAGGCCCTGCCGCCGCGGACGAAGTGATGGCAAGGGAAAGCCGGGCGAACAGGCACATGCGGGTCTTCATTGGGAGCTTTGACAGACTGTGCCAATCAGATCGATGGGCGAGTTTGATCCACAAACCCGTGCGGGGAAAGAATCATGTCGGGGCAATTCCTTGACGGACGGGTTCCATCACGATATCGAAACACCTCCCATGAAAACAAAATTTATCTGCGGTTGCGCGGCGGTCCTGTGTATTCTCTCAATCCCGGCTCCTGCGGCGGACGAAGCCGGGCGAGTGCCGCTGTTCGATGGCAAGACGCTGGACGGATGGGACGTCATCAAGTGTGAAGCTGTCGTGAAGGACGGCAACATACTGCTCAAGGATGGCAACGGTGTCGTCCAGACCAAGCGAAAGTACAGCGACTTCAAGCTCGAGTTCGAGTGGAAATCCCTGAAAGATGACAATTGGGACAGCGGGGTTTATTTCCGTTATGACTCCATCCCGGCAAACAGTGCGTGGCCGGCCCGCTATCAGGCGAACCTCAGGAAAGGTGATGAGGCAAACGTTGACGGCCTGAAAGGCGCAAAAAGCCAGGGACTCTTCAAGAACGGGGAATGGAACTCATTCAAGCTGACCGTGCGCGGCACCACCGTTGAAATGGAAATCAATGGCAAGCCGGCATGGAAAGCCGACGGGCTCGAAGGTCCGGCGGATGGCTTCATCAGCCTGCAGTCCGAGGTAGCCGGTGGTGGTCAGTGCCTCTTCCGCAACATCTTCATCACCGTGCTCAAGTAAGCCGCCTCACCCCAACCCTACGATGCCTGATCGTGCGATGCGGACGCGATTCCTCCTGCCGGCAGCGGCGCTGGTCGTTACTGCAACTGCGGCGCTTGCCGCAGCGCCCGACAATTGGCCGCGCTGGCGTGGTCCATTGGATAATGGGAGCGCCGAATCCGGAACCTATCCGGTGAAGTGGGATGCCAACTCCGGTCTGTTATGGAAAACGCCGCTGCCGGGAAAAGGTTGTTCGACGCCGGTTGTCTGGGACAAGCGCATTTATCTGACCGCGCCGGTGGCCGGAGAGGATGCGTTGTTGGCATTCGACTGGAGTGGCAAGCCGCTCTGGCAAACCACCCTTGGCAAGGAGATCGCCGGCAAGCATGCTAACGGATCGGGCAGCAACCCATCCCCAGCCACTGATGGCCATGGCCTCTTCGTTTGCTTCAAGAGCACGACCCTGGCGGCTCTGGAACTTGATGGCAGGTTGCGCTGGAAGACCAACCTGCAGGAGCGCTTCGGCAAGCTGGACCTGTTCTGGGACGCCTGTGTTTCCCCGGTGCTCACTACCAATGATGTGGTCGTGGCGGTTTTGCATCATGGCGACTCGTACCTCGCCGCTTTCGACAAGTCCACCGGCGAACTGCATTGGAAAGTCGCGCGCAACTACAAGACTCCGACCGAGGGTGACCATGGCTACGCCACTCCGCTGCTGATCCAACACGAGGGACGGGAGGCCCTGCTCGTCTGGGGCGGCCAGCACCTGACAGCATACGCCGCGGCGGACGGTAAACTGCTCTGGGATTGCGGCGACTTCAACCCCGATGCCACCGACAACTGGCCCGCGGTTGCCTCGCCGGTGGTGGTGGGCGGGATCGCGGTGATTCCCTACGGACGTGGCAACCGCTTGCATGGCATCCGGCTTGGCGGCAGCGGCGATGTCACGGCAAGCCACCGGATTTGGCAGCGGCTCGACACCGGTTCCTTTGTGCCGACTCCCGCGGTCAGCAAGGGCCGGATCTATCTTTTGCGCGACCGCGGGCAGGTGGAGTGCATCGACCCGGCATCCGGCAAGACCTTGTGGAGCGGCAAGGTGCCCAATCAAAACGGCGGTTATTATGCCTCGCCGGTGGTGGCTGATGGCAAACTCCACGCGGTGAGCGAAGACGGCTTGGTCGTTGTCGCGCGCCTCGGTGAGCCCCTCGAAATCCTCGCGCAAAATGACATGGGCGAACGAATCATCGCGTCGCCGGTGGCGGTGGCGGGGCGGCTCCTGCTGCGCGGCGAGAAGCATCTGTTCTGCGTTGGGGCGGAGTGAATGGATTGCTGGAAGACGCCTGTCCGGTCAGCCATTTGACGTTATCCCGCGATGACCCGCGACGAACTCATCGACAAAATCCACAAGGTTGAGGCCCTGTTCAAATCCACCCGGTCGCATGGCGAAATGCAGGCGGCACGTGGTGCGCTCGAACACCTCCACGCCCAGCTTGCCGCCGCACCGCAACCGACGGTGGAGTTCAAGTTTTCCCTGACCGATCCATGGAAGCGCCAGCTCTTTCTGGCACTGGTCCGCCGCCATGACCTTAAGCCATACCGCAGCCCGCGCGAGACGATGGATGGCTGGACTTAACCGGCAAGCGACTTTCCGGCAGATCAAATTTCTTCTTTTGTGATCGCGAGGAAAAATCCACGATGCCCGCAAGGGAAGTCCCATGACGGGACGGCCCGTATAACCGCCCTGCAATCCCTCATTCAATGGCGTGCCCCGGCACGCCACCCTGCTACCCCACTTCTAGCCAGTTGCTGACATGAATCCAAAGTTGAATATGGACGCCACCTTCTGGAATGATCGATACGCTGTCGCCGATCATGTCTATGGCGAGGAACGCGACGTGATCGAGGGCACCGGCCACACGGGGCGGGGTGCCGTTGTACAAGTTCTCGCCCGGCGGCCGCTGACCGCCAGATAGCATCCTCTCCTCCAATAACCGTTAGCCGGCAGACATCATGAGCGAATCATCCACCACAAGATATTCCGGTCTGGCGCTGGTCGGTTTCATCTTCATCACGTTCAGTGCCCCATTGTTTGGCGTGGTTGCCATGCCGGGGGCGTGGTATGCGGCGCTGAACAAACCTGCGTGGAATCCACCGGCGTGGATCTTTGGTCCGGCTTGGACGCTGCTTTACACGCTGATGGCGGTTGCCGCGTGGCTGGTATGGAAACGGGGTGGCTGGCGGTGGCCGCTAATGCTCTATTTCGTGCAACTGGCGCTCAATGCGGCGTGGACACCGATCTTTTTCGGAGCACATGAGTTGGGTTGGGCGCTGATCGAGATCGTGGCACTGTGGACCGCAATCCTGCTGACGATGCTGAGCTTTCGTCAGATCAGCAAGACAGCCGGATGGCTGTTCGTGCCTTATCTGGCATGGGTCACGTTTGCAACAGTCCTCAACTTCACCCTCTGGCGTTTGAACCCGGCGTGAGAGCTTCCGAACTCTGTTTTCCGCGAGAAGCTTGTGCGAACTGGCGGAAGCATTCCCGGATATTCCGAACCTCCAACTGAAAAATAACCGGAAAAACAACTGGATTTCCTAGCAATTAGGTGCAGATTGGGCCGGATATATCCACCATGACCACCACCACCCCAATGAAAACAACCACCCCAAAGAAAGCAGCGGCTCCCTTGAAATCGAAAAAGAACCTGACCCGCTTCAGTTACGAAACCGCGGCGTTTGAAGGCTGGCGGCTCAACCTCAGCAAGACCGGCACCACCTTCACCCGCTACTTCCCGGACAGGAAATTCGCTGGCGCCAAACAATCCCTCGCGGCGGCCGAGAAAACCCTGGCGGAACTCAAGGCGCTCATCGCGGGCTCGAAGCTCGTGGACGGCAAACTGGGCGCGGCCACGATCAAGAAGGCGCAGAAGCTGCTGAAAGATGCGGTTTGATCCGGTGCGGGATTGTCTCGCCAAGCAGGGTGTCCGCGGTTAGCTCTTACGCGTAAAGCGCAACCGCAGGCAGCCGCAACCCGAATGCCTTGGGGCGCTTGCCGCTCAGGCGAAGGACTACGCCCTGCACATGATGCGGACGACCGGCGCCGTTCCCCCGACCGCCTGAGGGGTGAGAAAATCCTACCGGGCCGGCATTCGGACGCTCGCTACGAACCAGAGACCAGCCGGCGGGCGGAAGACTCGGGCAGTCCGGCTTCGCGGATGTCGGAGGCGGCGCGCGCGGATGGATACTCGGTCCGGCGGAATTCGAAAGTCCGCGCGTCACTGTCCCAGAGGGTCCATGCGGCGCGGGTGTCGCGGGTGCGTGGTTGCCCCACCGAGCCGACGAGCACGGCGCAGACGCCACCCTCCGGAATACGGAACGCCTTGCCGGGGAGTGCTTCGGGAGCGGGGGCTCCTGGCAGGGCAAACCATTCCTGCCGGTGGGTGTGCCCGAAAAATCCGACATCAACCTCCGAATCCCTCAGGAGTTCGAGAGTTGGCAGGGCCGAAGCCGCATCGCGCAGATAGGGCCAATTCCGGCTATCGTGGAGGGACGCGTGGGTGACCAGCGCTCCGGGCAATTTGAGCGCCATGGGCAGCGAGCCAAGCCAGTCGAGCGCGTCATCGTCGAGCGAATTGAGGGCGTGCCGGATGCCAGCCAAAACCGGATTCGTGCGACTCTCCGGCCCGGATGGAAGAAAGCCTGGCCGCTCTCTGGCGACGAGGGTGTAATAATCATGGTTGCCGAGGACCGCCCGTCCGCCGGATTCACGGACGAGCTTGACGCATTCGGCCGAGTGCGGCCCGTAGCCGACGATGTCGCCGCAGAAAACGATTTCTTCAATCAGGCAGGCAGCCACGTCGCGCAACACCGCCCGGAGGGCATGGATGTTGGAATGGATATCGGAAAGGAGCGCGATCGACGGCATGGCTTTCCAACTATAGGCGTCTGTCAAGTCCCCTGGATGGCGCACCCCCGGCACATTACTTTTCTCCCTACATCAGGAGTGTCCACCGCAAGTCATCTCTTCAGTTTGTTTCCCTTCAGGGGTGGCGTCGGAACGCTGAAATCCATGTCCGGCAGCAACAGCACTCCGTGCAGGCTGCGGGCTGTCAGGTTTGCCACAGTCGCCCGAGACTCAGCGAATTGTTCTCAATGGCCAGCGACGAATCAATGCTAGTCAGGCTGTTCAGATGGTCAGGGTCAAACAGGAAATCCGGAATGATGAAATTTTAGAGGTCAGATTGAGCGCTGAGGGTGGCGGGTTGAATATGGGCGCGGCAGGGCCGCCACGCCCTACCGTTTGTCCTTCCGGGATTTTTCGAGCGATTCGGTCATGGACTCATGGGCAAAAGCGGCTTCGCCTTCGGCGAGGTTGCATTGAGAGGCTTCACGACGTTTGGCCGAGACCTTGCACGCGAAAGCGAGGTTGCTGGCTTGGAGGTCCTCATCATTGGCGGCAAAGGTGGCGGAGTTGTGGGCGTGGATGCCCATGCGGGCGGCGGTCGCGATGGCGTCCTGATTGGCACCGAGAAACAGGAACTCCCATTTGGTGCCAACATTGGTTACGAATGTGGTGTTGCTTCCATTGCTGGCTGGCTTATCGATTTTTCCGGAGCACACCGATTTTACCATGGCAAGCCAGTGAGAGGCGTGATGTGGTTGTGCACCGCCCCGTAGCCGGTGCGGACAATGACGTTAGCTCCAAAAACCATGCGTGCCCTCGTTCCATTTCTTGTCTTCGCGATTCTGGCGCCACAGGGAGTCGCCGGGAACCCGAAAAGGGACCTCGTTGCTGCCGCCCGCACCCAGATCGGCACGACCGTCACCTACGATCCCTGCTACCAGTCAATGGATTATCCCGGAGGCGACGTGCCGATTGACAGAGGGGTTTGCACGGATGTGATCATTCGGGCGCTAAGGAAAAGCCACGGAATTGATCTTCAAAAGTGCGTCCATGAGGATATGAAGGCGAATTTTTCCAAGTATCCGAAGATCTGGGGTCTCAAGGTCACCGACCGGAACATTGACCATCGTCGCGTTCAGAATCTTCAGGCATATTTCAAACGAACGGGCTACGAAACCCCTGTTACAAAGGATGCTTCCGATTACAGGCCGGGCGACCTGGTGACATGCATCGTCCCTCCCAACCTGCCCCACGTGATGGTGGTCTCTGACCGGAAAAGCGATGAAGGCATCCCCCTTGTAATCCACAACATCGGCCAAGGAACAAGGGAAGAGAACCGGTTATTTGAGTTTGAGCTGACTGGCCACTATCGCCTGCCAAAGAGCGAACCCGCGCATGGCACGCCGCCAGAAGCTCCTCAACCGCCTCCCTAACTCACCCCAACCACACGGCCGCCATCGCAGCAAACGTTCGGTGTGGAAAACCAAAGCACGATGAAAGAACTATTTCGAGAACAGGACATCACCCGGGTCAGCTACTATAAGGCTGTGCTTGAGGATAATGGGATTCCGACAATGATTAGGAACGAGTATTTGACAGGGTCCGGACTAACCGAGATCCCAATTCCCGAATTTTTTCCGGCCCTTTGCGTCCTGAATGACGAGGACTACGTGCAAGCAGTTACAATCATTCGAGAACATTTGACCGCAAATCAAAAGAATGCGGACATAGAGGTCACGTGCGTTTCGTGTGGTGAGACGAATCCCGGTAACTTTGATATTTGCTGGTCATGCGGCAACCCGGTATCAGGAACCCAAAACACCGAAGCCGCGGATGGCTAACCGCCTGAAGCCCCTCAACCACCCCACAATATCCAAACCAACCACAACCCAACCGCAGGTCATCGGTGGCCTTGAGCGTTGGGCGGAGAAACGGACGGAAATCGAATGACACGAAGCAGGCATGGGTCCATCTGTTGCATGGTGTTCTTGTTGTCCGTGGCAGCTGCCGGCGGTGCGGAGCCCGTGACCCGTTTTGACAACGTCGTCAAACGGCTCATTCAGTCCATCAACGCGGAGAACTACGCGGGCATTCAGCAGGATTTCGGCAAACTGATGCTGGATGCCTTGCCCCTGGAAAAATCGACGCCGTTCTTCAAGAACCTGATGGGACAATATGGAAAGATTGAGAGGCTTGATCCTCCTCGACTTGATTCCGCCAACCAAGCCGTGTTCGCCGGTCACTTTGAGCGCGCCGTATTGGACATCAAGGTTGTACTTGACGAGCAGGACAAGATCATTGGCCTTTGGTTCCTACCCCAGTCCCCGACGATCCCCGTGCCTGATCGACATGTGACGGCACTCGGGTTGCCATTCAAGGGCGAATGGTCCGTGTTCTGGGGCGGTGAAACGAAAGAGCTGAACCAGCATCACGACACGCCGAATCAATCCTTTGCCTTTGATTTTCTAATCATTGACAGCACCGGCAAGACCCACAAAGGCGATGGCAAGCGGAATGAGGACTATTTCGCCTTCGCCCAACCCGTCCTCGCTCCGGCTGACGGTGAAGTCACGGATGTCATCACAGGAGTCCGGGACAATACACCGGGCTCGATGAATCCTTACTCGGCTTTGGGAAATGCAGTGATCATCGGGCATCGCGAACATGAGGTGTCCGTCATCGCTCACTTCAAGCACGGAAGTATCCATGTCAAGCCTGGGGATAAGGTCCAGAGAGGACAACCTCTCGGTCTGTGCGGGAATTCCGGAAACTCATCCGAGCCCCATATCCACTTCCATCTTCAGAACACGCCAATCATCCAGGACGGGACTGGAATGCGGTGCATGTTCGACAGAGTGACCGTGGTGAAAAACGGGAAGAGCGAATCCAAGACAAACTACTCGCCCGTGAAGGGGGACATCGTAAAGCCGGAATAGGATTGGCGGATCGCGTGCCTGGGGCAGGTTCGCAAGCCGGCACATGCAACGGTTTACTCCTCCGGGCCGCTATTCGGGAGCGAATCATCTCCCTTCATGGTGCCGGGCGACACTTGGGTTCCAGACAAAATAGTTCTTGTCATGGCGGTGCGGATTGCTAGATTGAAAGCAATTCATGTTTCCTGAGGATCCCGTTTGCACCTGCCGGTTTCATGGAAATTTCAGCCTCTGCAACCACCGAGAATCCGAACCGATGAAAACACGCCGCCAACGAATCGAATCTTCCGTAGTCAACCTTGGCTTCCAGATCGCCCCCATGGTCGATGTGGTGTTCGTTATCATGCTCTTTTTCATGGTGTTGGCTGGAACAGTCAAAGTGGAGAACCGCCACAACACCCGGTTGCCCGGCGGCTATCCGACGCTGCCGCCCGACGAAATCGCCATCCGAATCGAGGACGATGGCCAGGTCTTTCTCAACGAGGATCCTCTCGATAGCCCGGCGAGCAAGTCGCTCCCCGAGTTGGCCAACAATCTCGTTCAGCTCCATGAAATTAGCGAAGCATCAAACTCCGAACCGCTGGTCACCATCTATGCCGACGAGGCTGTCCGTTATGAGCGCATCGTTGATACCCTGGATGCCCTCACCCGTGCGCGAATCAGCAATGTGACGTTTGAGGCCGGTGCGCTGGAGTAAGCAGCCGGTGGTTGCCAGGAATTCGCTTGTTCCGAAGCATCGCCATCACGGGCCTTTGGTGCGGAACGGCGTCGCGGGCAGGCCGTTCTTGTTGAGGGCCGCACACCTCCGGGAGGTGGCCGTAAATAGCAGGGTCGCCGTGTTGTGACAGCCTCTCGCTCATCCGCCCGACAATCTGCCTGTGATGCAGCTTGCGCGTCGGTGATCCGTCTCATTGTTCAGCGATTGACGGCCTGCATGGCCGTTTTCGATAGTCGCTTGAAAACAACAGAATGTGCTTGGAGCGGCTCCCAATACCGGTTAGGCAGGGTGGAAGGAAAATTCCAACCCCACAACCCCACAACCCCGACAACCATGAAATCGATTACCACCCTGCTGTGCCTTGCCTTCTGTCTAATCCTTCCACTCTCCGCCAAGGATGATGTCCCGCGCGGATTCACGCCGCTTGCGGAACTCAAGGAGGCGCAAACCAAGGCGGCCGGCAAAAAGCTGGTGGTGCTCGTCGTCAAGGGCATGGACGATGCCTGCCCCAACTGCGCCGCCGCCCTGGAAAACGGCCTCAAGGCGGTAGGCTCCGGCATCGTCAAGGTGTTCGCCCGCGCGGAAACCATCGGCAAGGCGGACGCCAGTGGATTCCCGCCAACCCTTCAGGAACGCATCAAGCAGAGCTTCACCACCGGCGCCGCGGTCACCTTCGTCGTGTTCAATCCCGACATGTCCTCGATCATCGCCGAGGCCTCCCGCAAGGAACTGCAAAACGACAAGAAGGCCACCGCCGAGTTCAAGAAGAAGGTCCAGGATGCCCAGAAGGCGCTCAAGTGATTGCCCCCGCGTCGCTCTCTATTCGATCCTCCCCTTTGGTTTTCCCATGCGTATCAAATCCAACAGCAAAATCCCGGGCGTCGGCCGGGCGTTTTTATCAATGCGCCTGCCCGCTGCCTGCATCATGTCACTGGTGGCAACAGCCGTGGGGGATGATTGGCCGCAGTGGCGCGGCCCGAACCGCGATGGAGTCTGGCATGAAACAGGCATCGTGGAAAAATTTCCACAGCCGCGGATCCACCTCTTGTGGCGCACCCCCATATCAAGCGGATATTCAGGACCCACGGTAGCCAACGGACGGGTCTATGTGACCGACCGCCTGGAACAACCGGCGGAAACAGAACGGGTGCTTTGTCTCGACGCGCGGACCGGCAGGATCCTTTGGATTAAGGAATATGCCTGCGCATATACGGGGCTGGGTTACCCGGATGGTCCCAGGGCCAGCGTTGTCATCGACGATGGCCGGGCCTATTCGCTTGGCTCGATGGGCCACCTGCGCTGCCACGACGCGGTCACCGGCGATCTGCTTTGGAAGAAGGATCCGGGCAAGGACTACACGATCGCCAAAGTCACCTGGGGAATATCCGCTTCACCGCTGGTGGAAAAGGACCTGCTGATCCTTCAGCTGGGGGCGCTGCCCGGCGGATGCATTGTGGCGCTGGATAAACGGACCGGCGAAGAAAAGTGGCGCGCCCTGGATGACAAGGTTTCGTACTCCGCGCCCATCATCATCGAGCGCGCCGGCCGGCGCCTGTTGCTGTGTTGGACCGGTGAGAACATGACCGCCCTGAATCCCGCCACCGGCGCGGTCTTCTGGAAATATCCGACTCCGCCCGTCAAAATGATCATCAATGCGCCCACCCCGGTTGTCGCCGGAGACCGCATCTTTCTGGCCTGTTTCTACGACGGCTCATACCTGCTCGGAATGAAACAAAATCCGCCCTCAGTGGAAAAGATATGGCGTCGTCTGGGGACGAACGAGAAGGATACGGATGCGCTGCATTCAACGATCTCCACCCCCCTCATTCAGGACAACCATATCTACGGAGTGGACAGCTACGGGCAGTTCCGCTGTCTGGAGGCCGATACCGGCGACAGGGTGTGGGAAGACCTCACGCTGGTGCCCGGCGACCGCTGGGCGAACATCCACATGGTGCGCAACGGCGATAAAGTCTGGATGTTCAATGAACGCGGCGAACTCATCATCACCAGGCTCTCGCCCAAAGGAGTCGAAGTGATCAGCCGCGCCAAACTGATAGAGCCCACCAAGGGCCAGTTGGGAATGCGGCAGGGCGTATGCTGGTCGCACCCCGCCTTTGCAGGAAAATGCATCTTCGCCCGCAACGACAACGAGATCGTCTGCGCCAGCCTGGCCGCACAACCAGAAGAGAACCTGCCGCTTCCCGCGGACCCGAGGGATGCACACTGAGGTGTTAGGGGGGAATGGGTCGGGCATGAACCGAGATCAACCCAGCCTGCCTCACGGGTGCATGCACCCCGGGTCCGAGGGCTGAAACAGTTCCCGTCACCGTGCCCTCAAATGCGAACGCGCCGGGCCGGCCACCATGCTCGCAGGACGATCCAAATCCGGTTCAGCCTGCCTGACCGCCGGGTTTGTTAGGAGTTCCCCGGGGGTGTGATTGGGTTGGGGTTTGATTGCATGCTGGAGTGAGCCATGCGAGCAGGAAATAAGGAAATAAGGGGAGCGGTATTTACTAAGATGAAGCAGCGATCTTGCGCGTGCCGGGTTCTCTTCTCACTCTGATTTACGGATTCACCGATCTACCGAAACACTGGATCTCCTTCCGGGGTGAAGGCCGTTGCACGGGCCGGTGGCGGGGCTTCGCTGCGCTACGCCCGCCCAAGCCGGACCGGTGGGCGGGGAAAAAAAGTTGCTTCAGGCGGCGGCCCGCCCCTGCTATTTGGCCGCGTTGGACTTGCCGCCGCCGACCAGTTTCGCCGCGACGAAGTTCACGAGTTCCTTGCGTTCGGCGTCGTTCAACGCCGTCTTGTAGAGAAAGACGTCGCCGATTTCGCCGTTGAAAGTCGACCACGCGTCCGGCTCGTTGCGGCCGAGGTTGATGCAGCGCCCGTAGCCGCCGACAACGCCGGGCACGAGCTTCGTCATCTGATCGGCGGAATCGCTGGCCATGATTTCCCGGTTGTCGGCAAAGGCCTTCCAAGTCCCGTCGGGCTTGACGACGAGGCTGAGGATGGCGATCTGGCCGTCGGCAAGCGCGAACTCGCTGGTCTTGGCCTGGCCATTGCGGCGGACGTACACCGTGCCATTCGAGTTGTAGATGCCGAGCTGCAGACGGTCGTAGAAGATGTCGACCACCGAGTCCCAGGCGTCCCGGGCGCTGTGGCGGCGATGGCGCACGGCGGCCACGATCGTGAACCCTTCGCAGGCGATGTCCGCCGTGCGAGCGGAGCCAAATCGGAATCCGTCGCCTTCCGGTGCGTTGATGCTAGCGAACTTCCGGCCGTCGATGCGGGTCACGGTCGGGTTGGACATTGGCGCGAGGGATTCGCCCTTGGGAAACCTCGTCGGCCAGGAGGCGATTTTGTCTCCTTCCGGCAAATCCTCGGCAAGGCACGAGAAGAGCAGGTCGCCCGTTCGAGGAACGCTGCCGGTCTCCTTGTTTTTGCTTTTGAAGCGGGCGAAGATCTGGTGGCTGTCATCGATGCTTTTGAACGAATACGAGGACACGGCGCCGACGCTCTTGCCGTCCACGATCACGGCCTCGATCTCGAAGCCGGGATTCGCCGAGATGGTGAAGACATGGTCGCTTTTGGGCCAGGCGTCCTTCATCCCCGAGGGGGTGACGGTTCCCCCGTAGCCGGCGCCGGACTCGATCAGCAGTGGCGGCAGGGGTGGATCGAGGTCCGCGTTGACGTACTTTTTGATCAGGGCCTCGTAGTTCGGGTCGATGCCGCTGAAGGCCTTGAAGTTCCAGACGCCCGCGCGCCGTCCGACGTTCTTGATCGGCTCCATGTTCGTGATCGTCACGCGAAAGTAACGCGCATCCACGTCGTTGTCATCGATCATCGGACAGCCGGGCTTCTGGTTCGACCGCTTGTCGGCGAAAACTTTCCAGTTCGTCTTGTCGGTCGAGTATTCGAGGAGGTACTGATAGACGTGTTCGGGATACTCGAACTGCAGATGGGTGCGCCGGACTTTCTGCACGCTCCCCATGTCGATCTCGATCCATTCGTTCATCTTCCCGGTTTCAGCGCGCCAGAGCGTGGCGTTGTTGTCATCGGTCGCGTAGCGTGGCAAGTAGGTTCCTTCGTTCGAGGACGCGACGACTGCAGCACCCCGGGCGAGGTTGGGAAACTTGTTCTGGTTTTCGCCGAAATACCCGACGCCCTGGTGCGTGGGGAGGACCTTTTCTATCTGGTCGTCGGCGGTGAAGCGCATGCGGTCGATGCAGGTCTGCCTGGTGAGCCCCCCGGCCGAGACCCAGATGTCGTGCCGGTGGTAGATCATGAAATAGTTGTCGTTTTCCTGCAACACGCTGTGGTGGCCGGTGCCGTGGATCTTGCGCGGCACGTCGGACGAGAGAATCGGGTTGTTCTGGCCGTAGATCCACCCGGTGTCGGCCGTGGGGCCGGCTTTGTTGATCGAGTAGCGGACGTTGTAGGTTTCATCGTGGCAGGAGGCGTTGGAGTACATCATGTAGTACTTCCCTTTGCGCTTGAGCATGTAGGGCCCTTCCATGATGCCCTCCAGCTCGTGATAGGGAATGCGGCCCTTGCTCTCGAAGGTCTTCATGTCGTCGTTGAACTTGACCCACCCCGATCCGGCGTCGTTATTGCCGGCCCACGTCGTGAAGTAGCCGTAGGTCGCACCGTCGTCGTCCTGAAAGCTCTGGAAATCGAGCGTGATGACCGGAGGGACGAACTTGTCCGGGACGAGGGGGTCCTTTCCGTAAGGTCGCCAAGGCCCGACAGGGCTATCGCCTTCCGCCGCGAAAGTCATGCATGGGAAGTTGTAGAAAAGGTAGTATTTCCCGTTCTTCTCCATGCAGTCCGGCGCCCAGTTTTTGTCGTTCGGGTTCCAGTTCAACTTGTAGTTGACCCAGTTGACCATGTCCTTGGAGATCCAGACCTGCGTCCAGCCCTCGCACGCGCCGATACCGTCGGTGGAGGTGTAGAGGTAATAGGTGTCCCCGAACTTCTTCAGCGTCGGGTCAGCGAAGTAGCCGGGCACCACGGGGTTGAAGTTGCCGATCGCGTCCCAAGCGGCGGCGGTCTCGCCCTCGGTGGCCAAGGACGGGGAGGCGAACGACGCTCCGATGCCGAGGCGGAGCGCCAACAGCAGGAGGGTGACTGATAATGCGGACATGGTTTTTTTCATGGATTGCTGATTGCTAGGGATTTACGATATGGCATCCGGGATTGGGCCGCCGGCCCGAAGGCCGGACGACGCTCCCCGCTGATCAGGACGAGCGCAATGCACGCACCCTGTTCCTCGGGGTTGGGATTGAGCTTTGATTGCATACCGGAGTGAACAATGCGAGCAGGAAATTATTGACATGAAAGCCGTTGCAAGAACCGGGCCGATCCGGAGGGCGGAAAAATGGGGGGCGCGCGCCTCAACATCAAATGCCTGTCGCTTCCGCTAGAAAAAACCGCCGCGGCCGCATCGGCGCAGGATGCTTTCTGCTAGTAGCGGTGGCCTAACAATCAAGGCCCCTTGGCGGCGGCCTGGATTTCGGGTTCGCCCGTGAAGGAGAGGGTGACGACCGTGGCGATGGGATCGAGCGGGCCACCGGGCAGTTGCAGGGTCCACGCGCCGGGCTGTCCGCTGATTGCTAGATCGCCCGTCCGGCCGGGAATGGCGGCTTTTTCCGGCCGGGTGGCGAGGCCATTAACGGTGAGCTTGCCATCCTCGGGGCGGCTGAAAAGGTGCAGATAGAGATGGGTGGTTCCATCGGCATTGTGGCGGGTGGTCGAGCGGCCGTCCCACGAGACTTTGGGAAACAACGAGGCGGTAGTGCCATGGATGGACTCGCCGTTGGTTTTCATCCACTCGCCAATGGCCGCGAGGCGTTCCAGCGAGGCGGCGGGGATTTCGCCTTCGCCGGTGGGGCCGACGTTGAGCAGGTAGTTGCCACCCTTGGGATCCGCGCGGCGTATAGCGCTCCTTCCCGAACTCCCTGATCTTCAGCTTGCTATTAATCTATCGATTACTGTGTCATGAGGTTCAGCGTGCGGCTGAGCTGATCCACCGACTGCTGACATGTCCCGTTCGCGGGGACGAGGTAGGTATGAATCCTGTAGCCACATGCCACAGGTGCCGTGGCCGGCAGAGTCAACGGGGTCGCGTAGTCGTAGATGGTATGGCTGTAGTTCGTCACCACGCCGTGCACCTGAGAACTGGCGATCCGGATGCCATCCGGGTTGTTGACGTCAACGCGCACATCCATGTCCTGGCGCGCCATGAATGACCCTTGGACTTTCAGCGTGCCGCCTGAGGCCACGGCCATCGGATCGGCACCGCTGTCATTCACAGTCCACCAGATGAAAAGGTGGTCCACGCCGGTGAGGCTGACTTGGGTCGAGGTTTCTGCGAGACTGGAGGTATCGGCGGCACCGGGCGGAACCATCTTCACATGAATGATGCCCTTACTCCACGGCTGGACCGTGGCGGGAACCGGCAGGTCCATCCTCTTGTTGCCGGACCCACGCTCCACCAAGACGCGCGTGCCCGACACCCGGGCGTTATTCACTGACAGATCGACGAGCAGGTCCCGCTTGTTGAGAGCGCCGTATTGCACGCTGAAACAGGCCGTATCCCCCGCCGAGAAACGGAGCGGCAGGTTGTTGTCCGGTGGCGGCAGCGCAACCAGTTCACCCCATTGGTGGTATAGGTTGGAGCTGATGAGGAGCAGGTAGTCCGAGGTGTTTTTCAGCGAGGGATACTCAAGGAACGTTTGCGAGCCGGAACCCTTCGAATCCGCCACGTAGTCCACGCTGGAGATGATCGCGTTCAGAATCGCCGTGTAGGCCGGCATCTGATCGCGGTCCTGGGGCAGGGCCAACCGCTTCGCGACCGGCGGCTGATTTGTGTAAGGCGGCGGGGTCAGCAGGTTGTAGACCTCGCCGGTAGCAAGGTTGAGTTGGTAGTCCTCCGAGTCGCCCGTCATCCCGAAGTGGCGTGAGGAAATCGTGTCCGTCCCACTGAACGGCCCGGCGGTTGCCCGGCCGACGCGCACGCTCCAACCATCGTGGTTCGAGTAGTTGCGGGTAAACGTGTAATCCCAAGCCGTCACGTTGCCCGGATAAAGCAGGTTCCCCTCGACCCGGGTGGGCGCAATCCAGCGCACCGGAACGTTGTTCTCTTCCAGGTAACTCTGCCAGTCGCCCCCGACGGGAAGCACCTTGAAACTGAAATAAACGCTATCCGGGTCTTGAACCGTGGTGGGCAGTGTGATGGTGATCTTCGTGTCGTTGAAGTTGAAATCGCCGGGCTGCACCGTTACGCGACCGTTCGCGTACCAGCCAGTTTTGTCCATAAAGTCCACAAGGATGTCGTGAGGCGCATGGAACCGGCCGCACAGGCTGATGTGATACGTGGCGCCAGGAGCCACACCCGGCGTGACGTATTGGCTCCAATATTCTCCCTCAGCAAGCGCACGGGGGATTACGCTAATCGCGTTGCTTTCCCTGGTCTCGCCAACGAGCACGCAATCAGCCGATGCGATGAGAAGAGCGAAACCGCCCAGAAGTTGACAACTCCATTTTAACCCGATGATGTTCATTTGCATTTATCCTCAATAAGGCACGGGGCTTCCCCACGATAGCCTGAACGGTTGCTTTTTCGTAAAAGTTTCCACAAAAGTGAAGTTCGTGCGAAAAAAAGCCTCATGGAAAAATATTAACTGCTAGAAATTTGCTTTCCCGGTGAAGGCCGTTGCAAGAGCCGGTGGCCGGGCCGGGGGCGTTCAATTTTCCGTTAATCTGCTAGAGGCCCGAAGGGCTGGCTAACGGGATGAGTGATGGCAGTTGCGGCACCGGTTGGGAAGGCAATTC
>Ga0268284_1000853_pt1 | contig 17954 bp, 46 predicted proteins | sample saktaG_14_FD_190137 | JGI IMG/M metagenome (GOLD analysis project Ga0268284, IMG submission 190137) | Saline water microbial communities from Sakinaw Lake, British Columbia, Canada - sak_2013_06_06_40m | ecosystem: Environmental > Aquatic > Non-marine Saline and Alkaline > Saline ...
GGCCCTGCACCCTTCCCCGGATCCCCCAATAATTTCTATAGACGTTTCTCCCTCATTTCCAATTAAAATTTCCATTATCGGCATTTCATTTTCTCCTTTAATTATCTAACCCAGTGTTATTACGATACATAATCATGTCTACAGCTAATCTTTGTTCTCTAATAAGCATACCTGTATAAATGGCATATGATGTAAAATCAACTATCATCGCTTTTTTTCTCTCTATAGAGCGGGTGCTTTTTAGCTCTTCCAATAAAGAATTAGCTAGGTGTTCTAATATCTCTATAGACGATTCTGGAAGATGCTGCGCCCCGAGTTGAAAGAACTTAGATAACTCGAGAGCAGCATCAGCCATTTCAAATCCAGTAAATGCATTTTGATTATGTTCAAACATATCAAGCATTTACACAGACTTTTAGTAACACACCCCTGCTATCTTCAGTGCGTTCTAGTATAGTCCCCACATTTCCTATACGTCTTCTACAAATAATCTCGCTATATTCCATCATTATTTTGTTCATATCGCATTGGTCCATACTTCTGCGCTTAGATCCTACGAAATCGGAATCACTCTGTAACGTGTAGGAAACGCTGCCTTCATCATCTTTTTTGTCCTCTACTAGTTTACCTAGATAGACATTGTTTTTGCCATAAAGCTTATAAGAATCCCATTTAAAGCTAACGTTGTTAAGATCACATGCTTCTTTAAAAGCGTCTAAGTCTAGAATTTTTACCTTAAGTAGTACCTGCCAACTCATGTTGTCTCCTTTAAATAGTTTTTAAAATCTGAATACCACGTCCCTCAGTTGGCACAAAATCTTTGCTCTTAGTAATAACCAAAGACTTGGCAACCGACTGTGGGGCGGTTTTATTAGTTAGGCAGGCGAATTCTAATTGTCTTTTAAATTGTTCGCCCACATTCATTAGATCTCCATCTGCCTCAAAGAACAACGGCCCAGGTTTTCCAAATGTATTTATTCTTATTACCTGCTCACCTCCAAGTTTAATAACGAATCTAGTATTATAGGACGGCTTTTGCCAGCCACTCTGCGAAGCTGACACAATAATATAAGGATGCAACGTCCAGTATTCAGTAAATGTATCACTGGTATTTAAAACTTTCACCATGCCAGCTAGTAAGGCATCTTGTGATGGTATTAGGACTTGATCCTCTATTACTGGTAAGAAAAACTCTATTCGGTCCAAGACATGAAAGGAAGGTTTGTACATTCCGGTTCTTGCTAAAAATTTGTAGGCTCCCATTGTCGGCTCCTTTGAAAATATTAAAATCAAAGTCTAATTTAGACCTTACCACATTTCTTGCTGCTTGTCAAGCATTTTTTTCGAAGAGGCGCATTTTTCTATAAGTATAGAATTTTAAACGTTGTTCCTTGCCTGTTTGGCATAAATTGTAAGGATCAACAAAATCTACAACGATAGGTTGTTTCTTATTCTTGTCAACTCTTTCTATGCGGCCAACAATTTGCCTCATATCTGATCTGGGGGTAGCTAATACCAAGCAGGATAATCTAGGTATGTCGGTCCCTCGTCCCATCATAGAGAAACTTGCTAGTATAATCATGCAGTTATCTGCAACTCTTTTATTCTCAACCTTGGTCTGTTCTCCAATATAGAAGCCTATCATTTCTTCGGGAACTTCATATACTTCTATTAACCATCGTTTTATGTTTCTCAATTGAGATATTCTATCACTTAGTATTGCTGTAGGGCGTTCTTCTTTTATTGCTGCTTGATAGATATAAGAAGCTATGGTGTTGTTTCTGTCCTCATTTTTAGCGAGCATTGTCATTAACATGCCTTTGCTCTTAATTCTATCTTTAGAGTGGGGCAACTTTCCAGAAGATGTATCATAATTCACAAATACCACATCAGGAGTCATGGTGTTTGATTTTTCGCACATGATCTTTACTTCCACTAGATGATTCTGAAAGATCACATGGAGACCGTCTGCTCTTGTCTCAGAAGCAGTCATTGCAATTCTATATTTTGAATTAAACATGATTGCAGCGGGTGCGAATGTGTTTGGGGGCACAGAGCTATCGCATTCATCAAACAGCAGCAATCCAAAGTATCTTCTAAATGGCTCTAGATCTATATACTTTACTACAGTGTGAATCAATCCTACAACAACTTTTTTGCCCTCCCACTTAATTTTACCTGCTTGACAGGTTCCAATATCTTCTTTCTTGAGGTCAGTAGTTTTTAGGATGCGCTCTATCCACTGTCCTATAAGATCTTTCTTGGGAACAATAATAAGAGTAGTGCAGCCTAAGATTTCCATCATCTTAATTCCCATTTGGGTCTTGCCTGAACCTGGAGCAGCCCCTAAAAAGAAGCCAGTTCTACCGTTATTTAAATGTTCCTTGAATTCATTTATAGCTAGTTGCTGATAGTCCCATAGCTTAATATTACATTCGAAGTCTATTTTAGTTCCATGGTCCGTTTGGTCTATAATATTCTTGGCTACTTGCTCTCTATTTTTGAAGTAATATCTTGGGAAATAAAAGAAGTTATCGTCTTCGCTATACATAGATATTCTTTTTTCTTCATCATAAGAATTAACTGCTATCAGTTGTTGTTTATAGTAGTGTAAGTCTGCGTTGGATATTTCTGTTTTAGGTACAATAAAGAAATTCATGTCATAAGCAGTTTCAAATTTATATGGAGCCATCGTTACATCCTTTGAAAAAAATGGCCCGCTTTGAAGTTGAGCGGGCCGAGGAGGAGGTTTTAATTCCTGAATAAGGAGTAACTCCTTAATTATCCAAAGGAGTTATAATTTTTGCAAGTAAATAATGCGTTCATTATTTTTTCTTAAGGGACAGTTTGTTAAAAGTTCGAATATTTTTTATAGAGAACTCGTCAAGCGAGATTGTACCAACATATTTAGTGAGCTCTGTTACTGATGGTTTAAGAACAGCGTGTAAGAGATCCATCTTCTTATTCTTTTTAAGCCATTCAAGCAGTAGTTCAATATTAACGTCGTAGCTGGTAGTATCACTAAGGTAAGCAATTGCGTAATTACCTGCAATCTCATGTGTATCATTTATAATCGCTTGTTCTTTAATTTGATCCTTGAGCTCATCAAGCTCTTTCTTAAGCTCCTTCACTTGGGTATCGAGAGAAAAGGCTCTATCCACAATTGTTTCCTGTGGGGTTTGTTCACTCGCTATCTTCTCGCGGCTAATCACTTTTGTTTTCATCTCTTTTTCCTTTCTTTTGTATCAGCGGCCCGATTCGTTTAGGCATTTTAAACAACGTCCCCCAAATAATTCAACATAACCATGTTTGAAACAGAAGTTATCGTCTGGGGTTCTTTTAACAAGCCAGCTTCCTGTTGATACTTGGAATATAATGTTTTTCTTTTGTAACCAAGCTAAACTGCTTGCTACTGCTACTTCCGTTAGTTTAGTGTATTCTTGTATAATTTTAGCAGATGCTCCTAATCCTCGTTCTCGTGCTGTTTTGGTGGAGGATATATTTTCTACGGCAAGAAGCACTAACCTACGCTCATCTTTGGCGTTCTTTCTAGAAATACCTCTAGGTCTAGTCAGTGCTTCTTTTAAACTTGCTCCTTGTGCTAATCTACTGCGTAACAGTTTAGGAGGAATATCAGCCAAAGATGCTAAATCTTTTAGTGTTTTTCCTGTGTTACCTATGTATTTACAATTACCACACGTTTTACGTTTCCCCCACACAAGATCATAGATATCAAATATACCTTGTTTTCCACAATCACACTGGCATAACCACCACCAGCTACGATTCTTTTTGTACTCTCGAGATTTTGCAATAAGGCTACCAAAACGTAGCTCTGTTATGTCCCTATCTTTTATTAAAGAAGACTTTCTCATAGCTCGGTAGTCTCTTGAACTAAAGCACCACATTTAGGACAGCACCAGCTAATATTTACATCTTCTTGATTCTCTTCAAAATCAAAGTGTTGTTGTAAAAGTGTCTTACATTTCTTACATTTGGGTTTATGTGGGGTAAGATCTGGTTTATGCAGGAAATATAATGAATCTATTGTGTCCGCTGTAGTTGCTAATCCAAACATAAGTTGTTACTCCTTTAGGCTTAAACTAAGTTAGAGTGAGGCACGCTCACTTCAATTATCTTCTGTCTCAGGGGTAGCCCCAGTTTGATATCGCTCCGATTCCGAGCCAAACTAGCCATATTATTATGAAAATACTCATATTAGTAACCTTTACTATTAAGGTAAGTCTGGAAACTTTTCAGCCAGGAGGCTTTGTAGTTGATCCAGATATCGTCTATAGTCTGCCTGAATATCTTTTAGCTCTTCTAAAGTATCCTCGAAGTCTTCATTGCAGTCCTCTAGAAAATCTAATGTATCTTCTACCTTCTCTGTCCATTCTATCATTAATTCCTCCTAGCAAGATCCAACAGGATCTAGGTTCTCTAAGTCATCAGACATGGCTGCTTTGAGCATATCTTCAGGCTTAGGCATAAAAGTAGGTTGTTCTACCATATGTATTCCTACATCGTATATGTCCATGTTATATTTGGAAGAACTTTCATTGATGGCTTTCTCTACAGCACGAGCAGATACAACAGCAGATTTTACTTCTCCTGATGGTGTAGTTGCCTTGCAATCTGCTACTTTGGATATAGTAAACAGACACAACATAGCGACTTCACTTAGCTCCATAGGGGTTAGCTTTGCTATCTTTTTGGTAAGAGCAATTTCTATTTGAGGGACTACCTCTGCCGCATCTGGTCCTTTTAGAGCGCACCTTATAGTTTCTGCCAATTCTATCCAAGTATCAATAGCCCGATCGGGCAATTTAGCCATGATTCCTCCATTTGTGTTCAAAAGTTGTGTGATCGGGAAATTTTGCATTATACACGCAATCCATATTTACGTCTAGCTGACAGCATTTCGTTGTAGAAACGCTTAGCATATTTCTGATAGACAGCATATAGGGGGTTAGCTTTGATTGCTGGTGTAGCTTCAAGTGTCTTGGTGTTAGCAAACAGTAATGTGTATGCTTCCCTAAAGTTATTTCTTTCCACTTCAGTGAGTGGAGTTGAGTCATCAATTCTCAATATCATAGATTATCCTTTCGTTTTAGACTAAGGCTGCATATTTTAATTTATAGGAGAACCTTAGTGTTTCTAAGTTATTCTTAAAGTGTAACATAGTTTTCCTTTCTTGTCAAGCATTTTATGCATTTTTTGCTTGACATGGCTTTTCAGTGGGTTTATAGTATATATGAAGTGAGGCAATTGTGAACGTAGTAACTCTTAGATTCCCTATAAAAACCGAAGCGGTTGATTCCCTTAAAGAAACAGCGAGGCAGTTCTCTGAATCTTTTGCTAGGGTTTGTGCCGAAGGCTGGAATTCCAAAAGAATTAATGGCGTTGAGTTGCATCACTCCACTTATGCGCGCGAGCGCTCCATTACAGCACTGCCCAGTCAATTGGTTGTATCCGCTAGGATGAAAGCTACAGAAGCGCTTAGCTCCGCTAGGACTAAAATAAGACGAGGTAAGAAAGCTTCGTGTCCTTCAGGGAAGCAGCTTACGATAAGATACGATGCGCGCTCTGCTACGATTAAACTTGCTGAGGGCACTGCAACGCTTGCAACTAATTACGGAAGAGTTTCTGTTTCTTTTGTCGTCTGCGACTACTACAGGAAATATCTTGACTGGAAAGTTTGTTCGTCTGACGTTTGCTTTAAGCGAGATGGTAGGATCTTCCTTCACGTTGTGGTATCCTCTAACGAAGTTGTTGTAGCACCCGTAGACGAAGTTCTTGGTATAGATTTGGGCGTTAATCGCCCTGCTGTTACTAGCTCCGCTGACTTTCTTGGTGAGCGACGCTGGAAAAATGTTACTAAACGTCTTTTTAATCTCAAGCGTGCATTGCAAGCGAAAGGCACTCCAAGCGCCAAGAGGCACTTGAAGAAACTCTCCAAGCGAGGGACCGGTTTCCGCAAAGATTGTGATCACGTTATGTCCAGACGAATTGTTGATGCTGCTCTGCCGGGGTCTACCATAGTCCTCGAAGATCTTGTGAACATACGAGCGAACATGAAAGGACGCAAAGCACAGCGCAGACGCTTGCACTCGTGGTCTTTCAATCGACTTCAGACGTTCCTTGATTACAAGTCCCGCATGGCGGGAGTTAAGGTTGAATATGTTGATCCACGTTACACGTCTCAAAAATGCTCGCGCTGCGGGCATATAGAGCGTGAGAATAGGCAAAGCCAATCGTGGTTTGTCTGTAAGAAATGTGGATTTCAGCATAATGCCGACCTCAATGCAGCTAAGAATATTCGTCAGAACCATCTGGCTTCCAGGGGTACATCCGCTGGGAGCAGGCTCTTTGTCAACGCGCCTATCGTAGAGCTCTGAGAGTATTTACAAACCACCGACTTCAGTTGGCGGTAGTTGACCAATTCTAGTTATCACAGATCGCGCTCCTTCTTTCCGGTCCTCCACGGAAGTCTAATGGTAATTCGTCTTTGCCCCAAAAGTCGCCACACCAATCGGTATTTTTAGTTTTAGGCCATAGTGCTAATCCAAAAGGATCGACGCTGCTAATAGAAGGTGAATTAATTCTGCATCTTCCTAGTTCTAGGCTAGACACATCTAATTTGGCCCAATATTTACATTCGTCACATTTCATTCTTAATCTCTTTTCTACATAGTTCTTTCTGTAGTTTCTTCTTTTTATTCTCTATCCTACGAGATCCCTTTGCCCACACATACCAACAGCGTGGTTTTATTAAAGACATTTTTTTCTTCTTTCTTTTTTTCATTTGCAATCATTTGCAATCAATTGCACCGAATGTCTTCCGTCAATCCCATTAAAAGTATGTTGCCTTTTCGTATCACTGAAGCTCCCGGGCTTCCCGGGACAGGTTGAGCAGCATCTACTGTTGTTCCCTTTGGAAGGAATACGGCATCTCCATTTGCGACATCGAAAATTATCATTTGTCTTCCTTGTTGTTGATTGATGGCGCATACTCTAGCTACTTTAAAAAATCTCTCAGCGTCGTAATACATGTAAGCGTTATCAGTAACTACGCATCCAGCCGTAGCTGAAATAAATGATACCACAATTAGAATTAATGTCAAGATAAATTTTCGCATGATTTACTCCTGTTGTAAAAAAAGTGATGATGTGTTTGGTGGGGAAGGCTCGCTTTATCTGTTCTGATATAACTGTATGAGTTTACTCAGTGACCCAGATATTTCTGCTAGGTTAATATTTATTTCTTCTAGCACAGGATCTGTGACTTCGTTACATTTAATTATAGTTTTAGCTATATTTTCTAAGCTCTCGTTTATATTGAGATCAAAGATTCGTAAGTCCCTGTTATCTATAGGTTGTCTAGACATTATATGTGCTCCTTCTTTTAGAAAATCTGTCCCATAGTTCTTTTCTCTTCAGTAGGATAAGTCCCGGCTGATATACATACATTTCATATTTAGAAGAATCTAAAGTCTTATGCACAAATTGAATTAATTCTTCTTGTGTATATCTTTTTTGAAATGTTTTACGTTTTGTTACAACTCCGTCGCCTTTTACCTCGCCCTTAATTGGCTCCGTTCTTACTGCTATTAAAAGATAGTTAGCGGTGTAATTAAAAGCATTTTGTAATACTCTTCTTCTTTCTTTTATATCTTCAATAACATTTAATACATATATCAAGGTGACAGCATTAAAACTTACTTTAGGTATTTCTTTTACCTTTGTGAAGGTATAATGATTATTAAGGCATGCTGTATACGGATCATATCCATACGCTCCTGTATACTGTAGTTCTTGGCGGAGATGTTTCAAGCACTGACCTCGTCCAAATCCATAGTCTAAGATGAAGTTATCTTTATTGATAACCTTCATCTTTAAGAATTCACGCATAGGCATAGACAACTTTGATCTAGCAATCGCAGTGGGATGAAATGCTCTCATTTTTATTTCCTTTATCTAGTCTAGGGTAGACTAATGGAAAGGTTAGTGCTTTTATCATGGTTCCACCAGAAGCAACATTGTTTAAATGTGCGTCTAACACTTTCTTAAATACTAGGGCAGTGGCAACTGCGCTTCTTTTCTCAAATGTTTCTACATTACTGAGCTGAACAATAAGCATACCACACAAGAATAGAAGATTACTCTGCTCTTCTGGGCTTCTACTATCAAGATATTTATGAATCGCTTCCTCGAAAGTATTAGAATCTTTCTGTGATCCATTAGGAGTTACTACTGCCTTAGCGAATGATTCCGCAATGATAATGATTTCTTTTAGAAAGTCAGTGTTATTCTGGAAGGACATAGGGCTCCTCCTTGAATAATTCCTCGAAGATTGTTTCAATGAAGTTAGGTGGGAATAATCCTACAAGATACGCGGACTTAACAGTGTCAATGCAAAAGGATAGGAGAGAAGATATATCATCCGCAGTTATGGCATCTTTTGCGAAGACAAGAGCGGCAAACAAATCAGCCGGTTGTGTATTATCCATCACTTTTTTAGTGACAGCAATTAACTCTACAGCGAGTTGTGTAGCGTTTTCTTCTTTAGTCATCGTCTTCCTCCTCTGTGTTTTTAAAGGGAGTAACTAGCAGCATTATGATGAATGCTGCTACGGCTATACAAATAACATCAACTGTTGACAACTATTTTTCCTTTCGGTCAATTCTTAGCATCTCGTTCTTTTTATCTACAGATACTTTGAATCGGGTTGTTGTGGGAATATTCCATTTCAGATTCTTCAGAATAGCACTGATCTCAAGGAAACGTGTTGACTTCATCTTAGTTAGCTTACGCCTGAATGGTATATGCCCATCGCAGGGTTTAATGTACAATGCATCTGGGTTAGTGGTATCTTTGTGGAGCAGCACAAAGTCTGCTTCCTTCTGTCCATACAGTTGTTTTAGTAGAGCATATGCCTCAACACTCAGAAACATGCGCTTTGATTTGGCATTAATAGATACCATGGGATATCCTGCACTAGCATGGCTTCTTTCAACTTTGATTACTTCGATAGACATTCTAGTTCTCCTCTCCTTTTTCTGTAACATCAGCATACTGATATTTAGTTTTAATGTACTGGTTGAAATATTTACCTTTTGATTCTGACGCTTTAAACTCATTGAAGATAATTACTGGAACATTTTGATAGGCATATATCTTACCTGTCTTTTTAAATTCTATGAACAGCTCTTTAATCTTAGGCCAGTACTCTACATGCTGTATAATAGAAGAGGCAGGATAGAATTCAATATAAGGAAGTGTTCCTTCACCTTCTGGAGTTACGATAGACTTAGGGCCCTCATCTTCCTTAGTGGCATCAGTTATAACTCCTAGCCATCTAAGTTCATTCATGATAATAGGTATGGCGGCAATCATACCCTGAAGAAAGTCTTTAATCTGTGTGTCATCACTGGAGTAATCAAAAGCCTCATCAATAAAGGCACCTATTACATCTTTAAGTTCAAGCTGATACATTGTTCTTCTCCTGTGTAAACATATTAATTATTTCCTGCTTAGAATATTTTTTACCACACAGACGGCAGTAGTATATATCCACTGGTTTTCCCTCGCACTGCTCTCTATCATCCTGGTATTCAAAGTATCGATTACTTTTTTCCCAGTCCACTAAAAGCACTTTATTGTCACTATCTTTATACTGATGCACTCCTTCTATACAGTAACGATAGGTGGACGGAATAGTTAGGGCATGAATAACATTCTTAGATAAATCTTTTCCACATTTTTTACAGTTCATAGCTTATCTTTTTCCTCTTTTTTATTTTTACATAAACCACAATAATATTTTCCATTAATTTTTTCTGCTGATTTGTGTGTATTGTTGGTCGATGCTTTCAATAAAGTTCTACAATTAAAGCCCAGGTCAAGATACTTTAATTTTATTGGCTCACCACATTTTATACAGTTCAGCTTTACTCCATATCCGGCATCTCTTAGTTGTAGATCAACAGGATCAATACGTTTCCAGTATTCTTCTATGGAAGTAAATCCGTCAAATGGAATTAAATCAGCATCTTCTCTTTCTTTTGTCTTCATGTAAACTTTTGTTTCGCAATCGCAATCTCGTTGACTACATGCACGTTTAACATATCGTTTGTATTTTGTCAAGTTAATTTTTGTATTGGGTAAAATTGTAAAGTCTACATTGTGAAACTTATTAATCACACGAATGGGTTCCATCTTCCATCTCCTCTGTATTCTTGGGTGCGTGTCTTTTTAAATAACTCTACTCTTTTAGATTCAAGAAGTTTTAGTATATTTTTATAAGCTGCTATCTCTGCTTCTATAGTATCAGGTAAATCTTTCTCACCTATATACTCATCCTTAACTTCCTCAATCCAATCTTTTAGTATCACTATGATTTCATCTAGTGTTTCTGTTTGCACTTGGATAATAGGTTTAACACTCATAGGCTTTCCTCCATTGTTCTATGCGTTTCTTGTGATCTCTTTCCTTCCTATGTTGCACAGCATGCGCGGTCATCTTCATCTTCTTTAGATTATTAATGTTATCATTAAGAGCGTTGCCATCAATATGATGAATACATTCTCCTTTCTTAATGGGATCATTAGGATGATGTAAGAGCCATATGTAGCGGGCAAGGTTCACACGTTTATTAGTTTTCTTTCCTTGCTCATTCCTGCAGCGCATTCTTACAACTCTTCTACCTTCTGCTATACTCTGTTCAGTCTTACTTATAAATACTTTCTTATTCAGTATCTTGGAATACTCGTGATCTACAGTAAGAATCTTCTTAGGTCTCATCTTCTTCTACCATTTCATCTAATACAATATATTCTACATCATTTCCTTTGTATCTATAACCACAAGATGCACATAAGAATACTGGCGAGTAACTTGAACTCTCAGAGAATATTGGACTATCTATATAATAGTCAGCGTCTCGTAATTTATCGGTAGCTCTATCATTAAAGAAGCAGATGTGTTCGTCTACATAATCAGGGAATGATCTCATAATCATATTGGAAGTTCCCTCACACTTGGGACATACTTTAATTTTAATTTTCATCTACATCTCCTTTCACTTGATGAAGAGCGGCGTGCTCTTTTCTTTTTAGTTTAGATAGATTGTCAATGTGATCATTCAATGCATCACCATCTATGTGGTGTATCTCCTCATTTCTCTTTACTGTATTGTTAGGATGATGTTGGTTCCACACATACCTAGCATAGGTGACTAGATGTGTGCTACTATTTCTTTTTAGTCTGATGTAGCGGCGCTGTGAGAAACCATTCTCTGTTCTAATAAACACATTGACACCTTCTATCTTCGTATACTCCTCATCTAGCTCATGCTTGATTTTCTTTCTTTGTGCCATACATCCTCATTTCTCTCTAGCAATGTATTGTAGTATTCTTTCTGTCCCTGCTTTAAGAGCGGTCTCTTCATCATCTACCGCAAGTAATACTCTATAAGCAGGCCGGTAAACTGTGGGGCTATTGGTTTCATCCCATGTCTCTATCTTATTCAAAGGTAACTCTTCAAAATAATCAGAGGTTACTTGGGAAGCATACCAACGATCCTCATGTGTAAAGAAAGTTACTTCATATATTTTCTGTTCGACGTGTCTAGGAAGAGCATCTAATGTGTGCTTATAGATATTAAAATCTTCTCCTCTATACCAAGTCTCGGTAGTATCATAGAACTTTTTCATTTCTGTTATGATCTCTTGGGCACGCTTCACAGTTGAAGCAACTCCTACTATACTCTTATCTGAGTATTGCCCTACTTCAATCACATATACATCCATAGTTTCTCCTTTCGATTTGCAATCAATTGCAAATCCTAGTGTTTCCAGAATGCTATATCCACGGCTTTTCTGTGAGATGTAAAGCATATTTCACAGCCATCATTACATCTTTTTATTTTTCCGGATGTCTTTGGACATAGCAGGAATCCTTTTTCCACAGGCGTTCCTTTAGGTATAGCTATAGCTCTTCCTGTAATTCCCGGGACAGTATACCTTTGTGAAAGTTTCACATTGATCAGGCTGCCCTCGTATGATAGAAAAGGATTAGCGGTGTATCCAAAGATAGTGACAGGCGTTAGACTTGCTGCTTCATTTAGTTTGTCTACGTCTTGTTGTGAGAAGAAGTCACTGCTTTCGTTAAACCTGAGATACTTAACGCCCATAGCATGTAGTTGTGTTAAAGCATTAGCGAATGTCTTGGCGTCAGTGTGTCTCCAGATACGTCCTTGTTTTCTTCTATACTTTATGATTCCCTTCCATATTTTTTCGCTCTTGGCTGCATAACAGATCTCCGAGTGGATACAGTATCCCGCACGGTCAGAAGGGCAATCAGCAGCCGCACCTCCCGTATTAAATATGGCAACCGTCTTGTCATACACAGGACTAGATATGCGAAACCTCATTCCGTTCACATCTTTGTAGTTACTCATTCCTTTTCTCCATTCATTATTTCTGCTACTCCATAGATAGCACTAGCGTCATACTTATAACCGCATACACATCTATAATCTGCTTCAATTTCATCATCGTTGAAGTAATTCTTAGTTACTACTTGACACTCAGTTCTTTCCTTATTAATACCAGTGATATAGAGAAGTCTTCGTTCAGTTACTATGTGAAACACTTCTTCCACATAATACGACCCACACTTAGGACAACCAAATGGTTTCATTTCTTTTCTCCTTCTCTTCTTATCATAAGTTCTTTTATATCTTTTAACTTTTCATTTATCTGATACGCACGAATACTTAATACTAGTAAGAAGAATGTAATTACCATATCTAGTAGCAGATTCATTTATTTTTTCCTTATTTCGTTAGCAATATCTTTTAAACTTTGGTTTATAGTGCTAGCGTAAACAGCGATTATTATTATAAGACCTATAGTGCTAAATATTATAGCACCGAATATTCCTTCCATTTACTTTCTCCTGTTTATATTAGCTATAAGATAAAGTATCCAACCAATTAATCCAAAGAATCCTAAAGCAATAATAGTTACTGTTGTGTTGTGGTCCATTTATATTCTCCTTGGTTTAATGTAACCATTATCTCCATATTTGTTTAAGTTGATAGTGCGAGTAGGCTCGGACCAGATGTTATGACATTCTGAGCATTGGAAATGATACCCGTTTGTTAGTTGCTCTCTAAATGCTCCGAGATGTTTAAGACAGTGGGGGCAGGTAACCCATACATAATCCATTTGTTTTCCTTTACTATTGTATTAGATTGTCCTCACGGAGTCTTTTAAGAAAGCCATCGTAACAATCTCTATATCCCTTATGATAATAAAGAAGATGTTCTTTCTTAGGATCTTTTAATTGTTCTAACTGTTCTATGCTATCATTATAGGCTTGTATGTATTTTGTAGCGAGCCTAGCTATCTCATTCAACTTATTACGTTCTTCTTTAGTCACTACCTATCTCCTTCCCTAGTAGAATATCAACACGTAATGCAAACCATATAGTCTCTTCAAATTGTTCTTTCAACATATCGTAATCATACTCATGATTTACACCATAACCAGCAAAGAATCTATCTGTTGAGATGAGTGCATGTTCTTTAATCCATTCAGCCATAGCATTTGTCTTAGGTACTTGAAGTATATCATGTTGCGCTCTTTCAATATTCATCCTTGTCCTCATTCTGGTAGGCAGGTTTTAGTTGCAACCATACTTCTATTTGATTATCAGCATCTCCATAACTTTCAGGTATTCTAATTTTTTGTTTACACACACTACACATATAGTGAGTGATCTTTTCATCTAAGACTTCTGAGACATCCCCCTCACCTCTATCTATATATCCATCTGAATCTAGGCCGTAGATAGGAGTGTGTGCTACATATCTCACTATAGATACTTCGAGGAGCAGTAAATCCTTTCCGCAATGTTTACACTTCATCATATGTTTGTCTCCTTTATTCTATTTTTAACTGGGGGTCATATTTGTATCAATAAAATTACGTAAAACCTCTAGAGTAGATTTACCACCATGATACATTGATACTTTCTCTAACTTTCCTGTGTCAATACATTCCATAATAATATACATTAGTTTCTCTTCCATATCTCGTATGTGTTCTCTTATGATTTCTACCGTTAGTTCCATATTAGTTCCCCTTAAATATTTCTTTCATCTCACTATAGCTATATTCATAGCCACATTTACAGCATTGGTAACACATTGTTTCAAAATCTTCTTGCTCTTCTTCTATTTGCCCTATAACTAATTCATATGGAGCTTCTGGATTATCCTCCTCATCTGTTATTACTCCTAAGATCTGTGATACTCTTACAGTAATAGACTCTTCTATCAATTCCAGATTGTCTTTTATATTAGCAGTGCATCCTTTACATTTCATTTTAAGTGTAGCTCCTTATTCTTTATAGCTTCCTTCACTTCATTGTAATCAAACACGTTTAGCTTTTGCATATAAGGATCGATAATTCGGTATCCTTTTGCCTTAAGATACTCTACAAGAATATCGTCCATACAAGAGGCACACTCATCTTCAAAATACATCTCAGTCAACTCAGACATAGTAGTCTCAAAATCTTCTTGAGCTACTTGCCTTCCCTCTTCCTCAAATTCCCTTTGAGCATCTGTGTTTCCATCCCCCCAGTATTGTTTGACTTTGACGTCTGCCTCAAGCGGGTGTTCCATTTGCATTTTCTTTTTCTCCAAATCTTAGCATCACTGCTAGGTATGCTAGGTTGTCAGCAATTATAGATATTTGGTCTTCACCGTACTCACTTTTAATAGCTTCTAAGATTTCTATTACAGATGCCTCAGTTACTATATCAAGAGCGTCTATTATATCCATAGGTATATCTCTCATCACTTCACCTCCAAAAAATCTAATAGTTCTTCTAGGTTATCTCGTATGTAGAGAATCTCTTCTGTGTTAAAACTTTTCTTTAATGTAGCTAATACCCTACTAGGCTTAGCTATCATGAGAGTAGTAAGAGCATCTCTTATGTTCTTTACCGATATTAAGTTAAGTGTGTGTATTTTCATTCGTATGAATCCTTTGTTGGAAAATCAATGGTGAAAAGTTTCTTACCTTTACCGCCATAAGGAACTTGTACCACATCTCCAGTGTCCGTGTCAACGAAATAAATTCCATTGTCACAACAATAATGATCGGCTAAGGCTGCCCAGTTCTTTTTGAGGAATAACTTTTTATCATCGGGCGAATCAAATATCCCTAGCCCAAGATTCCCAGGTATTTCTGCATGACACACGCCGCAGAAACGAGCGGCACTATAACAGTTGTCACTTTTTCTGAGATACGGTGCAGCTTTCTCAAGTAACTCTTGCACTTCTTCAGGCGCTCCTCTCCAATGAAGATAGATCCCCGGTGAGTAGAATGTCTTACCTTTTGTTTTCCCGTAAGTTCCTTTAGTTGTGAATATTACTAGACCACGATCGCCCATTATTGATTCTCCTTTAGATATTTTAGTAAAGCTTCTTCATCATGCACTAAGGGAAGTTCTGCACCACAATTAGGGCAGAAGTATAAATCTTTACAAGCATCATAACATGTGTCGTAGTCACTAAATAAGATATCATGGTCCCCTATGTGTGCGGTAGTAGTTTGAATAAGATCAGTTACCTCTACGTCCAGATAGTCTGATTCTTTTTTACATTGAGGGCATTTGAATATCATTTTGTTGCTCCTATTAATAATATACTCATAAAGAAAGACCAGCTTCCAAAGGCTAAGCTGGTCTTAACTACTGCTCTACTAAGAGAAGGCGGATCTCCGTAGTAGAAGGTGTAGTTTATTTTCTTAGCATCCATTGCTTCTGTTATGTCACATGTAAATACTAGGAATAGAAAGAAAGAAGCAGCGGTTACGCACAACAAAGCCAAAGTTATTATACATGCTAAGGCAGGATGCATCAGTAGTCCTCCTCGTCTTTACTTAAGAAATATTCCAAGTGCCAGCCGTTAATGATGTCACTAACAGGAGCAGCGTGATTGTATTTCTCATCTTCCATGATCTCTGCTATGTTTATAGTGGCGTCATAATCCCCCATGTTAGCAGCTTCAATAGCAGCCAAGGCTACATCTATAAACTCTGCGTGTGAAGGGAACAAGTTCCCTGAAAGATGCCAGTATAACATTGTTTCCATAGGAAACATTCCAGTATTCACCATGTCTTCTGCTTGTATCGCTCCCATGTTACTCCTCCACCATTTCTTTTTCTATAACATCAGTGATAAATTCACCTTTGTATGGATGATCACATTGTCTACATGTGTATGAACATGTAGAATCATAACACTCTATCTCCTCATCATCTATTTCCCAGTCATCTTCATTGCTTATGAACAGATCGCGGACTACCGTAACTCCGTATATTACTTCTATTAAATGATGGGACTTACAAACAGGACAGACCTTCATTCTATTTATCCTTTCGCCTTTTACGTTTTTTAACTGGTTGTGTAAAAGCTCGTTCTTCTGACCATTTTAAAGTATATAACCTATTCCATAGGGTGTGACAATTAAAGCCAAGCTCTTCTTCCCACGCAGCTACACATTGTGTCTTTCCTTTATAGGTGACAAGTTTATTTTTACGTGTATTCCTTGCTTGTTTTGACAACAGAATCCACTCACAATTTTCAGGGCAGTAGTTACCATTAACATCAATGCGCTCTAGGGTTAAGTCTTCGGTGTATCCAGATGACATAGCCCATTCATTAAAAGATTCAAAATTATTCTTCCATTCATTACATACTACTATGCCCCTTTCTCCGTAACATTTATAATCTGAATTTTTAGGGTTGTGGCATCGCTGAATCGTTCCGGCCCATATTTTATAAATTCTACTTTTGGATAAGCCATGAGAGCGATTAATATTCCCTGTCACTTCTCGTATTAGGCATCCACAAGACTTAGTATGCCCGTTCCTTAAGTCTCTGCCATTTACTATAGTTTCCTTTCCGCAGCTACAAAGACAAAGCCAATGCCATCCGCCGTTTTTGTCTCGGTGATGCTTTTCTATAACGAGTAGCCTTTCACATTGCTTTCCTGCCATTTCTACAATTTTTTTCATACACTGCTCCTATTAATCTTTAATATAAGCAGCATACCATAACTTTATATTTATGTCAAGAGAAAAGATAAACACTGGCATTATTAATTAAGTCATCCCTCCTCGCTCTTAGGCAGTTCAAGTATTTCTTTAAGCAAATCATTTACCTGTCTTCTAGTAAGATAGCCCAACACATCATCTGTAAGAGATGTATCATAGCAGATACTGAAGTCTATATCTGTAGACCATTCTTCTTTTGGGCCATCATCATACAACACTACAGCTAATTCATATAGACCTTCCGCTCCACCATAAGAAGTGAGCTTACCACGAATTACACTAGCCCCGTACCCATTAGGAAATCTATATATTTCCTGATCGGTTGCTCCATTGTGTATCTTTCTTTTCATAAGTAGATACTTCTCTTTAAATTCTTTGTCAACCTTCATCGCTTTCCCTCGCTACAATTTTCTTTATGCTATAAATAGTTGGTGCTAATATTTCTTCTACACTTAATCCTTTCAAGATTCTTTTGCGGATAGTTCTACGATCTAAATTCATAATTTTCCCCCACTCTAATGCATCTCTAGTGACTCCATTAAAGGTAATTAAAGGTATCTCTAGCTTTTTTTTAGCAGGGGTAGAGAAAGCTTTCTCTTCGGACCAACCATAGTCTATAATCCTACTCCTAAGAGAAGAGGCAGAAATACCCATGAGTTTACTTATTTGCGGGAGAGATAATTCTTCCCCTTTGTAATTATACTTTTGTGTATTTCTTTTGTTATTAGATTGCACTGAAGGGGTAGTCCATCTGCAATTCTTTGGCGAGTAAGGGCCATCATTATTAATACGGTCTATGCTTAACCCTTCTTTGTAT
>Ga0268284_1000854_pt1 | contig 17952 bp, 10 predicted proteins | sample saktaG_14_FD_190137 | JGI IMG/M metagenome (GOLD analysis project Ga0268284, IMG submission 190137) | Saline water microbial communities from Sakinaw Lake, British Columbia, Canada - sak_2013_06_06_40m | ecosystem: Environmental > Aquatic > Non-marine Saline and Alkaline > Saline ...
AAACTGACCCAACCCGGCAATCCGAAATTCTATCGAGATATCGCCATCCAGGCGTTTCCTAACGTCTCGGCGAAATCCAGCCCGGACCGGCTGAAACAGCTGACGTATAAGATCGTGCAGGAATCCTTCGGCGATGCGGTCAAAACTCCGATCAAGGAAATCTGCGCCGAGCCGATGAAGCCGCTCCTGCCTGCTGAACCGGGTGCGACCGTTGCCCTGAAATCCATCATCGATCTAACTGCCAAATGCTCGGCTGATGGCGTCCTGGAGTGGGATGTTCCGCAAGGCAAGTGGACCATCCTGCGCACCGGTTACACCATGACGGGCGAGGTGACCAACTGGTCATCGCCGACCGGGGCTGGGCTGGAAGCCGACCCGTTGGACTCCGCAGCCATGGATTTCCAGTTCGCCAATGCCGGCGCGCCGCTCATTGAGGAAGCCGGCCCGTTGAATGGCAAGGTTTTCCGTTCGGTGCAGGTTGACAGCTGGGAAGGGAAGATGCCGAACTGGTCGGCGGGTTTCCGCGACGATTTCAAGAAATACCGCGGCTATGATCCCGTGCCATTCCTGCCGGCGTTGGCGGGCTGGGAACTGGACAGTCCGGAGTTCACCGACCGTTTCCTCTACGATTACCGCAGGACCATTGCCGATTGCGTGGCCGAGCATTATTTCGGCCGCCTCACCAAGCTGGCAGAGGCCAAGGGCATCATCCAGCAAAGCGAGGCCGGTGGCCAGTGCTGTCCGAAGTGGATGTCGCTGGACGCCCTCAAGAACCTCGGCCGTTGCGCCATTCCCATGGGCGAATTCTGGCAGTGCGGGCTTTGGACCGAAGACAAGCAGAACAAGTCCACCAAGCAGGCCGCCTCGGCGGGTCACCTCTATGGCAAGCCCATCGTCGCCGCCGAAGCATTTTCCGCCCTGCAAAACTTCCACTGGGAGGAGTATCCGGCCTCGCTCAAACCCACCGCCGACCGGGCCTTCTGCGAGGGAATTAACAGCTTCTTCATCTTCTCCAGCGCCACGCGCAGCGATGAGGGATACCCCGGCGAGGAATTCTGCTCCGGGACCTATTTCAACCGCAAGGTCACCTGGTGGAGCCAGGTGCGCGGCTTCAATGATTACATCGCGCGCTGCAGCCACATGCTGCGCCAGGGACTTTTTGCGGCCGATGTGTTGTTCTATAACGGCGATCAGTGCCCCAATTTCGTCCAACCCAAGCATATCGATCCATCGCTCGGGGCTGGCTATGACTACGATGTCTGCAATACCGAGATTGTTCTAACACGCCTAGGTGTTAGAAATGGCAGGATCGTGCTGCCAGAGGGCATGAGCTACCGCATGATGGTCCTGCCTGACAGCACGACCATGACTGTCGAGGTGTTGCGCAAACTCAAGAAGCTGGTGGGCGATGGCATGACGCTGGTCGGGCCCAAGCCTGAAGCGGCACCAGGGCTAACCGACTATCCGCGTTGTGATCAGGAAGTGAAGGCATTGGCCGCGGAATTGTGGGGCGATTGCGATGGCAGGACGGTGACGGAACACGTCGTCGGCAAAGGCCGTGTGGTGTGGGGAACGACGCCGCGCGAGCTGCTGAACCAGGCCAAGGTCAATCCCGATTTCAGCCATGCCGGCGGCAAGCCCGACACCTTCATCGATTGGATCCACCGCAGCGACAAGGGCACCGAGATCTATTATGTCGCCAACCGGCAGGGCCGCGACGAGAAGCTGACATGCACCTTCCGCGCCAGCGGAGCGCGCGTGGAATTGTGGAATCCGGTGACCGGTCAGGTGCGCGAACTCAAGGATTGCAAGACGTCGGCCGACGGCATGACCGAAGTGCCGCTGGAATTCGCGCCGTCTGAGAGTGCGTTTGTGGTGTTCAGTAAAGAGACACAAAAGCCAGTGACCAGAGGCCAGAATAGAGTGGCAAGTAATTTCCCGGCGCTGGCCACGGCGCAGGAGCTCACCGGCGCGTGGCAGGTGACCTTCGACCCGAAGTGGGGCGGCCCCGGCAAGGTGAATTTCGAGAAACTGGATGATTGGATCAAGCGGCCCGAGGAAGGGATCAAGCTCTACTCCGGCACGGCGATCTACCGGAAGGTTTTCAACCTTGCGCCAGAAGTCAGAGGTCAGAAGTCGGAAGTCAGCAAGAGTGCAGCTCCTCTCTTCCTTGATCTTGGCGTAGTTAAATACACCGCACGGGTGAAGCTCAACGACAAGGATCTGGGAATCGTGTGGACCGCCCCCTGGCGCGTGGAGATCACCAGCGCACTCAAGGCGGGTGCCAACGAATTGGAAATCGAGGTGATCAACCTGTGGCCGAACCGCCGCATCGGCGACGCCTCGTTGCCCGAGGAGAAACGCTACACCCATAGCAATATCGCATTCAGCCCGATTAATCCCGCAAATCCTCCTGAACTGTCAGGTTTGTTCCCGTCCGGACTGCTAGGACCCGTGGTGATCCAGTCGGTTGCCTCCGACGGGATTAAGTGACCGGTCCATGAACAGGAAAACCCGCTGCCCGCAGGGCGGGATCAACGAAGAATCAACAAATACCTGGCAACATTGAAACTTATGAAGACGGGCGAAACGAAATAGAGAGGGAGTATATCATGAAAAGAATGATGATTGGCATATTAACGGTTTGTGCTTTTGCTACAGGAGCGTTTGCACAGGATGGGCTTGAGAAGCGCTTCGCCAATCCGCCGGACGGCACGAAGCCGCGGTGTTACTGGTACTGGCTTGACGGACATATTTCCAAGGAAGGTATTACCCGCGACCTGGAAGCGATGAAGCGCGTTGGTATCGGCGAGGGTTACATCGGCATCATCAACGGGCAGAGCGGCGCGGCTCCAAACCCGGATTTGAAGTCGTTGTCCGATGAATGGTGGGGTTATATAGAACATGCCGTTAGGGAGGGTGGCCGGATCGGGGTTGATATCGGACTATTCAATTGCCCGGGCTGGAGCCAGTCCGGTGGCCCATGGATCAAGCCTGGGCAGGCGATGCGTTACGTGGCTCTGCAGGAAATGCGGGTGGCCGGCGGGAAACATTTCGAAGGAAAACTGCCCCAGCCAAACGGCGATTTCCAGGACCTGGCGGTCCTTGCATTCCCGGCGCCCGCGCACGATGCGGATGATGCCGCGGCACGAGGGGCGAAGATGACACGTGAACCGAAATCGGTGACATTTGAATTTGCGGCGCCGTTTGCGGCGAGGAGCCTGGTGGTTCATCCTTCTAAAGAGGTTCGTGTGGAGGCCGAGTTGCAGGTATCAGATGACGGACAGCAGTTCAAGCCGCTCCGGAAGTTTGCAATGGATCGCCATAATCTTTCGGTGCAAGTGGGGCCCGTGCCACTGGCACCGATTGCGATCAGTTTCCCGGCGGTGTCTGCCAGGTATTTCAAGCTGGTCTTTTCCGGACCATGCGAGCTGGGTAATGTGGTCCTTTCCAGCGCCGCGCGGCTGGAAAGTTATGCGGAAAAGCAGTTGGCAAAGGTGTTCCAGGATCCTTTGCCGCCGGCAGATTTCTATTCATGGCAAACCCAGGCGGAACCGGACTCGAAAGATCTGATGATTAAAGCAGAGGCGGTTCTCGATATCAGTAAGCAGATGAATAAAGACGGGGTGTTGAACTGGGATGTTCCCCAGGGGGATTGGATCGTTCTGCGTACGGTGTTGATGCCGACCGGGACCAAAAATACTCCTGCGCCTTCGGATGCGACGGGATTGGAAGTGGACAAGATGAATCGCGAGGCGCTCAAGGCGCATTTCAACGCATATCTCGGCAAATTGGTGGCCAGGATGCCCGCCGGGGATCGCAAGGCGTGGAAACATGTTGTGGCGGACAGCTACGAGACGGGGCCCCAGAACTGGACGGATGGAATGGCCGCCGATTTCAGGAAGTGTTATGGCTATGATCCCTTGCCTTATCTTCCCGTGCTTACGGGACGCATCGTAGGCAGTGCGGAAAAGTCAGACCGTTTTCTCTGGGATCTGCGGCGCATGGTGGCGGATCGCGTCTCCCGTGATTATGTCGGCGGTTTGCGTGACCTATGCCGGGAGAATGGCTTGAAAATGTGGCTTGAGAATTACGGGCACTGGGGATTTCCAGGCGAGTTCCTCCAATATGGCGGGAATTGTGATGAGATCAGCGGCGAATTCTGGGTTGGCGGCGATCTTGGCAGCATTGAATTGAGGGATGCCTCGTCTGCGGCGCATACCTATGGGAAACCGGTTGTGTTTGCCGAGGCATTCACCGGCGGACCTGCATTTGAGAGCACGCCAGCGTCGCTGAAGGCGCGCGGTGATTGGTCTTTCTGCGAAGGTGTTAACCAGTTTGTTCTGCATGTTTATATTCACCAGCCATGGGAAGACAAGCGTCCCGGGGTGGATGCCGGCTTCGGCACGGAGTTTAACCGGCACAATACCTGGTTTGAATATTCAGGGGCCTGGATTGATTACCTGCGGCGCTGCAGCGTCATGCTGCAGGCCGGGAAGCATGTTGCGGATGTGGCGTATTTCATCGGCGAGGATACACCGAAGATGGCCGGGTCGCGCAGGCCGGAACTGCCTGTTGGGTATAACTTCGATTATATAAACGCGGAAGTGATTGAGAAGAGTCTGAAGGTCAGTAAAGGCCGGTTCGTTTTGCCTGACGGGATGTCGTACAGCCTTCTGGTGTTGCCGGAAATGGCGAGCATGCGGCCCGCAGTGTTGAAGAAAATACGGGATCTGGTGCAAGACGGCGGCACGGTGCTTGGGCCAATGCCGACCAAGTCGCCAAGTTTGCAGAATTATCCAGCCTGTGATGCGGAAGTTGCCGGACTGGCTTCTGAGTTGTGGGGCAAGGGACTGGTGCTGACTCACACAGATTTGAAACCCGCCCTTGTGAAGCTCGGAATACAGCCTGATGTGACATGTCCGGGTGATGTTCTGTGGACGCATCGGCGTGACGGGGATACGGATGTTTATTTCCTTTCCAATCAGCGTGGTGAGGTGCGCACCGAGCAGATTGGTTTCCGCGCCGGTGGCAGGGCGCCGGAATTCTGGTGGCCTGAAACGGGGCGCAGAGAGCGGCCGGCAGTTTATGAAGCCGGTGAAAATCTTGTGACCGTGCCGGTACCTTTCGGACCTAACACTTCGGTGTTTGTGGTTTTCCGGGAGAAGGCACGCACAGACAGTTTGGTTGCCGCAACGGTTGATGGAAAATCCGTGTTTGAGGTTCAGCCGTTGAATCAGAACGGACAGCCGCCTGAAATCAAGGGATTGCCTGCGGAGTTGACGTTTGGTGACGACGGCAAACTCAATCTTCTGGCATATCGTTCCGGCAGTTATGAATTCAAGACGGCTGCCGGCGTGACGCGCAAACTGGAGGTCGCAGCGGTCCCTGCGCCTGTCGAGTTGGGCGGATCGTGGCAAGTGAGCTTTGATGCAAAAGCCGGCGGACCTGAAACGCCGGTGACGTTTGAAAAACTTGAGGATTGGAGCAAGCGACCGGAAGAAGGTATCAAATATTACAGCGGGACCGCGGTGTACCGAAAGATCTTCGATCTGCCGGCGGAATTCAGCAGTCAGAATTCAGTAGGAAATGCGAAATTGCACCTCGATTTTGGTGAGGTGAAGGACATTGTCAGGGTACGGATTAATGGGAAGGATGCGGGAACGGTATGGAAGCCGCCTTACCGACTGGATGTGACCGGGCTTGTGAAGGACGGCGAGAACAAGATGGAAATTGATGTGGTAAACACTTGGTTTAACCGGTTGATAGGTGATGCGCAGCCGGGTGATGTCAATAAGGTGTCTTATACGACATACAGGCGCAGTGACCCCAAATGTCCGCTCAAGCCGGCAGGACTGATCGGTCCGGTGATATTGCAGGTGGCGGTGGAAGCAGAGTAAGAAAAAGCCGCTTCGAATATTTTCTGAGAAACAACGAGTGAAAGAAACGGGGTGAAATGAATAAGATCATCCTGACAATGATGTGCAGCGCAGTGGTATTACCTCCGCTGGCAAATGCCGTAACACCGCTGCCGGAAAAAGTAACCTGCGCCATTGCCGATAAGCAGGCGTTTCAGACCCCAGATTGTGTGCATCTGACCGGCTGGATCGGCTCGCGCATTGATATCAACGAGAAGACCTATTCGCGCAGGACGGGCAATGTACTGGTGGAGGGCGACTGGAGTTGGTCGCGCGGGGAGTATCCGGATGGATCCATCAATGACGAAGACGTCAAATCATTCATCGTTTCCCGTTATAACAAGCCCGCGACGGAGGATTGGTTTGCCGTAACCTTGGGAGAACCGCAGACGATCGCTCGCGTGCTCTATGCCCATGGCAAGACCTTCCCCGACGGCGGCTGGTTCGATGCCAGCGCTGGCAAACCGCGCATCCAGATCCAGACCAGCAAAGGTGGGGAGTGGCAAGATGCAGGCGAGCTCAAGGATTATCCCGCCACCACCGCCACCAGCGCGGCCACCCTGCGCGATGGTGAAATGTTCACCTGCCCGTTGGCGGCCCCGGTCAAGGTGATCGGCGTGCGCATCGTGGGCAAACCGGCCGGCGGCAATAACCCGAATCAGGCATACTCCTCATGCGCCGAATTGCAAGCGTTTGAGAAATAATCAAAATATCAGTTTCATAACCATCACAACCCGAAGCAATAGATGAAGTCTATCCACATGCACAACTTGGCCACCAATCGCCAGTCTGCCGCGCCGCGGAATATCCGGCAGATGCCGCAGGTTTTCGGTTTGGCGATGGCTCTGATAGGCCTCGGCGCCCCGCTCACCTCGGCGGCAGATAAACCCAGTGCGGCCAGCACGTCCGGCACAGGCCTGGTTGCGGTCGAGAATCCAGTCAGCTACTTGGATGGCCGTCCCTATCCATCGTATCGCTTGAATGCGGTGGATCAGGGCATGTTCCTGGAATACGGCAAGGGCCCCAATCAGTGCGATAGCATGAATGCCCGCGAGGCCATGATCAATTACGTCGACGGAACCTATTATTTGTACTACGACGGCGCTGGTGCCAAAGGGTGGGTGTCGTGCCTGGCGGTGAGCAGGGATCTGAAAACCTGGGAGCGCAAAGGGCCTCTTCTTGATTTCGGACCAGGAGCGTCGGATTCGGCGGCTGCGTGTTCGCCTTGGATCATCAAGGACGAGAAGAATCTTTGGCATATGTATTATCTGGGCACCCCCAACACCACTGGAGGTGCTGACAAGATTCCCATCGCCCCCTATTTGGCGTTGCACGCAACGAGCAAGTCTCCGGCGGGTCCCTGGACGAAGCGTTACGATCCGGTCCCCTTCAGCACGAAGGATGGCACGTATTATTCCATGTCCGCTTATCCTGGTCATATCATCAAACAGGGCAGTGAGTATATGATGTTCTTCGGTGCTGCGGATGCAAAAATTCGGCGTACCATCTCCATCGCGCGCACCAAGGATCTCAATGGCGAGTGGACGCTTGACCATACGCCGGCCTTGCCCGTTACGGAAAATCTCGAGAACTCCTCGGTGTATTTCGAGCCGACCAGCAATACCTGGTTTCTGTTTGTCAATCATATTGGCAATATGTGCCCGGACGCGGTCTGGGTCTATTGGACCAACGACGTCAACCACTGGAATCCAGCCTGCAAAGCCATCGTGCTGGACGGGTCCAATTGCACGTGGAGCCATAAGTGCATCGGCATGCCCACGGTGGTGCCGGTTGGAGACAAGCTGTATGTATTCTATGATGGTCCCGGCGGTGATAGTACCAACGAGATGTATCGGAGCGTGGCCAAGGCAACCCTGCAATTGCCGCTGAAAGTCCTTGACCCTGACATGCTGCAAGTGCCGGTGATGAACGGCAGCTTCGAGACTCCTGGCGCCCCACCAAGCGGGCCTGCGGCCAGGATCGGCAGCCCGTGGAGCACCATCGAGGCACCGACAAGTTTCCAGCAACAAAAGGTCCTAACCGCTGGCGCATTCACCCGGACCGTCGACGGCGGCGGCGAATGGGCTGCGCCTATCAGCGCGGATGACACACCGGTCGCACGCCCGCTGTCGCAGTACCTGCCGCGCAGTGTTTCTGCCGGGGATGCGCTTGCGGTGACCTTCTGGCTCGGCAGGGCCAAGAACACGCCCGGGGGACAAGGGGAGGCATATTTCGACGTCTGCGGGACGAAATACACCATGGCGTTCGACACCACCTCGCTGGCCGCCGATAGCTGGAAGAGCTATACGATGACAAAAACCATCACCAATTCGGGGAGTTTGAGTCTCGGGTTTTACGGCACCAGCAAAGCCAATTCATGGTTAGACAAGATCAGTGATGTCACCGTGACGCCAGCGGTCGCGGACGCCAAGGCACCGAAATCCGTTGGGGAAAATCTAACGACTTTGGAGGACACGCCCAAGGCCCTGGCCGCAGGCGTTTTTGGCTACTCGGATCCGCAATCAAGGCCACTGGCCGCCGTGCAGATCACCTCGCTCGGTCCGCTGGGCACCCTGAAGTTGAACGGAACCCCGGTGGAGCTTAACCAGATTATTAAGGCGGCGGATATAGGCAAACTAACATACCAGCCGGATTTGAACGGGAACGGTGTGCCTTACTCGGCGATCGGGTTCAAGGTCAGGAACGCGAACAACCTTTGGAGCCGCGCCGCCTCGTTGACGGTGAATGTCGCACCGGTAAACGACCTGCCCACCTCCACCGGCGCTTCGGCGCTCATGAGAAAAGGCACCGTCAAGACGTTTGCCGCTGCGGACTTCCCGTTCGCGGATGTGGATGCCGGCGACACGCTGGGTGCAATCAAGATCACCTCGCTGCCGCCCCATGGCACACTGAAGCTGGGCGGCACGCCTATCACATCAATCCCGAGCGCGGTCATTCCAGCGGACAATCTCGAAAACCTAACATACACGCCGGCCGCGAACTACACCGGTGCCGACGCTTTCAAATTCCAGGTGCGCGATGCGACGCTTTTCAGCGCGGATGCCACCCTGGCCATCACCGTCACCTCGGACATCTTCGTGCTCAACGGGAGCTTCGAAACGCCAAATCCGCCTACAACCAGCCCAGGTGGTCCATGGGGGAATCTCGATTCCGGTTGGACGAACAACTTGGGCAATTACGCGCGGCGACATGACGCCACCACCCCGCCAGGTGGTGGACTCTGGATTCTCAACCTCAATGATAAAGGTGCTTGGATAGAGCAGGATTTGGGCGTATCCGTCGACGCGGGATCCTCCTTGTCCCTGACCTTTTCCACACTCAGAGATGACATCTTTAAAAGTCCCAACGGGGGGCAGGGGAAACTCGAAGTCACATTCCAGGTCGGCTCCACAAAATACACCGAGCTTTTTGACCTGAGCCGCGACACCAAGGACACATGGGTCACCAAAACCTTTGCCAAGAAGATTGCCAATACCGGCAATCTGTCTATCAGATTCTCCCACGTTGATATAGCCAGTAAGGGCGATAGGATCACGACATCGAATGCTAACAATGGACCAGGTGAAATCGGTAGAATCGCGATCGACAAGGTCAGCAATGTCAGCGTGAAGCCGAAGTCACCTTGATGAACCACCAGAGTAGTCAGCCATCATCCCATGACACGGCATCAATTATTATGGATCTGCGTGGTGCTGCTTGCTTGGCCGGCCACGTTGCTCGCGGCTGACGCGCGAAATCAAAAGCCTAACTTTGTCATCATCCTCGCCGACGATCTGGGTTTTTCGGACCTCGGTTGTTATGGTTCGGACATTGCCACGCCCAACCTTGACAAATTGGCGTCGAATGGCCTGCGCTTCACCCAATTCTACAATACCGCGCGCTGCTGGCCGACACGCAGCGCATTGCTAACAGGTTACTATCAGGCCACAAAGATGGCGATCCATGCCGAGATGATTGACCGCATGGATCGGGAGATCGGCCGGGTGTTAGACCAGGTGCGCACCATGGGCGCGTGGGACAACACGGTGATCTTTTTCCTCTCCGACAACGGCACCGATGCCACCATCATGGTGCGCGGCGACGGTCATGACCCGGCGGCCGCCCCCGGCTCCGCAGGTTCATTCCTCTGCCTCGGCCCGGGTTGGTCGAGCGCGGGCAACGCCCCGTTCCGCCGTCACAAAGTCTGGACGCATGAGGGCGGCATCTCTACGCCGATGATCGTGCATTGGCCACAGGGCATCACTGCGCGGGGCGAACTGAGACAGAATGTCGGCCACGTCATCGATTTCGTCCCCACGCTGCTAGAACTCGCCCGCGTCAAACCGGCGCTGGCGGCGGATGCGCCGGCGTTGCCCGGCCGCAGCCTGGTGCCCGCGTTTGTTAGAGACGGCGGCGTCACACGCGATGAGCTCTTTTTCAACCACGAGGGCAACCGCGCCCTGCGCATGGGCGACTACAAACTGGTTTCCGCCCAGGAAGATCAGAATGTCTGGGAACTCTTCAACCTGACGACCGACCGTTGCGAGCAACACAATCTGGCCGCCAAACAGCCAGACCGCGTGCGTGACATGGCCGCCCGCTGGAAACATTTGCAGGACAGCTTCACCCGCGATGCAGGTCCGGTCCTGCCCATAGACAAGAAGCCAAAATGAACTGACACATGAGGATTCCTCTGATGATGATAGCTGCAATGACACATGGACCTGTGTGTGCGGCAGAAAGAGTGCCTTTGGAATCGCCGCCAAAGAAACCCAACATCGTGGTGTTTCTGGCGGATGACATGCCGTGGCATTATCCCGGGTTCAATGGCGGACCGTGCGAGACCCCCAACCTCGACCGGCTCGCCAAGGAAGGCACGCGACTCACGCAGTTCTATGTGCATTCGGTCTGTTCGCCGACGCGCGCAGCTTTACTAACAGGACGCTATCCGTTTCGCAATGGCATGGAGGAGCGGTCCCACGGCAATGACACGGCGGGAATGCTGCCCGACGAGCGCACGCTCGCCCAGGCCCTCAAGCCGGCCGGCTACGACACCGCCCTCATCGGCAAATGGCACCTTGGCAACTGGTATCAGCGCCAGTTGCCGCTCCAGCGCGGCTTTGATCATCACTACGGGCTCTACGGCGCGCTGATCTCATATAACGGCAAGACCCGTGGCTCGTTTTATGACTGGCATCGCGATGGCGAAACCATCCGTGAGGACGGCTACACCACGGATCTTTTTGCCCTTGAGTTCGAACGCATGATGGCCGCCCGCAACACTGATAGGCCGTTCTTTTACTATGTGGCGTTCAATGCCATGCACTCGCCGTACGATGCGCCAGCCGCATTGGTGGATAAGTATCGCAAGCGGGCCGGGGCGGCCTCGGGCGCGGGAACGAAGGCGAGTCCCCAGGAGCTGGCGACGCTGGAGTCCATGGACACGGCCATCGGAAAGATGATCGCGGCGATGAAGGCCAAGGGCGTGTTGGATAACACGCTGATCGTTTTCTTCAGCGACAATGGCGGCGCCAATGAAAATCCGCCCTTTCGCAACGGCAAAGGCTCCACTTACGAAGGCGGTGTTAGGGTCCCCTGCATTATTCATTGGCCTGGCCATGTGCCGGCTGACAGGACGGTCGGCGGCATGGTGCATGTGGTGGATCTTTATCCCACGTTGCTGAAGCTGGCGGGTGGTTCGCTCGAGCAGCCGTTGCCCCTCGACGGCATGGACATGTGGGAGGTGTTCACCGGCCGCAAGCCGTCACCGCGCACGGATGTGGTGCACAATCTACCCGGCGGAGGCACCGGCGAGATGGGTGAAATGTCCATCTGCCAGGGCTCATGGAAGCTCGTTGGCAAGGAGCTATATGACCTATCTAATGATCCTGGCGAGAAGACCGATCTGGCCGCCAAACACCCGGATATTTACCACAAACTCAACGCGAGAATCCAACAACTCGTTACCGAGCGCCGCCCACCGGAAAAACACCTGAACATCCCGGACAAACCGTTGCTCGTTCTAGGCGAGAAAGAGAACGCCCATCCGCCGGCGTGGTTGCAACCGTATCTCGACTCGCTCCCGGAGGTCTCCAAATCAAAGAAGCCGCAGAAATAAACCTCGACCGAAGCTAACAATCTATCTAACCATGAACCGCCTTCACCGCATTAGCCGCGACTGGCATGAGTGCCGGGAACGCCGAGCCCCAGCTCGGCCAGGTGAATGAATTGAAGAAGGCCAAGCTGGGGCTTGGCGCTCCCAGCCAACCCAGTTCGGCGATCCAATGAACCAGCACGACTCACAACCGGAAGGTGGGGAACGCACCAAGCAGAGGCAGGGCGTTCCCAAGGATCCCAGCTCTCCGCCCGTTGGCTGGTATTCCCGTGGTTATCTTCCTCATTATAACAACAGTCAGACACTGCAATCAGTCACCTTCCGTCTGGTCGATTCGCTGCCGCAATCGAAGCTGCGGGAATTAGAGCGGGAATTCTGCGATATGGATCCAGTGAAATCCGACGCGGCACGCCGGAAGCAAATCGAGGTATGGTTGGATTCGGGCATGGGTTGTTGTGCTCTCAAGCATCCCGTGTTGGCGTCGCTCATGCAGGAAACTCTGTTGAAGTTTGATGGGGACCGCTATCGGCTTATTGCCTGGTGTGTCATGCCCAATCATGTGCATGTCCTGATGGAGACCAAAGACGCGCTGTCGAGGATTGTCCAGTCGTGGAAGTCATATACGGGTCGGTGGGCGTTGGAAAAGAATGCCGAGCTGGGGCTCGGCGTTCCCGGAAGGGCGCTCTGGATGCGGGAATACTGGGACCGCTACATCCGGGATGGCGATCATTTTGACAACGTCTTGCACTACATCGAGCGAAATCCGGTGGCTGCGGGCCTGTGCGAACAACCCAGTGCCTGGCCGTGGTCGAGCGCCTCCGCCAGGAACTCCGCTCCTACTTCCGGGAACGCCCCCTCCGGGAACGCCGAGCCCCAGCTCGGCCAGGTGAATGAATTGAAGAAGGCCAAGCTGGGGCTTGGCGCTCCCAGAGAAATCCATTGAACCTGACAAATCAACGTGGACAAGCTTCACGACCAAATCGTTAGAATGTCAGACTTTCACGTGGCGCCCATGTGCATGCCCACCCGCTTGCAACTGTTGACGGGCGAGGATTGCATGCGCAACGGTGCGAGTATGGTCACCAGCTCGCGGATGCTCCTGCGCCCCGACCTGCCGACGGCGGCCAATATCTTCGCCGCCAACGGCTAACCCCTAGCTGCGATTTCGATGAGGTGATGGAGTTCATCAGCGGCCTCCGCCGCGTCGTTGACGGTGGCGGCAATCTCGCTGCGGATGAGTTCGCGAAAGCGGACGCGCAGTCGGTGGATGGCGACTTTCACGGCGGTCACGCTCAGCCCGAGTTGTTCGGCAACCTCTGCTTGAGGGCGGTCGCCGCCGCCGTCGAGCCAGGCTTTGAGGGCGGCGAAATGCTCCGGCTTTTCCGCGTGCTCTGCCTCCAGCGCGGCCAGGGCGCGGGCGATGAGGGTGAAGGCCCATGCGCGGTCGAAAATTTCCTCGGGCGGCGGCTCCGGCGCGGCGGGCAGCGGCAGACCGGGTGCGGTGTCGGTCTCGGTGACCAGCGCAATGTGCTCGGCTCCGCTCCCGCGTTTGGCGGTTAGGTTGGCGGCGCGGTGGTTGGAGAGGAAGTGTTTCAAGGCTCCTAACAAATAGCTGCGGAAGCGCCCGCGCCCCGGTTCCGGGCGGCCCACGCCGCCGGCCAGCACGCGCTCGAAAAACGCATGGGCCAGCTCGCGTGCTGCGTCCTCGTCCCGGCCGTCGCGGCGCAGGAAGGCGACAACCGGGGCGTAGTAGGCCGCGCACAGGTCGGACAGCGCGACGGCAGCCTCGTCGCTCTTGCCGGTCGCGCGAAGGACCAGCGTCCAGCGGGTGGGATGGAAGACGGGGGAGTCGGTCATGAAGTGGGTTTTTCCGCTGGCGATGGGTCATCGCCCAGCCACGGCGTATCGGGCGTTTTCGCGCGCTGGATGATTTTGAACAACGAAGCCTGGCCCGCCATTTTCAGGGATGCAAGGAGCTTGTCGGCGTTGCGGTCCGCAGTTCGCGCGGCAGCGTCCGCGCTGAATTCCTCACCACCGATGTCGAATTGCCCGTCCGCTCCGGCGACGGGGGTGAACGGGATCTCCCCAAGATGAAGCTTGAGGATCGACTCGGCCTTGCCCTGGTCGGATCGGAACTCGATGCGGCAAGACGCGCGGAATTTTGGCGGACTCTCGGTCAGGAACACGGTGCGGCCTTCTTCTTTAATAAACTGGAATTCCCGGTAAATGATGCTGTCGTCCTTGGCCTTCATCCGGGCGATGAGCCGGGAGCGGTCATTGCCATTGATTCGTTGTGGGGGGAGTGGCTTCACCAGCAGGATTTCCCCGAAAAACGGTGCCATGCGGCTGGCTACGGGGGGATCCCCTGGAATAAAATTGGGATATTCGTATTTCACGAATTCCCCGCCATCCGAGGCGTTGGCGGCGGCGGCCATCTTGCGGAAGACTTCCTCGGCGGTTAGGTCCGGGGGTGCAGGCGGTTTGGCCGGTTTGGGCGGTTTGGGCGGTTTGGGCGGCGCGGCAGGGGAATCTCGATCCATCCGGTCGTCCTTGGGCAGGTCGAGTCTCCACTCTGCATTCTCCCGCACCATGGGAAATTCAACCATGCGTCTCACCGCATTGTTGTTGTTGATAGCAACCATGGCGGTGTCCCCGTTTCGGGAAAGCTGGGCACGATACGACAGCTTCCCCCAGTCCCGCATGGGTTCGGCCAGTTCGGGATCTTCAGCGAGGCTCTTTTCTAACAACTTGGCGGAGATTCCGCGTTTGAAGGCTTCCACATCCTGCTGTTTCGCCGCCTTGATCAGGGATTCCACCGCGTCACGCGTCGTGGAGAAATCGTACTCCGGTGCAGGCAGGGGCGGCAGCGGTTGCAGGCCTTCAATCGATGGGGGGAGGTCCTCGGGAGATCCAGGCCAAGCAGATCTCTCGAAGGCGGCCGATGACAACAGCGCGAGGACGGCCGGCAGCCAGAGCAACGGACGGGCAATGGCAGTGACAAGCAGAACCACGGCGACCGGGAGCAGCAGCAGGATGACATTCATCCAACGGACGTGACGATAGCCTTGCTGGATTGATGGCGGTGCATCGGAATCAGAGGGACCCCTCACGCCTCCGGCATCCCAGTTGATCTCTATCCGATTTGGCAAGCTGGCACGGAGGCGTTTCGCGATTTCATGAAAATGGTACTGACTCGCATCGTTTACCAAGGAGCGCCATTCAAGCACGACATAGGGGGATGGGGAACCGGTAAACCGCCATGGTGAGGTAGGCCCTTGCGAACCATAAACATGAATGCGGTAGTTCGCGCGGTGCTCGCCGAGCGCTTGATCGACGGCATCGCGGACGCGCGCCAAATCGGGTTCTTCCGGTTGTTGGATATCACCATAAATTTGGATGAACTTGGCCTTGTAGGAACGATAGTCCGCTTCACGCTGAATCACAAACTTGGCCAAGCCCACCGCGCCCGCGGCCAGCACGCATGCCAGCGCCACCTGGCCCCACTCGCGCAGAGGCCTTGGAGCCGGCGAAGGATCGGCGCAGAAGACCTTCCATAGCACCCGGGCAGCCAGCAGGGGCGCTGTGATGGCCACGAGCGCATAACCATACAAAGCACTTGCCAGCGAAGGATGGATATCCGATGGGCGCTTGAGGACGGAAAACCATGCGATAGCTGAAGCCCACGAAAGGGCCGCCACCACCGGCCAATAGACGATGATCAGGAGCGGCATTCGGTGAGCCTTGGGATGCAATCCTCTCCGGATTCTCAGCAGCGTCCATCCACTGCCCGCCAATCCCAGCACAGCGGCCACACATCCGAGTCCGAGCAGCAAGGGTGAAGTGAATATGCCTGCAACAAGCGCGGCAATTCCTCCGATCCACAGCCCCACCGACCATGCAACCGTGCGAAACGCACTCTCCAGCCCCAAGCTGCCCATGGATGTTAGGGCCGGCGCGGAACGAGGCCCTGTCGCGCCCACCTCCGGTCGCATGGCCCGGTGCACATCCGTCTTTACCTCGTTGGCACTTTGCTGGCGCAGTTCGCGCTCTTTTTCCAGGGTTTGGAACACGATCTCATCGATGCGGGCACTCACCGCGGCACGTTGGCTCGGTGCGGGGAAACGGCCTAACGGAAGTTCGCCGGTGAGCATTTCATAGATCACCACGCCCAGACTGTAGATGTCCGCCCGGTGATCGACCTGGTGCGGCTTCTCATGCTGCTCGGGCGCCATGTAGGGCGCGCTGCCGAGGGCGGCTCCGGTGCAGGTGAGGGTGAAATCCCGCGCCGGGTCGCCGATGAGCCGGGCGATGCCGAAATCAACGATTTTCACCGCGCCCTGCGCATCGAGCAGGATGTTCTCCGGCTTGATGTCGCGGTGCCAGATGCCTTGGGCGTGGGCGGCTTGGAGCGCATCGCAGATGCCCGGCACGACGGCGAGCGCTTGCTCCGGGGTGAAGCGGCCCGCCCGCATGGCTTGGCGGAGGTTCACGCCGTCCACATACTCCATGAGCAGATAGAAATAGCCGTCGGCCTCGCCGTGTTCGAAGACGGTCACGATATTCGGGTGGTTGAGTTTGGCCAGCACGCGGGCTTCGCGGGCGAATCGCTCGGCGAAGGCCGGGTCGCGGCCCAACTCGGGACAAAGGATCTTCAAGGCCACCACCCGGTCGAGCCCCGGTTGGCGCACTTTGAACACCGATCCCATCCCGCCCTGGCCGATGAGCGACAGGATTTCAAACTGCGGAAAGGCGGCGGTGACTTCAGCCATCGATGGCACCGGGCGGCCCGACGGCGGCGGTTCATCGGCGTCGCGCAGGACACACGCGGGGCAGAATCCGCCCGGTGCGGTCGGGGGGATGGGGAGGTGACAGGTGGGACAGATTTTCGCGTTCACACAGGTTCCTGACGGATCGTAATGACGAGGTTACAGGAAAACTTCCGCGTAACAAGAACCAAGCATCGCAGGCGTGCCCGCTGATTGGGGGCAGAAAAGGAAGGAAGCGCGAAATGAAATTGAATAACAGCCCGTTTATGACATCACCACCCATGATGACCCGACCGACACTTCACACACTCGTCACTCTCACCCTGTTAGTGGGCTGGTGGTCTGAGTTAGAGACGGGCTTGGCGGCCGAGGCGCCAGCCGGTTTTCCAGCGCTTGGCGATCTGCCCGTACAGGCGGGATTGCCGGATCCGCTCAGCGGCGCCGATGGCCAGGCGATCACCACGGCCGCGCAATGGGCCGCGCAACGCGAACGGATGAAGGCCATCATCCAGCATTATCTGCAAACCCAGCCGTTTGCCGACCCGGCCAAGATCATCGCCGTCGGGCATTCACGCCTGGGCAAGGCCACGCTGATTGCCGGGGCCTTTGATGAACGCTTCGCTCTAACGGCGCCAGCGGGTTCCGGCTGCGGGGGAACCGGTGCCTATCGCTTCAATGGCGGGACTCGCGGGGGCAAGGAAGGCTTGGAAGATGCGATCAAGAACTTTCCCCAGTGGTTCGGGCCGCGGATGTCCGGGTTTTGCAATCAGGTGGAAAAGCTACCCTTCGACCAGCACTGGTTGCTGGCACTCGTGGCACCGCGCCTCTGCATTCCGGCTGATGGTCTGAGCGACGGGTGTACCAATGGCAATGCCCTGGCCAAGGCGTATCTGGGTGCAAAACCAGTCTACGACCTGTTAGACGTGCCTGACCATCTCGGCATCGCGTTCCGCGCCGGCGGCCACCTCCTGGCTGCGGAAGACTGGGACGCCATTCTGGATTTTGCGGATCTGCATCTGCGCCAACGCACGATCACGCGTCCATTCGATCAGCTGCCTGCCGCGAAAAAGAAAAGCGTTGTGAAGGATGTCAGGTAGGAGTTGGAAAAGGCAGGCGACGCGATGTAGGCGAACATCAAACAGGAAACTCCGGA
>Ga0268284_1000857_pt1 | contig 17924 bp, 19 predicted proteins | sample saktaG_14_FD_190137 | JGI IMG/M metagenome (GOLD analysis project Ga0268284, IMG submission 190137) | Saline water microbial communities from Sakinaw Lake, British Columbia, Canada - sak_2013_06_06_40m | ecosystem: Environmental > Aquatic > Non-marine Saline and Alkaline > Saline ...
ATCACCGGCAGAAACGGGTTCTCACGCTCACTCTCTCTGGATGTACCCTGGTTTGCCGCCCCCTCTTTTTGACTCGCGCCGGACTGCATACCGGTTATTTCAACACTCCCTGAAAGTTGCACTGCAAGCTGACCGACAAGTTCATAGAGCGGACTGGGCTGCAGTTGCGAACCTGCAGCGGGTACAAAGCGGGAACGCAACGCCCTGCCTGCCTGCGTCAGAATTGCCAGCCGGGCATTTACCAACTGCTTGATGCCAAGCAGAGCTTCCCTGAAATGTCCGCTCCATTCGGCAGCCGGAGGCATCGCGCCGTTGATGCCGGCATTTGAAATATCCCTCTCGAACCACTCGCCGACCTCACCTGAAAGCGCTTCCTGATCCGACAGGTAGAGCCGGTCGATCTGACGCTGCAGAAACTTCAGCCTTCGCATCGGAAAGGTAAGATCAAAGGCATGGAGAAAAGCATTCAGGGTCTGGCGGGTATCGCCGGATTTCCGGTACCCGGTGTAGGCAAGTTCAAGCCACGCCCTGACAAGATACCTGAAAACCAGAAAGTTGTCCGAATCCTCGTCGAAGCCGGCCACCCTTGTCAGAAGCCTGCCGAAATCATCGGTTACAACGGCGATTTCAAGCCTGTGATAGGCTACGTAACCGGGCCCCCTGCGCAGGTTCATGTCTGCAAGGTCGAGTTGACCCCACTCCTTATCGCTCAGGTTCGGCTTTGCCCAGAGAGGCTCTTCCCCTTTAGAGCCGGAGGCTTCCCATTTCTGGTAAATTTTGTTCTCTGCATAAGCAGGCACCCAATTGGTCTGTGTCTTGTCACGTTCGAGATTTTTGATCATGCTGTCAATCCTCTCCATCAGCCGGTTTCGCTCGAACACCTTCTCAAGATCTTCACGGATGGTTTCATACCGGGGAAGCTTGAGCAGGGCGTCCAGCGAATTCTCAATCGCATTCGGCTTGCCATCCTTCTCGGCTTCAAGCTCGGGATGACCGGGAACAGGCTCAATGTAAAAAAGCTTCCGGTCGATGGGATAATCGGCTGACCGTCCGGCAATGGTCTCAAGCGCGTAGGTAAACGGTTTGTTGTCAAGATATCCGCCATCGCCGAAAGGACGATTCATGTAGGGAACCGTTCCGCCCGGTGCAGCATCGGGGTAGTTTTTGAAAAACCGTTTCCATCTGGAATTGTCAGCATAGGAGTCATCACCGTATTTCAGGGTATCGAGCACCTCGTCAATGTCGCAGAGGCGCATCGGTTCAAAGGCGAAGGGAAAAGAGGAGGTGCAGCGTGCAGCAAATGCAAGCATGGGATTATTGCGTTCATCGAAGTCGTTCCATGACTGCTGACCGTTAATGGAACCTGAAGCGGAAAAGCGGAATACGGTACGGTGCTTGCGTTCATACACCGTGGCATCGGCAAGCTTGATCGGAAGGGTCAGTCCGAGAATATCCGTAGCTGTGACAAAAAGGTCGATCTCACTTACATAGGGTGTTTTCTTTGCCTCTCCGGCACCCCTGTCGCCTGCCGCCGGCTTTTCCATGGTGGTAAATGCCGTCAGAAGCTTCTGGTACATCCTCTGGCTGTTGAAAAGCGAGGCTGGCTCCTTCGACAGGTGCAGCCCTGTTTTTTTGACCGAATTTTTATCGTTGAGGAGCAGATTCACATCGCCTTCCCTGATCCAGAGATTCTTGAGCTCATCGATTTTCTGGCCATTGGCAAGCGCTTTGGCGAGAAAAATGCCGTTGATTCCTCCCGCCGAAGTACCTGAAATGATATCGATGGTAAACTTTCTGGTCAGAGGCGCATTGCTCTCCAGAAGGCTGCGCTCAGCATCGGCATTCAGCCGGCCGGCATGGCAATAGGCGAGTTTCCGGTAGACAATCTCAACTGAATCAAGATCGCGGTAATCGATGAGCGGCAGGTTGTCCTCACTGCGTGTGGCCGTAGCCCTCACCATTCTCAGGAGTTCCTGCGCAATCCCGTTCATATAGATGGCAAGAGATACGCCGCCGTACATGACAACGGCAAAACGGACTTCGGATTTCGGGGAAAAATGGTCAGTCATGGATTGGAGCTGTTTAATCTTTTATCAGTCCGGAAGCAGCGGCACTGTTGCACTTCCATATGCTCTATATAAAAGCTGTATCCCAGGGGGTAAATTGAACGCTTACCGGGAAAAGATAAGTAATTTTCGGAAAAGATAACACAGTGAGGCAAAGGAGCGGTACCCGAAGTGCCTGAATGTGCCGTCGGCAGCCCGCTCTCTCCGTACCCTTCACGTTTGAAAAGAGATCGGCGGCTGCCGCCTCTGCAAAGGCAAATCTACGGTAACGAACGGTTCAGAAAATGAACGAGGGGTGTCACTGACCGGAAAACATCGGCAAGATGCATAGCAGAGCCGGATCCGGTTACCTCCCGATCGCTGAAAAAACGCCGGGTGAAGTACCCTTTGAACTTGAGATACTCTATTGCGGGGTTAGTGCCCTCATACCCTTTCGGAGGCCTGACCAGTTTTCCCGAAGGCAGGATACCCTCCGGAAAATGCGTTGAAAATTCTTTCCCTGAAATGATCGATTGCCACTCTCCGAAACGGGCGTCAATCTCCCGCCTTACCAGGTCGAGAACGGCGGGTTCCGGCATATAGATACCGCCCCCGGCAAACGATGCGCCCGGTTCGAGATGGAAGTAATAGCCTCCATAAGGGCCTTTCCGCCCGCCTTTGCTGATAAATGCGAAAAAATTCGTCTTATAGGGCGATTTGTCCCTGGAAAACCGGATATCGCGGTTGATGCGCATAAGACAGCTTTTCGGATCAAGTCCGGAGACGGCTATATCGCGATCGAATCCGGATATCGCCACAAGAAGCTGAACCACTGTGTCAAGCATCTCGCCATATGCCTGCTGATACTCAGCTTTGTGTTCCGTGAACCAGACTCTCTCATTGCTGGCTTTCAGCTCCCGGAGAAAATCAAGGGATGCATCGGTAATCATCGGCAGAAAGATTGAATTGCTTTACGAAAAAAATTGACATGCAATGCTCTCTCTTTCAAAGATGGATATCGCATCAGGCTGACTGGAGCGTATCATTGACCCATTTGTTAAGGCTTTTCCCCGCTTTTATAGCCTTGAGATGAATGGCGTGGTGCAGTTCCGGGTTCATTCTCAGCACAAATTTGCCGGAAAACGGCTTATCCGGTTTTTCTCCCCGCTCTGCACAAAAGTCGAGATAATCATCGACAGAATCCCTGAACGCCTGCACAATCTCTTCAACACTTCGTCCCTGAAAGGTGACGACATCTTTCGTATCGACTACCTCGCCATGAAACAGTCCTGCTTCATCGTCAAACTCAATATGCCCGGTGTATCCTTTATAGTTCAGCATGGTAATCCGCTCCTGCTTCTTGTAAAAAACGTCTTATTGATTTAAGCGCACCTTTATCACACTCTTTTTCAGGATGTGGCCTGTGAAAAACAGCGCGAACACCGTTCAGAAAAATCCGTACTCTCGATCCTTTTCCCTCGGAAATTTCTGCACCCATACCTTGTATCAGCTTTTCAATATCGCACCACTTCACGTCAGAGCGTACCGGATCTTCAAAAATCCCGGTTAAAATTTTTTGCTGTTTTTTATGCACAAACAAGTATCACTATATGATATCAATACGCACTTACCCAATGTAAAATAAATCTCGCTTAAAAAAAATTCTCCGCATGAGTGAGCTATTTTTCTCGGTTTTGAAATCTCTTGTTAATATCCTTTGCCGTCACAAAAGGAGCTGTGCTAAGGGTTTGTAGTGCCTGAATCGAAAGGCGAACCCTCGCTATTATTGCGTTTCATGTATGAATATCAGCCGGAGATATACCGCATTTACGGGATGCAATATGCCGTTAAAGCGGGATTTACAATACGCCGTCTTTTGATGATGTTAATTACAATGCAACGCCCGGTTTTCTCCTCACCATAAGCGCTGTCACCGACTATGGCACATACAATTTCAGAGTGGCTCCTGCCGCTGCTCTCATGGGCTCATTTCTCAACAGAGCCGGCAACTCCAGGGAATTCCGGTCTGGAAAAGCTGAGAGCGGAGCGCACCGGCATCGATGCTCATAAAAGTCTCCCGCGCGGCTTATCAACAGAAGAGGAGATCATCATCCAGATGGGAAAAGAGTGCCCGACCCTTTTCATCACATAAGGATACGGGCAACGTCAACTTCTATTCAGCACTCCAGGAATCTCCTGAAAGCTTGCGAGCCCGGCTTCGAGGTTTTCGATGATCTCTCCGGTGAGTAAATCCGAATCGGGGAGGTTGTCGAGGTTTGCAAGGCGTTTATCCTTGATCCGGAAAATGTCATAACCTCTACACAGCACTTGACGATATCATTTCAGATAAACCGCCTCGAACTTTGCCAGCGGGGCCATTCGGGTTTTGTTGAGCTGCAGGGTGTTGCCCTTGATGACGTAATTGTCAGCCATTTCAAGCATCCTGAAAAATTCCGTCTCGCTCTCCATATCCGGGCAGGCCATCATGGTCGAGGCAAGTTTCCGAAAACGGATACCGCTGCCGGGCAGCAGCTCATAGCTTCCGGAAAAGTTGTTGCATCCTCCGAATCCCTGTACCCGCCTGCCCTCTTTTTTCAGAATGAGGTGCGCTTCCCTTTTCTGCTGTGCCGTTGTGTTCAAAGCTCTGCCCATCAGTCCGGTGAGCTTCCAGTATGTTTCAGAAAGCGCCGCGGAGGGCTCCCTGCTTCCGGACAGTCCGGCATCCAGGTTCGCACGGCATCCGCTCATGAAAAGCAAAAGGCTTGCAACAGCAAAAACAAGAGTTCTTTTTTTCATTGTTCTCACCTTAAGTTTTGTTCAAGACTGTACTGCGCCGTTTACCTCCGGACAGGTGTTAAACGTTCAATCAATGAAGAAGCTTGTGTCCGGTACCGGGCAGACCGGAACCGGTACCGGAGGCTTCCGGGTCAGTACCTTTTTTTTCTGAACTGGTCACCAGTTTGTGCAGAATACCGATCACGAGCAGCGAGGCAAGCAGAAGACCGTAGTGCCATGGATTGAAGAGCTGTTCGATGTTCTGGCCGGATGTAGCGGTCCTTACCGGCTCGGCAATCAGCTGCCGAAGGAGGGTGATCATGGCGACCTCAATGAAAACAACCACATGAAACACACCTGTCTGCACATAGTTTATTTCGGCAGAAATGAGGCTCGACAGTGTCCACACGATAAAAAGAGTGCCCAATGCCTGAAGAAAACCGTGGGCAAGGTTATGCATCTCAACAGCATGAAAGACAGCTGCAGAAAACTCCCACACCACCATCATGCTTGCCAGCACCAGCGCCAGAGCCAGAAAGGCGTGAAGGATATGATTAAAGGCACGCAGTGCGCCTAACAGACGATCTTCAAACGTTGCTATCATGACCTGAAGAGTATTAAAGATTACCCCGATAATAAACTGATGTAACCCGATCGGATTGCAGGAACACCCGCTGCTGAATTGGCACATATGTAAAACCTTGCTTATTTTATTGTAATAATTAACGAATGGGTTTACAAAAAACAGCAGGAGCAAAGATGATGAAAAATGCTCAGGCCGGCATTTTTTTTCTCTAACGTTAAAAAAGAATTCACAGGAAGCATGGAACCGGAACGGTTTACAATACCAATCAACGTTCGTCCCGGTGATATTGATCAGCAGGGGCATGTCAATAACGTGGTCTATCTTCGCTGGGTCCAGGATGCAGCCACAGCTCACTGGAGCGCACTGGCTCCCCTGGAAGAGCAGGAAAAACTGGTATGGGTTGTGCGCCGCCATGAGATCGACTATAAAAGGCCTGCGCTTGAGGGCGATACCGTGATAGTCCGGACATGGATCGGCAAGGCCTCCCGTCTGGAGTTCGACCGCCATACCGAAATGGTACGCAGTTCAGACCTCCGGCTTCTCGCCCAGGCCCGGACTGTCTGGTGTCCTGTCGACAGAGTGACCGGCAGACCGACCGATGTCAGTCCGGAAATCCGCTCACTCTTTTCTGTTTCACCATAAACTCTCCACAAGAACGTTGGAGAGTTCCCGCACCGGATGTACATTATCATTACAAATGCAGGCGGCGTTCGCCGGCCCCCCCCTATTGAGGAAGGGTTTATCCGGCGAATTTTCAATGCACTTTATCAGACTGTTTTTTATGCATAAACCGCATTCCTGCATGAACGAGACTGCTATAAAACAGCTGCTGGAAGGAGAGATACTTATCGACCTTGAATTCCTGCCTGATGATGTCGTGGGCGTAAGTGGAAATATTTATATTAACGCTACGCATGACAAGGTTTGGGCGACACTCACCGATTACGACAATCTGAGCAAAAACCTGCCGAAAGTCATTTCAAGCAGGGTGGTTGCACGAAATGGCAAGGAGATCATTCTCAGCCAGACGGGAAAAACAGGCATCTTTATCTTTGAAAAAACCCTTCATTTCAGTCTGAAAGTCCGTGAGGAATACCCGAAAAAAATATCATTCGAGCAGGAAGAGGGTGATTTCAGCGTGTACCGGGGAAACTGGGTTCTTGAATCCTGCGGCACTGAATCCGGAATCCTGCTCTCATACAACGCTGAAATCAAACCGCATTTTTTTGCACCGCCAATCCTTGTAAGTTTCGTGCAGCGACAGGATCTGCCGGGAATTCTCAAGGCGCACAAACTGAAAGCCGAATCGCTCTGACGGCAGCAGCAACCGGTTCCAAAGGGGAATTATTCCTGCTGAGGGTTCAGGTTGAACGCCGCGTATACAACAGCAATTATTCACTTTGAACAACCATGATCACCGATAAACCAGTTTGTGTTACAGGAGCTTCCGGGTTTATTGCCTCTTATATCATCCGTGATCTTCTTGCGAAAGGGTATCGCGTCAGGGGAACTGTGCGCAAAACTCCCGTCAATTACCCCTTTCTCCTCGCCCTGCCCGGCGCTGAAGAACATCTTGAACTTGTTGTGGCCGACCTGCTCAATGAAGGGGCTTATGATAGTGCCGTTGCGGGATGCGACTATGTCATACATACGGCAAGTCCATATGAGATCAATGTGAAAAATCCTCAGACAGATCTTGTCGATCCCGCGGTCAACGGAACTGAAACGGTACTGGAAAGCTGTATGAAATCAGGTCTCGTAAAAAGGGTGATTATCACCTCCTCGATTGCCGCCATTACCGATGAACCTGACAGCATGAAAGTCTTTACCGAAAAAGACTGGAATACCATGTCATCCCTTGAGCGCAACCCCTACCACTACTCCAAAACACTTGCTGAACGGGCGGCGTGGGATTTTATCATGAGAAAAAAGCCGGGTTTTGATCTGGTTGTCATCAATCCCTTTATGGTGGTCGGCCCTTCGCTCGGTCCATCCCTCAATACCACCAACCGGATGATCAGCGAAATCATGAGCGGCATCTACCCCGGCATCATGGATATTAACTGGGGTTTTGTCGATGTAAGGGATGTCGCCGCTGCGCATATTCTTGCAATGGAAACCAATGCTGCAAGCGGACGTTACCTTTGCTCTGCCGCAGCAATGCACATGAGGGATATTGTGGCGCTGCTTAAATCTTCCGGGTTTGAAAAGTACAAACTTCCGAAGGTTGATCTCTCGGGAAAAGCCGGCACCATGCTGATGAAGCTCCTTTCATACACACAACCGAGAGATACCGGCACCTATATCCGCACCAACATCGGAAGAACCTTCCGCTATGACAATGCGAAAATCAGGCGCGATCTGGGTATCTCATTCAGGGATGTCAGGCAGAGCATCGCAGAGTCCGTGAAAGACATGGTAAAATGGGGCCACCTGCCCCCTGACAGGTAAAGCGACAACTCTGCCGGGATCCCCCTAAAACACTGAAGCCCGGAACCCCTTTTAATTCATAAAATATCAGCATGCAGAAAGTCATAAGACAGCGAATCAATATGATTCCGCTCCTCACGGTTATACTTTTCAGCTTTCTTTTTTATACGGAAAAAGCCTTTCCTGTCACGACAAACAATCCTGATTTTTTACCCGGACAAAGAGAGAAACTGCTGAACGGAGAGGTTTTAGTTGTTCTTACCAACCTTCAGGACAATGTTACCGGTGTTGAGGGACAAATTTATATTGCCGCTCCCCCGAAAAAGGTATGGGAAACAATCACCAACTATGACAATCACAAAAATTTCGTACCGAAAGTTACAGACAGCGGAATCATTTCCGACAATGGCACAGAAAAGGTGGTGTTCGAGAAAGGAAAAAGCGGAATCTTTATTTTCCGGAAAAACGTTTACGTAAAATTGAAAGTCTGGGGCGAGAACCCGAAGCGCCTCTTTTTTCAGCAGATCACCGGTGATTTTAAAGTTTATCATGGTGAATGGATTCTTGTCGATTACCCGCAGGGTCCAGGAACATTTCTGACTTACAAGGCTGAAGTAAAACCGGATTTTTATGCGCCCCGGTTTGCTGTCAAAAATGTTCAGCAGCATGAATGTCCTTTAATGATGAGCGCAATGAAAAAACAGGCGGAAGCCTCCTTTGCTTCAGAAAAAAAGAGCGAGTTGTAGGTCGTCAAATCTCCGACCGCTCTGAACGTTGCGTATTGAAAGTATCCTCTCCTCTTGAAAAACCGCAACGAACGGTTACTGCCTGAAAATGAGTGAAAGGGGGGAGTTACTAAAAATGGCGCGGTCATCAGCGACCCTTGAAGACTGCACCGCTCTGCGCTTCTTCATGATCCCTTTCATCTGCAGGAGAGTGTCGGCCAAGGCGCGCAATACTGCACCGGATTTTTTTATCCCGCCGGAAAACTGCGTAAGATAGAAGAGCGAAGCGGCAGCTTCAAGCAGAATCCGCACCGGAATCACCCGGAGAAGTCCTGACAGGCTCAGGTTCTTCAGGAGCATCATCGCATTGTTCCGGTGATTGAAATAAATTTTTTCTGCCGAACCCTCCCGGAGCGATGCACCCCCTTCATGCAGCACGACTGACGAAGGAACTGAACGAACATGATAACCGGCAAGCTTCATGCGCCAACAGAGATCAATCTCCTCCATCTGCATGAAAAAATCCCCGTCAAAGCCGCCGAGTTCCTCAGCCACCGCCCGTTTTACAAACATGGCGGCACCCGATGCCCAGAAAATATCCCGCCCTGTATCATACTGACCCCGGTCCTCTTCGGTTTTGAAAAATCTGCGCCCAAGACACCAGGGATAGCCGAGCCGGTCAATCATGCCTCCGGCAGCACCTGCATAATCAAAAACTTTTTTCCCTGCCGCATGGGCCTTCAGAGAGAGAATTTTCGGTTGCAGGGCGCCGGTTCGTTCATCCGAAAGGGCTGCACTGACAAGACGCTCAAGCCACAAGGGATCATGAGTGGTATCGTCATTTAAAAAAACCACATAATCGGCCGAGGAGCTTTTCAGCCCCTCGTTGCAGCCGCCGGCATATCCCCTGTTTTCGGGAAGCCTCAAAAGCCGTGCGTTTTTATACTGTTTGACAAGAAATACAAGACCGGCCTGCCGGCCTCCGTTATCAACCACCATAATGCCCATCGCCGGGTAACTGGTTTTTTCCAGTGAGTCAAGACAGCGCTCAAGCATATCGCGCCTCCTGAAATGAGGTATGATGATATCGACGGAGGGATATGCGGTAACGGTCATGGAAGGAATCGGCTACCGCAGCGTTTTCCAGAACCCTGCGGCCAGACGGGCACACTCTTCAGGCGTTGAGGCGCCGGCAATATGCTGCAGAAGCGCGGTACCTACAACAGCCCCGTCAGCCAGGCTCCACATATGCTCCACGCGCGCCCTGTCCTTGATGCCGAAGCCCACGACAAATTTTTTCCGGGCATGTCGGCGAACCCTTTTAAGATAGTCGTCAACGGCCGCACCCGTTGACGAATCGGACAGCTTGGATGTGCCGGTTGTGGCATTGACTGCAAGACAGTAGGAGAAATCAGTCGAAAGAGAGTCGATCAGCTCTATTCTTTCAGGGGGAGTCACCGGTGATATTAAAAACACAACCGTAAGGCCGAACCCTTTTGCCCGTTCAAGATAATCAGAGGCCTCTTCGGGAGGAAGATCGGGAACAAGCAGACCGTCAACGCCCGCTTCGACTGCATCGTGCAGAAAACAATCACCCCCGTAGGAGATCAGCGGATTGCAGTAACCCATCAAAATTATGGGGGCGGTAATCTTCCGGCAACCCTCCCCTTGTCGGGCTCTCCTCACCAGGTCAAGAAGTTTCTTTATCGTTACGCCGTTACGGATGGCGGTATGGGCCGCCTCCTGAATCACCGGGCCGTCTCCGATAGGATCGGAATAGGGCATGCCGAGCTCGATGATATCGGCGCCGCTCTCCTCAAGAGCCTCAAGCACCGGAAGCGTCGCCCCGGCTACCGGAAACTCGGGCATGTAGTAGGCAATCAGCAGTTTTTTATCCTGCTGCAAAAGGGTGGTGATTCTGTTTTGAGGCATGGTATAGCGATTCAATCAGAACAAAAGTTGTGGAATAACAAAAATATCAAGCATCATGGAAAGCATGGTGATCATGTGCACAAGAACACTGCCCCAGACATTCCGGGTTTTCAGAACAAGATATCCGCCGAAAATACCTATCGGAAATGCCATCATTGCCATCAGAGCCCGTTCTTTCATCCCGACGGGGGCAACAGCGAAGTGGTTGAAAACGTAAAAGAGTGTTGTCAGCAGCACCGTCAGATGCTTGTTGACACCCTTCTCGATCATCGCGGAAAACATGATGCCGCGCCAGAGAAACTCTTCTGCCAGAACAAGCAGCGGAAAGAGGTAGAGCAGCGAACGGTTGACGAGAATGCCCTGCATTTCGCCCATCGGCGCCCCGCCGTTTTTGTAATACATCACGGTATTGATGATATCCATGCCGAAGAGCAGTGCCCCGGCAATACCGCCCCATTGAAGAGAGTTCCGAAGATCTCCGCCGGCAAGATACATCTGCTCCCACTCTCCGTTCTTTTTTCCCCTGTAGAGAACAAGACCGATCGAACCGAAAAAATAAAGAAAAAGGGCGGGCCATTCCTGCAGCGGCGTAAAATGACCTACAAGACCGAGAAGCCAGATCGCCGCCATGAGAGCAAAGGAGAGGGTAAATCTTGCATTGAGCGACTCTGGACCGGAAGAGGATGCTGTGACAGGTTTCATGAATAAACGGTATTATTTTGTTGTGAATACTGCTCTACTATCCTGCGCTTAAACTGTTTAAATATAATGAGGACGCTCCTCATATTCAATCGGATCGCTTACGCCGGCCTGTTCGAAAGCCCTGAGTCTGCGGGCGCAGCTGTCGCAGAGACCGCAGGCTTTCCCTTCGCTTTTATAGCATGACCAGCTCAATTCGAAAGGCACCCCGAGTTCTATGCCTTTACGGACAATTTCCGACTTCTGCATCTCGATGAGCGGCGTAAGGATCCCGATACTGGTTTCCGGTTTTGTTCCGAGTGCTATAACCGTATTGAACGCATCGTAAAAAACCTTTCTGCAATCGGGATAACCGGATGAGTCCTCTTCAACCGCCCCGATAAAAATTCTGCAGGCGCCGATGACTTCCGACCAGCTGACGGCCATCGAGAGAAACCCGGCATTGCGGAATGGCACATAACTGGTGGGAATTGAGGAGCCCTGCAGGTCAGCGCCGCCCACGGGCATGGAGTAGTCGGTCAAGGAAGAGCCGCCAATCTGAGCAAGAAAATCGGCATTGACTTCAAGACACTGTTCGATATGGTAGTAGGTACAGATAGAGCGAAATGATTCAAGCTCTTTCTGCCACGTACGCTGCCCGTAATTGACATGCATGGCTGCAAGCTCAAAGCCCTCGGCATGGGCCATCGCCGTGGTAACAAGGCTGTCCATGCCGCCACTGAGAAGAACGACTGCTTTCACATGGGTTGTGGATAGGGTTATTCCAGAAAAAAATTTCCTCCAAGGTATAAAAAAAAAGCCAACCCGAAGGCTGGCTTTTTCTTAAAGAGTATGGATGCGCAAAAATTAATACATGCCGCCCATTCCACCCATTCCGCCCGGAGGCATTGCCGGCATGTCGGATTTCTCTTCCTTGATGTCGGTAATGGCTGCTTCGGTGGTCAGAAGAATACTGGCAACCGATGCGGCGTTCTCAAGAGCGCTTCTGGTTACTTTTGTTGGATCGACCACACCTGCTTCAACCAGGTTTTCGTACTGTTCTGTTCTGGCGTTGAAACCAAAATCGCCTGTGCCTGCCTTGACCTTCTCCAGAACAACGGCGCCATCTGTGGTACCGGTGTTTGCTACAATCTGGCGGAGCGGCTCTTCAAGCGCGCGGCGGATAATTTCAATACCTGTTTTCTGGTCTTCATTGTCTGCGACAGCATTATCGAGGCCCTTGATCGCACGGATAAGTGCGACACCGCCACCGACAACAATACCTTCCTGCACGGCAGCGCGAGTTGCATGCAGAGCATCTTCAACACGGGCTTTTTTCTCTTTCATCTCGACTTCGGTTGAAGCTCCGATGTTGAGGACGGCAACGCCGCCGGAAAGCTTTGCAAGACGTTCCTGCAGTTTTTCCGTATCGTAATCAGAAGTTGATTTCTCAATCTGGCCTTTGATCTCGTTGATGCGGGCCTTGATCTCTTCAGGGGTACCCTTGCCTTCGACAATGATGGTGTTGTCCTTGTCGATGGTCACGCGGCCGGCCTGTCCAAGATATGAAATCGTTGCGTTTTCAAGCTTGTAGCCTTTCTCTTCGGAAATAACGGTACCGCCGGTAAGAATGGAGATGTCCTCAAGCATGGCCTTGCGACGGTCGCCGAAGCCGGGAGCCTTGACGGCACATACTCTCAGGGTGCCCCTCAGCTTGTTGACCACAAGCGTTGCAAGAGCTTCACCTTCGATATCCTCTGAAATGATAAGCAGCGGACGACCGGACTGAGCGGATTTCTCAAGAATCGGAAGCAGCTCCTTCATGTTGCTGATCTTTTTGTCATAGATAAGAATCAGCGGATCTTCAAGCTCGGCATCCATGGTTTCGGAATTGGTCACGAAATAAGGCGAAAGGTAACCACGGTCAAACTGCATGCCTTCGACAACCTTGAGCTCGGTTTCCATGCCTTTGGCTTCTTCAACGGTGATAACACCGTCTTTGCCGACCTTGTCCATCGCTTCGGCAATCAGTTCGCCGATCTCAGGATCATTATTTGCTGAAATGGTGCCGACCTGGGCAATCTCTTTTTTACCGGAAATGGCGCGGCTGATGTTTCTCAGCTCTGCAACGACCTCTTTCACAGCACGGTCGATACCTCTTTTCAGGTCAATCGGACGGGCACCGGCGGTGACGTTCTTCAGGCCTTCACGGTAGATTGCCTGGGCAAGAACCGTGGCCGTGGTTGTTCCGTCACCGGCGACATCGCTGGTTTTTGATGCAACTTCACGGACCATCTGGGCGCCCATATTTTCAAAAGGATCAGAAAGCTCAATCTCTTTTGCAACAGTCACGCCATCCTTGGTTGAGGTAGGAGCTCCGAATTTTTTATCGATAAGCACGTTACGCCCGGCAGGTCCAAGGGTAACCTTTACGGCATTGGCGAGTTTGTCCACGCCAACTTTAAGCCTCGCTCTGGCATCCGTGTCAAAAAGAATATCTTTTGCAGTCATTGTAAAGTTTTCCTCCAATAAGGTTTTAAAATGTTTGGAACATTAAAGAATGGCGAAAATATCCGACTCACGCATGATGAGGTAATCATCACCTTCCACGCTCACTTCGGTGCCGGAATATTTACCATAAAGCACTTTGTCGCCTGCCTTGACCTGCATTTCAAGCAGCTGGCCGTTATCGGCAACTTTACCTGCTCCGACGGCTACAACTTCACCGTACTGCGGTTTTTCCTTGCCGGTATCAGGAATGAAAAGACCGCCTTTGGTTTTTTCCTCTGCCGGTGCAGGCTTAACAATAACTCGATCAGCTAAGGGTTTCAAGTTCATTGTCTTCTCTTTTTTTGGGTTTTAGATTAATAGTATGATACTATTGTTGAAGTAGAGAGTCTTAAACTTTTAGCACTCTAAGCGTGCGAGTGCTAAAAGAACACTTAATAATAAAAAAAAAAGTCTCCTCTCCAAACAGTTTCTTTACCCTGGAGAGTATATTTCACTATCATCACCGGAATTTATGAAGGAAGAGATCAGAAGAAGCATGGATCAGGCTGAGTATTACACCATCGGCAGGGTGGCAATGGAAAAACTGGAGAGCATCCGCTCAAAAATGCACGATGACACTGCTACGGCCGAAGACCGGCAGCACGCTCTCCTCCTGCAGGAAATCGTCTCACTTGCCAGAAACAGGCTGACGGTAGCGGCAAATGAGACGGAGTTCAGCAAAGGAAGTCGGGTATGGGTGGAGCGCACCTCCCTTTCGCACTTTCCGCATATCAGGCTTCATGGCGGTGCGCTTGAGGACGACCCGCACCCTTCAGCGTTTGAATGAAGGCTTGAGACAGCGACCCGTCAGAGAGTGCTCCATGTCGGCAATCTCTTCCGGTGTCCCTTCAGCAACGATGCTTCCCCCCATGTCTCCCGCTCCGGGTCCGAGATCGATAACCCAGTCAGCCTGTAGGATGATATCGGGGTTGTGTTCGATAATGACAAGAGTATTATTCTGTTCGAGAAGTTTTTCGAAACACCCGATCAGCTTTTTGATATCCTCGAAATGCAGCCCGGTTGTCGGCTCATCGAAAATAAAAAGGGTATGCTCCACATCGGCCCGTGCTATGAAACTTGCCAGCTTGAGCCGCTGTGCCTCCCCGCCTGAAAGCGTGCTTGAGGACTGGCCAAGCCGGATATAACCAAGACCGACCTCATCAAGCACCATGAGTTTTCTGGCAATGCCTTTCTCCTCCCTGAAAAATCCGATGGCTTCCTCGACGGTCATATCAAGCACGCCGGCTATCGAATAACCGTGACAGGTAACTTCAAGCGTATCGGCCTTGTAGCGCAGACCGCGGCAATCCTCGCAAACCGCTTCGATATCGGCAAGAAACTGCATCTCAATGCGGACGCTGCCCTCTCCCGAACAGGTTTCACACCTGCCCCCCGGAATATTGAAAGAAAAATACCCGGCCTTCCACCCCCTTGACCTTGCCTCCTTTGTCTGGGCAAAAAGGGATCGGATGTCATCGAAGATCTTCAGGTAGGTTACCGGGTTGCTTCGGCTTGACTTTCCTATGGGGGACTGGTCGACATGTTCAACCCGGTCAACAAGCCATGTACCGGAGATCGAACGGTGAGTTCCCACTTTGTCCTTCAACCCGACTTTCTCCTTCAGAATCCCCTTGTTGAGAATATCATTGACCAGGGTGGACTTGCCCGACCCGCTCACACCGGTAACGCAGGTCATGACACCGAGAGGAAAGCGCACATCAATATTTTTCAGATTGTTCTGCATGGCACCGGTGATTTCAATGCAGGAGGTGAAATCCGGTTTTCGGCGGACTTCCGGCACCGGAATGCTTTCAGTTCCGTTGAGGTAACGGGCGGTAAGAGAACTTCCGGACTCTTTCATTGAGGCTACTGAACCGTGAAATACAACTTCACCGCCCAACCGGCCTGCATAGGGACCAAGATCGATAACCTCATCGGCGGCCTCAATGATTTCGCGGTCATGCTCAACCACAACCACCGTATTTCCAAGATCGCGCAGCCTCCTGAGCAGCGTGATCAAGCGCGCTGAATCGCTCTGGTGCAGACCGATGCTTGGTTCGTCAAGGATATAGATTGCTCCGACAAGCGGAGAACCCAGCGAAGTCGAGAGATTAATACGCTGAAACTCGCCACCGCTCAGAGTGTGGGTCAGCCGGTCCAGTGAGAGATAGTTAAGCCCCACATCGAGCAGATAACCGAGACGTTTTATGATTTCCTGCAGAACAACTTCAGCCACCTTGCGATCGAACGGCGAAATTTCGAGGTTCCGGAAAAAATCGGAGGCTTCAGAGATATTCATCCGAGCAACCTCGGCAATATGACGACCTGAAACCCTGACAAGTCTCGCATCCGGATTAAGCCGGCTCCCTTCGCAATCAGGACAGGTCGCATAACCGCGATAACGGCTTAAAAAAACCCTGTAGTGCATCTTGTACCCGGCATCCTTTTCGATTTCAGCAAAAAAAGGCCAGATTCCCTTATACCGCTCATCCGGAGTACCCTTCCAGATAATGTCCTTATGGGTCTGGAAAAGCTTTTCATAAGGGACATCAAGCGGTATGCCGAGAGCGGGCGCAACAGCAAGAAGCTGGCGGAGATTCCATCGGTACTTTTCCGAGTTCCAGCAAACAATGGCCCCCTCTTCAAGCGTCAGCGACTTGTCCGGAACGACGGCATCCTCATCAATACCGGCAATACGACCGAACCCCTGACAGGTTGTACATGCTCCTATCGGAGAGTTGAAGGCAAAAAGCTGTGAGGAAGGCTCCTGATATTCAATGCCGTTCAACTCAAGTCTGTCGCTGAAGCGGTAGGTTTTTCCGCCGGCAACCTTCAGTACGGCATGCCCTCCTGATTCGTTGAAACAGCTTTCAGCCGCCTGGGATACCCTGCTGTATAACTTTTCATCTGAACGTGCCACAAAACGGTCAACGAGAACAAGAAGCTGCGAGCGATCAGCTTCCGGCATCACAAGCAGCCTCCTGCATGCCTGCTCATTGTTGAGGTCAAGGACCTCCTCCCCTGCAAGCACCCGGAAAAACCCTTTTTTGAGAAGATTTGCTATTTCATCCTGAACCGGACAAAGATGCTGCCCGGCGTCCCGGTGGGAAGGGAAAAAAAAACCGGCATAAAATTTTGTTCCTTCTTCCAAAAAGCCGGCCTGCAGGCTCACATCATCCGGGGTGTGCTTCAGGACAAGCTCATTGGTATCCCGTGAATAGATTTTGCCGATTCTGGCATAGAGCAGACGCAGATAATCATAAATTTCCGACACCGTGCCGACCGTTGAACGCGGATTTTTCGGAATGGGTTTCTGTTCGATGGCAATGGCCGGAGCGATTCCTTCGACACTTTCAATATCAGGCCGCGGCATACGTTCAAGAAACTGACGGACATAGGCGGAAAGGGATTCCACATATCGGCGGTGCCCCTCGGCATAGAGTGTGTCGAAAGCAAGGCTTGATTTGCCCGACCCGCTGACACCTGTAAGAACCACAAACCGGTTACGGGGAATACAAACCGATATATTCCTGAGATTATGCGTATTGATGCCTTTAAGAACGATATCCGGCAGACTCGTTTCAGCAGTTACTGCATTGCTGAGCCCATGTTTAGTCATATTGAAAGGTGATCTTGTGCTTTAGTGACCGGAGCGCGAAACATAAGGGAAAAGTAAAGCCTGAGCGGAGATAATAAACGCAGAATGAAGCTCATGAAAAAGACTTTTTTCACGCCGGCTGTTCTCACCGGGCTATCTGCTGAAGAAGGGACTCAAGGGTAGTCGCCGCCAGAAGGTTTTGAATTTTAAGCTGAAGGTTGTTCAAATAGCCCCTGTGGTTGCATGCGGAAAATATTTCACAGTTCTCCGGCTTCAGACCGCAGCGCACCAGATGCGGCTTCCCCTCAATGGCAAGCGCAATTTCAGCAACGGTGATTTCCGCGGCAGGGCGGGCAAGAATATAGCCACCCTTCACCCCCTGAACAGATATGACAATAGCAGATCTTTTCAGGCTCTGCATGGCCTTTGAAAGGAACTCCTGTGAAAAGCCGATCTCTTCGGCCATTTCCTTGACAGTAACCACGCGGTCAATGCCCTTTGTCGCCAGATAGGTGACGGCATGAAGTCCATATTCAAATTTTCTGGAAACCTGAAGCATATGATTCAATTCCGTTAAATAGGGTAAGTTTAACCCTCCTCATTCT
>Ga0268284_1000860_pt1 | contig 17871 bp, 17 predicted proteins | sample saktaG_14_FD_190137 | JGI IMG/M metagenome (GOLD analysis project Ga0268284, IMG submission 190137) | Saline water microbial communities from Sakinaw Lake, British Columbia, Canada - sak_2013_06_06_40m | ecosystem: Environmental > Aquatic > Non-marine Saline and Alkaline > Saline ...
CCTTTCTGCGGCCCATTTTTTCGATAATCACCCCGGTGTACTCTTCAGGAATATCAATGGTCACATGCTCGATAGGCTCAAGCATCACTCCGCTCTCATCATAATGCATGATAACCTCCGGCCGGGCAATGGCAACCTCATAGCCTTCACGACGCATGGTCTCAATCAGCACGGAAAGGTGAAGCTCTCCCCTTCCTGATACACGGAAGGTGTCGGGGCTCTCGGTCTCTTCGACGTTGAGCGCAACATTGGTCATTTTCTCTTTCATCAGCCGTTCACGGATCTTCCGGCTTGTGACTTCCTTCCCTTCCAGTCCTGCAAATGGCGAGTCGTTGACAGAAAAGAGCATGGAGAGGGTCGGCTTGCTGATTTCAAATGAATCAAGCGATACCGGATCATCAACTGATGCAAGAGTCAAGCCTACAGTGGCGTCCGGTATGCCCGCGATTGCAATAATATCGCCGGATGTAGCCTCTTTTGCTTCGACTTTCTGAACCTTGTCGAACTGGAAAACCTTTGTTACCGTTCCCTTTCCAACAATACCATCAGGACTTACAACAACAAGCTGGGTTCCGGGGCTTACCTTGCCGCGATGAATGCGGCCGATGGCGATCTTGCCGATATAGTCACTGTAGTCAAGCGTGGTCACCAGCATCTGAAAACCTCCGTCGTCATGGGCAACCGGCGCCGGAATCTCCTTGATGATCATGTCGAGCAGCAGGCTCATGTCGCCATCCTCATCATCCATGCTGTATTTGGCAACACCGTTCTTGGCCGAGGTAAAGATATAGGGAAAATCAAGCTGATGCTCTTCGGCACCGAGAGCAATGAAGAGGTCAAGAACCTGATCGTGCACCTTGACCGGATCCGATTGGGGACGATCAATCTTGTTGATGACCACAATAGGCTTCAGATGCAGTTCAAGCGCTTTGCGCAGCACAAACTTGGTCTGCGGCATAGGACCTTCAAATGCATCGACAAGAAGCAGGACTCCGTCAACCATTTGCAGAATACGTTCGACCTCGCCACCGAAATCAGCATGGCCCGGTGTATCAACAATATTTATCTTGTGCTCTTTATAGACTGCAGCCGCATTTTTTGAAAATATGGTAATACCTCTTTCCCGTTCCTGGGGATTTGAATCGAGCACCCGGACGTTTACCTGCTGATTATCCCTGAAGGCGCCTGTCTTCTGAAAGATCGAATCCACCAGTGTCGTTTTTCCATGATCAACATGCGCGATAATGGCTATATTTCTAATATTCTTTGTCAAGCTCATCTTTTATCCTTGTAAATAGACTATATTTATACTCCGTATCGGGCGGAATATACATTTTTTTCTTTGTATTTAAGGCCACAATCTTTGTTTGAATACGACGCGTTTTTATCGCTCTATCGCGGGATTAAGAGCCGCTTTTTAACAGTCAGTCACCCGCTTACACTAAACAATGAACAATATATTACTCAATAACATTCCGCTGCTTGTCCTCAATCAGCTCCTCTCAATGTTCTACCTTGTAACCGCTTTTCTTTACGGAGCCGATTTTTTCAGGGATTTCCAGCCTGCTAAAACATATAAACTGCCGCTTCTTGCGCTCACGGTTCTGACCCATGTGGTCTACCTCGGACTGCTTACATCCCTTGAAGGATACAAGATCAGTTATTCGACAGTCAATCTCATGACCATGGTCGCGCTCACCCTGACCATTACCTATCTTTTTATAGAGTTTACGACTAAAAGCGACAAAACCGGTTTTTTTGTCATCTCCTTTGCGGCCGGCGCACAGCTTATCTCTTCCATCCTGACCTCCCTGACGCCCAATACCGGAGTGACGTTCAACGGCATAGGCATCGGCGTACACCTGACTGCCGCAATTTTCGGTTTCAGTGCCATTGCAATTGCCGGTCTGTACAGTTTTCTCTATCTGCTGCTCTTCCGCCAGATACAGCAAAACCGCTTCGAGTTGCTCTTTCAGCGGCTGCCGAACCTTGAAGTACTTGAGAAACTGACCATGCATGCCGTTGCTTTCGGCTTTATTTTTCTCTCAATCACCCTTTTCGCCGGGGTAATTGAGCAGAAGGCTTCAGGAGAAGCAATCTCGCTTCTTGAACCGAGGCTGATCACGCTGATCATCATATGGCTGCTTTACGGTACAAGCATCTTCATCAAACCGATCATCGGGTGGGACATCAAGCATATGGCCTACCTGTTCATCTTTCTGTTCGTCTTCATCACTCTGCTGATCGTATTTATGATATTTTTTTCACCGACTTTTCACAGGCTCAGCTTTTAAACACGCTTGCGTTTGAAAATATGTCGTCTTTAGAGTATATTTAAAACTAAGCGTTTTGTTACTGAATACGAGTATTTCCATTGAAATTCCACGTAATCAGCTCATTTAAACAATCCTGCCATGAACATCATTTCAGTTGGTGTTAATCATAAAACAGCACCTATTGAAATCCGCGAAAGAATCTCCCTTTCAGAAGAACAGAACAAGGAGTTCATTACCGGCCTGATTTCAAACGGGCTTGCTCATGAAGCAATGGTTATTTCAACCTGTAACCGCACTGAGCTCTACGTTGTTCCCGCCATGTATGAAGTCACGGCGGAGTTCCTCAAAGAGTACCTTATCTCCTTCAAGGATGCCCGCAAGGAGGTTCGCCCGGAACACTTTTTCGGCCGTTTTTACTGCGGGACAGCGCGCCATATTTTTGAAGTTGCAAGTGCAATTGATTCGCTGATACTCGGTGAAGGCCAGATTCTCGGCCAGGTCAAGAACGCCTACCGTATTGCTGCCGAAACTCAGTGCGCGGGCATTCTCATCACCCGTCTCTGCCACACGGCATTCAGTGTCGCAAAAAAAGTCAAGACAAAAACAAAAATCATGGAGGGGGCCGTTTCAGTCAGTTATGCTGCCGTGGAACTTGCCCAGAAGATCTTTTCAAACCTTTCCATGAAGAAGATTCTGCTTGTCGGCGCGGGTGAAACCGGCGAACTGGCAGCAAAGCACATGTTTCAGAAAAACGCCCGCAACATCGTCATTACCAACAGAACCCTTTCAAAAGCTGAAACGCTTGCCGAAGAGCTCGGAACCAATAAAGTACTTCCCTTCGAGTCTTTCAGGGAGCATCTGCACGAATTCGATATCATCATAACAGCCGTCAGTTCCAAGGAGTACGTCCTGAGCGAAGCCGACATGCACCAGTCGATGCTCAAACGCAGACTGAAACCGGTCATTATTCTTGACCTCGGACTGCCGAGAAATGTCGATCCGGACATCGCAAAGCTTCAGAACATGTTCCTCAAGGACATTGACGCACTCAAGCATATCATTGACAAGAACCTTGAAAAAAGGAGCCGTGAACTTCCCAAAGTCAATGCCATCATCGAAGAGGAGCTTGTCGCTTTCGCTCAGTGGACCAATACGCTGAAGGTCCGCCCCACCATCGTTGATCTCCAGTCGAAATTTATCGAAATCAAGGAAAAAGAGCTTGAACGATACCGTTTCAAGGTCAGCGAAGAAGAACTTCAGAGAATGGAGCATCTGACCGACAGGATTCTGAAAAAAATCCTGCACCATCCTATAAAAATGCTTAAGGCGCCTATTGACACGACAGATTCCATCCCGAGCAGAGTCAATCTTGTGCGCAATGTTTTCGATCTTGAAGAACCAAATCAGTCACACTAAATAAAAATCCGTAATTGCTTTGAAAAAACAGCTTATCATCGGTACCAGATCCAGCCCCCTCGCTTTGTGGCAGGCAGAATTCACCAAGACGGAACTTTCGCGGCATTTCCCCGAGCTTGATATCACACTAAAACTGATTAAAACAACCGGTGATGTGCTGCTTGACTCTCCTCTGTCAAAAATCGGAGATATGGGTCTGTTTACCAAGGACATTGAAAAACATCTGATTACCAAAGAGATCGATCTGGCGGTTCACAGTCTGAAAGACGTTCCGACAAGCACTCCTGAAGGACTGATCATCACCTCCTTTACCGAACGTGAGGACACAAGGGATGTCATCATTTCAAAAAACGGCGTCAAACTCAAAGATCTGCCCGAGAACGCTAAAATGGCCACAAGCAGCCTTCGCCGCATGTCACAGCTGCTCAGCATGCGCCCCGATCTGGAGATCCTCGATATCCGCGGCAATCTTAATACACGGTTCAAGAAGTTTGACGAAGGGGAATTCGACGCCATGATGCTTGCCTATGCCGGTGTCTACCGCCTGAATTTCAGCGACCGTATCTCCGAAATCCTTCCGCACGAAGTCATGCTTCCAGCGGTCGGACAGGGTGCACTCGGCATCGAAACCCGTGTAGACGACGAACAGACAAGAGAGATCGTCAGAATCCTCAATCATTCAAATACGGAATACTGCTGCAAGGCTGAACGCGCGCTGCTCCGTCATCTGCAGGGCGGCTGCCAGATTCCGATCGGAGCCTATGCCTCATTTAAAAACGGCACGCTGAAACTGCTTGCCTATGTCGGCTCGGTTAACGGGAAAATCTGCCTGCACAACGAACTCACAAAAACCGGTCTTATCTCACCTGATCAGGCAGAAGAGGTCGGCATTGCACTTGCTGAGGAACTGCTGAAGCAGGGTGCTGACAAAATTCTTTCGGAAATCCGCAAGACCCGCTGATGAAAACTGTTCTTGTGACCCGTCCGGAACATCAGGCGGCCTCTTTTGTCCAGGAACTCAAACAGTACGGCCTGAACTCAGTTGTCTTTCCGACAATTGAGATCAGGCCTGCAGAGGCCTGGAAGGTTCCTGACCTTCGAAAGTTCGACGGGGTCTTCTTCACAAGTCCCAACAGCACCGGTTTTTTCATGTCGAAGTTACTGTCTGAAAGCCCTGAAGAACTGGAAAACCTTCAAAAGATCAAGATCTGGGCCGTTGGAAAAACAACTGCACAGGATCTTGCAGCATATGGCCTGACCACCCAGCCTCTGCCGAAAATAGCCGATGCGGTCACCCTTATGGAGGAGATCAGCGATGACACCGTCTCGGGTTCAACCTTTCTTTTTCTCAAGGGTAACCTCTCTCTTGGAACTATTCCTGATGTGATCAGAAAACGGGGGGGAACGTGTGTTGAACTGACCGTCTATGAAAACCTTCAGCCATCCCTTGAAGCGAGCGCGAACATCAAGGAACTGCTCGAAAAAGGCGGGCTTTCCTGCCTCTCATTTACCAGTCCCTCTACTGCTGTCAATTTTTTTGAGGCTTTAGGAACAACTGCCGTTCCCGAAGGCGTTCTGATTGCGGCCATCGGCACAACAACCGCAAAAGCTCTGGAGAAAATCGGCCTTCAGGTTGATGTCATCCCTTCATGTTTCGATGCACCGAGCTTTGCAAAAGCTATTGCCGAAGCACTGCTTTAAACGACAGCTCACCGTATTAATCCGGTTACAGGTCTTCAATATCCGGGATATCATCATCATTGCAGTCTGAGATCAATTTGCATACTGAAACATCCGGAATATCATCGTCATTGCATTCCAGGATCAGTTTGCAAGCCGACACATCCGGCAGATCATCCTGATCGAAAACAGGGATCCTGATGGATTCATCCCTTTCAGGCTCTGCTCTTTCCGGCTGCGTCTGTTCAGGAAAAAGAAGCAGTTGCCGCTCAGGCTCATGAAAACAGGCTTCCGGTTTGTATTTTTCCGCAAAATCCGCACTGCCCGCCAGCACTCCGTTCAGAACCTTTCCTTCAGGCTCCTCGTTCGTTTTCTGCGGTGGTGGCGAGTACTTTCTCCGCCGGGAAGAGGTCTGGACGTTCATTGCACCGAAAGAATCCAGTTTCTGCTCAAGCGTCTCCCTGACGGATTCTTCAAGTTCGACCCGCATGGCATGCAGAAACTGAAGGGAATCAGCCCGATGCTGGGCGAGTTCGCGGCGAAGGTCCTGTCCTGTTTTTTCAATTTCCTTCCGTTCGATGCCCGGCCAGCCGGTCAGGATCATTGCAATCAGTGCGGCGAGCATTAAAAAAACAACGATAAGCAGCGCAGTTGTCATCATGAATGGTTATACGGATTTTTCAATAGCATCAAGCAGGGCTCTACCGATAACCCTGTTGGCACTGACAAGCCCTTCACCGGATATAGTGGTCTTTCCCCGGTAATCAAAACAGCATCCTCCCGATTCAATAACCAGAGGAATCAGGGCGGCACAATCCCACGGGCTCATAATTTTATCAACCGCAACTTCAGCCCGGCCGGAGGCAACAAGCATGTGCCCGTAACAGTCACCCCAGCCGCGGACCAGTCCGGCCTCCCTGCGAAGCATGTCAACAGGATGAAGGGAGGGCGGGTCGAGAAGATACTCCTTTTCAGTGAAAAGAACAGTCGCATCCCGAATATCGGCAATAGTGGAAACCGTTATCTGCGATCCGTTCAAAAATGCTCCGCATCCCCGTTCTGCTTGATAGAGTTCGCCAAGCGCAGGAAAATGGACGACGCCAAGTTGAGGAAATCCGTCAATCTCAAGAGCAATCATAACACCGTAAAGCGGCACTCCATGAATAAATGCCCTGGTGCCGTCTATCGGATCAATAATCCAGCGACGGCCGTTCTGTGAGTGACGCTCATCAAACTCCTCACCAAGCAGACCGTCCTCAGGGTAACGGGCTGTAATGGCTCTCCGTATAAGTTCTTCGGCTTTCCTGTCAGCTTCGGTAACCGGTGATGCATCTCTTTTGGTAAAAACCTGCAGGGATTTACGGTTAAAATAAGTCAGGGTTAACCTTCCGGCCTCTTCGGCCAGTTCAACCGCAAGTTGAAGATCGGATGTCATGGATTTGTCTGTTCTTTTAATATCTTGTACTGCAAAAATATAACATTATTCACACACGGATAGCGAAATCGGCCGGTTTTCCCTGTTTTTCAATTGGCGGAAACGGCCCTTACAGGACACACGAAAGAACGTAAAACAGCTGCATATGCAGCAATAGCGCATAACCGGAACAGGCACCTGGCTCATAAGGGAACATGAGGGATTGTTCAGAAAAGCAGTGTTTATCCGGCAAGTTAGTTAATCAATAGCTGAAAACACAATGAAACGCTTGATTGCGGAACGCGAAAAAGCCCGCCTCGGAGGCGGAGAGAAACGCATAGAAGCACAACATAAAAAAGGGAAATTCACCGCACGGGAGCGTATCGACATGCTGCTTGATGAAGGCAGTTTTGAAGAGTATGACATGTTTGTCACCCACCGCACGACTGATTTCGACCTCGACAAAGAACACTATCTTTCCGATGGAGTGATCACCGGCCACGGAACCATTGACGGCCGGACAGTCTATCTTTTCTCTCAGGATTTCACCGTTTTCGGCGGTTCGCTCTCTGAAACAAACGCACTGAAAATCTGCAAGGTCATGGATCAGGCCATGAAGGTCGGCGCACCGCTGATCGGCATCAATGACAGCGGCGGTGCAAGAATACAGGAAGGAGTAAGAAGTCTTTCCGGATATGCAAGTATTTTCCAGCGCAACATCATGGCATCCGGAGTCATTCCGCAGATATCGGCTATTTTCGGCCCCTGTGCAGGCGGCGCGGTCTACTCCCCGGCACTCACGGATTTTGTCTTCATGGCCGATAAAACCAGCTACATGTTCGTCACAGGCCCGAAAGTCGTAAAAACCGTGACAGGCGAATCCATTACCGATGAGGATCTCGGCGGCGCAGCGGTTCACGCCACCAAATCCGGCGTCACCCATTTTGTCGGAGCCGATGAAAAAGAAGGAATCCTTCTGATAAAAAAACTGCTCAGCTATCTGCCCCAGAACAATCTCGAAGAACCGCCTCTTGCCGTCTGCGACGACCCCGCAGACCGTCTTGATGAAAGCCTGAACAGCATCATTCCCGAAAAGCCCTCCATTCCCTACGATGTCAAGGATGTTATTCATTCTATTGCCGACAACGGGGAATTTCTGGAAGTACAGCGGCAGTATGCGCGTAATATCGTAGTGGGCTTTGTTACCTTCAACGGCATATCAACCGGCATTGTCGCCAATCAGCCGAACTATCTTGCCGGCTGCCTCGACATCAACGCTTCGCGCAAGGCTGCCAGATTTATCCGCTTCTGCGATGCCTTCAATATTCCCATAGTATCCCTTGTCGATGTGCCGGGATTCCTTCCCGGAAGCGCACAGGAGTTTGACGGCATTATCATCAACGGAGCAAAGCTGATTTTCGCCTACGGAGAAGCCACCGTCCCGAAAATCACCATTATCCTTCGCAAGGCTTACGGCGGTGCTTACTGCGTCATGAGCTCGAAGCAGCTGCGGGGAGATGTCAATTATGCCTGGCCGACCGCTGAAATTGCGGTCATGGGACCAATCGGCGCCATAGAGGTACTCTACAACCGGGACCTGAAAGCGATCGAAAACAACGAGGAAAGGGCTCAGTTTGTTGCGGAAAATGCCGCGGACTACCGTGAGAAATTTTCCAACCCCTACGAAGCGGCAAAATACGGCTATATTGACGATATCATTGAGCCGCGCAATACCCGTTTCAGAATCATCCGGGCCCTTCAGACTCTTTCGACCAAAAAAGAGACCAATCCTCCCAAAAAACACTCTACCCTGCCACTTTAACCGGGAAAAGTCAATGACAACATTCGCTCAACTGTTTCCGATTAATCTGTCGGCGATCGGCAGTGAACATCTGACCCTTGCCGTCACAGGGTACAGCGTGGTCTTTCTTTCGCTGCTGATGCTCTATCTGATGTTCAGCATCCTTCCGAAGCTTCGCATCCGGAGTATCCGGAGAAAATTTCATAAGGAGGGAAAGGAAGAAAAAGCCGCCTTAGCCGGCAACACGGTACCGGGAGAGGCCAGCGCCGCGATCGCTCTTGCCATCTCATTGTACTTCGAGGAGCTGCACGATCAGGAAACGGCGATTCTGACCATCAAAAAAGTCGGAAAAAGCTATTCTCCCTGGAATTCAAAAATCTACAATGTCATTAATTTTAACCGTTTTCAACGATGAGGCGATATAAATTCACAATAGGCGGCAACAGGTACAACGTTGAAATCAAATCCCTCGAAGAGAATATTGCCGAAATCGAGGTGAACGGAACATCCTACCAGGTTGAACTGGATAAGGAGATCAAAACGCCGCAAACGCCGAAACTGGTCAGGTATACCCCGCCTGTTCCGCCGAAAGCTCCTGCCCCGCTCAATCTGCCTGGACTGAGCATGATCAAGGCACCGCTTCCGGGCACGATCATTGCCATTACGGTTCAGCCCGGTATGCAGATAAAGCTCGACCAGCCCGTTCTCATTCTGGAAGCCATGAAAATGGAAAACAATATTTTTGCTGAAAAGCCGGGCACCGTTAAAACGGTCAGAGTGGCTGTCGGCGATACCGTCATGCAGGGCGACATTCTGATAGAAATTGAATAATACAATTATGGAAGGTATCGTGCGGTTTTTCGAGTATTCAGGTTTTGCAAATGCGACCCCGGGCCACATTTTCATGATTCTGATCGGACTGGCATTCATTTATCTTGCCATCCGCTATGAATATGAACCGCTGCTTCTGGTACCGATCGGATTCGGTATTCTGATCGGCAACACGCCGTTTCTTGAACATGCAGGCCTGCAGCTCGGCATCTATGAGGACGGCAGCGTCATGAACTACCTTTACACCGGGGTACTGAAAGGCATTTTCCCTCCTCTGATTTTTCTGGGGATCGGGGCTATGACCGATTTTTCGCCCCTTATTTCAAATCCGAAGCTTATCCTGCTGGGCGCCGCCGCACAGCTCGGCATTTTCATGACCTATCTCGGTGCGATTTCCCTCGGGTTCACCAACCCTGAAGCCGCTTCGATAGGCATCATCGGTGGAGCTGACGGTCCGACGGCCATCTTTCTCTCTTCGAAACTTGCTCCTCATCTGATAGGGGCGATCGCCATTGCCGCTTACACTTATATGGCGCTTGTTCCGATCATACAGCCTCCGGTAATGCGCCTGCTGACGACAAAAGAGGAACGCAGAATAAAAATGAAGCCGCCTCGCTCGGTAACCAAACAGGAAAAAGTGATGTTCCCTGTTTTCGGCCTGCTCCTCACCGGCTTTGTCGCACCGGGTTCACTGCCGCTGCTCGGCATGCTTTTTCTTGGCAATCTGCTGAAGGAATCAATGGTGACAAAACGTCTTGCCGAAACCGCCAGAACGGCAATGATCGATATCGTCACCATCATACTTGGCGTCACCATCGGTGCGTCAACCCAGGCCACTACCTTTCTTACGCAGGAGTCCCTGCTTATCTTTATACTCGGAGCCTCATCATTCGTTGTGTCGACGGCCGGCGGAGTGCTTTTCGCCAAAGTCATGAACATTTTCCTCTCAAAGGATAACAAAATCAATCCGCTTATCGGAGCAGCAGGTGTTTCGGCAGTTCCAAACAGCGCCCGTGTCGCACAGATGGAGGGACTGAAAGCAGATCCAAGCAACCATCTGATCATGCACGCAATGGCGCCGAATGTCGCCGGCGTGATCGGATCCGCCGTTGCTGCAGGCATCATGATGAGTTTTTTACTGTAGCATCCCTTCCCCCAGGGGATGGCGCCGCTCAAAAGAACGGACAGCCTGTGCCATATTCCTCCGGTCCGGAGAAATGCTCAGCATATGACTGACGGCCGTCTTCAGGGTCCCGGCAAGGGATCCTTTCTGTCGCTCGTCAATAATGCACAAAGCAGAAGCCAGATGACGCCGCTGGATATGTACTGAAAGCTCATAGCGGCCGACATCACAGAGAATGCGGTAAAAATCCTGCACATTGCGGTCAAGGATATCGGAAAGCACCTCCAGATGCAGAGGATCGCGCAATCCACCAGTAAAACTGATCTGAAGCCTCAAGAGCGGATATGATGATTCGGAATAGCCTGAAACCGCGAATCGAAAAGAGCTGAGAAGAGTTTCCTGCTGAATGGCCGCAGCTTCTTCTTCAATACCGGAATAGCCGAGATCGAGCAGAATGCGTCCAAGTCCGGCAATCGACGTCAGTGTCGGCATATTCAGCTCGATAGTCCCGGGATAGCCGAATATTCTGGAGTTCACTCCGCTTAACGTAAAGGTTCCCGGTGAAGACGATAGCCTCAGGGAGGTCCCTTCCTGCAACGGTAACTGGCCTACAACGTCACTGTACCTGGGATCCGCATCGGCAAGACGTTTTCCGGTTGACCATGGATCAAGAAGCTTGAAAAGCTCATTGATATCAGTTTCCGGAAGCTCACCCCCCCGCTGTGGACGGAGATCGCTCTCTTTGTTGAACAACCTGTCAAATATTCCCATACCCGGTAAATTGAAAATAATTATTAATAGAAGCCGAAAAGCGGCGCTTTTCCTGCAGATTCATCTCAGGGAAATTATAAATATCCTTTTTTTAACGACTTATCGTATTGAAAAGGTAAGGTGACTTTCTGAGCAAGTCCGCGCTATTATAAAAAGAAATTTATAAAAAATTGCATAATAGTACTGAACGGAGTTTTTACCGCAGGCGGGATAATCCTTTACCTTTGAACCCTGATTAAAGCTTCAGGATTGACTATTCCCTTCAGGCTTCAGAAGAATAGTCGCTTTTTTTTCACAATGTTGACGTTCTTGATTAAAAGAGGCCTCTCGCTGAAAAGGTGAGGTTCCGGGTATTTATCGGCAATACTTCCGGAAGTTTCGGGATTTTCGTAATTTCAGGCTTTTTACAACCCTAATGTTTCATTATCCATGAGCCAGCTCGATTTACTTAATATTGTCCAGCGCCCAAGACGGCTTCGCAGAACTGCTGCAATCAGAAACCTTGTGCAGGAAAACACCCTGACGGTCAACGATCTGGTCTTTCCGCTCTTTGTCTGCCCCGGAACAAACGTTGTTGAAGAGGTATCGTCCATGCCCGGCAGTTTCCGCTACTCGATCGACAATGCGGTAAAAGAGTGTCAGGAGCTCTGGGACCTTGGGATCCAGTCTATCGACCTCTTCGGCATTCCGGAACAGAAAACCGAAGACGGCAGCGAAGCCTACAATGATAACGGCATCATCCAGGAAGCGATCCGTGCCATCAAGGCGAAGGTTCCGGACCTCTGCATCATGACCGACGTCGCACTTGACCCGTTCACCCCTTTCGGCCATGACGGACTTGTCAGAGACGGCATTATTCTTAATGACGAAACTGTTGAGGTGCTCTGTAAAATGGCTATTTCCCATGCCAACGCAGGAGCCGATTTCGTCTCTCCGAGCGACATGATGGACGGCCGCATCGGAGCCATCCGCGAATCGCTTGACGATGCAGGATTCTCCGATATAGGCATTCTCTCCTACGCCGCAAAATATGCGTCAAGCTTCTACGGCCCCTTCCGTGACGCGCTGCACTCGGCACCACAGTTCGGCGATAAAACAACATACCAGATGAATCCCGGCAACACCGACGAAGCCATGAAAGAGATCGAACTCGACATTTCTGAAGGAGCGGATATCGTCATGGTTAAACCCGGTCTGGCCTATCTTGACATTGTCCGCCGCACAAAAGAGCGCTTTGATGTTCCGGTGGCGATCTATCACGTATCCGGCGAATACTCCATGGTCAAGGCTGCTGCAGAGCGCGGCTGGATCGATGAAGCGCGGGTCATGATGGAATCCCTGCTCTGCATGAAACGTGCAGGCGGAGATCTTATCTTCACATACTATGCAAAAGAGGCAGCCAAAAAACTTCGCTGAGCCTCGCTGAAAAGGAAATAATTCCAAAAAAAGCCCGGCTGTATATCAGAGAACGCAGCCGGGCATTTTACTTCTGACAGCCATGATTCGATACTTTACAGCCGGAGAGTCACACGGCCCTGCACTTTCGGCAATAGTCGACGGTATTCCGGCAGGAGTCGCCATAACCCCGGAGGATATCAACAGCCAGCTTGCACGCCGCCAGCTCGGGCATGGACGGGGAGGCCGCATGAAAATTGAAACCGACAAGGCCGAAGTGCTCTCGGGCATCCGGTTCGGCAAAACCATCGGCTCTCCAGTCTCGCTGCTCATTAAAAACCGCGACTGGGAAAACTGGACCGCCACCATGGCCCAGTTTGACACCCCTGAAAAGGAAATTGCGAAAATAACCATTCCAAGGCCCGGCCATGCAGACCTTGCAGGACGGATCAAGTACGGTTTTGACGACATCCGTCCCGTTATTGAACGCTCATCGGCACGGGAGACCGCAGCAAGAGTTGCAGCAGGAGCACTTTCCAGAGTTTTTCTCAAGGCACTCGGCATTGAAATCGGAAGCTACATATCGGCAATCGGACCTGCAGCGGAACCCCTTCCTGATGTTCAGCTTGCCGGGCTCCTCAGCGAAGGGGCTGAAGCTGTCGCCCGTCAGGCCGATCTTTCGCCTGTGCGCATGCTCGGAAAAACAACAGAAGCTCTGGCTCTTGCCGCTATCGACCAGGCAGGCGAACGCGGAGACACCCTGGGCGGAATCATTGAAATCTTCATAACAGGGGTCCCCCTCGGGTTCGGCAGTTATGTGCAGCATGACCGGCGTCTTGATGCCGCGCTTGCGGCGGCGATCATCTCCATTCAGGCAATCAAGGGGGTGGAAATAGGTACGGCTTTTGAAAACGCAGGAAAGCCCGGTTCACAGGTGCATGATGAATTTCACCTTGATGCGGAAACAGGAGTGGCAAGAAAAACCAACAGGGCCGGCGGTCTTGAAGGAAGCATGTCAAGCGGACAGGTCATTCACCTGCGGGCGGCAATGAAACCCATCTCGTCGCTTCTCACTCCCCTGCACTCATTTGACTTTGAAACCATGCAGCCGACACTTTCACGCTTCGAACGCAGCGACACCTGTGCGGTTCCGGCAGCAGGTGTGGTAGCTGAAGCCATGGTCGCACCGGTCATTGCCAACGCCCTGCTGGAAAAGCTCGGAGGCGATCATATGGATGAAATCCGCCAGCGTCTCGACCTTTACCGCGAGACCATCCGCAACACATTTCGAACCTAAGGCTTCGGAGAGCCTTCCCTGCCGGCAATAACCACCCGCTGGTTCATATCGAGAGAAGGCTCCTGCACCTCAGTTTTACCGACAATCTGGGCGGGAACTCCGACAACGGTGTAATGAGGCGGCACATCGTCAAGTACGACGCTCCCCGCTCCGACCTTGGCCCCTTCACCGATAACCACATTGCCGAGAATCTTTGCACCCGCACCGATCATAACCGACTTTCCGACCTTCGGATGCCGGTCACCGCTCTCCTTGCCGGTACCGCCCAAGGTCACCTCATGCAAAATCGAAACATTATCTTCAACGACGGCTGTCTCCCCGATCACAAGACTTGTGGCGTGGTCAAAGAGAATCCCTTTACCTATAACCGCCGCCGGGTGAATATCAACGGCAAAAACCTCCGACATCCGGTTCTGAATAAAATATGCCATGGTTTTTCGATCGTTCACCCAAAGCCAATGCGAAAGCCGGTAAGCCTGCAGCGCCTGATACCCTTTCAGAAACAGCATGATTTCGAAATAATGCACCGCAGCCGGATCGCGCTGCTGCGTTGCGACAAGATCATAAACAGCATACTCGACGGCTTCCGGGCAATGAAGATAAAAATCTTCAAACAGGCCCTGCAGTACAGGCGGCGGAAAATGTTTCGAGCCGAGCTTAACCGACAGCAGCATCGCCAGCGATGAACCGAAGTTTTCGTAGCGCAGGATATGCTGCTCCAGAAAAATCCTGATTTCGGCATCGCGGGCACACTCAGAGGCAGCCTCACTGACAATTGTCGACCATATATTCCTGACATCTATTCCCATAAGTAAAAAACGGCTCCGAACCGCAGTAGTAAACATTCATTAAAACCCGTTACCGGAAAACAATCCACAGATCAGCACAATGAGAAGAACCGGCATTACATTCAGATAACAATAGCTTCAGCAGGACAAAAAGTTTATGCCCGGATCAGCCGCAGCTCCGGAATTTATAAAAAAAACATCGGGATTACGCACCAAATCAGGGTCCGGACAGCTCCATGCACACAAAAGGGTACCAGGTGAGCATGAAAGAGGCTGCTGCAGGAAAACTTCTTTACAGGTAATCATTAAAAATTTATTTTTATAAATTAAAGCAAAGAAACCGTTGAAACCCGGAACGCCCCGTTTCCCCGGCAACTGACAGACCCTGACGGAATCACAGATAAAGCGCAACGCTTTGTTCTGGCTTATTGCAGTTCGCAAGGAGCGTTTTTGCTTTTTATCAAAACAAAACAATAATCCATATGAGCGACAAGGCACTTACCACTCAGGATTTTGAAAATGCGGCCAAAGATCTTCATGTAGAACCGGCCGTCATTATGGCTGTCAGCAAGGTTGAATCCGGGAAATCCGGCTTTCTCCCGGACGGAAGGGTGAAAATTCTTTTCGAAGGCCATGTATTCTGGCGTCGTCTGGTCCAGAAAGGCATTGATCCGAAAAAGCATGTCAAAGGCAACGAAAGTGTTCTTTACCAGAAATGGACAAAAGAACATTACTCAACCGTAACAGGAGAACACGACAGGCTGAACCGAGCCGCACAAATTCATAAGGAAGCCGCCTATGAATCCGCCTCCTGGGGAAAATACCAGATCATGGGGTTCCACGCAGTCAAACTCGGTTATGCGAGTGCTTCCGACATGGCGGAAAAGATGGGTGAAAGCGAAAAAAACCAGCTTGACGCATTCGTCCGGTTCATCAGGGTTGCCGGTCTGGCGGACGAACTCCAGAAAAAGGACTGGCAGGGCTTTGCGCGGCAGTATAACGGAAAGGAATTCGGTAAAAACAAATACGACGTCAAACTCGAAGCGGCCTACAAGGAGTTCAGCCGCTGACGTTTTTGAACCGCCGGACCGGAACAGGACATTGCCCCGCTGTCGGGGCAATACCTCTCTCAATCCTGTATGGAAAAAAAACAGAGACCCTCTTATTTGATACAGAGCATTCCTCTCCGAATATCCGGCCATCTGCATGTCAACGGCTATTGCTACGCGATGAGGGGTTCACCCTTGTGCTTTTTCTGCAATTCCCTCCCACTTTACGCTCTCCATTAAGAAAGCACCTCCCAGCATCTGGCGACCAGTTATCTGATCTCTGCGCTCATAATGAAATCAGCACATTAATATCAGGCCTTCTCAGTCATCTGTTTATTCAGATTAGCGACTGAGGTAACTATAGCCGCCGGGTCTTTAGCTATAATGCATGAAGCCAAATCGACAAGCGAGGAAACGCAACGAATAATACGTCCGACACTCTGTATCTTTTTTATCTTTTCCTGTGCCAGGCCGATAACGTTTTTCAACTCAGTTGCGGGATTCTCCATGGCATCAATAGCAAGACCAACGGCAACCGTGGTTATAAAGCTTGATACAGAGAGCAGCGTATTTGATGATTCATGGAGCAGCTCATATTCTGCCGGACTGATTTTCTGGAAATTGTCTTCACGATATTTTATGACGACTTTGGCAGATTTCCTGAATGCTTCAGCAATTTCACGTGCCTGATCTTTTGTTACAGTCATGGCTTCCCCCTTTTTTAGGATTGCGTGAGTATTTTGATCTGCTGACGAAGCTCATTGGCAAGCGAGAAAAGATCCTTGATTAAGGTTTTTTTATCAAGTTGTTTACGGTTTTCATACAATTTCTGATGACCCTCCGAAACCTTGTCAAGAACCTTCAGGTAGGCTGCAACCGCTTGCATACGCCGGGCATTTTGCTCAAGCCGCATCTCTTTCCATTCCATCAGTGCGACCTTTGCTGCTTCGGATGTATGACCCTTATTCAAAAGGTGGTCGTAATAAGAGCCGATATAAACTTTTTCAGTCTCAAGATCAGCACGAAAATCCCGATTGATGATCTCCCGTAGTTCCCCCTTTAAAATTGCCTGAAGCGGATCATTCGCCTCACCGACAATGTTCGCCACCTGTTTTGACTGATAGGCTTTTAATAATGTATTGCCCAGTGAACCCACTGCGCCGAGAGTATTGCCGGAGATACCGGTATCAAGCTTTCTGATACGATCAGTTAGAGTATTGACATCTTTGCTGTATGCAACGGTGCCGTCGGCAGATAATGTCGTCAGAGCTCCCATGTAATCGGTGACGACAGAGAGAATCTGTTTCAGCGCCTCAGCCTGTTTCATACGCATGGCAATTTGCACATCCCATAACCCTGAATTATGATACCGTTTAAGCCTGGCCGGAGTATCAGCATAGGTATCAACAAGTTCGTTATACTGCGTTGCCTCAAGCGATGTCTTCGACCATTCGCGTACGGCTGTAAGATTGTTTGTACAAGATGCGGCAAACATGACAATACAGGATGCCGTTATCGTCAACAACCATCTTTTTCCTTGTGTCATGAATCTCATTATGCCGTCTCCTCTTGATTTTATGAGGGTTACCTGACTGACTTACAAAAAAACGTTCTGCCAGAAAAAATCTCACTGTAAATATAAATTAATATTTACGACTATTTTACACGGAATCATTCATCATAGTTGACGGAAGCATTAGAACCAATCGGTCTGCAGAGCTGAGCCGATCTTCTGTCTTACTGTTATTATACCAAAAGCAGGTATACCGAAAGATGAGAGGAATGTATGCGGATTCGTGAAAAAGTATTTTTTTGCTTACACTTTGCTTGCCACAAAGTAACAGGTAAGGTTAATTTATCAGAGCCATGCGCATTTCACGAAAAATAGAGATCGACTACGGTCATACCCTTCCGAACAGCTTTTCGTTCTGCAACCAGATTCACGGCCACCGGGGCGTGGTTGTCGCCACAGTCACGGGGGCGCTGATCGACAAAAAGGGTGACGGAGAGGAAGGAATGGTGATGGATTT
>Ga0268284_1000863_pt1 | contig 17838 bp, 13 predicted proteins | sample saktaG_14_FD_190137 | JGI IMG/M metagenome (GOLD analysis project Ga0268284, IMG submission 190137) | Saline water microbial communities from Sakinaw Lake, British Columbia, Canada - sak_2013_06_06_40m | ecosystem: Environmental > Aquatic > Non-marine Saline and Alkaline > Saline ...
TAGGCATTCGCCTCAAGGGTTCCGAGCGGAGCATACACCAGTTGCTTGTCGCCCGCCGGAAACGGGATGCTCCAGTCGCGGAATTTCTTCTCGAGATCCTTGAACTGGCCCTGGGCTAACAGATTTCCCAGGCCGCGCGACCCGCAGTGGCTGAGGAACGAAACGTGCCCGTCCGTGAGACCGAACACCTCGGCAGTCGCTCTAGCAGACGGGCGGTCGGCGATGCGGGTGATCTCGCACTCACCGAAATGGTTGCCGCCGCCGTAGGACCCGAGTTGTCCGGCCTTGTCGTTGAAGTTGCGGATGCGGTCGCCGGCGAGGATGAAATCGAGGCGGGCGCGCAGCGCGTCATAGGTGCCGTCGTGGCCCCGGTGGGTCGAGTCCTCGCAGCGCTCCGCCCACTCGGGCGGGATGCCGAGCGCCTCGCACACTCTAACAGACGCGCCCTCGGTCACCGCGAGGGTGCCGAGATCACGGTCCACCTTGCGGCCTTTTTTGACCGAGCGCTGGCCGCGGCCGGCGCCGGTGGGCGTGCGTTCGACAATGGCATTGATGAGCGAGCGGCGGGTCGGCTTGTCGAGGATCTCGTCCTCGGGAATGTCCAATTGGAGCAGCGACATCGAGCACTTGATATCGACGCCGACCGGTCCCGGATAGATGTGGGTGGGCGAAACCATCACGCAGCCGACCGGCGCGCCATATCCGGCGTGGCCATCGGGGTTGAGGACCAGATCGGTCACGCCGGGCGCCATCCGCGAGTTGACCGCCTGTTGCAGGCACATCTCGTCGAAGTGGTCGCGGATCGCGTCGGTGCCGACCACGGTGATCGGTCTGCCGGAATCGTCAGGCAGTGGAATGAAGCCGTAAACTTCGTCGGTCTTGTGGATGGTGGGTGTCATGGGATTGTAGTCTATCCTGCATTCGCGAAAAGGAAATTGCTGACAGGAAATTGCTGACAAGGGATTGGGAGACGATTTCCGGGCCTTGCGGCCCGTGCGGGATTCGAACCCGCTGGTTACCGAGTGTAGTCTCACAAGCATTCAGCATGAGGATTGATGGTGTTTGTTAGGACGGGCGGGCCGCGACAAGGATTTGGAAGATCCGGGATAACTGCTCTACCACTGAGCTACCATGCTTTCGCAGGGCCGGATTCGAACCGGCGACAGGTGTAATCTTCCGGGGCATTCGCGGTGAGGGATGGTCGCCGGCCCGGCGACAAGGGGGTGTGAAACCTTCATTTCTCGGATGTAGTTTCACAGGCATTCGCCGGGCCGGCGGATTGTTAGTCGTCAGGCGGATTTCAGGTGTTGGCGGAGGGGTTGGAGTTGGATTTCGCGGATCCAGTGGTCGGTGCCATCGGTGCCGCTGGCGAAGGACGCGAGCAGGTCGAAGACGGTGTCACTGAAGCCGCCGATGTTGAGGATGTCCTTGCGGTTCAGCGCCTGGGTGGTGGTGTTCGGGGTGAGGTCGATGCACACCAGGCGGGCCCCGGGGTTGCGCTGTTTGATGATTTCCCACTCCTTGAGCATGGTGGTTCCGCGGTTGGCCTTGGGGTCGGCCCATGACTCGTTGTCCGAGACGAAAATGACGAGGTCGGGGCGGGCCTTTTCGGCGTTGAGTTGGGCCAGCGGCGCCGAGCAGTTGGTGCCACCGCCGCCGATGCTGGCAAGGCTGGCGGCGTTGGTCATCACCGAGTCACGCGGGTTGAGCCGGACATCGACCACCTTCACCTCGAACGGCAGGACGCGACCGCCCTGGTTTTTCCGCAACAAGGCGGCGGTGATCAGCGCGGCCACATCGATGCAACGGACCGCGGAACTCGCGCCAGGCTGGCGGCCGGTGACCGGCGACTGCATCGAGCCGGAAACATCCGGGCAGACGACGATCTTGCCGGCGAGGTCAGGCACGTTGGAGACGGCGGTTTCCATGGCATCCTGCAGGGCCTCGCGGATTTCCTCCGGCACTTTGGAGTCGCAGTTGAGATAGGCGGTCATGAGCTGATAGGGAAACACCCTGGCCTTGGCGATGAGATCGGGATCGGCGAGCCGGGCGGCGATTTGCCGCACCCGCGCCGCGTCCTGATAGACCCCGTGCCGGGCGAAGGTGTTGAGGTTCATGCGGGTGGTTTGCCATGACGCGCGATCGGCGATGGCGGACCATTCGGCGGTGCCGAGATCGAGTGCGGTGAGCATCTGGAACGGCACGTCGGGCACGTCGCCGGAGCGGGTTTGCTTCCAGGTTTCGAATGCCCGCAGGGATTCCGGCAGGGTCTCGGGATTCCACGGCTTGCCGATCAACCAGGCATAGAACGCCTCGCGCGCCGGATCCGCGGGGCGCGGGTGCACCATCTTGACGATGTCCGCCAGCGACGGCGCGTTGCCGACCGACGCCTGGATCAACTTCCGGACGTCCGCGCGTTCCAGCCATTGCAGGATGAGGCGCTTCGGTGCGGAGCCGAGCGATTTGCGGCCGGTGACCCCGGAACGGAGAATCTGGACGAAGTTGCGCAACATGCGGCCGTTGTCGATGACCTGCGGAAACACCTCGCTCAGCCGGCCGAGGTCGCGGGTGGCCAGCACCGCGCACAACAACGCGGGCATGTCCTTCATGAACCCGCGCTGGCGGGCATAAAGCGCGGTTTGCGCGAGGAAATCGACCTCCACTTGCCCGGCGAGTTCCAGCACGCGGTCGAGCTGGGTCTCGGCGGTGGCGTAATAGGTGTTCGACAGGCAACCGGTGGCGGCGAGTTGGGCGAGCGCGGCTTGCGGGCCGAGGTCGTAGGCGGGAGCGCCGGCATCGTTGGTGGTGTCGGTCCGCGGCAGCAGCGCGCCGCGCAGGGATTGGAAGAGTGAGCGATTGGCCATGGTGGTGGGTCCGTGGGTTGGCACGGACGAATTTCCCAATGGCACGCAGCGGGCCAGGATTTTCCAAAAGATTGGAAATTCATGCAAGTCGTTGATGGTGAATAATTAAAAACCTAAAATTAATTTTGACGGCGGCGATCACATTTTTTAGATTGCCGGCAAGCTAGAATATTGGCTAGTAATTTATCGATGAGGCAAGTGGTGATTGGATTGTTGGGTACCAAGTTGGACAGCGGGTTTGATATTTCCCGGTGGGATTCGTGGCGGCCGACGGTTTCGTTGTTTCAGCACGAGGACTTGCGGTGGGACCGGTTGGAATTGTTAGCCGAGGCGGGCTTCGCGAAAATCTCCCAGCGGGTGCTGGAGGACGTACGGATGGTATCGCCGGAAACCGAGGCGCGACTGCATGAGGTGAGTTATGGGGCCGATCCCTGGGACTTGCAGACGGTCTATGCCGCGCTGCACGATTGGGCGCGGGGGTATCGGTTTGACCGCGACCACGAGGAGTATTTCATCCACATCACCACCGGCACGCACATCGCGCAGATTTCACTGTTCCTGCTCAACGAGGCGGGGACCTTGCCGGGAAAACTGATCCAGACCTCCCCGCCGTCATCGCGACCGGCGCGGTCCGCGAGAAACGCGCCGCAGGCGAGGTATTCGGTGATCGATCTGGATCTATCAAAATACGATCAGCTCAGCACCCGCTTCCAACGCGAACAGGCGGAAGTGACGGATTTTCTCAAAAGCGGGATCGCCACCTGCAATGACGGATTCAACCGCCTGATCGAACGCATCGAGCAAGTGGCGCTGCGCTCGCAGGCGCCGATTTTGCTAACAGGACCGACGGGGGCGGGCAAATCCCTCTTGGCGCGGCGCATCTTCGAGTTGCGCAAACAACGTGGCGGCTTGCGCGGCAACTTCGTGGAGGTGAACTGCGCGACTCTCACTGGTGACACCGCGGCATCGGCCTTGTTCGGTCACAGGCGGGGATCGTTCACCGGCGCGCAAAAGGACCGGCCGGGGCTGCTGCGCGAGGCGGATGGTGGGTTGCTGTTGCTCGATGAAATCGGCGAGTTGGGGCCGGACGAGCAGGCGATGTTGCTGCGGGCCTTGGAGGACAAGACGTTCCTGCCGGTAGGTGCGGACCAACCGGTGAAGAGCGATTTCCAACTCATCGCCGGCACCAACCGCGACCTGCGCAAAGCGGTGGCCAGCGGGCGCTTCCGTGAGGATCTGTTAGCACGGATCCATCTGTGGACCTTCGAGCTGCCGGCCTTGGCACAACGGCGGGAAGACATCGCGCCGAATCTGGAATACGAGTTGGAGCGCTACCGGCAGGTGAACCAGCGTGAGGCGAGTTTCAACAAAGAGGCGAAGCAGGCGTTTTTGCGCTTCGCGGAAGCGCCGGACACACCATGGAGCGGGAATTTCCGGGATCTCAATGCGGCGGTCACGCGGATGGCCACCCTCGCCCCGCGAGGACGGATCCGGGTGGAGGAGGTGCTGGAGGAAACCCAGCGGTTGCGCACAAACTGGCACCGCCCGGGGACGGCAGCGCACAACGAAACCGTCGATCTAGCGGAAATTCTGAACGCTGAGGTGGTGGCCGCGCTAGACCCCTTCGACCGCGTGCAACTGGCCTATGTCGCGGCGGTGTGCCGACGGTCTAACACACTCTCCGGCGCGGGCCGGGAAATATTCGCCATCTCCCGCAACAAACGCACGGTGACCAACGATGCGGACCGCTTGAAAAAATATCTGGCGAAGTTCCACCTGACATTTGAATCCCTCCGGCCGTTGTGACACGCCGCGCTGGCCGCCGGAACCTATCGGAAAAGCGCCACCGCATTGAAAGCCGTTGCGCACAGCCGGAGTAGCACGCCGCCTGTGGGGCCGGGGAATCCAATGGAATGACGCGCGGATTCTGGCGTCGACAGTCATCGGTGGCGTCAAACTTTGGACCGTGGATAAGAAACTGTTGGAGATCGCCGCTGAGTTGGGAGTGGCTTGGAATGGCTGAGCGCCGCCACATGCGCGGCAGGATATGGACAGCCGATCCCGGGGTGAGAAAAGTGCGCCAGTCAACCCATGCGACAGCCTACAATCCGGTGTGATATTATCGATCTGATATGCGCCTGCCTTTCCCGCGAATCCCTAAGAAAAGCCTCCAAGCTGCCTGATCACGAATCTGATCAGGTATTCAGTAATTCTGTTTAATGCGCTGTTAATCAATCATTTAACAGACCAATCCAAGAATTTTTTTAATTTTTTCTTGCCCGCCCGCATATTCCATACTTTCTTGTCCACATAACCGTATGCGCCTTTCAAAGAAAGCCGAGTATGCACTGCGTGCCACGATCAATCTTGGGATTGCCGCCGAGATGGGAAGAGGCACGGTCTCCGGGGCGGATCTCGCGGAAGCGAACCGCCTGCCGCTCAAATTTGTTGAACGCATCCTCCAGGAACTCCGCGAAGCTGGCATCGTCGAGACCACCCGCGGAAAATTCGGTGGCTATGCGCTTGCCAAACCCGCGGACCAAATCGGCGTCGGCGAACTCATCCGCTTGGTGGACGGTCGCCTCGCTCCGATCAGTTGTGCCAGTGAAAACGCCTATCAGCCATGCACCTGCCCGGACGAAGACCACTGCGGCTTGCGGATGCTCATGATCGACGTCCGCAACGCCATCGCCAACATTCTCGACCGCTACAGCATCGCCCAGGTCGTGGAAGTCACCCTGCGCAAGATGCGTCGTGACGGAATCGTTCCTCCCTTCGCGTCGCCCGGCGTAACTCCGGCGAAAAGCCTCCCCTCGAGGAGCAAGGCGGATCCCGCAGACGGTTTTCTCGTCGGCCTGTCCCAACTGGCAATCTCCACCCCCGCGTCAGATGAATCCGCCCCTAACTGAACTTCGCGAGCCCGAAGGTCCCAAGACCGATTGGCTGGAAATCGTCCGCAACCTAATGAATTTCCATGAAAACCAAACACCTCACAACCTTTCTCGCCGCCTCGATTTTTGCGCTGACCGCCTGCAAAAAGAGCGGCACGCCCGCAGGAGGTGAATCCACCGTCACCCTGCTCAATGTTTCCTATGATCCGACCCGGGAATTTTATGTTGAAGTCAACGAGGCGTTCAAAAAACAATGGCTAGCAGAAAAGGGCGGAACGCTCGAAATCAGACAATCCCACGGCGGTTCCGGCAAACAGGCGCGCTCGGTGCTCGACGGACTGGAGGCCGATGTCGTCACTCTCGCCCTGGCAGGTGACATCGACGTGCTGCACAAGGACGGGAACCTGCTGCCGGCCGACTGGCAGACCAAGCTTCCGGACAACAGCGCGCCCTACACCTCGACCATCGTTTTCGTGGTCCGCAAGGGCAACCCGAAGGCGCTCAAAGACTGGGGCGATCTGGTGAACCCCGGGGTCCAGGTCATCACCCCGAATCCGAAGACCTCGGGCGGAGCACGCTGGAACTATCTCGCCGCCTGGGCCTGGGCGGAGAAGTCGTTCGCCAAGGATGAAACGAAAGTGTTGGACTACATGACCCGCCTGTTCAAGAACGTTCCTGTGTTAGATACGGGTGCCCGCGGCGCCACCACCACCTTCGCCCAACGCAAGATCGGTGACGTGTTCCTGTCCTGGGAAAACGAGGCCTATCTGATCGAGAAGGAATTTCCAGGCCAGACGGAAGTGATCTATCCGTCACTCAGCATCCTGGCCGAACCGCCGGTTGCCGTGGTCGAGAAGAACGCGCGGAAACACGCCACCACCGGGGTTGCCGGGGCCTATCTGAAATTCCTCTACTCCGATGAGGCGCAGAACCTCGCCGGCAAACACTTCTACCGTCCACGCAACAAGGAAATCGCCAGGATGTTCGTCAACCAGCTGCCGCCTCTCCCCATGGTGACCGTCGCTGCCGATTTCGGCGGGTGGGCCAAAGCGCAGAAGACCCACTTCGATGACGGCGGCACCTTTGATCAAATCTACAGCGCCAAGTAAGCCCAGCTCTACCACGCCTTACTTATGTCCAAACGACGCATCATCCCGGGTTTCGGGTTGTCGCTGGGTTTCACCATCGCCTATCTGAGCCTGATCATCCTGATCCCCTTGGCCGTCCTGTTCCTCAAGGCGGCCGGGGTTGGCTGGGCGGAGTGGAAAGACATCTTCGGCTCACCACGAGTCCTCGCGGCGACCAAGCTCACCTTCGGACTGAGCGCTGCGGCCGCAGGCCTCAGCGTCGTGCTTGGACTATTGGTGACATGGGTGTTGGTGCGTTACCGGTTTCCCGGGCGTGGCATGTTAGACGCAATGGTGGACCTGCCGTTCGCGCTGCCCACCGCCGTGGCCGGCATCACTCTAACCGCGATCTATGGAAAAACCGGCTGGATCGGAAGTCACATCGCAGCCGCCGCATCATGGGTGCGGGCCACATGGAAACCCACGGGCTGGTTCGGAGATCAAGTCAACTCGTGGGCGGATTTTGGCGCCGCCTACAGTTCGTTAGGGATTTTCATCGCGCTTACCTTCATCGGCCTTCCCTTCGTGGTGCGCACGCTGCAACCGGTGATGGAGGACCTCGGACTTGAGATCGAGGAAGCCGCCGCGACGCTGGGGGCCGGGCGTTGGACCGTGTTCCGGAGGGTGGTTTTTCCGCTGTTAGTGCCCGCGTTGATCACCGGTTTCACCTTGGCCTTCGCCCGTGCCATCGGGGAATACGGCTCGGTCATATTCATTTCAGGCAACCTGCCCATGAAAACCGAGATCCTGCCCTTGCTGATCGTTTCGCAGCTTGAACAATTCAAATACGGGTCCGCCGCCGTGATTGCAGCCAGCATGCTTGGCGTTTCATTCATCCTGCTCTTTATCATCAACTTGCTGCAACGCCGCCTCGACTGGCAGAACCGCTGATATCATGGCCAACCTCCAAGCCACCACCGAATCCAAACCGGTCCGTGTTGTTCTGATCCTCTCGGCGCTCACGGTGCTGAGTCTGTTTCTATTGCTACCCCTGTTTGGGGTTTTCGCCGAAGCGTTGCGGCGCGGATGGGAGGTGTTCTTCGCAGCACTCACGGAAGATGCCGCGTTTTCCGCGATCAAACTGACGCTCATCGCCGCCGGTGTCTCCGTGCCTCTGAACACCCTGTTCGGTCTGTCCGCTGCATGGCTGGTCACCAAATACCGGTTCAAAGGCAGGGCGCTCCTCATCTCCTTGATCGATCTGCCCTTCGCGGTGTCGCCGGTGATCGCCGGCTTGGTCTGGATCATGATTTTTGGCGTGAAAGGATGGCTGCCACCGGCGATGATGGCTGAGTTTCTAGCCCCGCTCGCAACTCTGGCGAAGCAAGCCGCCGCCAATGAATCCTGCGGCGGCCTCTTCGAGGGAATCGCCGGATGGCTGGCCGACCCCAAGATCGTGTTTGCAACGCCCGGGATCATCATTGCCACCGTGTTTGTGACGTTTCCGTTTGTCGCCCGCGAATTGATCCCGCTGATGGAATCCCAAGGCAGCGGCCAGGAGGAGGCCGCGGTGACTCTCGGTGCCAGCGGTTGGCGCATCTTCTGGCGCGTCACCCTCCCTAACATCAAGTGGGGGCTGTTATACGGAGTTCTGCTGTGCAATGCCCGCGCCATGGGCGAGTTTGGGGCTGTTTCCGTCGTCTCCGGTCACATCCGCGGGCAAACCAACACGCTGCCACTGCACATCGAAGTGCTTTACAACGAGTACCAATTCAGCGCCGCGTTCGCCTGCGCCACGTTGCTCGCGCTGCTCGCATTGCTCACCCTCGGCATGAAAAGCCTCGTCGGGCGCATCTCCGGCCACTCCGCCCAAGAGTAAAATTCCAAATCTCTTTCCCCGATTTCAGCGTTTCAGCGTTTCAGCGTTTATCCACACCATGTCCATCTCCATCCATTCCATCAGCAAGACCTTCGGCACATACAAGGCCCTGGAAGACGTCTCATTGGAGGTTCCGAACGGCTCACTCACCGCGTTGCTCGGCCCTTCAGGGTCCGGCAAGACCACCTTGTTGCGCATCGTGGCGGGCCTTGAGTTTGCGGACGACGGTCCCGGCAAAGTCCTCTTCCATGGTGAAGACGTGAGTGGGATTCCAGCTGGCCGGCGTGGGGTGGGTTTCGTGTTCCAACACTACGCGCTTTTCCGCCACATGACCGTGGCCCAGAACATCGCCTTCGGTCTGTCCGTGCTGCCTCGGTCGAAGCGCCCGTCCCGGGTTGAAATCCGCGACCGCGTCCACGAACTGCTAGGCCTGGTGAAACTCGAAGGACTCGACAAACGCCGCCCCCACGAACTCTCCGGCGGTCAACGCCAACGAGTCGCGCTCGCCCGGGCACTCGCCATCCGGCCCAAGGTGTTATTGTTAGACGAACCCTTCGGCGCACTCGACGCCAAGGTTCGCAAGGATCTGCGCCGTTGGCTGCGCGTATTCCATGATGAGATTGGTCTTACCACCCTCTTCGTCACCCACGATCAGGAAGAAGCACTCGAACTTTCCGATCAAGTCGTCGTCATGCGCAACGCGCGGATCGAGCAAGTCGGAAATCCACAGGAGGTCTATGATCACCCGCGCAGCCCGTTCGTTTACGAGTTTCTGGGCAACGTCAACAAACTGACCGAACCGAATGGCAACCACCGCTACATCCGGCCGCACGAACTTGAAGTCGTATTCGCCGCCGAATACGATCCGGCGACTGATCGTCTTGCCAGAATTCATCACCTGTTTTCCGCCGGTCCGGTGGCCACCCTCAGTGTGCGTCTGAACGACGGGAAATTTCTCGAAGTCGAAATCTCGCGCAAGCAACTCGACGAACTGGCCCTCGACACCGGGGATGAGGTATCCATTCGGGTCGCCGGCAAAGCTTCCATGTAAGCCGTATAACCATTCAACCGTGCCGGGATTTTTTCCAAACGCGGATGGCTTCGAGGAACGGTTCGGCGTAGCGCTGGATTTTGGCCACGCCGATGCCCGGGATATGCAGAGCCTCCTCGGTGTTGACAGGCTGATAGCGGGCGAGGGCTTCGAGGGTCTTGTTGCTGAATATCACATAGGGCGGCACGTTGTCGCGCCTGGCCATTTTCGCCCGCAACTCGCGCAGCATCGTATAGAGCTGCCCGTCATGGCCGTGGTCCTTGAGGGCCACCTCCTTGCGCCCGGCTTCGGGATCCGGCCAGACGAGCTGATAGGAAGCCTCATCGCGCATGACTTTGTCACCCAGCGGGGTGAGCGTCATGAGCGGGTATTCGCCGGTAACCGTGCAGACGATGCCGGCGTCCGCCAGGGAACGCAGCAGGCTGTTGAGATAACCCGCGCCTTGGTCGCGCAGGATGCCGTAGGTGGTGAGTTGGTCAAGTCTAGCAGAAATTATTTCCTGCGATTTGCTACCGGCGAGCATCTGGACGATACGGCCGCGGCCGAAGCGTGCTTCCCAGCCGTGCCTGGTGCGGCGCGACATGCGGGCGACGCCGCTGAGCGCCTTGCGCACGATGAGTTCCTCGTCCGCAGTGGGTGGGCGGAGCTCGCCGGCACCGTCCTCGCGACAGACATCGCAGCAGCCGCAGACCCCGGCGTTGTGTTCGCCGAAATAATTGAGGATCCACTGTTGCCGGCAGACGCGGGAATAACACATCTCGACCATGGCCTTGAGCTTCTCGCGGTCGCGGCGGTCCTTTTCCTCGATGGCCGCCTCGTCAAGCTTGATTTGGCGGGCGGTCACGTCGGGCTTGAGCAAGCGCGTGCCGCGCATCCGCCGCTTGGGCACATCAAAGCGCTCGAGATAACCGGCGCGCGCCAGCACGCTGAGCGCACTGCCCACGCCGATGGCGTTTTTCACATCCGCGCCCGCGGCGATCTCGTCGAGGGTGCGGTGGATCTCGTAGTCGCCGTCGGCCTCGCCGAGCAGATAGTGATAGATCGAGCGGATGGTGGCGGCGGTGGGGTTGGCGCCCTCGATGAAAAACTCCTGGGTGCGCGTGTCGGCATAGTTGAAGAGCAGTTCACAAACCGCGGCCTCGCCATCGCGCCCGGCGCGGCCGGCTTCCTGATAGTAGGCCTCCACGCTGCCGGGAACCTCGTAGTGAATGACAAAGCGCACGTCCGCGCGGTCGATGCCCATGCCGAAGGCGTTGGTGGCCACGGCGACATCCGCCTGGCGTTGGATGAAGACTTCCTGGGCGCGTTCGCGTTCCTGATCGCTCATGCCGCCGTGATAGGCCACGCATTTGAGGCCCCAACTCGCGAGGGTTTCCGCAACGGATTCCACCTTTTTGCGGGTGGCGCAATAGATGATGCCGGTCTTGTGTGCGACGATCACCGCCTTCATGCGCTCGTCTTTTTGCGCGGCCTTGTCCACGGCGGTGATGCCGAGCGAGAGATTCGGACGTGAAAACCCGCTGACCTGCTCGAACGGCGAGCGCAGACCTAACACACTCGTGATGTCGTCGCGCACGATCGGCGTGGCGGTGGCGGTGAACGCCACACATTGCGGCCGGCCGAGTTTTTCCAAGGAGCGTCCGAGACGCAGGTAGTCGGGCCGGAAATCGTGGCCCCACTGGCTCAGGCAATGTGCCTCGTCCACCGCGAAGAGCGAGATTTCAATCCCGCTCAGCGCGTTGAGGAAACTCTCCGCCCGGAACCGCTCCGGTGCCACATAGACGAGTTTCCATTTTCCATGGCGCATGCCATCAAGGCGTTCCTTCTGCTCCGGCCAACTGAGCGTGGAATTGATCACCGTCGCCTCGATGCCGCGGGCGACGAGTGCGTCCACCTGGTCTTTCATCAATGCGATCAGGGGCGAGACCACCAGCGTCACCCCACCGAAACACAACGCCGGGATTTGAAAACAGAGGGATTTGCCGCCACCGGTGGGCATCACCACCAAGCCGTCGCGGCCCGCAACGATCTCCGAAATCACCTCCTCCTGGCCATCCAGGAACCCGGAAAAGCCAAAATACTGCTGGAGTGCCGCATGCGGCGTCATCACCAGCGGTTTAGGATAGTCAGGGAGCAGGGACATCGCGTGCGCAAATGAACATGAATCGGCGGGTGCCGTCAATCCGGGACAGCTGCGAAGTGTGCAAACCTCTGCAGTCCCGGCACTTGCGCGGAGTGGTTCATGGGGGTTGGAACACCATGAACAAGTGCTGGATTTCATCGTCGATTTCCTCTTCGGAGGTCACGGTTTCCGCGATCGCGCGGCGCAGCGCCGTGCGGAAACCTTGCCGCAGGCGATGGGCGGCGGCCTTGACCGCTCCTTCGGTGAGTCCGTGGCGGGCGGCAATTTCGTCATAGGCGGCCAGCGTGGCATCAAGGCTGATGAGTCCTTTCAAGTCCTCGAACAAGGCACTGCGGCCATGCCGCTGGGCGTCGCTCCGCACGTCGGCCAAGGCGTCATCTAACAATTGCCAGGCCCACTGGCGTTCGAATTCGAGCTCGGGGGTGATTTGATGACCGGGCTCGGCGACGTAGTTGCCCTCGGCGCGTTCGAAGTCGAGCGAGAGCGGCAGCGTGCCGCCACCGCGTTTGGCGGCACCGGCTTTTTCGTGGGCATTGATCATGTGGCGGGTGAGAGCCTTGAGCAGGAAAGTCCGCAAGCGGCCCATGTCGGCCGCGACCGCTGCGAGGGAATCACGCGACAGGAGGTCGGCGAAAAAGCCTTGGGTGATATCCTCGGCATCGGCCGGGGATTTGCCCTTGCGGCGGACGAAGGCATAGACCGGCGTCCAATAAAGGGCGCAGAGTTCGTTGAGCGCGTGACATGCCTGGCCACCTTTTCCTTGGGCCGTGGCGACCATCGTCCAGCGGGTGACGGGAAAGTGTGCGGAACGTGTCTCGGATTGCCGATCATTCAGGGCCATGCGAATCGTAGCTTGCGGGCCAGTGCGGCGGCGGTGGTTTGGTGGAAAGTGCCATTTCCTCTTCGTGCGAATGGATTTGCAGTAACGCCTGCACACCATGGATCCCAGCAACGGCTTTGAGGATGCTGCGGATTGCGGCAGCCGTTAAACCTTCCCTGCCAATGAGCATCGCCACATCCCTTTTCACCAGCACGAGTCTGAAGCGCAGTCCGGTTGGCCCGATTTCCGCGACCTTGATTTGGGCGTGCTTGGGCTCATCGATCAAATGAACGACCACGTATTGAAGAAAGTTTTTCAGGCGGAGAGTGATCGCCTGCATTTCGGACCGGCTTAAAGATTTTCCCAGGGGTTGCGCCGGTTGTTGTGGCGCGGGTTTGGGTTCAGCCGGCACCGCGCTTCTGAAATCCCACTCCATGACCTTATAATTGGCAATGCGTTTGACAAAGCTGAGGAGATCCACCTCTTGGTTTGCGGTTTTTTTCACCGCGGGCAGGATCGTTCTGAAATCCCACTCCATCACCTGGCTTCGCCCTAAGCGCCTCAGGGAACGGGTGATCTCAAGCTCCCTGATATCCGTATGCAAGAGGGCCATGAAATCCCAGTCCGTGACTTGGATTTGTCCGAGCTGCTTGAGAGAATGGGTAAGTTTGGAAATTCTTTTCGCCATGGACTTCGTGCGTAGTATTAACATGAGAAAACCATGGCTGCAAGTGGCATGCCTCAGCCGTTGAGTTTGGCGAGGGCCTTGGGCAGGAAAACACCATCCTTGCGGATGACTTTGCCATCGAAGCGGATTTCGCCGCCGCCATAATCCTTGCGCTGGATGCTGACCATGTCCCAGTGGACCTGCGAGCGGTTGCCGTTGTCCGCCTCCTCGTACGCCTGGCCGGGCGTAAAGTGGAACGAACCGGCGATTTTCTCGTCAAACAGGATGTCGCGCATCGGTTCGCGGATCTCCGGGTTGAAGCCAAGGGCGAATTCGCCGATGTAGCGCGCGCCCTCGTCGCTATCGAGGATCTTGTTGATCTGTTTGGTTTTCGCGCCGGCCTCGGCCTTGACGATTTTGCCCTTGGAGAATTCCAGGCGGATGCCGTCGAACGGGATTCCCTGATAGATCGTCGGCGCGTTGTAGGTGATGAATCCCTCCACCGAGTCGCGCACCGGGGAGGTGAAAACCTCACCATCCGGGATGTTATAATTGCCGCCGGAGAACAAGGCCGGGATGTCCTTGATCGAGAACCTCAGATCCGTGCCTGGCCCGGTGATTTCCACCCGTTCGGTTTTTCCCATCAGATTCTTCAGTGCGGTCATCGCCGGGACGAGTGCCTGGTAATCGAGCAGGCAAACCCTGAAGTAAAAATCCTCGAACGCCTCGGTGCTCATGCCCGCCTGTTGCGCCATCGAGGGCGAGGGCCAGCGCAGCACGCACCACTTGGTTTTTTTCACCCGGTAATCGAGCACCGGGCGCAGGTGTTTCATCGCGAGTTTCATTTTGTCCGCCGGGACGTCGGAGGTTTCGGCGATGTTGTGGCCGCCGCGGATGGCGATGTAGGCGTCCATGTCCTTCATTTCGGCCAGCAGGTGCTTGGCGAGAACCGTGTATTGCACGTCGTCGGCGCCTTTGAGCATTTCACGGGTCAGGCGGCCTTGCTGCACGCGCAAAAACGGCACGGCGCCCTTGGCCCGGGCCTCGCGGATCAGGGCGAGGCCGATGGAGTCAGGGACGTCATGGAGATCCAGCAGCACCTTCTCACCCTTCTTGAGGGACGTGGAGTAACGGACCAACTGGCGGGCGAGGGCGTCGATGCGTGCGTCGTGCATGGCTGGCGTGATAGCGGGTTGCCGCGCCAATTCCAAGCGCCAAGTCGTGAGGCGATGGATCTTGGATCATTTATTTGTTTAAGCGAAACGCGCAACCGGGCAGTGATGATTTGCCAGGGATGGCTCATCCGCCTTCAAGCGTTTTCCCTCATGACCGACGACTCCGTCGTTGACCACTTCTGCCCTGGCTGACAACGTCCAGTCATGAAACAGGCAGGGAATCTTTCTTCCGGAATCTCCAAAGCCGTTTATTGGACACTCACGATCAATACCCTGAGCGCAGCGGTCGCAGCGAATCCGCCCACGCTGGAGGTGACCACCGACAATACGGTCATTTCACGGTCTTGCCGGGTTGTGATTCCCACGGACACGGTCATCAAAGATACTGACGGTAATGGCGTCATCCAAGTGGGCGCACCGGACATCGAGATCGAGTTCACGGCCGGCTCGGTGCTCCGAGGATCGCCGCCGGAGACACCGCCTGATGCCTACACGGGCTTCGGCGTCTCCCTGAACGGGCATACAGGCGTCACGATTCGCGGCGCGCAGGTGAGCGGATTCTGGTGCGGGCTCCACGCGAAAAAAGCTGACAACCTCACCCTCGAAGGCATCGACGCTTCGGATAATCGGCGGGCCTACCTGAAGTCCACACCCGTGGCCGAGGACGGCGGCGACTGGATTTTCGGACACAACAACGACCAGAAGGAGTGGCTCACCAATTATGCCGCCGCCATTTACATTGAGGAGTCCGCTGACGTGACGATCCGCAACTCACGCGTCTGGCATGGCCAGAACGCCCTGTGCCTGGACCGCGTCACGGGATCGAAGATCTACGACAACGATTTCTCGTTCAATTCCGGCTGGGGCATCGCCCTGTGGCGGTGTTCGAGCAATGTCATCAGCCGTAACGCGGTCGATTTCTGCGTCCGCGGCTACAGCCATGGAGTGTATAACCGCGGGCAGGATTCCGCCGGGATCTTTGCCTTCGAACAGAATAACCGGAATGTCATTGCCGAAAACTCCGTGACCCACGGAGGGGATGGCTTTTTCGGCTTTGCTGGCCGCGAAGCCCTCGGCGAGGTCGGCGACCACCCCGTCGAGTGGTACAAACGGCGCGGCAACAGCGATAATCTCCTGGTGGGAAATGACTTCTCGTATGCTCCCGCCCACGGCATTGAGAACACCTTCTCCTTTGGCAACCGGTATCTGAAGAACCGCATTGTCGGCAATGCGATCTGCGGGGTGTGGGCCGGCTACTCCCGCGAAACACGGATCGCGGGCAACGATTTCGAGGGCAACGGCGAGATGGGCTACGGTCTGGAACGTGGCGGCGTCAACATCGACCACGGCGGCGACAATATCATCACCCACAATTCGTTCGTGACGAACAAGTGCGGTGTCCATCTCTGGGGCGGTGCGAATCCTGAGTTTGAGAAGAAAAAATGGAGCCAGGCCAACGGATATGCCTCAACCGGGTCGGTCATTTCTAACAACACCTTCAATGGCGACGCCGTCGCGTTCCACTTCCGCGGGCCCGGCGCGGTGACCCTCGGGCCCAACACGTTGGTTGGTGTGGGCAGGGAAATGATCGACGAGCCCAGCTACACCGTCACGCACAATGACAAGCTGGTTGTCGAACCGCTGGAAGTTCCCCCATACGAAGTGTTCGGCAGCAAGCATCCCGTCGGCGCGCGCCCGGAACTGCGGGGTCGCCAGAACATCATCATGACCGAGTGGGGTCCTTGGGATCATGCGACGCCGCTGGTGCGCCTGGCCAGGTCCACCGGGGGATCGGCTGTCTACGAGGTGCTCAAGGTGCCGACCGCGGACGTGCAGGTGAAAACCGTGGGCGATCAGGTGCGCGGGATCCTCGCGCCAGTGCCGGGCAAAACCGATGAATCCCTCATCACCATCAATGCCGCCCAACCCGGTGTGCGTAACTATCAGCTGAGCGTGCAAGCCGGCGGAAAGCCGCTGGCCGTGCTGCAGGGAATACTGCTAGCCACCACTTGGCAGGCGACCTTCTTCCAGTGGCCCACGGGCACTGACCCGCGAACGGATTTGGAGGGTTATCGCAAGCTGTCCGAAGGTCCCACGGCTGTTTCGGCCGAACTCGACCAACTTTCGCTGAAGTATGGGATGTTAGGCCCCAGTGAACTGGGCCTTTCCCGCAAGATTACCGCCGCGCGGCTTGGCCAGCACCACTTCGGCATGGTCGCCCGGACGCGCCTCCCCCTGGCCCGGGGCACGTGGGAATTCACCACGCTGAGTGACGATGGTGTCCGCGTCCGCGTGAATGGCAAACCCGTCATCGAGAACTGGGCATGGCACGGTCCCACCCGCGACGCGGGAAAGGTGACCTTGGAGACGGACCAAACCGTGGAGATCGAAGTGGAACACTTTCAAATCGATGGATATGCCGTATTGGATTTCTCGGTGCAGCGGTGGGCGGAGCCCGTCCTAACGAAATAACTTGGAACAGGTGCTTTTTGCCTTGGTGCGCATGGCAAAGCCAAAGTGGGGATCTCCGCGTTTCGATATGAACTTACGGATGGCGGCGGTTTCGAAAACTTGGCGCTTGGCACGGCGGGAAAATCCCATACACCAAGGGCATGCTGCTCGGCATTCTCGGCTCAGGTTCCGGATCCAACATGCAGGCCATCCTCGACGCGATCGACGCCGGGACGCTCGACGCGCGCATCGCCCTGGTGCTCTCGGACAACCCGGACGCGTTCATCCTCGAGCGGGCGCGCGGCCGCGGGATTGAGACGGGCGTGATCGACTGCGGCGGGTTCCGCACGAAATTTCCCGACGAGGCGCAGGCGGAAACCGCCGCCCGCTTGCAGGCCGCGGGGGTGGAGCTGGTTTGTCTGGCGGGATTCCTGCGCCTGGTGAAGCGACCGCTGTTAGAAGCCTATCCGGGGCGCATTCTCAACATCCACCCCGCGCTGTTACCGGCATTCCCGGGGTTGGAATCCTGGAAGCAGGCGCTCGACGCCGGAGTTTCCGAGACCGGTTGCACCGTGCATTTCGTGGATGAAGGCATGGACACCGGCCCGGTCATTCTGCAGGAGCGGGTTCCGGTCCTGCCCGGTGACACGCCCGAGTCCCTGCACGCCCGCATCCAGGTCGCCGAACACCGGCTCTACCCTGCCGCCATCACCCGGGTGGCGATGAATCTGCCGCATCACCACGTGTAGTGCACCTGATAGATCACGATTTTCTCCTCGTCGGGTTTGACGGTGACCGGGAACTCGATGGTGTGGCTGTCGAGGCTGCGG
>Ga0268284_1000866_pt1 | contig 17804 bp, 13 predicted proteins | sample saktaG_14_FD_190137 | JGI IMG/M metagenome (GOLD analysis project Ga0268284, IMG submission 190137) | Saline water microbial communities from Sakinaw Lake, British Columbia, Canada - sak_2013_06_06_40m | ecosystem: Environmental > Aquatic > Non-marine Saline and Alkaline > Saline ...
AATTCGGCGCTAAAACGCCTTCTTGTTCTCTTTTTTGACATGGTGTTGTGTTGGTGGATTCTCACCAACCTGAACACCGCCTCAAACTAATTAAGCCCCTGGCTCCGTTTTGCCGATCCGGCTCTAATGGGGGAAAAGCAGGAAGCAGAGCCAAACGATCAGGTCATGATCTTGGGGTCAAGGTTTTTTAATGCGAAAAAAAGAAATATTTTATTTCGGCTTTATGAACCAATTCCAGCATGCAGTTTCCCCCCGTGGGCAAGGGTGCCAAGGGGGGATACCTGAGCAGTTAGAAACTGAAACGCTGAATGAATAATCTACCGGAAATGCCCCGGATTCTGCGTTTCTGGCCGCATGTCGCGGGCGGTTTGCTTCGGGGGCCCCGTGACGAGGAGGCGTTCGTGGCCACAATCGGAGCGGTGGAAGCGAAGGAAGCCGGAGGCAAGGTCGCCGCAGCGGAGGAAGTTGCGGACGACGGAGAAAACATTGGGGCGAAGCGGCCCCATGGTGACCCGGTGGCATTTTTCGTACTGGTATTGACGGGATTGTTCTTGCTGGCCGGGGGGGGGTCGGATGGATTGCGGCGGGATGTCGGCGTTTTACCTGGTGGCCCTGTTGGCGGCGTTTTGCATCGGCTTGTCCAAGTCGGGGTTCAGCGGCATCTCGATGGTGTCGGTGTTTCTGTTGGCCGATTTGTATGGGGCGAAGGCGTCGGTGGGCCTGGCCCTGCCGCTGTTGATCGCGGCGGACCTGATGGCCTATCCGGCGTTTCTCAAACACGGGTCGTGGCGACCGGTCTGGCGCTTGTTAGGGCCGACCCTGGCGGGACTGGCAATAGGCTGGTGGATGCTGGGCTGGATCCCGGATGCCGCGGCGCGGCGGGTCATCGGCGGCTGCGTGTTGTTGATGGTGGCCTTGCAGGTGTCCCGGCGCTGGCATCCGGAGCTGTTCGACCGCTGGGTGGAATCCCGGGGATTCGCTCTGGGGGCGGGAGTGCTGGGTGGTTTCGCAACGATGCTGGCCAACGCGGCGGGGCCGGTGATCCAGCTCTATCTAACAGCACGTAGGGTGCCGAAAATGGAACTCATCGGGATTGGCGCGAGGTTTTTCCTGCTGATCAACCTGCTCAAGGTGCCGCTCAACGCGCGCTTGGCGCTCATCACCCAGGAGAGTCTGCTGGAGAACGCCCGGTTGTTGCCAGGGGTGGTGCTCGGGATCTTCGGCGGAAAATGGTTGATCCGGCACGTCCCGCAAGCCGCCTTCGAATGGATGATCGTGGTCTTTTCCACGCTGGCCGGGCTGCGTTTGTTGTTTTGGTGAAGTCTATGAGCGCCAGCGGTTTTCGCGCAGTGCCTGGAAGGCCTGCCACGCGAACATTCCAAGGAAGATCGGAAACAACACGCTCTGGGTGCGCACAAATAAGATCAGGCCCACCAGCACCGAGACGATGATGGTGATCCAAAGCGTGATCTTGATGCGTTGCGGACCGAGCATGGCATTGAGCATCTGCCCGCCATCCAGTGGCAGAACAGGCAGCAGATTGAGCACGGCCCAAGCAATGCTGATCCAAACCAGCGTGCCGAGAAAGTAGTCGGCGTTGTCGTTCAGTGGCGGCAAATAGCGCAGTGCGATGAACACCGCCAGACCTAACAGGATTTGCACCGCAGGTCCCGCCGCCGTCACCGCGAAACTCTGCGGCCGGGTCAGCCGCACTCCCGAATACGCGGCATAGCCACCGAAGGCCTGCAGCGTGATTTCGCTGGTGGCGCCGAATTTGCGTGCGGTGAGGGCGTGGCCGAGTTCATGGATCAGGATGGAAATGAAGCCCGCCAGCACGAAAATCCCGACTTGGAGAATGGCGGACGCGGTGGTTGCGCCCAAGGCCCCGCCGATGATGACGAGCGTGACCCAGAAAAACGGTTGGACCTGAACCGGGATGCCGAAGATTGAAAACCGAACCATGCGGCCTGCTCGTACGCGAAGAACCCCGCGGACGCAAGGCCCGGAAACACCCATGATGCATCTGCAGAATCAGTTGTTCGCCATGTCAGACCAGCAAGAACTTGACCCGTCCCGGATAATCGGCTAGAGACATGGCGGCCGGTGAAGACGAAATCTTGATTTTCCCCGGGCAACCCGATTGTTCAGGATCATGCGAATTTCAGCCTATGGTTTGACCGGTCTTGCCAGCGTGGCACTCGCCGTGGTTTCCGCCTCATGCAGGGTCGCGGGTCCGATTTCGGCCCGGCAGCGCGTGATGTACCAATGGCATGACGATGGCGGACCCGGCAAGGTTTCGGTGCGCATCAGTCTGGCCGATCAGATTGCGGAGTTCGAACGGGGTGGCCGCGAAATCGGCTGGTGTTACGTGGCGACGGGCAAGCAAGGCCACGGGACCAGCCCCGGCAGCTACCGGATCAGCGAAAAAATCGTGGACAAGTATTCGACCCACTATGGCCTGATCGAAGACGAATTAGGCAATGTGGTGAACGGCGACGCCAGTCCGGGCGACCGGGTGCCGCCGGGCATGGTGTATGTGCCCGCGCCGATGCCTTATTGGATGAGACTCACCTCGGGTGGCATCGGCATGCATGGCGGCTTGATCCCGGAGCCCGGGAAACCGGCATCCCACGGCTGTATCCGAATGCCCAAGGACTTTGCACCGGTTCTATTTGACGCCGTGGAAGTGGGGACGCCCGTCACGATCACCGGCGGCAGGAGTCGGCGCACGCCGATGATAGAAAGTCCGCCGCAGCAGTGGGTGGGTGAGAGCCGGGTGATCGCCACCCGCCCCCTGGCTCCAAGCGAACAAATGTCCGGAAGCAATTCCGATCCCGGAATGCCGGTGATGGACCCGGGCGTGGAGTATTGAGGAAGCCGCGGTCTGAACGGCAATGAGTCGTACTTTCCGGCAAAGTGCGTCCACACGCTGCTCGGATCCGAGACCGTGGCGGCAGACGCCGCAAAGGAAGCAAGGCAAATGAATGCCAGCAGTTTAGAGAAAAGCTGTTTCATGGGGGATACGGAGATGGGGCAAACTCCGATTTCGACTAGCATCGCATCCGGGATGCCGCGTCGCCTTATGGCTGGACGGGCACGAAGAGTTCCGATCCTTCGGCCAGCTCGGTTGCCTGCGTGAGATCCAGTCCGTTGAGGTCGTTGAGACGGTTGACGTCCGTGCCGTGTTTGGCCGCGAATTCGCCATAGGTCATCTTGCTCTCGATCGTGACGGAACGGGTCTTCTTTTCAGACTTTTGGGATACGGATTTCTCTGGCGAGGAACTCGCTTCCGACGGCTTCTTAGCGGGTGCCGAGGCGTCCGGAGTGGACGATTTCGCTGGGGCGGAAGCTGGTGGCGCGGACTTCTTCGGCGGGGCTACCGCGTTGACCGGTGATTTGACCGGCCCGCTGGCCGTCAAGCGGATCACCTGACCTGGACGGATGATCGAGGAGAGTTTCAAACCATTGGTTTTCGCAAGCTTCTCGGACGAACAATCGAACTTCCGCGCGATTTTCTCCAAGGTGTCTCCCGGCCGCACGGTATAGCTCGCGGCGTCCGCTGCAGCGGCCTTGGGGGGAACGCTTGAATCCACCACGGTGGCCTTGGCCGGAGCACTCGAATCCGCTGCCGTCCGGTCGGTCTTTGACGCTTGAGCGGAATTCCCCGATCGCAGCTTCAGGTTCTCGTCCTCCAAACGTCGGATCTGTTTTCCCTGCTCGGCGCACCGCACGCGCAGGGTTTCCAATTCGCTTGTTGCGGCAACCGCCGGCACAGCCAATCCCATCGATAACATGGCAAACCACAGACTTGCTTTCATCATGCGCGAATTTTACGAGGTCTTGAGGCAAGCACAAGAAAAATTAATTTTCCTTAATAAATTGGCCTGTGAGGTTCTTGAAATCAGGAAAAGCAAGCGGTCAGTTCCTGGCAAGGGTGCCCGTGGTGAGCGGAAATCCGGCGCTTTTCCGCAGCGGATCAGGCGCGGCCGAGATAGGAATTATCTTCGGTTTTCACGTTGATTTTCTCGCCCACGTTGATGAAGAGGGGCACATGGACAATCAGCCCGGTCTGCATGATGGCCGGCTTGTAAACGTTGTTGGCGGAGTCACCCTTGACGCCTTCAGAGGACTCGGTGACGGTCATGGTCATGGACAGCGGCAGATCGACCGAAACCACGATCCCGTCGGCAACGAGCAGGTTGTAAAGCTGGCCTTCAATGAGGTAATCTTTCACGGATTCGATGAGGTCTTCGTAGACGACAGCATCCTCGTAGGTGTTAGGGTCCAGAAAGTGATAACCGCTGCTGTCCTTGTAGGAATATTCGTGCGGCGTGCGCTCCAGAACGACTCCTTCGATGGAATCGTTGGAGGTCATCCGCAGGTTGAACACCTTCTTGGACGCCACGCTGCGGATCGACATCTGGACGTAGGACGCCATGCGCGGAGGAGTCTTGAGCTCGTGGTCGATGACCAGGCAGACTTCGTTGTTGTGGCGGACGGCGTGTCCTTTGCGGAGGTTGATGATGGGTGTGCTGGCCATGATTTGATTTGCTGGGGGCCGGGATAGGGGGCGGAATGCGGCGAGGCAAGCCCGGATTTGAGGGCGGCCACCGCCGGCGCACGGATTGGGCGTCTCAGCCCCCCTGTTTTGCGACCCAGGCGGCGAGTTTTTGGTCGTCGTCGCCGGTTGCCCAAACCCGCCGCAGGAAATCCGCGGGGTGGATTTTTCCGTGATTTTTCAGGAAATTCCGGTCGCCGCCGCAGCCATACATCAGGTCGGGGTCGAGTTCCCCGCGGAGTTTGGCGCGGGCTTTGGCGAGGATGCGGGGCAGATAGGCGATACCCGCCAACTCGTCGCCGAAGGTGGGCAGGTCATCCCGGGTGAGGAGTCGCCCGCCGGGGCCGCCTTTTTGCACGGTGAGAAAATAATCGCGGCGTGCCGCGGCGATCAACAGCGCGGTGGACGCCGAGGGTTCGTCTTCATCGCAGAAATCCTCCACAAAATCGAAAAACTCGCGGGTTTGATGGCCGATTTCCGCGAGCAACAGCCGATCGGCGGGCGTGTAGTAGGTTTCAAAATCCCGGTTGCCACTGCGATAGGTGGCCACACAGCGGTCAAAGAGCACGAGAAAACGGTCATTCCATGTCATGCGATATCCCGTATGCCATGCGGGACCGATTTGCAAGTGGATCGCGTGCAAAGCCAGCTAGTCGGCGGATCGAGCGGGCAAGCCGTGCCCGCGCCGAGCCGGCCCAGTTGGCCCTCGGGGGCGGCTGCCAATCCACCACGAGACCCCGGTCCCGCCGGATGGATGGTAGGATTACACCCCATAGCGGCGGCCCCGTTCGTAGGGCAAGGTGTGGCTCGTAACGGAAAAACAAGTTGCGCAACAGTCAACAACAACAACAACAACAACAAGCCAATCACCTGAAAGGAATCCCATGTTAACCACCATTGCGATAGTCTTGATCATCTTATGGCTGCTCGGCGTGGTCAGCGGTTACACGCTAGGTTCGTTTATCCACATCCTGCTGGTGGTGGCCATTATCATGATCCTCGTCAGATTCATTTCCTCGCGTTAACGGCCCATGTGCCGACTGCATCATCAAAAAAATCAAACTGCAAAGTTCCCATGAATGCAAAAACCATCATTTCCGCCGTCCTGATCACTTTTGGTATTGTGGTGCTCGCATACTCGGGGATCACCTTCACGACTCCAGGAGAAACCATTCAGTTCCTCGGCCTGCGCATCGAAACAAGAGACACACACTTTGTCCCGCCCGTCGTCGGAGCACTCGCCATGATCGGCGGAATCGCGATGCTGCTGGTGAAACCAAGGACGGCCTGAGGCGCGCAATCCACCCAACAGATACCCATAAAACCACCGGAAAACACCGAAACCATAAAGCAACAAATTCATCAACAAAAACAAGCCATCGAGAATGATCTGGGCCAACTTGTCCATGATACCGGCACCTTGATAGCCGCCACCGCCGATATGGCCGGTGATCAAATCGGGGAAGCGCGCAAACGTCTCGCAGCCATGCTGGGCCACGGCCGCGGAATTTGCGAGCGCGTGCGCGAAAAGGCCCTCGATGGCACCAAAGCCGCGGACGTCGCGGTGCACGGGAATCTCTATCAAACCATCGCCATCGGCGTCGGGACCGGGATCGTCATGGGATATCCCTTCGCCACCCTTAACCGGTGCGCAGGCACCTGCGAGGAGTAATCCCGTGAGGGAAAAAGCCGCTGGCAAGCGTGTTCCATGGCTGGCGGCCTCGCACGTCATGGTCGTTAGCGGCACCGTGCTGGCGGCACTCGCATGGTCGGTCTTGAAGCCTTCGGCCACGGTGGTCGCGACCGGCCATGGCAAACCGGCCATCATCGAAACCAAGGAATTGGCGGATTTCGAGTCATTGCCCGCCGGGCGGAAAAATCTCATTGAGACCGCCATCGCCGTGGCCAGGAACTCGCCATGGTTGCCGTATTCCTATGGTGGCGCGGATCCTGCACTCGGTGGGTTTGATTGTTCCGGCGCGATGTATTACGTGATGACCCAATCCGGGCTGTCGCCGCCCCGGACGTCCGCCGGGCAGTATCTCTGGCTCCGTGACCACAAGCGGCTCCATTTCATACCGCAAGATGTTACCGCCACCGATGATCCGAGTTTGGCTTGTCTGCAACCGGGAGATTTGTTATTCTGGGCCACCGCAGATCCAACGCAGGATGGTAAAACCAGCAACATCAACCATGTGGCGATGTATCTCGGACGCGAAAAAAAAGATGGCTTGCCAATCATGATCAATTCCACGGATGGCAGATCGTATCGAGGCACCGTGGCGAATGGTTACGGGGTCTATGACTTCAGCGTGCCACCCAAGGGATCCAAATCCAAACTTGTGGGCTACGGTTCCCCGCCGGGTATTCCGGAAATCACAAATCCAAATCCCGGCGAGCTTTCGCCCTGACATGCAGAACCGTTTCATCATGCACAGCCTTTCGTTGCCATGGCAGAGTCGGATGGCCAGGCAAAAACGTTTGCGCCAGCGCGCCAGCGAGCCGCCGTTACGGGCGGAGTTATTCAGTGTCGAACAACTCGCGCGCCATGCCCGAATCCTGGCTGAGGGCCATCGGCTCGACACCCATCACAGCGCCAACACGTTGTTGGCACAATTGGACGAAAACGAGCAGATCCTCCGCGACTTCAACCGCTTGACTCGCGCCGTCAATCCAAACCGGCGCATCACTTCCGCTGCCGAATGGTTGCTGGATAATTTTTACCTGATCGAGGAGCAGATCCAGATGTCAAGGCAACATCTGCCCCGTGGGTATAGCAGGGAACTGCCTCGCCTAGGCTCCGGACCATCCACCGGACTGCCGCGCGTTTATGACATCGTGCTCGAATTGATCTCGCATGTGGATGCCCAGATTGATGAGGGGCAGCTGAGCGCCTTCATTGCCGCATACCAAACGGTGGATTCCTTGAAACTCGGCGAGTTATGGGCGATTCCAATCATGTTGCGCCTGGGGTTGATTGAAAATCTGCAGCGCATTGTGACCCGCCTGACCAGCGCCCGGCTGGATCGCGACCTTGCGGACCACTGGGTCAATCGTTTGCAGGAGATGGCGGAAAACAACCCGTCCCACCTGGTGGTGGTGGTGGCGGATATGGCGAAATCCGAACTCCCTATCACCAGTGCGTTCGTGGCGGAATTTTGTCAACTATTGTCGCGACACAACCCGGTATTGCACCTTGCGCGCGGTTGGGTCGAACAACGGTTGCTGGAACAAGGGTTGTCGATCGAACGCATGGTCGATTTGGAAAGCCAAAGTCAGGCGGCCGACCAGGTTTCCGTCAGCCACTGTATTGCCAGTCTGCGTTTCCTGAGCGCGACGGACTGGAAGGAGTTTGTGGAATCCCTGAGTCTGGTAGAGGCGACTTTGAGTGCCGACCCCGCAGGCTATTACACGGCAATGGACTTTGCGACCCGTGACCGCTATCGCCATTCGATCGAAGCCATATCCCGGCACAGCCAGCTGGCGGAAGCGGCGGTGGCGCGGATGGCCATCCAACTCGCCGCGGATGGCGCCCGGGACAAGGGGCGCGAAGACCGGACCGCCCATGTCGGCTTCTATCTGATCGATAAGGGCCAGTTGATGTTAGGGCGCATGGCGGATGTGCGCTGGTCCTTGGGATCGGGCATCGAACGGTGCATCCAGCGTTTTCCGCTGGCGTTTTATGCGGGTGGAATCGCCGTTATAACCTTGCTCGCGACCTTCTGGCTCAGGCAACGGGCCGGGGCGCTGGAAGTGCATGGATGGCCCATCATATTATGTGCCTTGGCCTTTCTCCTTGGCGCCAGCCAGCTGGCGGTGGCGTTGATGAACTGGCTGTGCACACTGCTGGTGAAACCCTGCCTGCTCCCGCGCCTGGATTATTCCGCCGGAATTGCGCCGAATTGCCGCACGATGGTGGTTGTTCCCACGATGCTCACCAGCGTGGAAGGCATTGAGCGTCTTATCGAAACACTGGAGATTCATTATCTTGCCAATCGGGACGAGCACCTTCACTTCGCCTTGCTAACGGATTTGCGCGACGCGCCGGAGGAAAACCTGCCGGATGATCCGGAGTTGTTACAGCGGGTGCGGGCAGGGATCGAGATGCTCAACCGCAAGTACCCGTCCGCCGGACACGGGTTGTTTTTCCTGTTTCATCGCCCGCGGCGCTGGAATGCCGGAGAAGGCAGGTGGATGGGTTACGAACGCAAGCGGGGAAAACTCACGGAGTTTAACGCCCTGCTGCGGGGCGGATCCAGGGATTGCTTTGCCGAGATTGTGGGCGAGACCGGGATTCTGCCCGCCATTCAATATGTCATCACGCTGGACACCGACACCCAATTGCCACGCGATGCCGCCCGCCGCCTTGTGGGAACGATGGCCCATCCGTTAAACCGTCCGGTGCTTGATGCCGTGCGCGGCATTGTCGTGGAAGGCTACGGCATTCTGCAACCACGCGTCGGGGTGAGTCTGCCGAGTGCCAGGCGCTCCTGGTTTGTGCGGATTTTTGCCAGCGACGCGGGGATTGATCCCTACACGCGGGCGGTTTCCGATGTCTATCAGGATCTCTTTCATGAAGGCTCCTTCATCGGCAAGGGAATCTATGATGTGGATGCCTTCCAGCAAGCCATGGCCGGACGTTTTCCGGAGAACACCATTCTCAGTCACGACTTGTTGGAAGCGTGTCATGCCCGCTCCGCGCTGGTCAGCGACGTGGAATTCTACGAAGAATATCCCTCCCGCTACAACGTGGACATTGACCGGCGCCACCGCTGGATGCGCGGCGATTGGCAAATCATGCAATGGCTATTGCCATGGGTGCCGAGTGCGGACGCCCGGCGCGTGGACAATCCGCTTGCCGGGTTATCACGCTGGAAGATCTTTGATAATCTTCGGCGCAGTCTGGTCCCCGCAGGCATGATGCTCTTCATGTTGGTGGCGTGGTTACTCATACCTCAACTCGGCAGCCTGGGATCATTGGCGGTGCTTGCCATCATCTCCCTTCCCGGATTGCTGTCGGCATTCGTCAATTTGTTGCGCAAGTCGGCGGATTTGCCCTGGTCGATGCATCTGAGGGATGTGGGCGGACAATGCGGCCGGCAACTCGCTCAGATCGTTCTCACCTTGGCATTTCTTCCTTATGAAGCCTTCATCGGTCTGGATGCAATCGGCAGAACCCTGCTGCGCTTGCTGGTAACGCGCAAACACCTGCTCGAATGGCAAACGTCCAGTGATTCCGAACAAACGTTCCGCGCGGACCTCCGCGGCTTTTATGCCACGATGTGGATCGCGCCTGTTGTCGGGTTGGCAACCGGGTGGGTCCTTGTTATCTTTCAGCCGGCCCAACTGCCGTTCGCCCTGCCAATCCTGGGCACCTGGCTCGCCGCTCCGTGGCTCGCCTGGTGGATCAGCCGGCCGATTGAATCCGCAACCTCTGATCTAACGGAAGAACAAGTGGGTTTTCTGCGAAGCACCGCGCGCAAGACATGGTATTACTTCGAAACCCTGGTCACCGCACAGGAGAACTGGCTGCCGCCAGACAATTTCCAGGAAGTTCCAGCGCCAGTGACAGCCTCCCGGACATCGCCCACCAATATGGGCCTGGCGCTGCTGGCCAATCTGGCAGCCCGGGATTTCGGTTACCTTGCGGTAGCTGGCCTGCTGCAGCGCACGCAAGACACCCTGGCCACGATGCAACGGCTCGAACGGCACCGCGGGCATTTCTACAATTGGTATGAAACCCGCACTCTCAGCCCACTCCTCCCGCTCTATGTGTCGAGTGTGGATAGCGGCAATCTTGCCGGGCATTTGCTAACCCTCGGTTCCGGTCTGAGGGAAGAGGCCAATGCGGCGATCTTCACCGCCAGGGTTTTTGCGGGTTTGCGCGACACCGTGGGGATTCTCCGGGATTTTGGCCGCGAAACTCACACGCTCTTCCAGCTTGACGCCGAATTGGCGCTGGCACCATCCGGTCTGCGCCCGGCGTTTGCCTTGTTGCGAAAGGCGACGCAGGTGGCAACCACGCTCGCCACCTCGCTGGCCAACGAAGAGGGCGAATTCATAGGCTGGGCGCAAACCCTGCAGGCAAATTGCGAGGCCCAGTTGGCGGACTTGCGATTCATCGCGCCGTGGCTGGATTTGCCAAGCCCAAATCGTGACTGTTCGCGTGATGGGCCGCCACCTGCCAGCGCATCTGACAATCCAGACAATCAAGACCTTCTGCCGTCCGCGGCGGCAAGGATTGCGGAGATTCTTGCCCAACTCGACGCCGCACCCACCTTATGTGAGGTCGCGAAGTTTGAGCAATCGTTCGGTCCTCTGGTTGAAGCGGTGTTGCGGGATCTCCCGGCCGATGCTCTCCAATCCGGGCCGGAAGATCGAAACCACCTAACGGAATTCGCGCGTTGCCTGCGTGAAGCCGGCGAACGCGCCCACCAGCGCCTGCTCACCTTGGAAACCCTGGCCATGCAATGTGACGAACTGGCCGCAATGGACTTCACCTATCTGTTCGATTCCGCTAGGGACTTGTTTTCAATCGGATTCAACGTCACGGAACGCCGGCGTGACAATAGTTTCTATGATCTGCTGGCCTCGGAGGCGCGCTTGTGCAGCTACGTGGCCATTGCGCTGGGGCAGGTTCCGCAGGACCACTGGTTCACGATGGGCCGTCTGCTCGTCGCTACGCGCGGCGCGCCTATCCTGGCTTCGTGGAGCGGTTCGATGTTTGAATATCTGATGCCGCTGCTGGTCATGCCAAGCTATGAGAATACGTTGCTCGACCAAACCTGCAAAACAGCAGTCCGGCAACAAATCAAGTACGGCAAATTGCGCGGCGTGCCATGGGGCATTTCCGAATCGGGCTACAACCGGATCGACGTCCAGTTCAATTATCAATACCGCGCTTTTGGCGTGCCGGGCCTCGGTTTGAAACGCGGCCTGGGCGAGGACCTGGTGATTGCCCCGTATGCCAGCGTAATGGCACTCATGGTGGCGCCGATTGATGCCTGTGAAAACCTGCAACGCCTGGCGGCCGAGGGGCGCAGCGGAGCCTACGGGTTCTATGAAGCGGTGGATTATACCGCAACCCGACTGCCTCCGGACAAGTCAAGCGTGACGATTCGTTCCTTCATGGTCCACCATCAGGGGATGAGTCTGCTGGCGCTGGCCAATCTCTTGCTAGACGGTCCCATGCAACGGCGCTTCATGGCTTGTCCCATGCTCAAGGCCGCGGACTTGTTGTTGCAGGAGCGTGTGCCAAAAGCCGCCGCGAGTGTGGTCGCCGACGATTTGGCGCCGGAAATGTTGCGCTCGCTTGATGGCGAAGGCGAAACCGTGGCGCGTGTTTTCACCAATCCCACATCTCCCGTGCCGGAGGTTCATCTTTTGTCAAATGGCAGTTATCATGTCGTCGTCAGCAGTGCCGGCGGCGGCTACAGCCGCTGGCACGATCTGGCGCTCAACCGCTGGCGCGAAGACGCCACGCGCGATCACTGGGGAACCTTTGTGTATGTGCGCGATCTCGCGACCGGCGAATTCTTTTCCACCGCCTATCAACCTACTTTGCATGCGACGGAGGGCTATGAAGCCATCTTCACCCAGGCGCGAGCGGAGTTTCGACAACGTCATGCAGGGCTCGAAATCCACACCGAGATCTGCGTGTCGCCGGAAGATGATGTGGAGTTGCGGCGCATCAAGATCACCAACCGGACAGCGCTGCCGCGTGTCATTGAGTTGACCAGTTATGCGGAAGTGGCGCTCACGACCCCCGCCGCTGACGCGGCGCATCCCGCATTCAGCAATCTTTTCGTGCAAACGGAATTCGCAGCAAGTTCCTCGGCCGTTCTCTGCACCCGCCGTGCCCGATCTGAAGAAGAAAAGCCGCCGTGGTTGCTCCATCTCATGGTGGGGCAGGACGCTGCGCAGGGTGATCTCTCCTGTGAAACGGATCGTTGCAGATTTGTCGGACGCTGCGGATCCATGGCCAACCCTGCCGCAATGCAGGACATTGCGCCATTGTCCAATACCGTCGGTGCCGTGCTCGATCCTATCCTCGCACTGCGGCGCACGATTACCTTGCCACCCCACGCAACTGCCATCATCGACCTCGTCTGCGGGGTGGCTGCCAACCGTGAAGCCGCGCTGGCATATGTGGAGAAATATCAAAGTTCCCGCATGGCCGACCGCGCCCTGGATCTGGCTTGGACCCACAGCCAGGTCACCCTGCACCATCTCAACGTGACGGAGGCGGAAGCTCAACTCTATGATCGTCTGGCAGGCGCGTTGATTTATGCGGACCCCGGCCGGCGGGCCAACCCCAGCGTGTTGCGCAACAACCGGCGTGGCCAGAACGGCCTCTGGAGCCATGGGATTTCCGGGGACGCGCCGATTGTCCTGCTCCACATCAGCGACGTGGAGAAGATTGATATTGTTAGGCAGTTGATAAAGGCGCATTCATTCTGGCGCATGAAGGGACTGACCGTTGATCTGGTGATTCTCTACGAGGACGTTTCAGTTTATCGCCAGTCCCTCCAGGAAGAAATCACCAGTCTGATTTCCTCCGGAATCGAGGCGCAGATACTTGACAAGCCGGGTGGTATTTTTGTCCGGCGCCTCGAACAAATTCCCAACGACGACCGGGTGTTGCTGCAAGCCACGGCTAGAGTCGTGCTGGACGATGAGCGCGGGACTTTGGATGAACAACTGGAACACCGCCGGGTATTGGGGCCACGGGTTCCAGCCTTGACTCCAACCCGTGCCAAAACCGCCGGTTTGCCGGTGCCTCTCCCTCACCGCGAGTTGATTTTTTTCAACGGATTTGGCGGTTTTACCCGTGACGGCCATGAATATGTCATTACGCTGCAACCCGGCCAGATGACCCCGGCGCCGTGGGTCAATGTGCTGGCCAATCCCGATTTCGGAACGATGATTTCCGAAATGGGCGCTGCCTACACCTGGATGGAGAACGCGCATGAATTCCGCCTCACCCCCTGGAGCAACGATCCCGTGCTGGACCCGACTGGCGAGGCGGTCTATATTCGCGATGAACAAACCGGCGAGTTCTGGTCGCCCGCGCCATCCCCCGCGCGCGGTCTAACACCATATGTCATCCGCCATGGTTTTGGTTACACCGTGTTCGAGCATACCGAGAACGGCATCGCATCCGAGTTGTGGATTTATGTGGCCATGGACGCCCCGGTCAAATTCACGGTGCTGAAATTGCGCAATGTCTCGGGGCGGCAGCGCCGTTTGTCTGTCACGAGTTATTCGGAGTGGGTGCTGGGGGACTTGCGGCACAAGAGCCTGCTGCACGTCCAAACCGAGGTTGATATCAAGACCGGCGCGCTGCTGGCGCACAATTACGACAACACCGATTTTCCAGGTCGCATCGTATTCCTCGACGTCAATGATGCAACGAGCACGCTGACCGGCGATCGGAAGGAGTTCATCGGCAGGAACGGCAATCTGGCGCAACCCGCGGCATTGAAACGTGCCGGTCTTTCCGGCAAAGCCGGTGCCGGTCTCGATCCATGCGGCGCGGTTCAGGTGGTCTTTGATCTGGCAATCGACCAAGAGCAGGAAACGAGTTTCCGCATGGGTGTCGGCCGCAACCGGTCCGAAGTGCAAACCCTGATTCACCGTTTCCGGCGTGCGGACGCCTGCCGCAACGCGCTCGAAGGGGTCTGGGCCCATTGGAGTCGTGTCCTCTGCACGGTGAATGTGGACACCCCGGATCCTGCCGTCAATGTGATGGCCAACGGTTGGCTGTTGTATCAGACGGTGAGTTGCCGGCTGTGGGGCCGGACGGGGTTCTATCAATCAGGCGGGGCCTACGGCTTCCGCGACCAGTTGCAGGACGTGATGGCACTGGTGCATGCCGAACCGACGCTCACCCGCGAGCATTTGTTACGCGCCGCCAGGCATCAATTCCGCGAGGGTGACGTGCAGCATTGGTGGCATCCGCCCAGCGGGCGCGGCGTGCGGACGCATTCTTCCGACGATTATCTGTGGTTGCCATACGTAACCTGTCGTTATGTCAATTGCATTGCGGACACCGGCGTGCTTGACGAAGTGATTCCTTTTCTTGATTCCAGGCCGGTCAAACCGGACGAGGAAGCATATTATGATTTGCCGAATCGCTCTGAAGAATCAGCCACGCTTTATCAGCATTGCGTGCGTGCCATCGAGCGCAGTCTGCAATTCGGCGCGCACGGATTGCCGTTGATGGGATCCGGGGATTGGAATGACGGCATGAATGAGGTCGGGAAAGATGGCCGCAGAGAAAGTGTCTGGCTGGCGTTCTTCCTCTACGACGTCCTCACGCGCTTTGCCCAAATCGCACACGCGCATCAGGATCCTGTTTTCAGCGGTCGCTGCCTCGCCCAGGCGCAACAACTCCAGAAGAATATCGAGCAACACACCTGGGACGGCCAATGGTATCGCCGCGCCTATTACGACAACGGCGAACCGCTTGGCTCGCAGACCAACCTGGAATGTCAGATCGATTCCCTGCCACAAAGCTGGGCGGTCATCAGTGGTGGCGGCGATCCCGCCCGCTCACGCCAGGCAATGCAATCCGTCAATCAGCGCCTGGTCCGCCGCGACGCCGGACTGATTCAATTGTTTGATCCGCCCTTCGACACCACTTCACAGAATCCAGGTTACATCAAGGGTTATATTCCAGGCGTGCGGGAGAACGGCGGCCAATATACCCACGCCGCGATTTGGGCCGCCACGGCCTATGCCATGATGGGAGACAACGAACGCGCGTGGGAGCTATTCTCGCTCCTCAATCCCGTCCACCACAGCGCGACACCCAGCCAAATCAACACCTACAAAGTCGAGCCTTACGTCATCGCGGCGGACGTCTATGCGCGCGCACCGCATACCGGCCGGGGCGGCTGGACATGGTACACCGGTGCCGCCGCCTGGATGTATCGATTGCTCGTTGAAAACCTGCTGGGCGTGAACCTGGAAGGCGACCAATTGCGCTTGAACCCGCTTCTGCCGGAGACCTGGCCGAGCTTCAAAATCCATTACCGCTACCGGCAAACGATCTATCACATCACGGTGACCCGTCTCGCCGCGGACGCTGCCGGTGTGAATCCGCTCTCGCTTGATGGGCAGGAAATGTCCGGAAATATCATTCCCCTCCGCGATGATCGTCTTGAGCATTCCGTATCAATCAACGTCCGCTGAAGGATCAATCAACACCGCGGGACGCGTCTCCATCATTCCAGGTAGGGTTAAACCCCATAGGTAACGGTCATCCCACGCTCGAGATTAAAATTGCCAACTCCTTGAAGAACCGGTTATGAGCAAATCCACAAGCACACCCCTCAGCCTCATCGCCAAGGAAAAACTGGGCAAGACGGTACGTCAGCTCTGGCAAATCACCAAAACGTTCTTCCGCTCCGAGCGACGTGGCAAGGCGAATGGACTGTTGATACTGCTGCTTGCCCTGTCAGTCGCTTTCGTCGGAATTACGGTGCTCACCAGTTATGTGGGTCGCGATCTCTTCACGGCCATTGAGAAAAAGGATTCCCATGCCTTCTGGACGGCGCTGGGCTGGTATGGTGGCACCTTGGTTTGCGCCATCGTGGTCAATGTTTACTCCCGTTTGGCCCAGCAATCGCTCGCCTTGGTGTGGCGCGAATGGATGGCGCAGCATCTGATCAAACGCTACTTCAACAACCGCGCCTACTACCGCTTGCGCGGTTCCGAGAGCATTGACAACCCGGATCAACGCATCAGTGAGGACGTGCGCAACTTCACCCTCGATTCCCTCAGCTACGCGCTCATCGGGATCAATTCTGTCATGACCCTGGTGGGATTCCTCGGCGTGTTGTGGAGCATTTCCACCATGCTCGTGGGCGTCGCGCTGATGTATGCGGCGGCTGGCACGTTCATGTGCTTCGTGATCGCACGCAGACTGGTAGGCCTGCACTACGACAAGTATCAAAAGGAGGCTGACTTCCGTTACGGGCTGGTGCGTGTGCGCGACAACGCGGAGTCAATCGCCTTCTATCGCGGGGAAAAGCGCGAGCACCTTGATCTTGTCAACCGTCTCGGGTCTGTGGTTGTCAACATGCGCAGCATCATCGTGTGGAACCGCAACCTCGGCTTTTTCCGCAACAGCTACAATTCCATCGCGCTGATCGTGCCGATCCTGATCGTGGCACCCATGTTCATGAGCGGCAAGATGCCGTTCGGGGTGGTGACTCAAACCATCGGCGCGTTCGCACAAGTACTCGGCGCCGTGTCGATCATCGCCGACAACTTCGAGGGTCTCAGCGCCTATCTGGCAGGCATTCAGCGGCTCGGTATCCTATGGGACGACCTCGATGATTTTGATGCCGAAGAGGAACGCAGCGCACGCGAAAGCGAGCATCAACTGGATGAAACCAGCACCAAGGTGAAACTTGACAAACTCACCGTGCTCACCCCGGACGGCAGCAAATTGCTGGCCAAGGATCTCTCCTTCGAATTGCGGCCGAACCAGAGCCTGATCATCATGGGGGCCAGCGGCACCGGCAAAAGCTCCATCATGCGCACCATTGCCGGCTTGTGGCCGTGCGGACCGGGCGCGCTCGAACGGCCGGCGTTGCAGCATCTCATGTTCCTGCCGCAGCGTCCCTACATGGTGCCCGGTGCGCTGCGCGACCAACTGCGCTATCCGGACCAGGGTCACGGCACCGATGACGAGGAGATCCGCAAGGTGATGGAGAAGGTGAACCTATCCGACGTGCTCGCCCGTGTGGATGGCGACCTGGACCGGATCATCGACTGGACCAACGTCTTGTCGCTCGGCGAACAGCAGCGGGTGGCGTTTGCCCGCCTGTTCCTGCGCCAGCCCAAGTTCGTATTCCTGGATGAAGCCACCAGTGCCCTCGACGAGGACAATCAAAGGAGCATCTATGAGCTCATCCTCCAGTCGGGCATCGGCTTCATCAGCGTGGGCCACCGCGAGACCCTGGTGCCGTTCCATCAGCGCGTGCTGCATTTGAAGAGCGCGGGTGAGTGGGAACTGACAACCAGGGTTTGACGGACTGCATTGCTGAACTGAGTTTGCCCGGCGCTGACGCTCATTTTCAAGCTCACTTCAAAAATCAACAATCATAAATCGGGAGCCGAGCGGAGCGAACCGAAACGAAGTGAAGATGGCCAACGGCAAACAGCCTGCCGTAGGCAGCCCGAAGGGCGAGGCCGGCGGGCCTCGGCAATCATAAACCTAAAAAGGAAAATGAGA
>Ga0268284_1000867_pt1 | contig 17801 bp, 16 predicted proteins | sample saktaG_14_FD_190137 | JGI IMG/M metagenome (GOLD analysis project Ga0268284, IMG submission 190137) | Saline water microbial communities from Sakinaw Lake, British Columbia, Canada - sak_2013_06_06_40m | ecosystem: Environmental > Aquatic > Non-marine Saline and Alkaline > Saline ...
CTCAGAGCAAAGGCGATTTGCTCTGCCGAGTACCGGGATTTTTTCATGGGACGATCCTCCTTTAAACATATTAATCATCCCACAAAACTCGCATTCCGTCTGGCGCTGTTTTCGGGGAGAGGATCAGGTAAAAATTGCTTCCTAGTACACAGTCTTTGATATCTTATCAACCCCATTTAAGAGGTCTTCAATTTCTTCAGTTTTTGGCTCCCGTTGTTTCTTGTGGTCGCATAGATTTCGCAAATCAGATAAATGCTGTATGGACCTCCAATTTGGTATTTCTATCACTCCAGCTTCCTTTAGTGCATCATTGTAGTCTGAAATACAGGGGGTTTTGGCTTTAATGACTATGCTATGGCTATCACAGACTTGCTGTAAGTGTTTTTCAAGTACAACACCTGCAACTGCCCCAGAAGCACGGACATAGCCATTCCTCAATAATTCACGTGCGGTATCTATCTCACTATCAAACAAGTCAGCTTGAAGAAGTTGCTTTATTCTAAAAAGTGAGCTTTGAAATTGCCTTTCGGCGGCTTCTAATATCTTCATTTGCTGTTCGAATTTTTTAAAAGCATATTCCGGCTTTGCCAATTGGGTGTTGAGTCCAATCATATAATCATAAATAGAATATGTGAGAGAGTTAACTACTTTACGTTTCTCATTTCTGTAAAGATACCTGAAATCATCATATCGGCTTGGTAGAATTTGTTTAATAACCTCAAGTGCTTCGGTGTACCACTTTTCATATTCTTTGCTGAAACTAATTAATTCCAGTTTGTCCTTTTCCAATAGCTTTTTTACTTTGTTTCGGTTCTCTGGTTTTGATTCACTCAATTCGTAAATAAGGGCATAATATAACAACTTGGATTTTTCAATCAGTGAGACCAATTCGCCTTTATACTTTTGAAGATTCGTCACAACACTCTGCCTCCCAATCTGTATTTACGAAGTAGTATAGGACAAGCTGTAGAATTAGACAACGCAGGAACAGTTAAAACTTCTCCGCTTGTTACTGGCGGTGCTAACTATTTTGGTTTAAGAAAGCCGATTATTTCACTAGGGTCAACGTTCAAAGCCTCTATAATCTTAATGAGATTAAGTATCGAGATATTCCGTTTTCCAGTCTCAATCTCCGTGTAATAAGAACGACTAAAGCCAGCCGCCCGCTCGTGTTCTACTTGTTGAGTGCCTTTTTAGCCGCTCTTTTTGCCGGGTCAGGCATGCTGCGAATAATTGTTTTATTTTTGTTACCCTTCACGCCTTCCTGACGAACAAATTTTTTACGTTTTTTTACCATTTAATTCCTCACTCACGTCTGTCTCTCCAGACATTCTTTCATAGCTTAATAATGTTACTACTACATAGGGCTGAGTATCAAGCGGGCAAAGCGTAAGCCGTAGATATTATATATAGGTGGCATCTTTACTTTCTGTCATCTTTTCGCACAAATTTGCATGTGCCCGTAGCTGACCTTTGCATCGTGAGTAGAAATTCTTGCTTCTCATGCAGCATACGACACCCTTCTATTTTTTAATACTGGTGCCTCGATCTTACCACAATACTTTATCTGTTATAATCGTTCTGGTTAATAGATAATGTGGTAGAAAGGGAGTTTACAGTTGACGGAAGACTTTAGGCACAAGTTACTGGCTGATATAAAGAAAACTGGCTATCCGATTGAACTTGAAGTTGGTAACATCATTTCGAAGCACTCCAAAAACGTGAACTACAACCAATACTATTTTGACAAGGACGAGCAAAAGGGAAATGAGATTGATGTTACAGCAAATATGAATTCATATTCAGAAAATGTTTTAGTTGGGTTGAATCTTATATGCGAGGTTAAAAAGTCACCGGAAAGACCTTGGGTAATATTTTCTACTAGAAGAACTTCGATAGAATACGAGGGATATCTGCGAATGCATTATGGGGTGGGAGTGGATGCCAACATATTATCGTTCGAAGATATGCAGAAGAAAGCCACTAGCACCGAATTTTCACGAATTGGCAGGTCATACTATGAGGGTTTTAAATCAGATGACCAAAGGTCACAGATATTTAAAGCACTGACTTCGGCAGTCAAAGCCTCAGAAGAATGTGCCGAGCGTAACGATCCAAATTCAGAGGAGAATAAAGACTGGAGAATTGAAGGGCAAGTGCAAATTAGTTTCGTAGAGCCGATCGTTGTACTTGATGGGTTACTATTTGAGGCTTATCTAGATGAAAAAGACACTTTAAAATTAGATCAGATTGATTATATACCTATATCATTCGGTTATATTTCTTCCCAGTATAAGCGCAGCGGCTATTTAGTTGATGTGGTTACAATCAAAGAATTGCCAAATCTTCTGTCTGGGAAACAGGCTTGGATCGACTATATGAAAGATGCCATAGTGAGGCAGCTTCAGTAATCGAAATATTCACAGTAAAGGTCTGCCTGAAGGGGGTGAAGAAAAGGAGGTTAAAAAAGTTATATATAAACAACTTCTCACCCCTTATTTAAACCCCCTCTAAGGTAGCGCACTAATAGCCTCATCATCTGCAGCAGGTCAACTCATCACTCGCACAGTTAGTAACAACTACGTCCACGCACTTTGTTGTGGGTAAAGAATTTGTGTATGTGCCTATTTCCCCAAAATGCAAACACTGGCTATGATGTTCCAGGGGAAGCCACCGGCATTGTTGGTGAGCCCTATTTGGGGGTTCTTTAGCTGCCGCTTCTCGGCTTTGCCCTGCAGTTGCTTATACATTTCATAAACCATCCTTATGCCACTGGCACCGATCGGATGCCCAAAACACTTAAGGCCTCCGTCCGGCTCGATAGGCTGGGCACCATCCAAATTAAATCTGCCTGACGCTACGTCCTCTTTGACCCTGCCCCTCGGGCTGAATTGCAGATCTTCCATGATGAGGGCTTCCGTGATGGAAAAACAGTCATGTACTTCGGCCATACTTACTTCTTCGCGCGGATTCTTGATGCCCGCTTCCTCGTAGGCGAGCAAGCCGGCGCGATAGATGCCTTCGATATGTGCGCCGTCCCACGTGTTACAGAGCATTTCCTCTCCTGATGACGCTACTACCTGAAGCGATTTGAATAAAACCGGGTCCGGCCTGAATTTCTTGGCCATGTTCGCTCTGCACACGATGGCAGCGGCCGAGCCGTCGCTTACTCCACAGCAGTCGAAAAGCCCCAGAGGCCAAGCAACGATCGGAGCATTCATGATCTGTTCCACGGTGACTTCTTTGCGAAGATGCGCCTTGGGCGAAAGGACACCGTTTTTATGGCTCTTAGCTGAGATCCGAGCAAGCATCATCTTGCCTTCCTGTGGACTTAACCCGTATTTGGAAAAGTATTTGTTAGCCAGCAGTGCAAACATGCCCGGACCGGTTATGTTGGCACTCATCTGCGTGCCTTTGTACCCGACGAAGCCACTCTGAGGTAGCCCTCCATAGCCGGTATCCTTCAGTTTCTCCATTCCAACTGCGAGGCAAATATCGTAGGCGCCTGAAGCTACGGCATATACAGCGCCTCTCAGCGCCTCCGTCCCTGTTGCACAAAAGTTTTCTACCCTTGTGCACGGTATATAGGGTAATTTCAATATATTGGCAAGAGAAATTGCGCCTAGGCCGACGCTGATATCCGGCATGCAACAACCCCACCATGCCGCCTTTATGTCCTTTTTCTCGATTCCGGCGTCAGCAAGACACTCGGTAAATGACTCGACAACCAGGTCCTGGGGCCCGGCATCAAATCGCTCACCGAATTTAGTGCAGCCCATTCCGATAATAGCCACTTTATCTCTAATTCCTTGCGTCATTTGCATATACTCCTTCATCTATTCACGATTACTGTGGCACTACTGGCACGGCTTTCCAGCCGTAGCTGATGGAAGCGCGCTTTTCATCTGCATATCTTATTCTGAAACTCATTTCCACCGGCATGTCCACCTTGAGAACGTTGGGATCACAGTCGGTCAAATCGATGAGCGCACGTCCGCCCCCCTCAAAGTCGACAATACAATATGATGCCGGCGGGTCGATACAGGGGGCAAGGAAATCACTGGCACAAGTAAATATAGTGGCCTTTCTCTCTGCGAATCTATAAGGTTCCATCTGGTCTGTGGCCCCGCATTTGGAATTGGCGCAGATGCGCTGAAGGGGATAGAAGGGGTGGCCGCATACCTTACACCTGGAGCCAACCATGCCGTATATCTCCCGGTTGTCCCGCCAGATCATTGAGTAAGAAATGAAGGCCGTCTCTTCACCTCTGATCCCCACTTCTACCGGCATCAGATTGCGGAAGGCCAGGTATTTTTCGTAGCTTATCAGCGGAGCCCTGTTGGCCAGATTTTTCTTTACACCTTTTTTGTCTTTAACCTTGCTTATGTTATCAGTGACTGTCAGACAGAGCGCATCACAGCCTTGCCCGAAGCTCACAACCATGATCTTATCACCTGGTTTGGCATCCTCAAGGGCAGCGATCAGCATCATCAGTGGTTGTGCTACGCCGGTGTCTCCCACAGTCGTTAGCAGCGGGTCCTGGACCTGCTCAAGCTTCAATCCCATCGCTTTAGCCAGGGCAGTGTGTGTGCCAGCAAGCGAACAGGAATAGATGACCTTGGAGAAGTCCTTAAGATTCAAGTTGTACTTCTTGGTCAGCCCGGTTACGGCTTCGGGAATGAATTTCATATAGCCCTCATCGCGGATGAACCGTTCTTCCCAGATGTGTTCAAGCTTTTCTCCATAGAGTCGACGACGGTCAACCAGGTCGTGTGTGGTGGAATAGGACCCCTGGATACTGGCGATTATATCATCTTCGCCCAGCAGGAAAGCTGCACTGCCATCCCCATATGTGTAGTCTCCGTTGCTGGACACCTTACTGACTCGGCAATCAGCAGCTATGACGAGACAATTGGACATAGAGCCGCCACTAATTGCATCTGCTGCTGATAACAATGCGGCTGTCCCTGATTTGGTTGAATCCGCAAAATCGACAGCCCTTGTGTCTGTATTCAAATCCAGGGCTGCGGCTATGATCCCTGCATTTTGCCTTAGCGTATATACTTGTGATGTTGTGGAAAAGAAAATCCCATCGACCTTGTCCCTATTTTCACCTTTCATACAGTCCATGGCTGCCGCCACTGCCATGGTGATGCTGTCTTCATCCCAGTTTGCTACCGCCTTCTCGCCTCTCAATGGCGCAATTCCCAGAAACATTAATGCGGTCTGCATGACATTTCTGTCCAGCCGGAACCTCGGTATGTGCGCACCGTATGACTTAATGCCTACCATATTTCCTCCTGAGCAAGATGTGGTACTAAATAACTATCTTTTTCTCCCGCAGCGCGGTGATTTGATCGGGCGAGTAGCCAATTTCCTTCAGTACCTCGGCGCCATGTTCGCCCAGCAGCGGCGCTCTGCGACTCACTACCATATCTTCGCCGTTGAATTTGATGGGATTGCCTACAATCCAGTCGGTTCTACCGCTGGGCAACTCGTATTTCATGATAAAATTGTTTTCGATAGCCTGCGGATCGTATTTTATTTCATGCCATCTCTGGCAGACCTCATATACAACATCGGCTTCCCTTAGTCGATGTATCAGTTCGGCCAGGGCATGTTTCTCGAATTCGCAGCGAATTATCTCGGCCTGAGATTCGCCGTTTTCAATCGCGGCAAGCACTTTACTGAAGCGCGGATCGTCCGCAAGTTCCGGTATCCGCAACACTTTTTTACAGAAGACACTCCAATACCGATCATGGTCCACTGCCATTATGGTCAGCCAACGGCCGTCGCTCGTTTTGTAACTGTTCAAGAGGCCGTGGCGTGGTTTGCTGCGACTCGGCCTCCCCCAACCACCTTCCGTATTGTTGGCCGAAGCGATATCCAGGGAAAGGCTCCAGAGTGCGGCGCTATATAGTGCGATTTGAACTTTACAGCCTTTGTTCGTCCTTGCACGATTGAGCAGCGCGGCACATATGCCGCCAGCCAGGAAGGTGCCTGTAGTAGTATCACCGAATCCGGCTACAGGGGGCAGCGGTTCTGTGCCCGGCTCGCCGAATTCTACGCTTATGCCGGACCTGACAAAATAGGCCGCTAGGTCGAAGCCGGGCTTATTCCTGTCCTGCCCTTTATCGCCATAGCCGTTAAGGTAGGCATAAATCAGGCGAGGGAATTTCTTCGATACTGATTCGTAGTCCATATCGAGGCGTTTGAGAGCTTCCGGGCGAAAGTTGGTGATCATTACGTCGGTATTTGTAAGCAATTTATGAATTATCGCCTTGCCTTCATCTGTTTTCATGTCGACGGCGATGCCCCGCTTGTTCCTGTTAATTATTTCGAAGCAGATATTGTCATCCGGCTTGAAGGGACAATTCATAGTCGCCCCTATCATGCGTGCGAGATAATCGCCGGTCAAAGGTTCCACCTTTATTACATCAGCTCCCCAGTCAGCCAGTGCCAGGGCACTTATGGGCGCTGCCAACAGAGTAGAGAGATCAAGGACTTTTACTCCTGCCAGAGGATAAGTTGTAGTTGCTTTAGCCATTTGGATCTCCTCCGTAATTTAAATAATTGTTAGTTTTGCAGTTAATGGGATATATTCATATTAATAAACAAAAAGATCTATACCTCCATCTACTATGACATTCGAACCTGTAATATAATTCGATCTGTCGGATGCCAGGAAAGCTACGATATCAGCGACATCCTGCGGTTTGCCAGGCCTTTTCAGTGCAGATTGTGCATACAAGCGCTCTTTCATTTCAGGTTTCATTAACTCAAATAGATCGGTGGATATTGCACCTAGTGAAATTGCGTTTGCGGTTATGCCGAACCGTGCCCCTTCCAGGGCAGCGGTCTTGGTTAGGGATACCAATCCCCCCTTACTGGCTGAATATCCACATTGCCCATATCCTCCCAACACACCCACCATTGATGAGATGTTGATTATTCTCCCCCAGTTTCGCTCGGCCATCATATCAAACGTCTCTCTTATCCAATAAAATGGACCGGAAAGATCGATAGCTATAGCGGTCTCCCAGGGGGGCATTTGCTCCTTGTTGATCTTACCTACAGAGGGAACCGCGGCATTATTTACCAGGATATCGATATTGCCCAGGTCTTTCGCGATCATTGTGACAGCTTCTTTCACTGCCGACGGATCGCTTTGGTCAACTTTAACCGCAACAGCTTCTCTGCCCATGTGTTTTATCTCATCTGCAATTAGTTTCGCGCCATCCATATCAACATCTACGCAAGCGATATGGCAGCCTTCCCCGGCCAATGTCACTGCAATAGCGCGTCCGTTTCCGCGTGGCCTACTTGTGCCGGTTACCAGGGCAACTTTATCCTTAAGGAATAAATCCATAAACTTCTCCTGTATCAATTTCTCGTAGCAGATCGTTTTGTGCGTGGTTCAGGTCGCCATACTGATTCATCATTTTTGTAACGATATTTCCCTTGCCCTGAGCTTGCGTTCCCTGCTGAATTTGTACCAGATAGAGAGTATTGCCTCGATTAAAGGCCAATTCTGCATAGTCGTTGGTACATTCGGCATTGCCCACCTGCCGTAAGCGTGCGGCGGCACGTCCTTTTTTAGCGCGGGGTCAAGGATAACATCCTCAACGATTACCCCTTCTTCTGTGCTCAGTTGCGCCTTCGTTGTTCCATCGGAATCAACTATAGAAGAATGTCCATCCAATGGAATATCTTCCGCTGCACCCAAACCTGGAGCCGGTGAATGCCAGTACCCTGTTTGATTGCATAAGATAACCGGTATTCCCAGCATATCCGCGTAAGTCATGGGAAGTTTCCGAATACGTTCGTTGATAAACTTCGCCGCTTTTTCCGCAGTTAGCTTGTTGACCGTAGCTGTAGGCGACAGGTGAGGTTGGAGCATCAGGTCCACGGACTGCGAGTACATGTTTCTGGACGTATAGGCGAAATGGTTATCATAACAAATTGCCACCCCTATCTTGCCCAGTTGCGTACTGATGACCTGTAAATCAGCTCCGCCTCTGGTAAAACAGGCCTCTCCGAGGGCGGGCGAATGTTTTCGAACCCGCCCATCTTCTGCCCCATCCGGATTGGTAAGTACAAAGGTATTGTAAAAGTCTTTTCCATCAGCCTCTAGATAGCTGGTCCCCAGCCATATCCCCAATCTTTTCGAGGTTTCTTTCAACCATTTGACAGTTGGACCTTCCCGGGGTTCAGCGCCATTCCATATTTCTTTACGCCAGCAATATCCCGGGGGCATGAATTCCGGAAGAAGGATCAATTTTGCACCGCGCCTCGAAGCCTCTTCCACGAAACCTGTTGCACGCCTGAGATTGTCGGCGATTCTGCCTGTTTCTGAGATCATCTGGACTGCTGCAACCCGCAAGGTTCTCTTTGTTCCAGTGACAATTGATTTTTCCCTCATCACCATTACCTTCCTTTTATCGACTCCCGCTTGGTTGAATGAGTTTAACCATATTGCATGTTGCTAAATTACCGAACTCATTGAGCAATGCCCCTTAAATAAAGTCTTCCACCACAATACACAAATTCAATGACGGCGTAGGGTAACAACTCCTTCCCCAATAAAGTATACGCATGTATACAATGTATACCAGTGTATACCATATTTTGTAAATTGTCAATGCCCATATATGAGGAAATGACACCAATTTGAACTTTGGTATCGTTGAATATAAAATGGGCGGAAAAAGTGACGAAGAGTTTTAGGAAGTTTGGAAAATATTATGGTAAAGGAAAGAATTTCACTCCGGAAAAGACAAGCGATGATGACCCGGCAAATGACATATAAGGTTGGGCTCTCGTTGATAGCGAAGAAGGGCTTCTACAATGTAACAGTTGATGACATTTGCCTTGCAGCTGGGATTTCAAAGCGCACGTATTACAGTCACTTTAAATCAAAAGACGAGATCGTTTTGGAGCAGTTAATTAGGGCAGACCAGTTTTATATCGACACAGGCACCAAGGCAATCGCCAAGAAAAAGACCGCTGTGGAAAAACTGCGGGAGTTGAACTTTATTATGCTAACCAACCTTGTAAGGAACATAGGAGTCGCTAATGTGAAGGTAGCATATCAGACCCAGCTCGGAGCTGAAAGAGATTATTCCAGATTGGCATCCGAGGAAAGATCCTTTTTCAAGATTATTAAAGAGGTCATCGCTGAGGGCCAAAAGAAAGGTGAATTGAGGATGGATATGGCAAGCGATGAACTTACGCATAGCGTTATACGATCTATCCTGGGTCTGATATTCGCCTGGTGCTTAAACAACGGCCAATTTGACCTCGTTAAGGAAGGCCAGAGGATGGCCGATCTGATTCTTGAAAGTATCAGACGTAAATAATCATTCCGGGCATGTTTCGCCTCCATAGGTATTGAAATTATATGGCTTTGCCCTTATTGAAAGCTCCACCTAACAGCCATAATAATTAAGAGCTAAATACGATATGAAAAAAATGGTGCCCCCAAGGGAATTCGAATCCCTGTGTCCAGCTTGAAAGGCTGGTGTCCTAGGCCTCTAGACGATGGGGGCACGCTTTATGGATAAAGGGGAAGGGCCTCAAGGCCGGACGTCTCCGGCAAACCAAACATTATATTCATATTTTGCACGGCCTGTCCAGCAGCGCCCTTGACCAGGTTATCGATGCAGCTTATCACCACCACCCGACCCGTCTTCAGGTTGATGGCAGGATAGACCAAGCAGAGGTTGCTGCCCAGCGTGTGCTTGCTCTCGGGAGGCTGCTGCACCACTTTCGTATACGGCTCATCGCGATAGAAATCATAGTAGATCTTGTCCAGCTCTTCCTTGCCGCCCGTAAGCTTGCCCGGCTTTACCCTGGCATAGCAGGTGCTCTCGATGCCGCGCGTCATGGGAACTACATGGGGCACGAAGGTCACCGAGACGCTCTTTGTGGCATCCAGCGACATCAGCTCCTGCGATATCTCGGGAAGGTGACGGTGACCGCCCAGGCTATAAGGGCGCACGTTGTCGCTGGCCTCGGCAAAATGTGTGGGCAGTGTCAGCGTCCTGCCGGCCCCGGATGTGCCCGACTTGCTGTCTACTATAAGGTCCGGCTCGACCAGGCCTAGCTTAACCAGCGGCGCAAGCGCGAGTATGGCCGAGGTAGGGTAACAGCCGGGATTGGCGACGAGATCAGCATTTTTAATCAGCCCACGGTGCAGCTCCGGCATGCCATACACGGCCTTTTTCAATAGCTCCGGCGCGGGGTGATCGAAATCGTACCAGAGCGGATACCAGGCGGCCTCCTTGAGTCGGAAGTCGGCGCTTATGTCAACCACCCTGATACCCTTATTCAACAACGGCACTATGCCCTCGGCGCTGGCCTTGTGGGCCATGGCCGAGAAGGCGACGTCTATCTTGCCCTCCAGCTCGGCAGTTATGGTCAGACCGGTGACGACCAGATGAGGGAAAACCTCGCCCAGCTTCTTGCCGGCGGCGCTCCTGCCAGTCACCGAGACAAGATCGACGCCCGGATGCTGCCAGAGTATGCGCGCCAGCTCGACACCGGCGTAGCCGGTTACGTTGATGATGCCCGCTTTTATTTTGTTCATAGTGTTTTCCAACGGATTTTATTATACATAATAACCGATTTTCGTTTTTTATGGGTTGTCCTTTTTATGAAGGTGACGCGGCAATCTGTTGTTAACATGTTACTCTGCACAAGATTGCTTCGTCACTTCGTTCCTCGCAATGACGGGTGAATAGAGTCGCAATGACGATATTGGTCTATTTCAGCTTATGCAGGTGGCAGGTGTCATTTATGTAAAAAGCGGAGGGGACGCCGAACCTCACCTCGAACAGGTTCACAGCGCCCGGCTGCTGATCTATCTGACCGTAATGCTTGCTGTCCAGGTGCAGCAGGTGCAGTATCATGATCACGGACAACGCCCGCTGCGAAACGATGACTGCAGCCTCCTTCTTGTGTTTAACCGCTATATCGTCCAGCGCGGCGGCGGACGATCGTCTCAACTCGTCTATGCCGGCGTCCGGATATATCATGCTCCCGGCGCCGGGCGGCGCCCCCACGGATGAGCAATCCGCCATCGAGCTCTCTTTCTGAATCAGTCCCTTCCAACAGACATGCTGCGTCTCACCCAGACCCGGCAGCGGTTCAACCTGCAGACCCAGACGCCCCGCGATGAACTGCGCCATCTCATCCGCGCCCGGCAGCGGGCAGAAATACACGGCGGCCACCTTATATTCAGACAGCCGCTCCGCCACGGCCTGAGCCACAGCCTCCGCTGAGAGCTCCCGCACAGGCCCCACGTTGACGATCAGTATCTTGCCCAATTCACCCCGTCCGCTATCTTTCCACTACCATGGCGATGCCCATGCCGCCGCCGATGCACATGGTTACCAGGCCACGCTTGAGGTTGCGCCTCTTCATCTCATGCGCCAGCGTGACCAGCAAACGGCCCCCGGTGGCGCCGATGGGATGGCCCAGGGAGATGCCGCTGCCGTGCACGTTGGTCTTATCCATGTCGAAGCCCAGCTCTTTGAAGCACCCCAGCGCCTGCGAGGCGAAGGCTTCGTTCAGCTCGACTACATCCAGGTCCTTGACCGACAGTTTGGCCTTCTCCAGCGTCTTCTTTACGGCCGGTATAACGCCCAGTCCCATATAGGCCGGGTCCAGACCACCAGATGCGTAGGCTATTATTTTTACGATGGGTTCGAGACCCATCTCTTTAGCTTTCTCAGCCGACATCAGCAGCAGGGCCGCCGCGCCGTCGTTGATGCCAGAGGCGTTGCCGGCCGTGACGGTCCCGTCCTTTTTGAAGGCCGGCGCCAGCTTGCTCATCTTCTCCATGCTGGTGTCCATCGGCCTCTCATCCGTATCGAAGACCACCGGGTCGCCCTTCTTCTGTGGCGTCACCACCGGCACGATCTCCTGCTTGAATGTGCCGTCCTTGATAGCGGCCCTGGCACGCTGGTGGCTCATCAATCCCAGCTTATCCTGTTCCTCCCTGGTAAAGCCGTATTTGGCGGCGATATTCTCCGCGGTAAAACCCATGTGGTAGCCGTAGTAAAGCTCCCACAGGCCGTCGTAGACCATCAGGTCCAGCACCTCGCCCTTGCCGGTCAGGTCCATGCGATAGCCCCAGCGGGCGCGGGTCATGGCGTATGGCGCGTTGCTCATGCTCTCCGTGCCGCCGGCCACCACGACATCTGCGTCGTCCAGCATAATGGCCTGTGCGCCCGCGATAACGGCCTTCAAGCCCGAGCCGCAGATTTTATTGACCGTAAAAGCGGGCGTTTCCTTGGGCAGCCCGGCATAGATCATAGCCTGCCTGCCGGGGTTCTGCCCCTGGGCAGCCTGCAGCACGTTGCCCATGATGACCTCGTCCACCTGGACCTCTTTAAGGCCCTCCGGCCAATCATAATACTTCTGCTCAAGCTCACACATCCCTCCACCCGCCAGCGCCACCGGGCCGTATCCCAGCATTTTGGACCCCGGCTTTGGCCTGAGGCCGGCCCTTTTCAGGACGTCTTTTATCACTATCGAACCTAATTTCGCCGCAGTCTGCTCCTTGAGGCCGCCGCCGAATACGCCGATGGCCGTCCTGACCGCGCTCACGATTACTACTTCTGACATTGATCCCTCCATGATAACTATTTTTTACCCAGCAGGCGCCTGCATAAAGCCGGCGCCATCTCGTGTACAAATTCCGTGCTGTATTCGCTGCGGTTGAAGCGCAGCGGAGTGACCGATATGCGGCGGTGCTTGAGCGCCCAGAGGTCCGTGCCGCTCACATCCTCCACATCCACCGCCCTGTGCAGTATCCAGTAGTACTCATGCCGCCCGTCATTGCCCGTCTCGATCCCAGCCGAGTAGATCTTCTCCCCCAGCTTGGTCACGTCCATCCCCTGTATGTCCCGCATATCCAGGTCGGGCACATTCACGTTGAGCAGCATCTTGCCCTTGATGCCCTTCTCCCTGACATAGTCAGCCATCTCCCTGGCCATGCGCGCCCCGGTCTCGAATTTGGGTTGAGCGAATGTGTCCATAGAGACGGCGATGGAGGGTATGGAGTAGAAGAAGCCCTGCAGGGCGGCGCCCACCGTGCCCGACAGGAATACGTCGTAGCCGCAGTTGGGACCCTGGTTGATGCCCGATACCACCAGGTCGATGCCCTGTGTCATGGCCACCTTGACGGCCATTATCACGCAGTCGGCCGGCGTGCCCTCGACCGCGTACGTTTCGATGCCGTGGATCTTCTCATGTATCCTGGTCAGCCGTATGGGATGGTGAAGGCTGATGGAGGTGCCTACGCCGCTCTGCTCGCGGTCGGGCGCGACGACCGTTACGTCGCCCGCGTCCTTCAGCCAGTCGACCAGCGTCCAGAGCCCGTCGGCGTTGACTCCATCGTCATTGGTAACAAGGATCTTCAATCTGCTATCCCCCGGAAAACGTATAATTTTATCACAGACTACTATCAGTGATAAACATGACCCGACAAAGCCGTTCACGATGCTTGTTTGTTCCCATAGGCGGTGCTATAATCTGGCAGAAGTTCACAGGCCTGGACAGGCAACAATCGCCCGCTGCTCCCGTATCGTGAACGGCGAAACATCCTGCCAAGGAGGTCATAATGGAGCCCAGGATAGGTGTCTACGTATGCCATTGCGGCAGCAATATTGCCGGTATGGTGGACGTCGAAAAGGTAGCGGAGTTCGCCAAAACACTGCCCGCCGTGGTCGTCTCGCGCGACTACAAGTTCATGTGCTCCGATCCCGGACAGGACCTGATCAAGAACGATATCAAGGAGCTGGGGGTCAACCGCGTGGTTGTGGCCTCCTGCTCGCCGCAGATGCACGAGCCTACCTTCAGGCGCGCTGTGCAGGAGGGAGGCCTCAATCCTTATTATTTCGAGATGGCCAACATCCGCGAGCACTGCTCGTGGGTGACCGAGTCGCGCAAGGAGGCCACCGAGAAGGCCAAAGCGCTGGTCAGCGCAGCGGTGCGGCGCGTGTTTTACCACCAGCCTCTGGAGAACAAGGAGGTGCCCGTCCACCCCGACACACTGGTCGTGGGCGCCGGCATAGCGGGGATACAGGCTGCACTGGAGATCGCCAACTCGGGCCACAAGGTCTACCTGGTCGAGAGGGAGCCCAGCATCGGCGGGCACATGATGCAACTGGACAAGACCTTCCCCACCCTGGACTGCTCAGCCTGCATCCTCACGCCCAAGATGAGCATGGTGGGGGCGCACCCCGGCATCGAGCTGCTCACCTACAGCGAGGTGGACTACGTCTCAGGCTACGTGGGAAACTTCCGCGTCAAGATACGCAAAAAGGCGCGCTACGTGGACAGCACAAAGTGCAACGGCTGCGGCACCTGCGTGACCAAGTGCCCGGTCAAGGTCGACAGCGAGTTCGACGAGAGACTCTCTAAACGCAAGGCGATCTACACGCCCTTCGCGCAGGCCGTGCCCAACGTGACCGTTATCGACAGGGAACACTGCACCTATTTCCTCAAAGGCAAGTGCCGCGCCTGCGAGAAATTCTGCGAGAGGAACGCCATCGATTTCCAGCAGGAAGATGAGATACTGGATATCGAGGTCGGCAATATCATACTGACCACGGGTTACCAGCTTTTCGACCCCACGCCGGTCAAGGAATACGGCTATGGAAGGCTGGACAACGTTATCACCAGCCTGGAATTCGAGCGCATGGTCAACTCGGCCGGCCCAACCTCGGGGCACGTCCTGCTCAAGAACGGGCAGGAGCCCAGGAGCGTTGCGCTCATACACTGCGTGGGCAGCCGCGATGAGAAATACCACACGTACTGCTCGCGCGTCTGCTGCATGTACGCCCTGAAGTTCGCCCACCTGCTCAAGGAACACGTGCAAGGCGCGAAGGTGTACGAGTTTTACATCGATATCCGCAGCTTCGGCAAGGGTTACGAGGAATTCTATAACCGCGTCCAGAAGGAGGGCACCGTCTTTTTCCGCGGTCGCCCGGGCGAGGTCACAGAGGTAGCGCTGACCCCTGAGGAGAAGGGTAAGCTGATCGTCCAGTTCGAAGATACGCTGGTGGGCAAACAGATGCGCCTCCCGGTTGAAATGGTGGTGCTGTGCAGCGGCATCGAGGCCCACGGGGACGCGCAGGACGTGGCCCACACCTTCAACATCTCGATCGGCAAGGACCACTTCTTCACCGAGAAGCACCCCAAGCTGGACCCGGTGGCCACCATGACCGACGGCATATTCATCGCCGGCTGCTGCCAGGGACCCAAGGACATACCGGATACGGTGGCCCAGGCATCGGCGGCGGCCGCCAGGGTGCTGGCGCTGATCAACAAGGGCAAGGTGGAGATCGAGGCTGACACCGCCTTCATAGACGAGGCCAGATGCTCCGGCTGCAGGGTCTGCAACCTGCTCTGCCCATATAATGCCATCTCATTCATCGAGAAGGACAAGGTCTCACGCATCAACGAGGCGCTGTGTAAGGGCTGCGGCACCTGCGTGGCGGGATGCCCCAGCGGGGCCATCACACACAGGCATTTCACCAATGAGCAGATCAACGCCGAGCTCGAGGGCATTTTAGTATAGCCTTCGGGCAAAGGAGAGACAGGTATATGCAAACGAAGCTGAAACCGGACTTCCTCGACGAAGTCGCCTCCATACCGGCCTGCGGCAAGATCAACGAGTGTATCCAGTGCGGGGTATGCAGCGGTTCCTGCACTACAGCAGCCCACTGGGAGTACCCTCCCCGCAAGATCATCGCTATGGTGCGCGCCGGCCTCAAGGACGAGGTGCTCAACAGCAGCTCCATCTGGTACTGCGTATCCTGCTACCTTTGCACGGCCCGCTGCCCGCGCGATATCAAGCCAGCCAACATCATGCACGCGCTGGAGGCCATAGCGCTGAAAGAAAACTACAAGCCGCCTACCAAGACGACAACCATGTACCGCTCCTTCGCGCGTTCCATCGAACGGAACGGGCGCATCTACGAGTTCGGCTTCATGCTGGAATACTTCCTCAAGACCAACCCCTTCGCGGCGCTCAAAATGCTGCCCATGGCTTTTAACCTGCTGATACACAAGCGCATGCCGCTGCTGCCCAAGTCGGTCGAGGGCCGGCGCGAGCTCAACCGCATGTTCAGCAATATAAGCACGGGAGGTTACCGGTGAGATATTACGCTTATTACCCGGGCTGCTCCATGGAGGCCACCGGCGCCCCGGTGGAAATGGCGATTAAAACTATAGCTAAACCGCTCGATATCGAGCTGGTGGAGCTCGAGGACTGGACCTGCTGCGGCTCATCTCCTTTCAGCGGCGTCGACAAGGTCAAGGCCATGGCCATCACGGCGCGCGTGCTGGCGCAGGCCGAGAAAACCGGGCTGGACCTGGTCACCCCCTGCAGCTCCTGTTATACCATACTGCACGAGGCCAACGACCTGATGAAAGAGGACCACAAGCTGGCCTGGCAGGTGCATGAGGCTCTGACCACGATCGGCCTCAACTATAACGGCACGGTCAGGGTGCGGCACATCGTGGAGGTGCTTTACAACGACGTCGGCCTGGAGTCGCTGGCGTCAAAGGTCAAACGTCCCCTGACCGGACTCAAGGTGGCCTGCTACCACGGATGCCAGCAGGTGCGCCCCGAATACGGCTACGACGACCGCGAATATCCCGACTGGCTGGACCAGATAGCCAGAGCCCTGGGTGCGGAGCCGGTCAACTACCCGCTCAAGGCAAAGTGCTGCGGCAGCTCGCTGGTCATATCCGAGACCGATATGGCTCTGGAACTCATCCACCGCCTGCTGCAGAATGCCAGCGACAACGGCGCTCAGGCCATCGTCTCCACCACCTGCCCGCTCTGCCACACCGCGTTGGACGCCTACCAGCCGTCGGTCAACAGCAAGTTCAAGACACGCTTCAACCTGCCGGTGCTGGCAGTGCCGCAGGCCATCGCCGTGGCGCTGGGGTTCGATTTCAAACAGGCCGCCCTGGACGGCAATGTCGTATCTCCCCGCAAGCTGCTGAACCCCTACTTCAGCGGCAGGGCGCCGGCCGCCACGGTCAAAGAGCCGGCGCAGAAAGCAGCTTGATGAAAAGCCTGGTGCTGGGCATCGGCAACTCCATCCTGAGCGATGACGGTGTGGGCTTTCACGTCGTCGAGGCACTGCAGGCTGACCCCTGCCCCACGGATATTACGTTTGAATGCGTGGACGCCTCGGGATTCGCCCTGCTCGACTATATTGTGGACTACGACCGGGTGGTCATCGTCGATGCCATCATGACTGTGGGAGGGAAACCCGGGACTGTTTACCGCCTGGGATTGGACAATTTCCGGCCCAGCAAGCATACCATCTCCCCTCACGACACCGACCTTCCCACCGCGCTTCACATCGGAGCCACCATGAAGCTCAAGCTGCCGGAAAAGATCGATATCGTGGCCATAGAGATCCCCCCCGTTTACGAGTTCTCCCAGGAGCTGTCGGCGGATGTATCGGGGGCCGTCCCGCAGGCCGCTGAGATGGTCAGGCAAATACTGGCCGAGCCGTAATGCTAAAAGGAACAGCCCCCGATAAATCGTCATTGCGAGGAACGCCCGTTTTCCTCGTCATTGCGAGGAGCGCAGCGACGAAGCAATCTTGTGAGTGATGACAGAGCACCAGATTGCTTCGCTATGCTCGCAATGGGCATAATACTTGAAAAAAGTTGTTCATTTATGATAATAGCAATACCACCTAATATACTGAATTCTGTGTTCCTTTGTTAAGCCTCTATGGCGCTGATAGTCTGACTTCAGTCGCGAA
>Ga0268284_1000869_pt1 | contig 17749 bp, 17 predicted proteins | sample saktaG_14_FD_190137 | JGI IMG/M metagenome (GOLD analysis project Ga0268284, IMG submission 190137) | Saline water microbial communities from Sakinaw Lake, British Columbia, Canada - sak_2013_06_06_40m | ecosystem: Environmental > Aquatic > Non-marine Saline and Alkaline > Saline ...
TAGGGTGTTGCTCAGAGTGGTTTTGCCCATGAGAGAATTCAATGTTGATATGACCATCGAGTTGGTCCGTTGGATTCAAAACCGAAACCATCGCGCCTATCTATCGCATAGGCGAAAGAAGCTGATGAATATTAATAACGTTGTTCATATTGCGTTGTAGGGTTAAGTGGGTAAAAATTTCAGCGATATTTTTTGGGGGTCGAATTGGGGGTTTGCAAAGGGGTACTCTGCCCTGCCCCATAAAATCATTGAAGAAAAAAGAGTTTGTCTTTGTTGAGATAAATCCTTAAATTAATGCCATGAACCGCTCCGGGAACGGTTCATGTTGATTCAAGACGAATGCCAGAGCTCCAATACCCGCTTTCGGCTCATGTCCAGGAAGTTGTATTGCATATCCGGATCACTACAAAAGACTTCCAATGTAATGGTGCCGTCATAACCGGTTGCCTTTAATGCATTCACCGCATTTTTCCAGTCAACGGTTCCCACGCCCAGGGGCATGTGATCATCAGCTCTGGACCGGTTGTCCGAGAAGTGAACATGCAGGATGTGTTCCCCCAGTTCTCTGCAAAAGGCATCATGGTTATCGAGGCCGAAATTGGCGTGCCCGAAGTCAAGATGCATTTTTAAACCCGGTACGGCCGCGAGAATTTTTTTAAAAATGGAAACACGGTCAAACGGGGCTTTGTAGTTTTCAAGAACCACCGTCAGGCCATAGGCTGCGGCCATTTCAACGATGGGTTTCAGAGACTCGATATTGAACGCGACCAGATCATTTCTCATGGCCGGCGGAGAATAATAACAGGGATGGACATTCATGATCCTGGCGCCCAAGGCGGAAAATATCCTGGCACATCGCTCCAGCTCAAACAGACAGGCCTTCCGGACACCCTGGACGGGATAGGCATGCGGCAGGCAGGGGTCGGTATGACCGACGACGGATAGACCATGGGAATCAAGGATCGGCCGCAATCTGTCAACATCAACCGTGTTGGCGTGGGGCCCTTCGATGGTCAAATCCAAAAAGTCGAAGCGGGCTCTGCCGCAGTAGGCCGCCTCATCACAGACCGTTTTGGACGGGTTGTTCATGATACCGATTTTCATGGCTTTTCCCTGCTGAATTACCACTTGGCATAGTGCTCTTCCGTAAAACCGGAGACGTTTTGCAGTTCACAGACCTGGTCCCCGTCCCGCAGCGTCCCTTCAAACCGACCAAAAGGCTGGTAAAATTTGCTCACGACCAGGCCGGCATGGATATTGGACGAACGTTTACCATCGGGCAGAAACCGGAGACGGATCCGACCGTCGTTGGATTCGATGTTCCAGGGGTTCAGGAGGTCCAGGTCGTCATACCGGAAATCCACAACATCGGTTTTGACAAGATGGCCATTGACCCAGAATGCATTTTCCGTAAATCCCGTTTCGTTGACTCCCTGGACAAGATTAAAGCCGATGCGCCTGCCTTCCTTGTCCAAACCACCGCCGGATGCCCAGTTCCAGAACGTCTGTCGGGCCAGGTAGCCCAGCGTATAGTCCCGGACGCCGAAAGATTCATCTTCCCGAATATCCCACGACACGCGCTTGTGGCGAAGTCTCCCCCGGACCGGGATGCCTGCTTCCTTGTGAGTGTAGTTAAAACCCTTCAGTCCCACCCGGGTCAGGCAGACAAGGGGCTGCTCATACCTGCGGAAAGAAAGGTCGACGGAAAGCTCTCCCTTGATGGACCCCTCGACCGTGAGGGTTTCGGGATCGCTTGTCATATGGACTGCTGTTTTTCCGCTCTTGAAAGTGATTTCGCCCGTCCCAGACGTCCCCTCGAAGATCGCAGCGCCTCCGCCAGGGGTGAGGATATCATATTCACTGATACTGGCGCTCCGGCGGTCAAAGAGATAAGCGAACAGATTGCACATATAACCGAGGCGGACGATGGCCAGACCGAAGATAATGTCTTTGCTGCAAAAACCGAGGTATTCCCATCGCTTGATCCGGTACTTCAAAATCCGGTTCTTGGCGAATGATGCCGCGTCTTTTGCGCCGTAAGGACGGAAATCATCCAGATTGAGGGATGTCAGGGCTCCACTGTAGATGCCGAAACAAGGCCGCCCATCGTTGCCGATCAAGGCGCTTTCATTTGCTGGTTTCATCTTTTCCCTATCATGGTCTTGCATATTCGCCTTCTGATGGGTCCGTTCATCACCGATTTCCCTATAAACATTTGCACAGATTGGAGTCCTGCGTTGTATCGACATAAATTGTTTGATCAATGGGATGAAATATGTTTAATTTGGTTCCCCACTCCGCGTTGAAAACGATATGATGAAAGAGAGTTGCGATGAACGGTGCACAAACGCTTTTAAAAGTCCTGGTTGAAGCCGGTGTTGAAATCTGTTTTGCCAATCCCGGTACTTCCGAGATGCATCTGGTGCTGGCAATCGGAAAAACCGATGCGGTCCGGCCCATTTTATGCCTGTTCGAAGGCGTTGCGACCGGCGCCGCCGATGGTTACGGCCGCATGGCCGATAAGCCTGCAATCACCCTGCTGCATATGGGTCCCGGATTTGCCAACGGCATGGCCAACCTGCATAACGCCAAAAAAGCACACGTTCCCATCGTCAACATTGTCGGGGACCATGCCACCTATCACCTGAAATACAATTCACCCCTGACTTCCGATATCCCCGCACATGCAACAATCTGCTCCGATTGGATCCGCGTATCGCAATCGGCGGATGACCTGGCGGTTTCGGGTGCATTAGCGGTTCGGGCGTCCCTGGAAGGTTCGGGGAAAGTCGCCACAATGATCGTACCTGCCAATCATGCCTGGGAAGAAGCGAGTCCAACCCTGCCGCAGTCTTTGATACCGCCTCAGAAAGTGGCCTTGCCGGCAACAATTGATGACATCGCAACCGCATTGACCAATGGCAAGCATAGCGCGATCATCCTCGGGGGCCGCGCCCTCCGCGAAGATGCGCTGGAAGCGGCCGGCCGCATTGCAGATGCCACCGGCGCCATGCTTCTCTGCGAGACTTTTCCGGCGCGCCTGCAACGTGGAGCCGGCCGGGTCAAGGTTGCCCGCATCCCCTATTTTGTTGAAAAAGCGGTGGAATTCCTTCAAAGCTATGAACAATTCATTCTTGCAGGCGCCCAGATTCCGGTCGCTTTCTTTGCATACCCCGGAAAGCCCAGCCTGCTGACCCCCGAAGGAAGCAGTGTTAAAACACTGGCGACAGTTGACGACTGTGCATTGACTGCTTTGAAGTCATTGGCCGACAAATTGAATGCAGCCCCTGAACCCAGGGAGCGGCCGGTGCGTGTCGAACTGCCGGAACCCACCGGCCCATTGACACCGCAGGCCGTCGGAAACAGCCTGAATATCTTGCTTCCGGAACAGGCGATTCTGTCGGATGAAGGCGTCACCTGCGGTTTTGACAGCTTCATCTGCACTGAAAGCGCGGCACCCCACGACTGGCTGACCCTTACGGGCGGAGCAATCGGACAGGGTTTGCCGCTCAGCCTCGGCGCTGCGGTGGCCTGCCCGAATCGCAAGGTGGTGGCCCTGCAGGCGGACGGCAGCGCCATGTATACCGTACAGGCACTTTGGACTATGGCCAGGGAAAAAACAGATGTAACGGTCGTCTTGCTGAACAATCGGAGCTACGCCATTTTAAATCTTGAAATGGCGCGTGTCGGAGCCGGTCAACCCAATGACAAAATGCGGTCCATGCTGAATCTCTCCCCACCTTTGATTGATTGGGTTCATATCGCTCAGGGCATGGGCGTGCGGGCCAGCCGCGCACAAACAGCCGATGAATTTCATCAGGAATTTGCCAAAGCAATGAAAATGAAAGGGCCTTGCCTGATCGAGGCAGTCATGAATTTCTAGCATAAAAAGACGATCACCCGGCAGACAACCCACCGTTCATGCCTCACGCTCCACATTGAATTTCAGATCCGCCAGTTGAACTTCATCTCCGGGATAAAGCTTTCGCCCCCGCCGAAGTTCCACGGCGCCGTTGACCCGCACCTGCCCATCAGCAATTCTCAGCTTGGCCTCACCGCCGGATGCGACAGCATTTATCGCCTTAAGAAAGCTGTCCAGCTTGATGTAGTCAGTGCGAATAGCAAATGGCGTAACCATTTTTCTCCTTTGTCAGCGACAAATGAGGGCATGAAATCGCAACAAGATTCCGCCTGAATGCGTTCGAAATACGATGTTTCAGTCTGAAAAATAACAGGAATTCATTTCAACCGTCAATGGGTTTCCATCTGTCAGGCGTTGCGCCAGCCCGTTTATTCTGGGCAGTTCGTACGCAAAAAAATACCGGGCCGTAAAGAGCTTGCCTTGATAGAAATCGGCTTCGGATGCGGAAAGTTCTCCTGCCTGAGCCTTCTGAACCGATATGGATTGAAGCAGCCACTGCCAGGCAACCGTGATGATTCCGAAAAATTCCAGGTAAAGGGTGGCATCGGCCAGAAAGATTTCCGGCCCTTTTTCCTGTGCAACCGCCACAAGCTGAAGGGTGACATCCTGAAGCAGTTTAACAGCCTTGTCCAACTGATCGGTCAGAGACAACAGGCCAGGAAATTTGCGGGCCGTATTCATGGCGGACTGAACCTCTTCCAGAAACAATACAAATGCCTTGCCGTTTTCCATAACGACTTTTCTGCCCAGAAGATCCATGCCCTGAATACCGGTGGTTCCCTCGTGAATCGGATGAATGCGCATATCTCGAAAATGCTGTTCCACGGGAAAATCCTGGCAGTAACCGTAGCCTCCGAAGCACTGAATGCTCTGGCTGGTTGACTGAATGCCCATCTCCGATGCATAGGTTTTGGCAACAGGAGTGAGCAGTTCCAGCAGGAGGCGGTACCGGTTCTTTTCCGGAGGCAAAACCACCCGGGTCATATCTTCGTATTGACTGCACTGCATGAGTAAAGAAAACGAGCCTTCGACCACGGCGCGCTGAAACAGCAGCATCCGTTTGACATCGGCATGTTCGATAATGGGAACCTGGGGGGATGATGGGTCTTTTTCGGTAATCTTTCGACCCTGGGATCTTTGTCTGCAGTAATTCAGGGCGGCATAATAAGCGGCTGAAGCAATGGACGCCGCCCCCAGTCCGACACCGATCCGCGCCTCGTTCATCATCTGGAACATGCAGGCCAGCCCCCGGTGCGGCTCGCCCAGAAGATATCCCCGGCAGTCATCCTTGTCTCCGATACTCAGTTCGGCAATCGGAGCCCCCCGATATCCCATTTTGTGGAAAATCTGGGAAACGGTAATGTCATTGGATGTCAGGATCCCGTCTGCATTCAGTCGCATTTTGGGAACTGCAAAAAGAGATATTCCCCTGGCTCCGGCAGGCGCACCGTCGATCCGGGCCAGCATCAAGTGAACGATGTTTTCCACACCGTCATGATCACCTGCGGAAATAAAGGTCTTTCGCCCGCGGATTTTGTATAAACCATCGTCTGCAGGAAAGGCAGTGGTGGCAATATCGGTCAATGAACTGCCGGCCTGAGGTTCAGTCAGTGCCATGGTGCCCTGCCACTTGCCTGAAAACATTTTGTCCAGGAAGATTTTCCTTAGCGCATCATTACCAAAAGAGTCGATCAGGCGGGCAGCTCCGGCGGTCAGGCCGGGATAAACGCCGGCTGAGTAGTTGGCGGCGAAAAACATTGCATAACAGGCACTGGCGATCATGCTGGGCAACTGCTCACCGCCGGACTCGGCAGGAAATGTGGCGCTAATCCATCCCCCCCGGCCGAATTCCTTCATAATGCCGGCAACTGCAGGATGGACTTTCACCTGTCCGGCGACCAATTCGGGCGGGTTTCGGTCCATCTCCTCAAAAATCGGATACAGCAGGCGCGTGGACATCTTGATAGCCGCATCCAGCACCAAGTTGTACATCTTTTGATTGTGCTGAGAAAAATAGGGGTATTCTGAGAGCGAGAGTACTTCAAACACTTCAAAAAGCAGAAACTTCACATTTCGAATACTGATAAACTTATCGGTCATACCTCCCCGCCCGTTTCCGCCGCTTCTTAAAAAGAATGCCGAATCATTTTGTAATTGTTTTTTTCAATTCTTCAATTTCAATTTTCAGGTCATTGACTTCGTTACGAGTCGCGATATCCGCTTTTTTAAGCAGATCCTTGAACTTCGATTCAATCTTTTCTTCAAAATCCTTTTGCGCCTCTTTGGATTTTTTCTTGACGTTTTCTAAAAAATCCTTGCCTTCATTCTCAGACATTTCCCCTTTTTTGACAATTTCCTTTACCCATTCTTCCAGTTCATCTTTTGTTTTCATCGCAATGCCAATACCCGTCAACATGGTCTTTTTAATGAATTCAAGCATATAAGCATCTCCTTCTAGAAATGGGTTGAAGAAATAGAGTGAAACATTTATTTGAATTTACCCAATACAGCGCTGGCAATGGTATTTTTCTGAATTTCCTTGGTGCCTTCATAGATTTCAGTGATTTTGGCGTCGCGGTAGAAGCGTTCAACCTCGTATTCCGCCATGTATCCATATCCGCCCAGAAGCTGAATCGCCTCATCCGCCACTTCAACAGCCGTCCGGGCGGCATACATCTTGGCCATTGAGGTCAGCTTGGGATCGATGTTGCCTTTATCGTAATTCCATGCAGCCTTATAGGTTATCAGCCGGGCAAGCTCAATTTTCGTGGCCATGTCCGCCAGTTTATGCTGGGTGATCTGAAACTCCGCTAGTTTCTTTCCAAACTGTTCGCGCTGTTTGACGTAAGCCAGAGCCCTGCCAAACGCCCCCTGGGCCGTACCCAAAGCCTGAGCGGCAATCAGAATCCTGCTTTCGTCAAAAAATTCCAGAACCTGATAAAATCCCTTGCCCTCTTTACCCACCAGATTGCTCAGCGGCACCCGGACATCCTTGAAATTCACCTCAGCCGTGGACATCATACGAATGCCCATTTTATCGCCAATGTCCGTAGCGGTTACGCCTTTGCGGTTCGCCTCAACCAGAATCATGCTGATTCCGCGGTAGGAGGGCTTGGCATCGGAATCGGTCTGACAGAGAACCGTAAAAAACCCTGCCAGACAGCCGTTGGTGATAAAGGTTTTGGTACCATTGATGACCCATTCATCCCCGTCACGAACCGCCGACGTATTCATGAAAGTAATATCGGAACCATGATCCGGTTCAGTAAACGCGCCTGCGGAAAGTGTCTTGCCTTCGGCAACCAGGGGAAGAAATTTTTGCTTGAGTTCTTCACTGGCGAAGCGCAGCAGACATTCGGATGCAAACCCTGCCAGAATGAGGGCGGCTCCGATTGTGGAATCTCTTGCGCAGAGTTCTTCCGCCACGATGATATTTTCAATCACGCCAAGGCCCTGGCCCGAATATTTTTCGTCAAAGTGAATGCCGATAAAACCAAGCTCGGCAGCTTTCTTCCATATTTTTGTTGGAAATTCATGTTTTTTCTCGAGTTCAAGCGCAAGATCCTTGTCAAATTCGCCTTTGGCAAAATTTCTGGCTGCTTTCTGAATCTCGATCTGTGACTTGGTGAGTTCAAAATCCATTTTTCCCTCCAATTCTTGCGTTTCAATGAATCCTGTCAACAGAACACCACATTCTGAGTGATCGTTCGGAAGTTAGCATAGACAAAATGGCATTGCAAGGGATTTGCTTGGCTGCGACTTGAAAATGCATCAAGTGCCTGAACGCCGATTTTCGGCATGCTCATCTCAAAAAAAGTTACTTGACTGTTGGCGATAAGTACCTTATGGGATATGGTCATTCACATTACTAACCAACACTCATTCGGAAAGGAATTCTCTATCACATGCCTTATTCAATCGCACTGGCCGGAAAAGGAGGAACCGGAAAAACAACCATAGCAGGAATGCTGATCAAATATCTCGTGGACAGGGGCAAATCACCGGTACTGGCCGTGGATGCCGATAGCAACGCCAATTTAAACGAAGTGCTGGGATTGGAATTGTGCGATACCCTGAGCAATGCCCGGGAAGAAATGAAAAAAGGTGTTGTTCCGGGCGGTATGACCAAAGATGTGTTCATGTCCATGAAGCTTCAACAGGCTGTTGTTGAAGCAAAAGGTTATGATCTTATTGTCATGGGGCAACCGGAAGGCTCTGGATGCTATTGCGCAGCCAACTCTCTGTTGATCGCCTTCCTGGACAAACTCATTTACAATTATCCTTATATTGTCATGGACAATGAAGCCGGCATGGAGCATATCAGCAGACTGACGACACGAAATGTGGATGTGCTGCTGATGGTATCAGATACTTCCCGGCGCAGCATCCTTTCTGCGATTCGTATTGATCAACTGGCAAGGGAGCTTCGGATCGGCGTTTCGAAAAGTTATCTGATCATCAATCAGGTCAAGGATGAACTCTCGCCAGATATCACTAAAATTGTTCAGGATGCCGGAATAGCGCTTGCAGGAACCATTCCTGAAGACTCAGACATCTATGCGTACGATTTAAACGGACAGCCGACTGTAGCCATTCCTGCGGGCAATGCCGCCATTCAGGCAGCCTACGGGATATTTGACGCCATCATCAACTGATCAATTCCATCATCAAATTCGGTCGTTATAGGGATTAATATGAAAAAGACAGGCTTTTTATATGACGACAGGTACCTTTTACACGATACGGGCCCCTATCATCCAGAAGCCCCGGATCGCCTCTCCGTCATATATTCCGGGTTAGAACGATCCGGACTACTTTCCAAACTGGTCCGACTTGAAGGTAGCATGGCAGAAATGAAATGGATAGAATCGGTGCATGACAAAGCTTACATCGAACGATTCCAATCCACCTGTCAGTCCGGCAAGAGTTCTTTTGAATGTGAGGACAACCAGTTATGTTATCAGACGTATGACATCGCCAGGCTAGCCGTCGGCGGCATCCTGGAAACCGCCAGGCAGATAATGGAAGGAACTCTGGACAATGCTTTCTGCGCTGTCAGACCTCCCGGCCATCATGCAGAGGTCAACCAGGCCATGGGTTTCTGCTATTTCAACAATATTGCGATCGCCGCCCGCTACATTCAGAGCCAATGGGGAATTGAGCGGATCGGCATCATGGATTTTGATGTCCATCACGGAAATGGAACCCAGAATATTTTTGAAACAGATCCTTCTGTTTTCTATTATTCCATCCACGAGCATCCTTCTTTTTCCTTTCCTGGAACCGGTCGGGCCTTTGAAAAAGGGTCTGCCGAAGGTACGGGCTTTACCCGAAACTATCCGATATTGCCGGGACAGGGAGACGAGGAATACAAATCCGTCATTGACAATGATTTTATGCCGCTGTTTGATCAGTATGGACCGCAAGTCCTGCTGGTCTCCGCAGGTTTCGATGCCCACGCCGATGATGACATGTCGGGAATCAATCTTTCCACGGAAGGATTTACCTACATCATGGAACGGCTTGTAGAAATCGCCAACAAACATGCTGGCGGCAGAATCATTTCCATCCTGGAAGGCGGGTATTCCCTTAAACGGCTTCCAGAGCTGGTGAGTAACCATATTGAGCTCTTATTGAAAGGGTAATCCATATATCACATAGAATCAAAGTGTTATAGCATGTCGGTTTTCAAAGCAGTGATGTTGTTTCATACATCGGCGCTGAGATTTCAGATGTTAATTATTTTGTCTTTTATACAGCGGAGGCCATTATGTTTGTCAGTAGATCAATGACCCAGAAGGTTGTTACCATCGATAAGAATGCCGATATTCTTGAGGTAAAAGAGTTAATGGAGCAGTATCAGATTCGCCACATTCCAGTTGTTGAACCCGACGGCCTGCTGATTGGCATGATAACCGATCGTGACCTTCGCAGCGCGCTTCCTTCAACCTTTTATAAAAAAGATAAAAAGGCGGTAAAGAAAGCCGCCGCCTCAACCATAAAAGTCAAAGAGATCATGGCTCAGAATCTGGTCACGCTTTCACCCATGGATACCCTTCAGGACGCGCTGCTGCTGATCCAGAAAACGCTTGTGGGCGCATTGCCGGTTGTGGATGAAAAAGGCAAGCTGAAGGGGATTATATCGGTCCGGGATTTATTACGGGCATTTATCAATGTACTGGGAATCGGGCAACCCGGAACCTTGCTCTGCATCCTTGTTGAAGAAAAACTCGGCCAGTTGAAAAAGATCGTGGATATCATCACCGAAGAGAAGATATCCTTTGGAAGCGTTCTGGTTGCCAGATATTGGGAAGAAGGCAAACGCGCGGTGTTTCCCTATCTGCTGACCAATAACGTCGTCAATGTCAAAAAGAAACTTAGAGAAAAGGGATATACCCTGTTGGACCCCATGGAATGGTATATGGATCAGCTTCCCAAGGCAGAAATCAAGGACCCAAAATAGCGCCGGTTTCATGTCCTTTACTGCTGAAGTTGAAAATTCTCCGCCCTGCAGCGAGCTCTTCATCTATTACCTCGAAGGCAAGCTGCAGGAAGACCCTTCAGGCCTGAAACATTTCATCGGCAACTGGCAGGAAGACGGGTTTTCGTTTCTGTTTTTTACAGAACCGTCTCTGGATCAGGTTCAGGACCTGGTCCGCGTTACCCCCTTGTTGCGGTTTATTGATCACTATCAGATGCCGTACCATGACTGGGTGGGTGATCAGGTTGCGCCATTCTGCACCGATCAGTTTTTCATTTCCCCTCCCTGGGATTCAACCCTTGCGCCATCGTCTAAATTGCGAATCACTCTGGATCCGGGGGTGGTTTTTGGAACCGGAGCTCACCCCACAACACGCGATTGCATCGAAGCCGTGGAACTGGCCTTTCAGTCGCAGCCTGTCCGTTCGGCACTCGATCTGGGAACAGGCACGGGAATTCTTGCCATCGCAGCGTCGCGGCTGGGATGTCCGCTCACCCTGGCTGTCGATATGAACCGGCTTGCAGCAAAGACTGCGAAAAGAAATATTCAACTCAATCAGTTGCAGCAGACAGTTCTGGCCGTTCAGGGAAGCGCTGACGACTTTATCCACATTCAGGCGGATCTTTTGATCGCCAACATCCATTATGATGTAATGAAACGGTTGGTCTGCTCAGGCGGTTTTTTGAAGAAAAACAGTTTCATTTTATCCGGACTGCTACGCAGCGAAGCAGCGGATATCGAAAACAGGCTGATGCATCTGCCTGTCAAAATTTTAAATAAATGGGTGCGCGACGGAATCTGGTACACGTACCGGGGCATCCGGAATTAACGGAAAAAGGCAGGCATTATGCGGATCAAATGCTGGGGATCACGGGGCTCCATCCCGGTCTGTGGGGCAGAGTATCTCAAATACGGCGGCGATACAACCTGTATGGAAATTCAAGCAGAAAGCGGGGAGATCATTATCGTGGATGCCGGAACCGGGATTCGCAGACTGGGCAACCACCTGATGAAAGAAAACATTCTGAAATACCATTTTATTTTTACCCATGCGCACTGGGATCACCTGATGGGGTTTCCTTTTTTCAAACCCCTGTATTCCAAAGACGCGGAACTTTTCATGCACCGCTGTCCGTTTCAGAAGACATTTGTTGAAACCATGCTTTCAAAAGTCATGACGCCGCCCAATTTCCCGGTAAGATATGCGGATATCAGGGCAAAAATCGAATATGAGCAGGCCTGTCCCTGCCGGTTTGATATTGGCTCCGTTTCGGTTATTCCCATCCCGATCAGCCATCCCAACAGCGGCAGCGGTTACAAGTTTATAGAAAATGACAAACAGTTTGTTTTTCTGACTGATAACGAGCTGGGGTTTATTCACCCCAATGGATTGCCGTTTGAAGCGTACCGTGACTTTTGTGAAGGCGCCGATCTTTTGATTCATGATGCCGAATACACGCCTGAGGAATACCGGACAACCATCGAATGGGGGCATTCGGTTTACACCGATGTTCTCAAACTGGCTGTTCAGGCAGGCGTCAAGCAGCTGGGGCTCTTCCATATCAACCAGGAACGAACCGACCCGCAAATGGATGCCCTTGTTGCCGACTGCAACCAAAGGCTCAGCGAACAAGGCAGTTCCATCAACTGCTTTGCAGTCGCCAAAGACTGGGTCATTGAGATTTAGAGGAAAGTTTTTTTATGAAAATCTATGCCTATCCTTCTTTAACGGCTGAAAAACGGCTTTCGGTGATTGAAAACCGGGTGCAATCATTCAAAGATAAAGATCAACGGGCTGTCGCACGCATCCTGGAAGAGGTGCGCAAACACGGTGATACTGCACTGATAAATTATGCAAACCGGTTTGATTCACCCTGTCTGGACATCGGGGCCCTTCAGGCAGGTATTCAGGAATATGAAGATGCAGTTTCGCAGGTAAGCCCGGAATTCATGAATTCCCTGGATCGCGCCGCATCCCAGATCGAATCTTTCCACCGGAAACAGTCCTCAAAATCCTGGATCGACACCCCAAGGCCCGGAACGCTCCTGGGACAGATCGTTAATCCCGTGAGCACAGCGGGAATATATGTGCCCGGCGGGAAATCCGGCATGACGCCTCTTGTTTCAACAGTTTTGATGTGCGCCATTCCGGCCAGGATCGCCGGCGTATCAAACCTTGTCATGACGACTCCTTCAACTCCGGACGGCACTGTCAATCCCCATCTTCTGGTCGCAGCCGGGCGGGTCGGAATTGATGCGGTTTATAAGGTCGGCAGCGCCTGGGCAATCGCCGCAATGGCATATGGCACCGGAACGATCCCCAAATGCGATGTGATCGTCGGACCCGGAAATATTTACGTCACTCTTGCCAAAAAAATGGTGGCCGGAACTGTCGGCATTGATATGATCGCAGGCCCCAGTGAGATTCTGATTATTGCTGATGAATCCGCAAATCCTGAATTCACGGCAGCCGACCTGCTGTCCCAGGCCGAACACGACCCGATGGCGTCCGCCATACTGGTTACGACTTCACGAAAAGTGGCAAAACAGGTTGCTGATGCGGTAACCAGACAGATGAAGGACTTGACGCGTCAGGATATCGCCGAAGAATCGCTAAAAAACTATGGCGCCGTTTTTGTGGTGAATGACATTGCCTCCGCATTCGATCTTGCCAATGCGATGGCGCCGGAACATCTCGAATTGCACCTGAATTCCCCTCTGGAATATATCGAACGCATTCGCAACGCCGGAGCCGTTTTCATGGGCCATTATACTCCGGAACCTGTAGGGGACTATATCGCAGGACCCAATCATGTGCTGCCCACATCGGGAACGGCTCGGTTCTCTTCTGCACTCTCCGTGGACCATTTTATCAAAAAAACCAGCTTGATTCACTATTCAGAAGCGGCTTTCAGGCAGGAAGCGCCGGATATCATCCGGCTGGCTGAAATTGAAGGACTCGGCGCCCATGCACGCTCCGTCAGGGTTCGGCTGACCTGATTTAGGCGGGCTTGTCACCTGAGGGGAGGAACATTCAGGCAGTATCAGACAAAATCTTCAGCATCAGAATCCGGCTTGTTCGAATCTGCGGCATATTCTTCATTTCTTTCGGCGTCATCCGGATTGACTCCGTTCGCTTCATCTTCATCAACGCCGTCGTGAAGCTGTTTTTTGATCAAGACCATCTGGTCCGGAAACACTTTTTTGGTCATTTCAATGTAATGACGGGCCAGTTTTTCTCCGCCCAGTTTCAAATACACCAGCAGGGCGGCTTGAAGCGTTTCGTCATCACGCTGCTCGGACGGAATCCGGCTCAACAGGCGCCTGATCGATCCTTGAAATTCATCGGGAATGATCATTTTCTCAGACATACGAATCTCCAGAATGGGTTATGAACTCAATGGAAAGGGGCAGGTAGCAGGGTGCAGGGTTTCTTTACCGCCCCCTGATACCTGCCCCTTATACATTAATCATCAAAATTGCCTTTAGCACCCTTGTCCGCTTCAACAGTTAAAGCCCGAACGGCGATCTTTTCGGGCGTCCAGTCTGATGGCTCTTCTATCCGCCCGGCCTTTGGACCCGGATCACAGGAATTTGCCCCGATAATGGCCTCGATGGCCAGCGGTGCCGTGTTACCGGCGTTAAGCACCGTCATCAGCATCTGATAAATAAAATCTTCCACCCGTTTGGACATGCGGTCACGAATCGCCTTTGGCTGGGCAAGGAGTTTATTCTCAAACGGGAGGTTGAGTTTTTTATAATCCCCTTTTTTAAGTCCCTTGGCATCCGCATACGCCACCATCTCCTGCCACAGTTCTTCGGTCACGCCTTGCCCAGGAATCTTGATGAATTTTCCATCCGGGTCCATAATGGCATTGCCATAGTCATTGACTTCAAGACCCCAGGAAATCATCTGAAGGGCTGTTGCCACGTTGGCCTTGGTGGTTCGGGTCAGTGAAGCGATTTCCCTGAGGCGATCCGAGCTGTTTCCCGACGTGCCATGCTGAGCCCCTGAAACGCTGTAAGGCGTCAGCGCATCGTGGATGCTCCGGGTCAGTCCGACCTGAATCCCCTGATCGCTGGCCTCGATGCCATGGGTGGTTCCATTATTCAGGGCAATCCAATCCGGAAAAATATCATGGGCGTTTAAACCCCGAATGAGAAACAGCGCCTCATCCACCGTCGAGAGGCCGGTTTTGCCTTTGATTTCACCCACCTCGGTTTCAAGTCCTGCCCAGTTGGGAATATAGGGATACAGCGCCAGATTGGCCATCAGGTTCTGGTCATCCGGCATATGAGAGGCATCAACGGCAATGGAAGTGATACCGGCTTCAAAAACGGTTGGGATCTCAACCATGGCCTGCGTAATATCATTCTGGGATTTTATGCCATAGTGATCCGCGTGAATGGCGACCGGAATGGTGATGCCCATCTCATTGCACAGGGCGTCCACCTGCCGGGCGATGTTCCAGAAATTAACAGCGCAATAGGTTCCTTCCGACTTGGCGATCTCGATGATGATTGCGGAATTGGCTCGCTGGGCAGCGGCAAGCGCCCCCCGGATGACAAATATATTCCTCCCGTTTGCCGCCATTGCAATGGCTTTGCCTTTGGCCAGCATGGCCCGGTCAATGTATTTTCCACTGACAATCAGCGCTTTTGAATTGGGAAAAAGGTGAACAATGTTGGGGGGCCGGCCCACATTCAGGGCGATTTCAAAATCTTTCGGCATATTGAAGGGATGTTCAGTCACGTTAAACCTCCTTTTTGGCTTTTCTTCCATTTTCGAGAGACTGTATTTACTGACATGAATCCTTTTCCATCCGGGTACTCATTCCAAACCTTGTAAAATCTGACTGCCACAGGCGAATCGCTTCCGACACGCCACCCTGATCATGGGACGCCACGGAAGCAAATCGATTTTTCAGCATATCGGGAGCATTGTCAACCAGAAAAGCGGTCCCTGCCCATTCGAGCAGATCCAGATCATTATAGTCATTGCCGATGGCCAGAACATGTTCCTTGTCAATATCCAATCGACCGGCAAGCCATGCGGCGCACTGGCTTTTACTGACTCCGGGAGCAAAAACCTCTATCCAGGTTGATGTGCCGTCTAGGGGCGAAGTGGATCGAATGACGCTGTAGCCCGTCAATTTAGACCATAAAGCCTTTAGCACGGATGCACTGTTATCATGATTAACCACGGCAAGCAACTGTGAAGCGGGTCCGATACGGGAAACCGTATGGTCAAGCGGTTGACAGAACTGACTGTACCGCGCAAGTCGTCTGTGAAAATCCGGGTTATCCCTGCCGGCACCGTAATATACGAACCGGTGATTATCCGGAATGGGTTGATGAACCATAAAATCGAGTTCGAATTCCATGAAAATATGTACTGCGGATAAAACCGCCCCGGCATCCAGATGAATCTTGCGGATCAGGCGGCCGTCCGGGCAGGCGATGACTCCGGCGCCGGTCGAAAAGATGACATAGTCCACAGGCAGCCGGTTTCCGGCAACCGCTTGATAGGAATACAGGGAGCGGCCCGTTGCAATAACCCGGACGACCCCTTTTTGTCCCAGGTTCAAAAGCGCATCCATATCCTGCTTTGTGGGACTTCCGTCCGAACTCAGCAGGGTTCCGTCCAGATCCGTAATCAGCATGGCTCCAAAAGGGGAATCCTTCATGGCTGTTTTCCAGCCAGATTCTGAATGTCCTGCACCCAAGCCAAAAGCAGGTCCATCTCGCATTTCGGGATCAGATTATGTCGAATCAGACTTTCATATGCGCCAACCAGATTGGTTTCAATGGAATAAAGGGATGACACCGCCCCTTCAACCACTTCCAGGATTTTTTCAGCATACAGATAACAGGGAATTTCCGATTTAAAATCAGATAGGTAATGATGTTCGTTGCGATCCTGGACAACGGTTGCCCGGGTAAATCCCAGTGAATAGCCGGCGCTCCAGAGGATCGGCTGAGCCACCAGACCCCGGATAATATCGGTTGACCGGAAACTGACCGAAGCCGGCAAATACAGCAATGGAAATACCGGCTGAATAAAAGCCGTGTTTTGGGAATTAAAAGGCGATACCGTTCCGGCGGCCAGAACCACAGGGGGTTTAACATCAAAAAAGCAAGGGGCATTTACGGTCATTCGATAGATGGCGTCCACATCCGGATCTCCGTCTGCCAGTCCCTGCCAGATCCCGATCCTGACCGGCGCAGTCCGCAAGGAGCTGTCGGCCAAACGCGCAGCAGGCTCACAGACCCGGTTCAGCGGAAATCCTCTGGGCCAGATGTGTTGATCCGTAAAATAACTGTAAATATTCACAAAACCCATGCCGGGCGGTGTCATCAGGTAGCTGCCGAGAAAATCGGGAATGGACCAGTCCGACTGGGGCATATTGTCGTCATCGGTATCCAGGATGATTTCAGCACCCTGCTGAATGGCAACCAGATAGCCCATAAGCTTTCGAGCATAGTGGTTCCAGGGAAGTTTTCGGGTAATCTGAAATTGCGCGCGTTCCTGGTCCGCTACCGACAGATACATCGCCGGATGACAGTTCCAGTCCACGGGTGTTTTTATATCCCCGGCGACCACCATTTTCCAGCCGGAAAAGGTCGCCCATTTCCGGACCGATGGCGAAGCCGGATAAATTGTGGTGATGACAAGAGTCTTATGCATGAAGCATATCGTTGAAATGGATCGGCTGGATATGGGAATGCTGCATCACGATATCCAGCAATACTTTCATAAATTCAAAAGCCGTTTCATTCATTCGCTGATGATGGATCATGATGCCACAGGTTCCGCTTGAAATCGCTGCTGAAAGCTCTTTCCATAGGGATTGCCACCCCGCTTCCGGTGTGGTTTCGCGGCGGGTATGCAGATCGACATTGACTGAGAAATCCGGCAGCCCTTTCGGCGGCCTGGGCATACTTTGACGATGCCGTGAAACCGCTTTGAACCCATTACCTTTTAATACAGCCAGGGTTCTTCCGTCACATCGGTTCCAGGGCGGGGTAAAGACCGGCGTGAACCGGTCTTTCATCAGGTGTTCCAGTTTCTGCCGGCCGCGTACAATGTCCTGCCGGATGTCGCCGATGGACCGGACCGGACCGAATTCCTGTTTTTTTCCCTGGATTTCATGGGTGACATGCCGCCATCCATGCTGATGCCAGCACCATAATTCCGGAGATTTCTGATCTGTTTTCAGAAAAATGTCCCATCGCTGCCGGCTGAGCCAGGAAGGCACGACCGCAAGACATAACGGTGTCTGGCAGTCGATGAACAAATCCAGTAAGCGAAAAAGCCGCTTTCCGGGAACTCCGATGTCATCGGC
>Ga0268284_1000870_pt1 | contig 17741 bp, 13 predicted proteins | sample saktaG_14_FD_190137 | JGI IMG/M metagenome (GOLD analysis project Ga0268284, IMG submission 190137) | Saline water microbial communities from Sakinaw Lake, British Columbia, Canada - sak_2013_06_06_40m | ecosystem: Environmental > Aquatic > Non-marine Saline and Alkaline > Saline ...
TTCAATCTGATACTACTGACCCTTTACCCGATCCGTTGACCTCTTTCCATAGATTTATCACGTAGGGTGCAAGGGCTCTGCGACCCTCGCCAACCGGCTCAAAGCAGGGCGCAAACATCACGGCACCCGCGGGAATTTCGAGAAATCCGGCGGGCGTTTTTCGAGGAAGGCTTGTTTTCCTTCGCGGCCTTCCTCGCTCATGTAGTAGAGCAAGGTGGCATTGCCGGCGAGGTCGAGCAAACCCATCTGGCCGTCGCAATCGGCATTGAGCGCGGCCTTGAGGCAACGCAGGGCCAGCGGCGAATGGGCAAGCATCTCGCGGCACCACTGGAGGGTTTCCCGTTCCAGATCGGCGAGCGGAACGACGCTGTTGACGAGCCCCATCTCGAGCGCCTGTTGCGCGTCATATTGGCGGCAGAGATACCAGATTTCGCGGGCTTTTTTCTGACCGACGATGCGGGCAAGATAGCTCGACCCGAGACCGCCATCGAACGAACCGACCTTGGGACCGGTCTGGCCGAAGCGGGCATTGTCCGCAGCGATGGTGAGATCACAGACAATGTGCAGGACATGGCCGCCGCCAATCGCATAGCCGGCAACCATCGCCACCACGGGTTTAGGCAAGGAGCGGATTTTCTTCTGCAGATCGAGCACGTTGAGCCGGGGGATCCCGTCCTCGCCGAGGTAACCGGCGTGGCCGCGGACTTTTTGGTCGCCGCCCGCGCAGAACGCCAGATCGCCCGCCCCAGTGAGGATGATCACGCCAACGACGGGGTCTTCATGCGCGTGACGGAAGGCTTCTAACAATTCATTCACCGTTTTCGGGCGGAAGGCGTTGCGCACTTCCGGCCGGTTGATGGTGATTTTGGCAATTTTCCCATCCTCCGTCGTTTCGTAACGGATATCCTCGAATTCGCGCACAGTGGTCCACATGGCACGCACTTTGGACGATCCACCGCCGTCCCGCAATCCTAACCGAACGGGCAGCGTGTTCAGAGCCCGCCGCCACGCAGGAAAGCCGCTACTTTTTCCGCCAACCACGCCTCCGCCTCCCACGGCACACGGTGACCGGCTCCGGGTGCGACAACAAGCGTGGCCCGGGCCATCCGCGGCACCGCCCGCTCCGCCAGAGCGAGGAATTTCGCATCGTTTGCTCCCACCACCCAGAGCACAGGAATGGTGATCTCGTGGAGCCGGTCCCACAGTGGTTCCTGGGCACCGAGCGACCAATCGACGAAACTCCGGGCGATTTCCCGGCGCCGCGTCACCAAGCGCCCTGCGGCTTGGGGATCCCGCTGCGCGGTCTGCCCGAGCACGGGCTGCGCGTTCCAATCAGCGAGAAACTCCTGCCAGTTTCCAGTGAGCGCCTTGGCCGCCCATGCGCCATCCGCCGCCCGCCGGGTTTCCCGCTCCGCTTCCGCTTCCAAGCCCGGATGCGCGGAAATAAGCACCGCCGCCTGCCAGGAATGGCTTTTTTCCAACAACGCGTGCAGTGCCAACCGACCGCCCAGCGAGTAACCAAGCAGCGCCCGCCCGCCGCCCCGGAAAACCTCGCCGCCCGCGTCCGCGTTGAGCGCATGGCCGAAACCCGCGATCGGCATGGCTTGGCCTTCCAGAAAACGCCACAAGTCCACCGCCCGCGATCCGGTTTTCTCGGCCGCGAGACATTTCGCAAAACCGCGCCAATCGGCCGCCATGCCGACGGCACCGTGCAGGCACCAACATTCCACCGAACCCGCTTCGCGGCGCTCGTCCGCCTGTTTGGAACATTGGATCACGGCTGGGTGGCTTGATTGCCTGCAGCGCGAAGGGACTCAAGCAGTTGCTCCTGAATTGCCGGACTATCGATCACCCCTAACATCAGGGCAACGACCGCCACGATCACCAGAACGGTGAGCACCACGAGCAACCAGTAAAGAATTGCCAACGCCACACCCGCCCCATCGAGTTTTTTGTGATAGGCGTATCCCGCCGGACAGGCAAAGCAGCGGTAGCCGATCCAAAGATTGAGAATCGGCACGAAATTCGCGAAATACCACCATCGGCTCATCCCCAGATTCACGAGGCGCATGAGACCGAAATAGACTCCCACCAGCAAGGGCAGAAAAGCCGCGCCGATGCCGATAACCCCGGTGATCTCCGGCCCCAATAGTCCTGTCAGAAAAACGCTTCCCAAGGGCAACACAAAACTCCAGACGATAGGGAAAAGGATCACCGCGCTGATAAAGCTCCGCCGCCGCGCGCCTGGCCAAGCACCTTCGCGGCTCATCATTTCCGCCACCGATCCCAACTTTGGCGGCGCGTATACATCCGCCGCTGGCGCAAGCGATTCTTGCGCCTCGACCGCAGTGCGTTGCCCAAACAATCCTTCGATTTCAGCCGCCGGCTTCCACTCGGCCATGCCTTGGGTCCAAACCATGTCCAACCGGGGATCCAGGGCGGATTCCTGCGCCTTCACCCGTAGATCGGCGAGCGTCACCGGGCCGATGCGTTCCCCCTCCCGGGTGAAAAACCATGCGTCTTGAGGCGGTTTGTTCATGGATGTTGATTATCTGAAATTCCGAATGTTGTCAAACAGCACCTCCGCCGTGGTAGAAAACCACCGCCGCAAGCAGATTTCTTATAAAAGGAGTCTCCTTTTATCCAGCCTTTGGACACGGGACACGGGAGCCCTTGGGCACGGGTATCTGGTCCTCTTGCGTGTTGCCGGGCTTGAAGTGAGCTAGCGCGCAATGAGGCGGCGGCTTACCAATTGATGTTCTGGCCGCGGCAGTCGATGTGGGTGAAATTCCAGTAGCCGCCGACGCCGCCCTTGAACAGGCCGAGATCGCGCAACTCGCGGGCGGTGGCGGTCACCTTTGAGGCCCGCGCCGGGAATTTCACGTCGGCGGCAATATTCGCCTGATGCCAAGAACCGGATCGGGCCCCCGAACAATGGGCGTTGTAGGCAGGGCAACGGTAAGCGGATATGACCTCCACTTGCGTCACGTTCATTTCGCGGGCGATCCGGTCGACCACGCGCAACGTATAGCCGATGCGGTTCCACCACGCTTTTGGCGGCAGGGTGTTCCAGATGGTGCCTTTTGCCTTCGCATGGGACTCGAGCACCTGCTGCGGGCAGACCCGCTGCATTTTCAACGCATTCAAATACCGCAGGTAGTCAGCGGCCAAGTGCCCTTGGCGCTCGGCCCATTCCTCGGGCAGGTCCGGCAGAGTGGCGGGCGGGGCGGGCGGAATGTTGCCGCCAGACGAAGATGTAGGAACCGAAACTTTCGGTTCCACCCCGTCGTTGTGCTGGGAGGTAAAGGCTCCTGCCGGCAGCGAGGACGCCAGCACTCCGAGTCCCCCAAGACCAAGGGTTCCCAGCACTCCGCGGCGATGGAGCATAGGGTTTTCAGAGGTTCCATGGGCGTGAGTTTCGTTGGGGAAATTCATGGTGGATGGGAGTATGAGGCACCGTTTCCGCAAAGCCGATCGCATGCCGGAGCACGTGGATTTTGTGGAGGCGGCACCAGAGGTTCCCGTCGACGAAACCAAACCAGGCGGACACGGCAAGCAAAAAATGACCCGGTGAATGCATCTTATTGCCCCTCGAACAACGGTCACCGGGGAGGGAAAGCGGCGGCAATCACTGATTTTGCAACGGTTACAGCTTGCCACGCGGTGGCGTCCTGCAAGGATCCCGCCATGAGGGAAATGCGCTTTCCGTTGCTGACTTTGGTGGTTTTCGTGGGCCTGACGAGCGTGAACTGGTCGTGAGTTTTCACAGTGGACCCGGCGGCCATTCCTGTGGATGCTCGGGGCATGGGGCAACGCTCAGCGTGGATGAAAATCGCGGCGGCCGTGGCAAGCGGCCTGCTGGTGGCCGGGTTGTTTCCTCCGTTCGGGATGGGGGCCATGGTGTGGGTGGCGCTGGTGCCGTTGCTGGCGGCGTTGTGGTCGCTCGATGGCAACCGCGCGGGCTGGCATGGTTTCTTTCTGGGTTGGCTGGCGGGCACGCTGAGTTGTCTGGTCCAGTTCCGTTGGCTGGCGGTGGTTTCGCCGCTGGGAGCGGTGGTCGTCCCCTTATATCTGGGACTTTACTGGGGCGTGTTCGGTGCCTTCGCGGCGACCCTCGGAAATCCGTGGCGGCATCCGCGGGACTCCTCGGCGGATGGCTATACCGAAATGCGCCGGAGCCTGCGGGTGGCCTTCTGCCATGCGGCACTGTGGGCGGGCCTCGAATGGTTGCGCGGCTGGCTGTTCACCGGTTTCGGCTGGAACGGGTTGGGCGTGGCGTTCCACGAAACCCCGGTCATGGCGCAGGCCGCTGATTTGTTAGGCGTCACCGGACTTGCGATGCTGCCGGTGTTTTTCCAAGCGGTGACGGTGCAGGCGGGAAAGCGCTTGCTGGATAGCGCACACACGGGCCAACACCGGACGCTGCTGGACTTCGCGGCCGCGGCCGCGGTGGTCGGGTTGCTCGTCTGTTATGGCAGCGTGCGGATCGCCACGGAGGGCCGGGGCGAATCGGTGCGGCTGAAAACATTGCTCGTGCAAATCAACATCCCGCAGGACGCGGCGCGGGTGTTGTGGAACGCCTTGGACGTTCACCTGGCCTATGAGCAGGAAACGCTCAAAGCTCTCGATGGATTGGCGGACAAGGATCCGGCACGCTGGCCGGATTGGGTGATGTGGCCGGAGTCCGCTCTAACGGGAAAAATCCTGCGGGCCGGCGACGGTTCCTGGGGGACCTGGCTTGAGAACCAGGAAACCATCGCCCAAGTCCGCAAGTCCGGCCCGTTTCACCTGATCTTCGGCACCAACGAACTGGAAGCCGAAAAAACCGGCGACGGGCAACTGGTGATGAAAGAAAATGGCCGCGTCTGGAACTCGCTGGCCGTGATGTCTCCCGCCAACGACCTCCAGACCTATCGGAAACGCCATCTCGTGATCTTCGGTGAAACCATTCCCTTCGTGGACACCATCCCGCTGTTAAAAAAAATCTACGAACAACAGGCCGGCGTGGAATACGGCGGATCCTTCACGCCCGGCGAATCGGTGGAGCCGCTGCCGGTCCCTAACGCCAGCGGCACGGTGATTGGAGTGATCCCCACCGTGTGTTTCGAGGACACCGTGCCACGCCTCACCCGCATGTTCGTGCGCCCCGGCCCGCAGGTGATCGTCAACGTCACCAACGACGGCTGGTTCAAACAATCGCCCGCCGCCGCCCAGCATTTCGCCGCCGCCCGCTTCCGCGCCATCGAACTGCGCCGCCCGATGCTCCGTTGCGCCAATACCGGCGTCAGCGCCGCCATCGACTCCACCGGCTCCACCGCCCACCCCGATACCGGCAAACCGCAGGTGCTTGTGGACTCGCAAGGCAGCCACTTCACCCGCGGCTCCTTGCTCACGGAACTCAAGGTCCCCCTGCATCCGTCGTTCTCCCTCTATGCCCTCATCGGCGACTGGGGCGTCATCGGCCTTTCGCTGTTAGGCATCGCCTGGGCTTGGTTGGCGCGCAAGGGTCCAGGCCGGCCCCGGAAACCACGCGCTTCTCTCCACCCATCCCAGCCACCCGCATGAAAACCACACCATCCTCAAAACAACCCCCCATCCACTGGGGCATCGTGGGGCCGGGAAACATCGCCCGCAAGTTCGCGCGGGACCTGCGGGTGGCCGAAGGCGGGAGACTGCACGCCATCGCCGGCCGGGATCTGGCGCGCGCGCGGGCCTTTGCCGGCGAGTTCGGGGCGGAGCTTTTCTTTGATGACGCGAGGGCGCTTGCCGCCAACCCCACGGTGGACATGGTGTACATTGCGTCCCCACACAACGCGCACTTTGCAACGGCGAAGATGTTGTTGCAGGCCGGCAAACCGGTACTGTGCGAGAAACCCATGACCGTCAACGCGCGGCAGGCGCGGGATCTCATCGCCCTTTCACGTTCTAACGGAGTATTCCTGATGGAGGCGATGTGGACGCGTTTCCTGCCGGTCTATGCCCGCGTGCGCGAGTGGCTCGACGCTGGCCGGATCGGCCGGCCGCAGGTGGTGTCCTCCGCGTTCTGCATCCAAGCGCCGCGCGATCCCGCCAATCGTTTTTTCAACCCGGCCCTAGCAGGTGGCGGCTTGCTCGATGTCGGGGTTTACAACCTTGCCATCAGCCAGTTAGTCATGGGGCGCAAGCCGGACCAGGTGGTGGCCACCGCCCGCTTGGCCGAAACCGGCGTGGATGAATTGCTGGCCGCGTCCCTCCACTACCCATCCGGCGGCTTGGCACAGTTCGTGTGCGGCTTGGGCGCGGAGTTCGACAATTCCCTGGTGATCGGCGGCGACACAGGCTTCATCCGCCTGCCCTCGCGCTTTCTTCACGGCAAGGAGGCGGTTCTCGAAGTCAGCGGCAAAATCGAAACCGTCCGCCCATCCCACCGTGGCGAGGGCTTCGAATACCAAATCGAGGAGGCCATGCGCTGTGTGCGTGCCGGTGAGATCGAAAGCCCGATGCTGCCGCATGCCGACACCTTGGCGACCTTGGAAACGATGGATGAAATCCGCCGCCAAATCGGCCTGCGCTACCCGGAGGAATTAGATTTTCCGCCGTGGGAACCGGCGCGTGGCCAGCCCTCCGCGAGTTTTTTCCGATAGGCCTGCGGGCTGATGCCGACGTGTTGTTTGAACTGCCGCGAGAAGGCGGACTGGTCCGAGTAACCACAGGCTCGGGCAATCCGGGCGATCGGTTCGCCGGTGCCGGTGAGCCGGGTGCAGGCAACGTCGATGCGGACTTTGACGAGGTATTGGCCCGCGGTGACGTGAAACAGCGAGCGGATGCGCTGGTCGAACTGATAGATCGAGAGCCCGGCCATTTCCGCCAGGACAGGCAGCCGCAAAGCTTGGTCAAAGTGGCGGTGAATGTGGTCGATCACTGCGGAGAGGGCGGCGAAGTCCCCGTCCTGCGCGCCGGGCGCATGGAGGTCACGGGAGATGCCGCAAATGCCGGCGACACCGCCGTTCTTGCCGGGAATGGGTTCTTTGAAAGTCAGGCACCAGCCGCCGCGGCCTCCCGGATAAAGGTGAAGTTCCAAATGATCGCGAATCGCCGGGCCACCGCGCAGGATTTCCCGGTCCTGCCGCGCAAAGGCGTCACCCAGCGGGGATGGAAACAATTCTTCGGCGCTGCGCCCGATCGCTTGCTCCTTGCCCGCGAGCCCACAGCGGGCGGCCAGCGTGTCGTTCACCGCCATGTAGCGACCCAGGGCGTCCTTCACGAAAAACACGATGTCGGGCACGCCATCGAACAGGCGATCGACGGGCAACATGCCGGCGAGGGATTCGAAGAAGGATTTCCGAAGTGAGGCCGCGGCGTTCATACGGGTGAAGTGGGTTCTTCTTAGGTCAATCCCAAGACTCCTGCCAGCGCATTCGGCTGGACCCGGGTGATGCAACCGGTTGCCTGCACGGCGGGTTTTCGCACGGGTTTCCGGCGGGCGACGCCAAGGGCCTTGCACCCTTGGATCGCAATGGGTTTGGGAAACAGGCCCTCCGTGATCCAACCCGTCCAAGGGGGCAAACCCCTTCGCGCGGGTAAGTTGTCCATGCAAAAATCAACCGTCCGGCTGCAAAGGCAGCCAGTCATCCACTGCTTGACATTGAACCGCTAAACCCGATCATCGGGATCGTTAGGCCAGACCACCAGTGACCTCGTGGCCACCCTCAAATTCTTGATTGAAACCGGACACCCCGGAAAAACGGACTCGTCCAACATCTCACCGTCAGCCTGAATCATACCACTTATGAAATCATTCTCCGGCTTCGTTTTGCTAGCACTGCTGGTATCGGCCTGTCATAAGAAAATTTCCAGCACCCCTCCCCTGACGCCCGCCCCAGCCATTGCGGTCCAGCTAACACCGGCCACCCTCGAAACCCACCAGGCCACCGAGGACGTCGTCGGCACCGTGCGCTCAAAGCAACGCGCCGTGATCGAAGCCAAGGTCAGCGGACGGCTGCTTCAATACCTCGCCGCCCCGGGCCAACTCGTGAAAGCCGGCGATCTTCTCGCCGAGTTGGACGTGCAGGAAATCCGGGCCAAGCGCGAACAAGCCAAGGCCGTGCTGGACCAGGCCCAGCGCGATTTGAAACGACAAGAAAACCTCATCGCCAGCAAAGCCACCAGCCAGCAGGAACTCGACACCGCCTCGGCCCGCGTCAAGGTGGCCGAAGCCGGTCTTAACGAGGCCGAAACCATGCTCGGCTATGCCCGCGTCACCGCCCCATTCGATGGCGTCATCACCCGCAAGCTCGCCGACCTGGGGGATCTCGCCATGCCCGGCAAACCCTTGATGGAAATCGAGTCCCCGGCCAATCTCCGCTTTGAAACCGATCTTCCGGAAAGCCTGCTAGACCGCGTCAAGACCGGCGCCAAGCTCCCGGTCACCATCCCCTCGCTACCCAAACCCCTCACCGCCACCGTCTCCGAAATCTCCCCGGTGGCCGATGCCACCAGCCGGACTTTCATGGTCAAGCTCGACCTGCCGAATGACGCCGGCCTGCGCCCCGGCCAGTTCGGCCGCGTGGCCGTGCCGGTCGCGGAAACCAAATTGTTGTTAGTGCCGCTGCAATCGATACTCAGACGCGGCCAGATGGAGGCGGTCTTTGTTGTTAGAGAGAACCGCGCCACCCTGCGTCTGGTCAAAACCGGCAAGCTGCTCGACGAAAAAATCGAGATCCTCTCCGGCCTTGAAGCCGGCGATCCGGTCGTGACCAGCGATGCCTCGCACCTCACCGACGGCCAATCCGTGACCGCACAGCCATGAGCGACTCATCACCCGGCACTCCTTCGCTTGGCATCGCGGGCCGCATCGCCGCAACCTTCATCGACTCCAAGCTCACCCCGCTCATCATCATCGCTGCGGTGCTGTTAGGCGCGGCGGCCATCGTGCTGCTGCCGCGCGAAGAGGAACCCCAGATCAAGGTGCCCATGGTTGATGTGATGGTCTCCATGCCGGGTTCCAGCGCCAAGGAAGTCGAGGAGCGTGCCACCCGCCCGATGGAGAAACTGCTGTGGGAAATCCCCGGCGTGGAATATATCTACTCCACTTCCCGCGACAGCGAGAGCCTGGTCATCGTGCGCTTCAAGGTCGGCGAGGATCCGCAAAACAGCTTGGTCAAACTCTCCGAAAAACTGCGCTCGAACTTCGACCGCATCCCGCCCGGAGTCGCTTGGCCGCTGATCAAACCCAGAAGCATTGATGACGTGCCTATCCTCGGTCTCACCTTCCATAGTAGCCGCTACGATCATCTGACCTTGCGGCGGCTCGCCGCCCAGGTCGAGGAAGCCGTCAAACAAGTGCCGATGGTGGCGGAAACCACCCTCATCGGCGGCGCTCGCAAGGCCGTCCGCGTGATCCTGGATCCCGCGCAACTGGCCTCGCGCAACCTCAGCCCGGCCGGCCTGGTGCCCATGCTGCAGCAATCCAACCGCCAGTTCCGCGCCGGCGGCATCACCACCGCCAACCACGAAGTGCTGGTGGAAACCGGGGCCTTTCTGAAGTCCGCCGAAGATGTGGGCAACGTGGTCATCGGCGTGTTCGACGGGCGCCCGGTCTATCTGCGGGAAGTGGCGGAAATCCTCGATGGCAGCGAGGAACCCAGCCAATATGTGCTCTTTGGTTCGGCCAACCGCATCGAAGAACCCGCCGTCACCCTGAGCATCGCCAAACGCCCCGGGGCCAATGCCATCGCCGTGGCCAACGAGGTGATCCGCAAGGTCGATCTGCTCAAAGGCAAACTCATCCCCGCCGATGTGACGGTGACCGTCACCCGCAACTATGGCGAGACGGCGGCGGAGAAATCCAATGAACTGTTATTGCACATGGGCATCGCCATTTTCAGCGTGGCCCTGCTCATTTGGCTCACCCTCGGTTGGCGCGAGTCGGTCATCGTGGCGGTGGCCATACCCGCCACCCTCGCGCTCACCCTGCTGGTGTTCTATCTGTACGGCTTCACCCTCAACCGCATCACGCTCTTCGCGCTGATCTTCAGCATCGGCATCCTCGTCGATGACGCCATCGTGGTCGTGGAGAACATCGTCCGCCATTTCCACCTGCCATCTAACCATGGTCGCGCCTGGCCGGCCATCGCGGTGGAAGCCGTCAACGAGGTCGGCAATCCGACCATCCTTGCCACCTTCGCGGTGATTGCCGCGGTGCTGCCGATGGCCTTTGTCGGCGGCCTGATGGGCCCCTACATGCGGCCCATTCCCATCGGCGCGAGCGCGGCCATGTTCTGGTCGCTGCTCATCGCCTTCATCGTCACCCCGTGGGCCTCCCTCCGTATCCTCGGCTGGGGAAAAAAATACAGGATTGGGGAGCGCCTGCGTCCCGCAGGCAGTGCTCGGCATCCTGCCGAGCACTCTTCCGAATCCGCCGGCCATTCTAACGAACCCGCCGGGCCTTCCTCCGCCCATGAGGAGGATTTTTTCACCAAACTCTACCGCCGTGTGATGGGCCCGCTGATCCATCACCGCGGCTGGCGCTGGGCTTTTCTAGCAGGCATCACGCTGCTGCTGCTGGCGTCCTTCGCCACCGTCGGCCTCGGCTGGGTGAAAGTGAAAATGCTGCCCTTCGATAACAAGAGCGAATTCCAGATCATCCTCAACATGCCGGAAGGCGCCTCGCTGGAACAAACCACCGCGGTCGCCCGCGAGATGGCGGCCTCCATCCGCAATGAACCGGAGGTCACTAACTGGCAGATCTATGCCGGCGTCGCCTCGCCCTTCAATTTCAGCGGACTGGTGCGCCACTACTTCATGCGCCGCGGCGCCAACATCGCCGACATCCAGGTCAACCTTGTCCCGAAGCACCAACGCAGCGCCCAAAGCCATGACATCGCCAAACGTGTCCGCCCGCGGCTCGCCGCCATCGCGGAGCGCTATCAGGCCCGCGTCGCCGTCGCCGAGGTGCCACCCGGCCCGCCGGTGCTGCAAACCCTCGTCGCCGAAATCTACGGCCCCGACGAAAAATCGCGGCTCCTGCTGGCAGAAAAAGTAAAAACCATCTTCAAGCAAACCCCGGGCGTGGTGGACATCGATTGGTACCATGAAGCGGACCAACGGAAAGACCGCCTTATCATCGACAAGGAAAAGGCCGCGCTCCACGGCATCAGCGCCGCCACCATTTCCCAAACCCTCAAAATCGCCGTCGCTGGCGAGATGGTCGATCTGCTCCACCAACCTGCCGAGAAGGAAGACGTCGATATCCGTCTCGAAATCCCCCGCTCGTCCAAAACCACCACCGAAGAACTGTTAGCACTGCGGGTGCGCTCGGGGGATGCCAATGCCCTGCCCGAACCCGGCTCCGCCGCCGCCCCGCTGGTCCCCTTGCGCGAACTCGTGAAAATCGAGCACGGCACGGTTGAAAAAAGCCTCTATCACAAAAACCTGATGCCCGTCACTTATGTCATCGGCGACGTCGCGGGCATCGTGGAAAGTCCGGTATACGCCATCCTCAAGATGAATCAGGCACTGAAACAGCTCGACACCCGGGAGTTCGGCGGCAGTGGCGCCACCCTGAAAATCCTCAATGCCAGCATGCCTTTCAGCGACGATGAACCGTCCCTGAAATGGGATGGCGAGTGGCACATCACCATCGAGGTGTTCCGTGATCTCGGCTCGGCCTTCGCCGCCTGCCTGGTGCTGATCTATGTGCTCATGGTCGGTTGGTTCCGCAGCTTCATCACCCCGGCCATTGTCATGATCGCCATCCCGTTCTCGCTCATCGGCATCCTCCCGGCCCACGGCCTGATGGGCGCCTTCTTCAGCGCCACCAGCATGATCGGCTTCATGGCCGGCGGCGGTATCGTCGTTAGAAACTCGATCATCCTGGTCGATTTCATCGAACTGCGCCTGCGCGAGGGCATGGCCCTGGGCGAGGCGGTCATCGACGCCGGGGCCGTGCGCTTCCGCCCGATGCTGCTCACCGCGATGGCCGTCATCGTCGGCGCCGCGGTGATTCTGGCAGACCCGATCTTCCAGGGTCTGGCCATCGCCCTGATGGCCGGCGAGGTCGCCAGCCTGCTCATCAGCCGCATGGCCGTGCCCGTGCTCTACTATCTCTTCAACCACAAACGGGTAGGGCGTGGCGGCCCCGCCGCGCCCTGACTGCCCCCGGGGACGAAACATCTCTTGGGCGGTCCATGTGCCATGCGGCAGCACCGCCTATCGGCGGCCAAGTGTGTGGCCCGGGGCCGCGCCGCCCTACCTTTGGACCGGCCCCTTGGTCTGGCCGTTGCCGCGGACGCGATATTGATAGCTGGTGAGTTCACGCAGGCCCATCGGGCCGCGGGCGTGGAGTTTGTCGGTGGAGATGCCGATTTCCGCGCCGAAGCCGAACTCGCCGCCGTCGGCAAAACGGTTAGACACGTTGTGGAAGACGCAGGCGGAGTCCACCTCGCGCAGGAACCGTTCCGCCGCCGCGGTGTCCGCCGTGACAATGGTGTCGGTGTGGTGCGAGCCGTGGGTGTTGATGTGGGCCACGGCTTCATCGAGCGAAGCGACGACTTTGATGGATAGAATCAGATCGAGGTATTCGGTGGTCCAGTCGGCCTCGGTGGCCGGGATCACGTCTGTTAGAACCGCGCGGGTTGCCTCGCAGCCGCGAAGTTCGACGTTTTTCGCGCGCAGGGCGGCGGCCACTTGCGGCAGGAGCCCGGCCGCGACGTCGCGGTGGACGAGCAGGGTTTCCAGCGCGTTGCAGACCCCGCATTTCTGGGTCTTGGCATCGACTGTTAGACTGACGGCCATGGCGGGGTCCGCGGCCCGGTCCACAAACAGGTGGCAGATGCCATCGTAATGTTTGATCACCGGCATGCGGGCCAGCGAGACCACCGTTTCGATGAGGCCCTTGCCGCCGCGCGGGATGATGAGGTCGAGCCACCGGTCCATCTGCGCCAGTGCCGCCACGCTCTCGCGGTCGGTGAAGGGAATGAGCTGGATGGCATGCTCGGGCGCGCCTGCGGTACCGAGGGCTGCGGCGATCGCGCGGTTCGAGTGGATGGCCTCGCTGCCGCCGCGCAGGATGGTGGCGTTGCCGGTCTTGAAACACAGCACGGCAGCATCCGCGGTGACGTTGGGACGGCTTTCGTAAATGATGCCGATGGTGCCGATGGGCACCCGCACCTGCTCGATCCGCATGCCGTTAGGGCGCGTCCATGCCTCCATGATCCGGCCGACCGGATCGGGCAGCGTGGCGACCTGGTCGATGCCCGCGGCCATCGCTTCGATGCGCGTTGCATCGAGGCGCAGACGGTCGAGCATGGCGGCTGAGAGACCTTTTTCGACGCCGGCGGCCAGGTCCAGGTCATTCGCTCCTAGCAATTCTGGAACGCGCTCCCGGATAGCTCCGGCCATCGCGCGCAGGATCGCGTTTTTTTCGTCGCTGGTGAGCTGGGCGAGTTGATAGGCCGCGGCGCGGGCCTGACGGCCCATCTGGTGGATGGTTTCCTGGAGAGTGGACATAAATAAAACTCAAAGATTTTTTGCCGCAAGAAAGCGGGTGGAAATCCCGTGGCCGGCGACGATGTCCGCGAGGCGTTGCGGGTGGCGGCCGTGGGCGATGTGGGTTTCGATGCCGGCATCGATGGCGAATTTCACCGCAGTGAGTTTCGAGGTCATGCCGCCCATCGAGAAGCGGCCCTTGTCGTCGCGCACGTGACACAGGATTTCGTCGATGTCGGTCACTTCGGGGATGAGCACATTGGTTGCCGGATCTAACAATCCATCCACGCTGGTGAGGAAAATCACGCGCTTGGCGCCGGCGAGTTTCGCGACAAGCACCGAGAGCATGTCGTTGTCGCCGAATTTCAACTCCTCGACGGCGACCGAGTCGTTTTCATTGATGATGGGCAGGATGCGCGGCTCGGAGAGCAGGCGGTTGAGCGTGTCCGAGACATAAGCGGCCCGTTCCGGCGTGGCGAGGTCCGAAGCGGTGAGCAGAACCTGGGCGACCGTGACCTCGAAGTTGGAAAACAGGCTGCTGTAGGTCTGCATCAGCCGCGCCTGCCCGACGGCCGCGCAGGCCTGGCGGGTGGCGGTGTCGTTCGGATACGCGGCGAGGCCGAAGGCCGAAACGCCGGACCCGACCGCGCCGGACGAGACGAACAGGCAGCGGTGGCCGGCATCGATCAACCCGGCGATGGCGGCCACCAGATGCACCAGCGCGGCGCGGTCGAGTGTGCCGTCGGCGGATTTGGTCAGCACGCCGGTGCCGGCTTTGAGAATCGTCAGATCGGAAGTCATGAAAGGATATGATTGTGAAACGCTTCTTGAAATAGCAGGGTGTGGTCGTTCGCGCCAGTGCAAGCTTGTAAAAAAAATGCACAACCCCGAGGCAACGAGTCGTATTGAACCATTGACTGGAATTCGAATGATGAAACAAAGATCCTTTGGTCATTCGGGACAGTCAGCCTTCATCGCGGGACGGCTGAAGGAATTTTTACCAATCCAACTCAACCACTGATGCTCCTGCGACTTTGGCCTTTGTTTTCCCTGGTGCTTGCCACGGCCTGCGCCGCTGACGGCGTTCCACCTGACACCACGTGGCAAGCCCGGGTGGAAGCCGATTGGCTGCGGCAGGATGCGAAACACCTCACGAAGCCGACACCGTCCGCGTCCTGCGAGTCAGACGCGGCGGGTGCCGTGGATGGCGTGAAGAACGGCCAGTATGGTTTTCACACGGAAACCGAGAAAGATCCTTGGTGGCAGGTGGATCTGCAGCAAGCGGTCAAACTGGAGCGGGTGGTGATCTGGAATCGCTGCGAACCGGAGATGGCGGCGCGCAATTCCCGCATCCAAGTGCTGGCGTCGGAAGATGGGAAGACCTTCAAGCCGCTCTATCGGCACGATGGCACCGTGTTCTTCGGGTTTCCGGACAAACGACCGCTATCCGTCCCGTTGCAAGGAGCGCCCGCACGTTTCCTGCGGCTGGCGTTGGCCGGCACAAGCTACTTCCATCTGGACGAGGTGGAGGTGTTCGCGGAGGGTTCTACCGATAACCTCGCGCTCGGCAAGCCAGCCACCCAGAGCAGCGTGAGCCAGTGGTCCGTGGCGCACCCTCTGCCCGGCGAGCAAACCGTGCCCGATTACCCGCTCGCACGGGTCGTCGAGCGCGGACTGAAACTCGCTGCCAGCCAGCGGCGACTCGGCGCAACAAACGTGGATCAAGCCGAGCGCGAACTCGGCGAAGTCACGCGCCTGGCTGCGGCGGCGGACATGGATGCCAATGCCCGCCGCGAACTTTACTTCCGCGCCCGCCGGGCCGTCCGCGGGATGGCGCTGGCCAATCCGCTGCTCAACTTCGACTCGCTGCTTTTTGTGAAACGCGCGCCCGGCATGTTTCCGCACATGAGCGATCAGCATTACGGCTGGTGGTCGCGCGGCGGCGGCGGCATCTGCGTGCTCGAGGACTTCAAGACCAGCACTCCACGCGTGCGCTGCCTGACGAGCGACATGCCGGAAGGCAGCTTCATGGGACCGGACCTGTCATTCGATGGGAAAAAACTGCTGTTTGCATACTGCCGATTTCATCCGGAACTCGCCGACGAACCTAACAAAGCCGACAAGGCACGCGTGCCGGAGGATGCTTTCTATCACATCTACGAGATGAACGTGGACGGCTCCTCACGCCGCCAGCTCAGCCACGGCAAATACGATGACTTTGATGCCCGTTACCTGCCCAGCGGCGAGCTGGTTTTCGTCTCGACGCGAAAAGGCACCGCGATCCAGTGCAGCCAGTGGTTTTCCGACTCGACGCGTGACGCGGACCTGCCTGATAGTTATGTCCGCTGCGGCGGGGACAACTTCCGTCCGGTTCCGGTCTTCACGCTCCACGGCATGGACGCCGACGGCCGCAACTTCCGCCCGCTCTCCGCCTTCGAAAACTTCGAGTGGTCGCCCAGCGTCGCCAACGACGGCCGCCTGCTCTACACGCGCTGGGATTACATCGACCGCTTCAACGGGCACTTTTTCAGCCTGTGGTCGGCCAACCAAGACGGCGGCAACCCGCAACTCGTCTATGGCAATTACACGGTGAAGCCGCAGGTGAAGATCGAGGCGCGCGCCATCCCCGGTTCTTCGAAGATCGCCTTCATTGCCGCCGCGCACCATTCCATCTATGGCGGGTCGCTTTGCCTGCTGGACCGCAACGCCGGAACCGAAGGTGACGCTCCGCTCACGCGCCTGACACCGGACGTGCCCTTCCCGGAAACCGAGGCGAACGTGGATCAATTCTTCGCCAACCCGTGGCCGCTCTCGGAGGACTACTTCCTCGTCAGCTGGTCGGACCAGAAACTGCCGCCGCATTGCCGCGCCACCGAGGAACAGAACCCGCGCAATGCGACCGGCATCTATCTGCTGGATTCCTTCGGCAATCTGGAACTGCTTTATCGCGACCCCGCAATCTCCAGCGCCTCGCCGCTGCCCATCGCGCCGCGTGGGTGTCCGCCGGTGCAGTCAACCCTCACCGAGCGCGGCGGACCGCAGGAAGGTTGCGTGCTGATGCAGGATGTGTCCCGCGGACTCGATAGCGTGCCGCGTGGCACCGTGAAAGAGCTTCGGTTGGTCGCCGTACCGCCGAAAGTGCAGCCGAACATGAACACGCCCAGCCTCGGCGTCTCGGCCGAGGATCCCGGCAAATTCGTCCTCGGAACCGTGCCGGTGGAAACGGATGGCTCGGCATATTTCCGCATGCCCTCCGGCGTGCCGGTGTTTTTCCAAGCGCTGGACGAACACGGTGTCGCGTTGCAAACGATGCGCACGCTCACCTACGTCACACCGGGCCAGACGCTCGCCTGCATCGGTTGCCACGAATCCCGCGAATCCGCGCCGCCCGCCAGCCTGCCCGCCCTCGCCGCCGCCCGCGTGCCGTCGCGCATCACGCCCGGTCCAGCCGGTTCATGGCCGCTGCGCTTTGATCAGTTGGTCCAACCGCTGCTCGACCGGAATTGTGTTGAGTGCCACCGCCCGGGGGCCAAGGACGCGCTGGCCGCCAAGTTCGACCTCACGCCGGAGCGTGCCTATGACTCGCTGCTCGGTTTTGCCGACAATGACTTGAAGAAGCAGGCCTTCGAGCGTGATCGGTCGGTGCCCGGCGAAGGCACCGCAGCACGGAGCAAACTCTGGCAACTGCTCACCCAGGCTGACGGCCATGAAGGAGTGCGACTCGACGCCGACAGCGCCAATCGCCTAGTGACCTGGTTGGACACCTACGCGCAACGCAGCGGCCATTTCAGCGCAGAACAGGAAGCAAAACTCGCCACATTCCGCCGTGAATGCGCCCCACTGCTCACGGAGGGCAACATCCGATGAGCCGTTTCACATGCATGGCCTTCGCCCTCGGGCTGGGTGTCCGGCTTTGCCTCGCATCTGATATGTGGTGTCAGATAAATAATTGAGATTTCTCTTGCGGGCAAGTGAATGTGAGGGTAGGATGCTGCCGGTGGTTGTCACAAGCACCTCGATTTCAACTCTTACTGCCATCCGATTATGAGACGCGCGCGCTGGCTGGCTCCATGGAAGGATTCGTTTGAACGTCCGGTGATTTACCACTGCGTGACGCGGGTGGTGGAGCGGCGCTTGGCATTCGGGGAGGACGCGAAGGAACAATTCCGCGCGTACCTGCGGATGTATGAGAATTTTTCGGGGTGCCGGGTGCTGGCGTACTGTTTGATGTGCAACCACGTTCACCTTCTGTTGGAAGTGCCGCCGATGAAGGA
>Ga0268284_1000872_pt1 | contig 17719 bp, 13 predicted proteins | sample saktaG_14_FD_190137 | JGI IMG/M metagenome (GOLD analysis project Ga0268284, IMG submission 190137) | Saline water microbial communities from Sakinaw Lake, British Columbia, Canada - sak_2013_06_06_40m | ecosystem: Environmental > Aquatic > Non-marine Saline and Alkaline > Saline ...
TCAAACGTTTGTTCAAAAACAGACGGTGTCGGAACACCGTCCGATCAACCAGCACTACTTCACTCTAACACTTTAACGGAAAAAAATCCGCCGCCAAACGACATCAGTCGGTCCAGGCGCGGCCAGTTTACATGCCGAAGTAACAGCTGTTTCCGGAGTGAAAAATTGTCCGATTCGATTGTCTTTCTCTGCACGGCGTGCGAGGGCTTCGAAAACCGCGCCAATGAAATCCATCCCGCCTTCAGAAAGTGGGTATGACTCAAAAATCGGAATGACTTCTTGAATGATGAAGTTGTCCGAAAGCTCAATGGTCTCATAATGTTTCATCAATCCAGATTCGACAATATCACCATCCTCGGCAATATGTTGTGTCAAAAGATGATGAACTGTCCGGTCTGAAAATCCGACTGCAAGACTTTATAGGCCAAGGTGTCAGAGCTGAATTCATGCCACCGCAAGACCGCAGAAAGCAGCCCACTGATCGGGTAGGCAGCCTTGGGATATGATACCCAGTGATCTAGAATTTCCTGAAGGTCATTAAGACGAATAAAGATGATCCGGCCAAGCTCTCCTCTGGCCGCCCTTCGTTGGTTTTCATTCCTGATGAATTTCGCCAACCGGATTGAAGTGGAACGTCCCGAATACAGGCAGTGTACAGCTTTGCCCCCAACTGATGCTACGGCGCGGTTGAGATGCTCCGTAATCGAAGTAAATTCGGACTCATTGGTCCGCTGGGCCACCTCGACCAAAAGCCGCACGGCATTGACTCCGGTTCCTCAATCTATCGTGATATCTGCCGGTGCGGTTGACCGAAGCGTCCGCCTCAAGGCGGGACTATAGACCTCACCAAGAAACGTCGAATCCAGAGTATGTAGTCCCTCTTTTAGGAGGACTCTTCAATTCGCAACCGTTCCAAATCCGCCTTAAGTTAGCGCCATACGGGGCAGTTCTAGCGGTTTCACATTTCGGGTCTGGTCTTCGAGGAGCTTGAGGAGGGAGTCGGCGTGGGTGGTGACGATGAGTCTCCGCCGCTTTGATCGTGGGTCACGGGGCTTGCCAATCGGGAAACTCGGTCTTGAGTTGGAGGCGGTATTTTTCCGCTTCGGTTTTGTCGCCGAGTTGTTCGAGGGCTGTGATGAGTTTTGAAAGAGCGAGCGGTTTGAGGTCCTTGTCCTCGTGAAACTTGACGACGATGAGGTATTCGGCGGAAGCCTTCTTGGGATTGGCAGCCTTCATTTCGAGATTGCCGAGCAGGATGCGGAGGCCGGCGCTGGTCCGGCCTTGGGGATGGAGGGCGAGGGCTTCATCCGCTGCCATGCGGGATTCGGCGGAACGGTCGAGGGCCAGCAGCGCGCGCCCGCGGTCTAGCAGACCGTCGGCCTTCCAAGCGGGATTGTCCTCGACGGCGAGGACGTTGGCGGCTGCGGTGAGAGCGGCTGCGGCGTCACCGGTTTCGAGGCGGGCTTTTGCGAGGTAGCGCCAGACTTCCTTGGGGGTTGCGCGGGGATCATCGGTGCTGGCAATGAGGGTGAGGCATTTTGCAGCCAAGGCGTAGTCTCCGGCATTGAAGGACTGCATGCCGGACCACTGGAGCACTTGCTCGGGAATATCGGATTCGTATTTCCCATCGAGGGCGAGGTTGATTTCCGCCGCAAGTTGGGTGGCATCCTGGGCGGCGAAATAGCCGAGTGCGAGCAGGATGCCGGCGTGTTTGCGGTAGACCTCGGGGCGCAGCGTGCGGGCTTTCTCCAGATAAACGATGGCGTCCTTGGCGGCGTTGTTTTTCACCAGTCCCCAGCCGATCCAATAGTTGGCCTCGGCCTGCAGGTTGTCGCTGAGATTTCCGACGTTTTTCAACAGCCCCTGATAGCGGGCGATCATGTCGGAAAAGTTGCTTTCGCTGCGCCGCAGGCGCGCGGACTCCAACCAGGCGAACGATGCGAGATCCTCGGGTGAGCCCGGGGCGGTGAGCCGGTCGAAATCCGCAATGGCCTTCTGCGATTCATCGTTCTCAGCATAAGCTTTGGCACGCTTGCCAAGGGCTGAAGGAACCCGCGGGTCATCCGGATAGCGGGTGATGAATTCGCCGAGCGAACGGATGGCCCCCTGTGGATCACCCGCAATGGCAAGGCACCAACCGCGCTGATAGAGCAGGCCCGGGCGGTTTTTCTCGCTGACGGCGCTGGCGTTGATCTCGCTGTAAACCTTGGCGGCGGCGGCGGTTTCCTTGTTGGAGAACAGGGTTTCGGCTTTCATCATCAGGGCGGTGTGAATACGGGAGTCCTGCGGCCGGGATTTCTGATAGAGCTGGAGGAAGGCGTCCACCTGGTCCGGCAAATGGCGGCCTTCGATTTGGAAAAAACACAGCAGGCGGTAGTAGGAGGCGTGGAAGGCGAGATCCGTCTCGGGTTTGACCAGGCGCTCGACCTCGCGGAACAATCCGAGGGCCTCGCTCGGTTGCTTGAGGCGCATGTAGGCGCGGGCGGCGATCATCAGGCGAGCCGCCTCCTTGTCACCTTCGCCCTTGATCGTGCTGTCACGGAACACCTCGATGACCTGCTTGTATTCCTTTTTCGCGAAGTGGTTGCCCATCAACGCGGTCTGGGCGTCCGGGCGGAAACTCTCCATGCCCGGAGTGCGCAGAATCAGGGCGAGATAGCGGTTGGATAGCTCGGTCTGGTCGAGTTTGGCGGCGGTGAGGGCCGCGTGCAGCGCGGCCTCGCCACGGACTTTCGAGGGGGCTGGGGCTTCGATCACCTCTTCGAATTGGGCGAGGGCATCGGGCAGCTTGCCCGCGTTCACGGCCAGGTGTCCGAGGGCGACTTTCGCTTGTGGTGCGAACAATCCGCCGGCCGGGTCTTCAATGACTTTCCTGAAGGAGCCGATGGCTTCGCGGTCGCGGCCGAGGAGACGGTAGCAATTGCCCGCGAAGTAATTGCCGCGGGGGCGTTCCTCGGGTTTCGCGGCGTTGGCGGCGTAGCGTTCGAACATTGGCGCGGCAAACGCGTATTCCGCCTTGTTGTAGTGCTCGGCGGCGAGGGTGTAAGCGGCGGCGGCGGCCCATTTGCCCTTGCCGTAGCGGTTCAACAAAGTGCTGAAGCAGCGTTTGCCGTCGTCGATTTGGCCGGATTGATAGTAGCTGTTGCCGAGATACCACCAGGCCAATTCCGCGTTCGGGTGGTTAGGAAATGCAGTGAGGTATTCGGCTAAAATCTGCGCCGCCCGCTGATAGAAATCGCGCCGGTTCGCCAAATCCGTGCTCGCTTGGGCGGAGTCGTAGAGGTTTTTCCCGCGCAGGAAGAAATCATTCGCGGCATCAGGGGTCAGCGCTGGGTCCACGGTCTCAGCCCGGGGAATCTGGGCGGACGCGGGGCAGGCGACGAGGAGCAGGAAGGCGAGGATGCGTTTCAAGATGAGTGGAGCTGTGCGCAATTCCGGAGTGGTTGGCAAGCGAATCACTCCGCTGGAACCGGGCGTTGGGTCGCAAAGGAAATGTTCCAAATTCCCGCCTTCTGGCAAGTGTCGATGACTTCGACGATGCGTTGGTATGCCACCTTGCCGTCGCCGCGAATCCGTACGGGTTGGTTTTTAAACTGCCGGGCGATGGCGGCGAGTTTGTTGTGGAGTTGGGATAAATCCACCGTGAGGCCTTCGACGCGGATGGTCCCGTCGGGCAGCACGTTGATGATAATCTCGCCGCGTTGGCGGTCGGGGTCCGCGCCTTCCTGGGCGGTGGGCACCGAGACATTGAGTTCGGTTTCCGAGCGGCTGAACTGCCAGCTGATGATGAAAAAGCTCAGCAGCAGCAGCAGGATGTCAATCATTGGAGCCAACTGCATGGCGATGGGCGGCGGCTGACGACTGGTGAATTTCATCCGCTCAATGGGTTAGACTCCGCGAATATCCTGGCGGTCGCCGCCGAGGGGTGAAGACACAGGCATGCCATGATCTTCGCGAACCACCGGTGGCGGCCGGCCAGGCGGCCGCGGTGCTGAGGAAACAGGCATGGCATGGTCTTCGCGCACGCGCTGGGCGGGAGCCGGATAGGATTGCGCCATTTGGCGTTCCAACTGCCCATGGAGCAGGGCAACGAGGTGGGTGGACGCGGCTTCAAGTTCGCCGATGTATTTTTGCACGCGGCCGCGGAAAAAAGAATAAAACGAGAGTGCGACGATGCTGATGGCCAAGCCGCAAGCGGTGGCAATCAAGGCCTCGGAAACGCCCTCGGCCAAGCCCATCTGGCGCACTCCCTGTTTTTCGCCGCCGGAGATTTCGAGGAACGCTTTGATCATGCCGATGACCGTGCCGAGCAATCCGACCATCGGTGCGAGCGAGCCGATATCGGCCAGATAAGTGATGCGGGAGGTCAGTATGCCCGCTTGGCGGGAACCCTCGGTCTGCGTGGCATCGCGGACGTTTTCAAAAGGAACCGATGGATTGCCCGCAATAAACTCGAGCGTTTTCTGGGTGATGCGTGCCATGCACTCGTTGCGCCGCTGGCTGAAGGCGAGCAGGCCAAGGTAGTCGCGTTTGCGGATCATCGATTCCGCCATATCCATGAAGCGGTCGCTGACAATCACATTGCGCCGGATGGTCAGCAGGAAAAGCAGGATGAGCAGCACCATGAGCACCGACATCACGCTGAGCGGATAGATCATGGGTCCCCCTTTGAGGAGAACCTCAATGAAGTCTATCTGCTTCACCGCCGGCGCGGGGACTGCGACGGCAGCAGAGGCAAAGGACGCGGAAAGGAAAAAACCCGCAGCGGAGCAATGGCGGCAGTTCATGAACGTGGTGGAAGTTTAGCCATTTTCCGGCCCAACGCAAGCTTGCGCAACAGCGGGTTTTTTACGGGTGAAAACCCCGGATTGGATCTCCCCAAGGCAAGCCGCCGGACATGGGGAAAGCCACGGGACAAGCAACGGGTTGAGGCCATGCGGTGTCGGCGCCGGCGCATCGTCAGATCGACTTCAAAAATTCATGTGACTCATCAGACGAGGGGCCAGGGGCCAGGGGCTAGAGAAGAATTGCGCTTCGCTCCTGTTCTTCTCTTCACTAGCCCCTAGCCCCTGACCCCTCAGCTTTCACAGAGTCTCATGATTTCTTGAAAGTGGTATCAGATGCCGGCTCTCTTTGAGGTTGCCACCACCGGTGCTCAGGAAGCGGTAATACACTTCGAGCATCAGGGTGCACAGACAGGTGCGGTAAACCGGGTCATTCACGTATTCCGCGCCAACGGCGCGGATGGGTTTGCCGCCACCCGGGACTTTCCATGAGCCATCGGAGTCCTGATTGTTCAGCAGCTGATCGCGGAACATGTCGTTGTATTTTCGCCAATCGGCGCCGCCGCGCTGCATCATGGCCTGGGACTCGTAGTAGTGGCCGTAGAGGTCGCAGTATGCGCCGTTGTATTCGAACTGCGAGTTCTTCAACAGGTATTTCGCGGCCTTGCGGACTTCCAGGGCGCCTCTCTTGTCCCACATCTGGTAGCAGAGCATGCCCACGCCGGTGAGGGTGAAGTAGCCATCGCGCTCGCCATCCTCACAGGCGGGAGTGCCGCCGTTTTCCTTGAGGCGTTGGAGACGGTCGGCCTTGGCACAGCGCTTGCCCAGGTCAGCGGAATCCTGTCGAAGGGCGGCACACCGTCTGTGCAAAAGCCAGGGCCGTCGCCGTCCCTCGGGCCGTTTCCCGGGCCACCGTTCAGGCCGGGAGGGCCACCGCCTGGCAGCGAATCCAGCGGCGTCCTCTTGCCGAAATTGTCGCCAGAATCGGCGATCGAAATCGGCGATTCGGCTCCTTCGGCGATGATCCTCTTGAGATCGGAGGACAGGATGATTTGGGTCGCTTTGGCGGGTGACGACTTGCTTGGTTTGTTGGTTTGCGTGTCGCTGACGGTCTTGCCGGCAGTAATGATGGGTGGCTCGGGCGGCGGCAACACGGTGTAAATCCAGATACCGGCGATGGTCAGCACGATCACATGAATCAGGATTGCGAAGGTCAGGGCACCGCCACCGAGCTTGGACCAAGGTCCGAAGCGGCGTTGGGTCGGAATGGGAATCAGCTCCTCGGGATCGTAAGGTTCAGGGCTGTTCATGGCAGGGATTTCCAGATTAAGACAATCCAGCTTACCCGTTAGCACCGGAAAGGGAAGACCCCAAAGAATGATTTCAGATCAAATTTCGGGACGCTGTTTGGCGCCGCCGCTGCCGCCGCCGGTGCTCAGGAAGCGGTAATACACTTCAAGCATCAAAATGCAGAGAGTGGTGCGGTAGACTTTGTTGTTCTTGATTTGGTCGTTGCCGCGGATCTTGCCGCCGCCGCCGGGGGCCTTCCATGAGCCATCGCTGTGCTGATTGTTCAGAACCTGATCGCGAAAGAGGTCGTTGTATTTTTTCCACTCGGCGCCGCCGAGTTGCATCATGGCCTGGGACTCGTAATAGTGGCCGTAGAGATCGCAGAATTCCGTGTTGTAATCAAACTTCGTGTTCTTCATTACATATCTCGCCCCCTTGCGCACTTCGGCTTTGTTTTTATCCCACATCTGATTGCAGAGCATGCCGACGCCGGTGAGGGTGAAGTAATCCTCACCGCCTGCGGGACCGCCCGGACCAACGTAGCCGTAGCCGCCGTTTTCGTTCTGGCAGGTGGACAGATATGCGAGCGAGCGGTTGACGCAAGGCATCAAGCTGCGGAACTTGATGCCGGTGTGGCTGCACGCCTTGAGCGCCTGGATTTGCCAGCCGGCCACGGAGACGTCGGCATGGCCGGCGGTTTTGGCATAGTTATAGGCCCAGCCGCCTTTGTCGTGTTGGTTGTCGATGATGAACTGGCCGGCTTTTGTGGTGATATCTATCAGGTTTGGCACCTCGAATTTGAGTTCTTTGCAGAAGGTTGTGGCCTCGGCGAGCGCATAGGTCCCGATGCCGTGTTCGTAGGGCAGGTTTTGACCAGCAGTGCTCAACAGCTTGCCGTTGTTTTTCATTCCCTGATTCACCAGATAGGTGATGCCCTTGAGGCAGGAATCGCCGAATTCTTCGGAGATCGGGGTTTCGCAGTGGCCGAAATACGCCAGCAAGGCCAAGCCGGTCATCGCGGTGGGGTTTGCATCGCCCCAGGATCCGTTTGGTTTCTGATTGTCCTTGAGCCAGCGCAAGCCTTTGAGCACGGCCTCCTCGCAGGCGGGCGTGCCGCCGTTGTCCTTGAGGCGCTGGAGACGGTCGTCCTTGGAACAGCGCTTGCCCATGGTCTCGGGAATCAAGCCGAAGAGTTTGCCGATGCCTTTGCCATCGCCCATGCCGCTGCCGGAGCCGCTGCCGAAGCCCTTGCCGGTGCCGCTGCCACCCAGACCGCCGCTCATGCCGCCGCCGGTCAGCGAACTGAGTTTGGCCATTTCCCCGAACTGGTCGCCGGGATCGGGAATCTGATAGGACGAGGCGGCGCCTTCGGCGAAGACCCGTTTGACACTGGTGGTCGGGGTGATTTGGGCCCGTTTCTTCTGCTGCACCTTGGTTTCCACGCCGCGCGCCCCGCCACCGCCACCGCCACCGGGCATGAAATCAATTTTTTTCTCGGGTTCGCGGATGATTTGGAAGATCCAGATGGCGCCGATGAGCAACACGATCACGTGGATCAGGATGGCGAAGGTCAATGCTCCGCCGCCGAGTTTGGTCCAGAAGCCGAGGCGGCGATCCGTCGGAATGGGAATCAGCTCGTCGGGATCGTAATTTTCAGGGGCGTCCATGGCTGGGATTTCCAAGTTCAGACGAAACACCGAAACCGGTTGGCACCGGAAATGAAAAACCCGAAGGTGCTCGGCGGGCGTTAGATGTCGAAGCGTTTTTTGCCGCCAACAGGGCCACCACCGGTACTCAGGAAACGGTAATAGACTTCGAGCATCAGGGTGCCCAGGCAGGTGGCCATGACCTTGTTGGGCACATGGGGGCTGCCGGGGGGGTTGTTCCACGAGCCATCGGTTTCCTGGTTGTTGAGCAACTGATCGCGGAACAGCTCATTGTATTTTTTCCAATCGGACCCGCCGCGTTGCATCATGGCCTGGGATTCGTAGTAGTGAGCGTAAAGGTTGGCACCCGTTTTGAAATCAAAGGTGCTGTTTTCGAGGATATATTTGGCGGCCTTGGTCATATTCGAGCCTTTGCCTTTGTCCCACATTTGGTGGCAGAGCATGCCCACGCCGGTGAGGGTGAAGTAGGGGGGTGCCGCAGATGTGGGACCATTGTAGCCGTAGCCGCCGTTCTCGGCCTGGCAGGTGGCCAGAAATGCGTGCGACTTCTTGATGGCAGACTGCATGCCGCGGAACTTGAGGCCCGTGTGGTCGCACGCCTTGAGCGCCTGGACTTGCCAGCCGACCACCGATGAGTCGCCACCCGTTTTCGCATAACCATACGCCCAAGCACCCGATTCGCTTTGGTTGTCAATGATGAACTGGCCGGCTTTTTTCGTGATTTCCATCAGGTTTGGCACCTCGAGCCTGGGGTCTTTAATGTCCTTGTAGAAAGTGGCCGCTTCAGCAAGCGCATAAGTCCCGATGCCGTGTTCATAGCAAAACGGTTGGGCGGATTGTTCGGCCCCCAGCTTGCCGTTGTTTTTCATGCCCACATCCACCAGATAGGTGATGCCTTTCAAGCAGGACTCGCCAAATTCTTCAGAGGAGGGAGGAGTTTCGCAATGGCCGAAATACGCCAGCAAGGCCAGCCCGGTCATGGCGACTTGATTGGCATCGCCCCAGGAGCCGTCGGGTTTCTGATTGGCCTTGAGCCAGCGGAGTCCCTTGAGCACGGCCTCCTCGCAGGCGGGCGTGCCGCCGTTGTCCTTGAGGCGCTGGGCACGGTCCTGCGGGGAACAGCGCTTGCCCATGGTCTCGGGAATCAGGCCGAAAAGCTTGCCGATGCCTTTGCCGTCGCCCATGCCGCTGCCGGAGCCACTGCCGAAGCCCTTGCCGGTGCCCGTGCCACCGAGGCCGCCGGTCATGCCGCCGCCGGTCAGCGAACTGAGCTTGGCCATTTCCCCGAACTGGTCGCCGGGATCGGGAATCTGATAGGACGAGGCGGCGCCTTCGGCGAAGACTCGTTTGACATTGGTGTTCGGGGTGATTTGGGCCCGTTTCTTCTGCTGCACCTTGGTTTCCACCCCGCGCGCCCCGCCACCGCCACCACCACCGGGCATGAAATCAATTTTTTTCTCGGGTTCGCGGATGATTTGGAAGATCCAGATGGCGCCGATGAGCAAGACGATCACGTGGATCAGGATGGCGAAGGTCAAAGCTCCGCCGCCGAGTTTGGTCCAGAAGCCGAGGCGGCGATCCGTCGGAATGGGAATCAGTTCGTCGGGGTTGTAATTTTCGGTGTCGTTCATGGCAGGGGTTTCCAGGTTGGGTCGGGATACCATCACTCAGGAGCACCCGCTTGGAAAGTCACATTGGCGATTTTCGCGCGGGATAGGGCGTCGAGCACGTCAACCACCCGTTCATATTTGGCTTGTTCGTTGGCGTAGATGGTCACCAGCACCTCGGCCTTGGAGGCATCGCTGGTTTCACGCAGCAGTCTCAGGTTGTCGGCCAGTTCGGGCAGCAACTTGCCCTGCGGGGTCACGGTGTCCGTGTTGTCGAGCGGATCTTCATTGAGGAAAACCTGGCCGTCATCCTCGATGCGGATGGCGATTTCATCCGGCGGGATGGTGTTTGGATCCGGCAGCTCAAGGGTTCCCGGGAGTTTTGTGTTATGGGCGTTCTCGACTTTGACGGAACCCGCCAGCACCATGAAAAACAGCATGATGACAAACACCACATCGACCATCGGCGCGATCTGGAATCCCAGATGAACCTCGGATGACTGCTTGTGTTTCTTGCGTCTTTGCATCGGGGATTATTTGTTAGAGGCGGCGAATGAGATGTCCTGGATGCCGCTTTCGCCCACAAGGTTCATGACACGCTGGATTTCGATGGCCGGCAGGGCTTTATCACCGCGGATGACGGCCCGCACCTTGGGATCCACTTTTAATCGCTCCTGAAGCATGGGCACCAATTCGGATAGGTTCGGATAATCCTTATCATCCACTTTCACAAAGGCTTTGTCCGCCTCCCACCGCACGTTGATGGCGATCTCGTGTTTGCGGATTTCGGCATCGCGCTTGGTGGCGTTGGGCGAAACCGGCAGGACGATTTTCTGATCCACCTTCAAGACCTCGGCGGTGGTGATGCTCATGAAGAAAATGAGCAACACCAGCAGCACGTCGATCATCGGAGCGATCTGGAATTCCGGTTCGCCGCTTTCGGTTCCTGCTCCGCTGCTGGCCATGGATTCAATGGTTTGGGTTCAAAGGTTGGCAGGCCGGGCACATCAGCCCGGCTCGGCGACTTCGCCGTGTTCCACGGTTCCGGTCACCCAATTGGGCAGCGCGGCGTAGGTGGCTTCCTGGCCGACGTCGGCGTCCTTGAGGTATTCGTATGGGGCGTTGCGGAACAGGCCTTCCGCTTCTTCCTGGAGTTGGTGGATGCTGCCCTGGAGTTTGTTGCGCAGGAAATAGAAACCCATGAACGCGGGAATCGCGATGAACAGCCCGGAAGCGGTGGCGATGAGCACCTCGCCGATGCTTTGGGAAAGTTTGGTGGGGTCACCGATGCCGGACGTTCCGAGGGTGGAGAACGCATTGCGCATCCCGGAAACCGTGCCGAGCAGACCGACCATCGGCGAACAAACGCCGATGACCGAAAGGTAGTTGATGCGGGTCTGGAGCGTCGAGTTGATCTTGTCCACCCCGGACATCAGGGCTTCCTCGGTGGCGGTCTTGCCATAGCCGACAGAACCGAGCGCTGCTTGCACCACTTGGGCGAACGGGCTGGTGGCGACTTTCATCGCTTGATAGGCCCCCACGTAATCCCCCGCGAGAAACGCTTCCCGGGCGGTCTGGACGTCCGCGATCGGGGTCATTTTCTTGGTGTTGGTGCGCAACCAGATGTCGATGGCGAGCCACACGGTGGCAATGGAGAACGCGCCGATGATCCACATGCACCAGCCGCCTTCCTTGAGCACTTCGAGAAACGTTTTTTCGATCACCTTGCCCCCGGTCTCCTGGGCGAAGGCGGTCATGGATAGGAACAGCATGGATAGGAACAGATACGCGGCAAAGGCGTTTACAGGGGCGGCTTTTTTCATGGCGTGGGTCGTGGCAATGTGTGGTTACAAAGGTTAGGCAGGTTATTTGAGACTTTCAAGACGCTTCTTGGCTTCTTCCACCAGAAGAGTATCGGCCGCATCACGGATGGCGGAATGGAGTAGGGCCGTGGCTTCCTCACGCCGTCCTTGGGCAGTGAGGAAGTCCGCCGCCTGGACTTCGGCGGCGGCATTGAGAACCAAGCCGCCGGAAGGAAAGAGGCAGGGCACCGCGAGGTAGGCTTCCAGCGCCTCGGGGTTGCGTTTTTCCTTCTTGAAGAGGTTGCCGCGGAAATAGCTCGCGTAGGCAGACACATCCGCCGGGAAGCTGTCGGTTGTTAGGTCGCGCAGCGCGGTCTCGCGTTCGGCCAGCTTGACCGAGGCAGGCAGCAGCAGGGCTTTGCCGAGGGTCACGAAGGGATCGGTTCCCTGCGCGGGAGTGGCCTCGGAAATCTCCTTGCCGATCTCGGTGCACTCCTTGGCATCGCCGTTGGCGGCATGGGCCACCAGCAAGGCGCGCGCGGGTTCCAGCCAAAAGTTGCCGGGGATCTTCGCAGTGATCCGGTGCTCGGCGACGACCGGTTCGAGCAACTTTTGCGCCTCCTTCGGCTTGCCCGTGAGCAACAAGGCGACGGCTTGGTTCACCGCGGCGGGTTTCTCGCCATAGACATGGTCCGCTGATTGGAGCGGGAACGTCTGTCCCGTCTTGAATCCGTCGGTCTCGGTTTGCACCACGAGCTTGTCGCCTTGCAGGGTGAGCGAAGTCATCGGGATCGACTTGCCGTTCTGGAAAACGACCCGGGCGGGTTCCGCCGCACCGGACCAAGCGATCTGCGCTGCGCTGAACATGCCTAGCAACAGGGCAGACCGGAATGTGAAAATGGAATGCGCCATGGACGGATATTAATTGGGGACCTCTTTCGCGACCTCTTTCCTGACCAGGTTCCCGTCTTTGACGAGTTTCGCGGCGTCCTTCGCCCGCTGGGTGTTCTGGAGTTTCGGGTGGGTGCTGAGATCGATCACGGTGTTGTTGGCCACGATCGTGTCACCCAGTTCCTTGGCGACCTCATAAGCCTGCCAATACGCTTCCGCGCAGCTATCAGGCTGGCCCTGGTAAGTGACATAGACCCGCTGATAGATGGCATGGGCCTTCTTGAGCAACTCGGTGGCCTCGGCCCCGACCGCCTTGGCCGCCAGTTTGCGCTGGACCTGTGCGAGCAGTAGGTAGGCCTTGGGGATGCTTTCACCGCGAAACAGCCTGTCCCCTATAATCTCGAGCGCGAGCTTTTCGGCGACTTCGAGTTTGTTGAGTTCTATGAGCGCCTGCAATTTGCCCAGCATGGTTTCCTTGAAGCGCGACATCCCGGGATTGTTTTCCAAGGCTTCGTCGAAAATCTTCAAGGCCTCCTCGTATTGCTTGCGGGCCAAGGCGACGAAGCCCAAGCCAACCGGCCCGGCATCGGAAAAGATCGAATTGTGGTACTTGTCGGACAGTCGCTTGAACATCTTCTCAGCCCCGTCCAAGTCCTCGTTTTTGATCAGGATATCGCCGCAGACTGCTAACAGCGCGGGGCTGAGCCCGGAGGGATTAATGGCGTTGGTCGTGGCGATGCCCTTCAGATAGAGGTCGGAGCGGGTGGTGTCCTTGAGCACTTGGGCGAGGCGGGCGCGGGCATAGTAAATCCGGGCTGCGGTGGTCGGGTTTTCCTGGCCGACAATGATCTGGTTGAGGATTTCGACGAGCTGTTTGTCGATGGCCTCGGCGTCGATATCCTTGACCTTCTTTTTCGGCACGATGGTTTTGACGAGTTCATCGATGAGGAACTCGACTTGCTCGCTGGCGGGGTTGGCGATGCGGGACTTCATGGCGCTCGCGAGGAGCTTGGCGGCTTCGGCGCTTTTGCCGTCCCGGGCGTACATCTTCGCGACCTGGGCGGCGGAAAGCAAAAACAACTGGCTGTCGGGCCGGCGTTTCATGAAGTCCCCGTGCATCTCCGCGATGGCCGCCCATTGCTTTCTGCGCTGCATGATGGCGGTGGCGGAATCCAGCGCATATTGCATGATATCGTCGGGACTCTCGGTCTTGACCGCCTTTTGGTAAGCTTCGAGGGCCGCGTCCTCGTTGGCCTGAGCCTCTTTGGCTTGAGTCTCCGGATCGGCCTTATCATTGGTTTTCTTCTTTTTATAGGTATCGGCGATCAGGCAGAGGATGGAGCCGTTGGCGGCATCATCGGGATGCTGTTGCAGGAAGTTGCCCAGATCGCGGATGATCTTGTCGGATTGGTCCACCTTGGTATCATTGAAATCGATGAACGAGAGCCGGTAGTGCATGTCACCCGCGTAGTGTCCGTCGGGAAACTTGGTTAGATACTCGTTGCAGGAGGCGAGGGTTTCCTTGTACTTGTTGCTCAGGAAATTCGACATCGCCATGTAATAGAGGGCGGTTTCGACCAAAGTGCTGTTCGGATAATCCTTGAGGAAACGGTCAAAAATCGGCGAGGATTCCGTGAAATTCCCCTCCATGAAATAAGCCACCCCTTGAAAGAAAATGTAGCGTTCCAGCTTGGAGGATTTGGGAAACTTGGTCTCGAGTCCACGGTAAAACGAGCTGACATCCTTCCAGTTTCCGCTTTCCACGAGAACCTCGCCGACGAGCGTGGCGACCTCCTCGGCGTTTTCCGCATCCGGATATTTGCGCAGGAACTGGTCGCACTTATCCTTGATTTCAGTGGTGTTCTTGAGCTTGTTGTAGATCACGATCTCGGCATATGCCGCGTGTTGGGCATCGGGCGCAGCGGCGTATTTGGTGCGCAGCGTGCGGAAACATAACAGCGCTTCCTCGTAACGATCCAGGTAATAGAGGCTGCGGCCGCAGCGCATCAGCAGGGCGGCATCAAGGTCGGTTTTCTCCTTGATGGTCTTCATGGCGCTTTCGGCCAGCTCGATCGCCGGTTTGAGGGCGTTGAGCAGTTCCGACGCGTTCGTATGCTGGTTGAGCGGCTTGGTTTCCTCCGCCTTCACGGTCCGTTCGAGGATTGCCAGGTCCTTGCGCATCACCTCCAAGGCGAGCGCCTGGATTTCCAAAATCTGGCTGCGCACCGGAACGGCCCGGTAGATGGCCAGCGCGGCGTCGTAGGATCTGGCAACCACCAACTCGTCGCCCAGGACGATCATCTGGTTGGCGAACCAGGCGATCGCGTCGCGCACCCCGGCCTGGGAGGACAGGCGGTCAAGGTAGGCGGTTAGATCCTCCAGTTTGCCGGTCTCGGCGAGCAAACCAATGACTTCAACCGCGGCCATGGTCTGCTGGGGCGTGCGGACATCCGAGCCCATCAGACTGCGGAACACTTTCAGCGCCTCGTCGGGTTTCTTGAGTTCGGTATAGACCTGGCCGAGCCAGAGACCCGCTTCAGAACGGTATTTGGGGTCCTTCGCGGCGTTGGTAAGCGCCTCAATGGCCTGCTGCTTTTTCGCCTCTGACTCCTGCAGCATGAGGGCACGCCCGGTGCCGAGGTGACAGCGGGACGCGTACTCTCCTTGCGGGAAACGCTTTAAGCAGTCCGTGAAGGCGGCCTCGGCTTCGGCGTTCTTGTTGCCCTGCAGGTAGCCCAGACCGAGGTAGAAATAGAGCACTTCTTGCGACGCGTCCTTTTTCGGGCCGAGCGACGTGAGCAGTTCCTGGATTTTCACGACGGCTGTATTGAAGTCTTGCGCCACGAAAGCCGCCTCCGCATCAACCAACAGCTTGTTCTGCGCTGAGGGCGTAAGCATCACCGGCGGAACGGCAGGTGGTGCCTGGGCACCCGCTTGGGTGTCCAACACAAACCACAGGAAAACCGCAATCACTGCGGCAGAAATTGGCGACTTCGACGACATACGCTGTGCTTGCGAGAAGAGACCGCCCCGGACGGCGTTCTGTCAAGAGGTATTCTGTTCATTCCGCGCGCCTGGAACGATCGGTTCCGGCTTGGCAGGGGTGCCCCAACAAGCGCGGCGAGAGGAAACACCCCATGGGATCAGCCTGCGGCCCGCAATCTGTTGGAAATTCCGGGATTGTTTGGAATCCTGAAGTGCGGGCTTGATGTTTTGCTAGCGACCACCCACTCTCGCGACACCATGAGTGATGAAGCCCGCCCCAAACCGTTGTTTTTCGTCGTCCTCGCCTGCGTGATCCTTGGCCTCGTGGCCTACGGCTTCCGCTCGGTGATCTTTCCCAAGGATGAATCCGGCAGACCGGGCTCGATCTCCAAGGATGAGCTGACCGGTGCCAAAGGCGTCGAAGCCGCCGACTCGAACGTGCCCACCACCGTCAAGGAATACGTCTTCAAGCCGAGCGAGAAACTCCCGCCAATCACCACCACCAGCGGCTATGACCCGATGAACGCACGCACCGTGAAGTTCGCCCTCAACGTCTGGGCCGGCTGGGCCCCCATCATCCTCCAGAACGGCGGTGCCGACCCCGGTAAACTCTGGACCACCCCCGGCGGCGAACCGTTCAAGGTGGAACTCGTGCTCATCGACAACCCGGTGGCCATGCGCGACGCCTACGCCTCCGGCAAGGTCCACATCGGCTGGGCCACCCTCGACATGCTGCCGCTCTTCATGGACCAGCTCAAAAAAGACCCGCGCATCATGCCGCGCGTCTTCCAACAGGTGGACTTCTCCAACGGCGGCGACGGCATCGTGATCCGCCGCAACGCCGCCAAAGACCCTAACAGCCCGACGATCTCCGATCTCAAGGGTAAAAAAGTCGTGCTCGCCCAGAATTCCCCCTCCGAGTACTTCCTGCTCAACGCGCTGGTCAACGGCGGCGTGCAACCCGGCGAAGTGGAATTCAAATACACCGAGGACGCGTTCCAAGCCGCCGCCGCCTTCAACGCCGACAAATCCATCGCCGCCTGCGTGTCCTGGGCTCCGGACATTTACACGCTGAGCAAAATCAAGGGCAACCACCTGCTGGTGAGCACCGCCACCGCTAACAAACTCATCGCCGACGTCTGGTTCGCCCGCGGCGACTTCGCCCGCGACCACCGCGACATCTGCGAAGGCCTGGTGCGCGGCATCTTCGAGGGCATGGAGAAAATGAAAACCGACGACGGCAAGAAATCCGCCGCCGCCCACATGGCCAAACTCTACAGCATCCCGGAAGCCGACACCTTCGGCATGCTCGGCGACGCGCACTCGACGAACTACGCGGAAAACCGCGAGTTCTTCATGAACCAGAACAACCCCGCCAATTTCGAGCGCACCTGGAACACCGCCTACCTGCTCTATCGTAAAATGAACCGCATCACCCAACCGGTGGCCTTCGACCAGGTGATGGATTTCACGATCCTCCAGAAACTGGAGAACGAGGAACCCTACAAATCGAGCCGCAACGAATATCAGATCAACTTCGCGCCCAAGACGGTGCAATCGATCAAGGCCGAGGGCTCGGAGATCCTGACCAAGGTGGTGACGCTGCATTTCTATCCGAATTCGTGGGACCTGCGCAAAACCGTCACCATCCGTGAAAACGGCAAGGACATCGAAAAACCCTACGAACCCGGTGTGGATGCCGTGCTCGAGGAAGTCGGCAAACTCGCCGGCCAATACGGTGCCGCCAATATCGTGGTGGAAGGACACACCGATTCCTCGATGAAGGGCCAGGCCAGCCCGCAAATGGTCAAGGAACTCTCCGGCAACCGCGCCGCCGCCGTGAAAACCGAATTGCTCAAGAAATTCCCGCAGTTCAATGTGAACCAGTTCTCGACGGATGGCATCGGCTGGGAACGGCCCTTCGACCCCAACGATCCTAACAACCACGCGCTCAACCGCCGGGTCGAAGTCAAGGTGATCGCCCTCGAGAATCCCGAATAAGCGCCGCAAGCCATTTTTCAACCGCAGAAGACGCCTATTCAAGCCATCATCCATATCCCGGCTGCATTTCTCTGGGTTCATCTGCGGTTCAATTCAATCTTCAGATTGCCATGAGTGACCCCGGAAATACCGCGCAAGCCTCCATGTTGGGATCCTGGTGGAAACGGGCGCGCACCATCCGTGACGCGCCGAGCTATGGCGAAGGGCTGCTCTTCGGCGCGGGTTGCATCGGCTTCGTGCTCCTTGTCTGGTGGCTGCTCACCGTGGGCCAGGGCGACGCCAGACTGGTGGATGCCTACACGCTCCCCAGCCCGAAAGAAACCTTCGCCTCGTTCCCGGAGCTGTGGAAACGCGAGTTATCCCGCAGCATCGTCATTTCACTGGTCCGTGTGTTAGGCGGCTTCCTGCTCGCCGCGTCCATCGGCGTGCCGCTCGGCGTGGTGGCCGGCAGTTACCAGCGGGTCAACGCGTTTATCAAACCGCTGGTGATTTTCGGCCGCAGCATCCCGATCGCCGCCTTGATCCCACTGACCATGGTTTGGTTCGGCCTCGGCGAGTTCAACAAGGTGATGTTCATCTTCCTCGCCACCCTCGCCTTCGTGATCTTCGACACGGTCAACACGGTCAATGCCGTGCCCGACCGCTTCATCGACACCGCCTACACGCTCGGTGCCCATGGCTCGCGGAAAAAA
>Ga0268284_1000874_pt1 | contig 17711 bp, 15 predicted proteins | sample saktaG_14_FD_190137 | JGI IMG/M metagenome (GOLD analysis project Ga0268284, IMG submission 190137) | Saline water microbial communities from Sakinaw Lake, British Columbia, Canada - sak_2013_06_06_40m | ecosystem: Environmental > Aquatic > Non-marine Saline and Alkaline > Saline ...
CAGTCGGGTCCGCTGTCGCAACTGTCGGAGGTGACGGGCAAATTCACGGCAATTGAGGATTTGTCCAAGTATCCGGACTGGCGTCTGCAAGTGGCCAACATCCCCGCCGCCATCACCTGCTCCGATGTGATGGCCAAGGAACACCCCGAACTCGCCGTCACGTTCCTGAAGGGTATGATCAAGGCGGGACGCTGGGCCAACGAGCACAAGCACGCCGCGGCCGCCATCCTCGACAAACAGACCTTCTACCGGGACGTCGATCATACGCACGAGGGGATCAAGCCGATCGACCTGGTGCCCAACCTGTCGCCCCTGAACCTAGCTTCCGTGGAGATCGGCAAGAACTTCATGCTGAGACACGGCTACATCAAGAACGACTTCGATGTGAAAGAGTGGGCGGCACCGGAGTTCCTCGAACAGGCTGCGCGCGAATTACTGGAAGAGGAATGGAAGAAACGCACTACGGCCAAACTACCCAAGTCGGCGACTCCGCTGGCATCAGGGAACAAGCTCGGCTGATCCAACCCACGCACCCGATAGCCCGCGTCCCCTCACTCCGGGAGACGCGGGCACTTAACGCCTTACCATTCCAGACATGACCGATCCAACTGCAAATCTACCAAAAGAAAAACAAACCGCACTGGGGCTCTATGTCACGGCGAGGGAGGCCTATGAAATGTGGCAGGCCGTTCCTGATAAAGTGATGATTATTGATGTCCGCACCCCCGAGGAATATCTATTTGTCGGTCATCCGGCCATGGCCTGGAAAATCCCCGTCATCGCCCAGTCGTATGTGTGGGATGCCGAGAAGGGCAAGTTCCCCATGATGCTCCTCCCCGACTTTGTTTCCCGGGTGAGCCAGGTCGCCAAACAAGACGACACGATCCTGGTCACCTGCCGGTCCGGCGGACGCAGCGCCATCGCATGCAACCTGCTCGCCCAGGCCGGGTTCAAAAACGTTTATAACATCATTGATGGCATGGAGGGCGATGTGCATGGCGACTCTGAGAGCGTGGCCCAAGAACAGCGCCTGAAGAGTGGCTGGAAAAACGCGGGTTGTCCGTGGACAAAGAAACTCACACCCGAGCGGATGCTGCTGCCGAAGTAATCTCGATTTTTTCAACGCCATGCAAATGCCACCCTATTTCCGCACTGTCCTGCTCGGCCTGACTCTGGTCGCCTCCAGTTGCTCCAACTACTCCACCGTCAGCGAGAAGCAACCCACCTACCAGTCCCACACTCCAGCCGGAGAAATGATCGCCGGGGCACTCAAGCAGCCCGCGAAGCAGCCTGCGGCGAAGATCGGCCAGTATCTGGACGCAGCGGCAGCAGCAGGTGCTGTGCTGGCGGAAACCCCCGGCGACTTGCAGGCGCGCACTGACTACAATTTCGCCGTTGCCCGAATCTTCGAAACCATCAACGATGCCGGCCTTGAACCGTGGAATGCCCCGGTGCTGTGCCCTGGAGCCAGCCAGCAATGGAACCTCTCCTTTAAGAAGATCACCGCACTCCAGAATCTCAGTCTGTCGAGCTTGTGCATCCGGCCCGCCGACCGCTATCAGTTTGAGGGCAGGCTGGTGGTTAAGCAGGCCGATAAGGAAGGTCTCGGGGCACCGCTGGTGATCAACACCAAGGATATCGACGTCACCAAGATCGATCGCTTCGCTCAAGGAAAACATGCATACTACGGTGTGACCGGGCTGGTGGACATCAAGGGGCACGACTGCACCGCCACCTTGCTTGATCCCCTGGAGGTCGAGACCGTGGCCATGGCTGGCCGGACCTATCCGCTCGCGGCCAATTTTACGGCACCCATCGCCCTGGCCCTGGCGGAACTGCAACCCCGGAATAAGGAACTCGGCGGCTTGTTCAAGCCCGACGAGTTTGCCACAGGACCACGGTTGGCGCGACTGCAACCCTATGATCCGAAGAAAATCCCCATCTTGTGCATCCATGGCCTCGGAGACTCACAAGCGACATGGGCACCCATGATTGAAAGCCTCCGGGCCGATCCGGTGATCCGCGCCAATTACCAAATATGGTTTTTCAGTTACCCATCCGGCAATCCTTACCCCGCGAGCGCGGCGTCCTTACGGCACCAGATGGATGCCATCAACTCGCGCTACCCCGATCATAAGAAAATTGTCGTCATCGGGCACAGCATGGGCGGCATGATCAGCCGGACACTGATGACCGACAGCGGTATGAAACTCTGGGACGCCGTCTATGACAAGCCGCCGGCAGATATGCCCTTTCCCGAAGAGACCCGCAAGACCATGACCGACGCGCTGATTTTCAAGCACCGGCCCGAAATCGCCCGCGTGATCTTTTGCTCGCCCTCGCATCGCGGCGCCGACATGGCCACCAACTTTTTCGGGCGCATGGGCTCCAAGATGATCGGCGCTCCAAAAAAATTATTGAACGGCGATACCAGCGCGCTGGCCATGGCCAAGCCGACCTCGACCAATGCCCAGTTGAAGAAGATGCCTAACAGTATCGACTTCCTCGATCCCAAAAATCGCTTTGTCAACAATCTGGCCGCGCTGCCTCTGGCCAAGGGCATTCCATTTCATTCCATCCTGGGTGACCGTGGCAAAGGTGGCAACCTCGACCACACGCCGCCCGTCAGCAGCGACGGCATCGTGCCTTACTGGAGCAGCCACCTCGACGGAGCCGCGAGCGAACTCATCATTCCCTGCGATCACTGGACCAACCAGCATCCTCAGGGCATCGCCGAGGTGAAGCGGATCCTCCTGCTGCATCTGGGCAAAAGCTGAGAACGATTAGAAGAGTGAACACACCCACAAACAAAAAGCAATATGCAAACAGGGATTCGGCAAGCGCCCCCCAGGGCGGCTGGAAAAACTCGGGCTGTCCGCGCTTTCGTCGAAGGCCGCGAGCCGACGTATACGGATCCCGATTTCTGATGCGCAACCTCGCGGGCTTAACAGACTAACAAATATAGGCAAGGAACAAAACGACTTGACCACTACCTACAAATTGGACCAGATGATCAAGGTGCCCGGCGGAACAGTACCACCGCATCCCCACCAGAAAGCCAGTGGATGTGACGTGGCGCTGAAACACCCTTAATCAGTTAGAACAACACATTCCAAGCTCCATGCTAACGAACCTGATCCAACATTTCCTGCTGGCGTGGAGGCTTCCCCGCTGGCGCTGGGCGTTGGTGACTGCGTTGCTGGCGGACGCTCTGGGTTTCGGCGTGATGCTGTGGCCGCCGCTGCTGTGGCTGCTCGACGCGGTCACCGCCACGGCGCTGTTCGCGTTGCTGGGCTTCCGCTGGCCGCTGCTGCCGGCCCTGGCCATCGAAGTGGTACCGGGCCTGGAGTTGTTCCCGGCGTGGACCCTGGTCGTGACGGCCCTCGCAAGCACGGAAAATCAACGAGTCTCTCCCGGCATGAGAAACGTCGGACCGGACGCCCGAACCTTTCACGAACCAAAATGACACACTAGCAACCCTGAACCCAGTCGCCGTGGGCGGATTCGCCGGCGGCAGTTTCGACAAAGACCAACCAACACAACCAATACAACCAATATGAAGACAACAAAACAAACCACGAATCCCTCCACAGCGAGCGTTAAGGCCGACAAGGCACGCATCGATCGCCTGAAAGAACAACTCCGGAGCACGCCTAAGGATGTCGATTTCGAGCGGGTCAGGATCATGGCCGAGGTTTACGAGAACACCGCCGGTGATCAGCAAATCCTCCGTCGGGCCAAATTTTTCGCCACCCTGCTGGAGCGGAAGAAGCTGTATATCGACGACAACCTCTTCGTGGGCAGCATGGCGAGCACCATCAACGGCATCTACACGTTTCCGGAATGGAACATTGATTGGATGAAGGAAGAGAAGACCGTCGAGAAGTCGAAGACCCCGGAGGACCGGAAGGCGAACGAGTGGGCACTCAATTACTGGGAAAAGCGTTCGCTGCGGCCCCGGACGCTGGAGATCTTCGAGAAGCGGTATGGTTTTGATCCGAAACCGGTCTATCAGGCCGGCCTCATCGCTGAGTTCTTCAGTTGGCCGGGTGGCGGCGGCAACCTGAACTACCCCAAGATCTATAAAGAGGGCCTGGCGAGCATCATCAAGGACGTCAAAGCGCGGCAGATGGCCCTCGATATGCGGTTGCCCAATGCCTCCAAGCTATACTTTTACGAGGCCTGCCAAATCGTCATGAAGGCCATCATCCGCCTGGCTCACCGCTATGCCGAGCTGGCCCGGGAGATGGCGGCAAAAGAAAAAGACGCCACCCGCAAAGCCGAGTTGATCGCCATTGCCGAAACCTGCGAATGGGTTCCCGAGCACCCGGCCCGGAACCTGAGAGAGGCGCTGCAGTGCCACTACCTCTGCCACATCTGCGCGGAGATCGAGCAGGTCGGCTGCGGTTACTCCGAAGCCTTCCTAGGCCAGAACATGGAACCTTACTACCAGGCCGACAAGGCCGCCGGGCTCGTCACCTATGACGACGCCGTCTTCATGTTCGAGAACCTCGTGATCAAGCTCAATGAGATCGATTATTACTATGGCGAAGCGGTTGCCAAACAGAACTCGTCCGATCTGGGACAGAGTATCACCCTGGCGGGTTATACCGAGGACGGTGGAGACGCGACCGCGGAAATGGATTATGTGATCCTCGATTCCTGTGAATACCTGGCTTTGCCCCAGCCTCCGCTGTCTTGTGCTGTCACCCCGCACACCCCGGGCAAGCTGCTCGAAAAGTGCCTCGATGTCATCGGCACCGGGGTGGGCATGCCTCAGTTCCTGAACGCCGAGGTGATGTTCAAGCGGGCCTTGCATCTCTGGGGCTACACCGAAAGGAACGGCCATCTCCCAGTGGGGAAAGCCCGGCGCACCTGTGTCGGAGCCTGCGTGGGCAGCTACATCCCTTACGAAACCGGCCATCCGGTGGAAGGCCAGCCCAACCTGGGCAAGGTAATCGAGTTGGTGATGAACGACGGCTTCGATCCCCGGACCAAGAAGCAAATCGGGCCCAAGACCGGGGACCCCGAGAAATTCAAGGACTTCGAGGAATTGTATACGGCCTTCGAGAAGCAGCTTCAATTCACCGAGGACACCCTCCGGCGGGGCGCCTGGATCGCCAGCATGCTGAACGCTGATTTCCTCCCGGTCGCCTGGCGCTCCATCCTGACCGGCGGATGCATTGAGACCGGAACCGAGGTTTGGAACGGCGGGGCCAACTACTACACGGTCGCGCAGATCTCGGTTGCCGGCGTGGATGCCGCCAACTCTCTGATGGCGGTGAAGAAGCTGGTCTTCGAGGACAAGAAGCTGACCATGGCCGAATTGAAGAAAGCCCTGGCGGCCAACTTCGAGGGAGAATACGAGAAAGTCGGGAAGATGTGCTTTGAAGCGCCCAAGCACGGCAACGACATTCCCGAAATGAACCGGCTCCTCCACCGGGTCAACGACAGTATTCTGACGGCATTCAACAATGTGGATGGCGGTGGCAACTACATCAGCAAGGACATCAAGTCTTCGCTCGACCAATACACCAAGAGTGTTCACAACCCGATGGGCATGGCGACCGGCGCGTTGCCGAACGGCAAGAAAGCCGGGGTGGCCCTCACCGACGGAAGCCTCTCGGCCATGCCGGGAACCGATGTCAACGGCCCCACTGCGCTGGTGATGTCGGCCGCCAAGAGCAATGATGCGGTGAAGTGGTGCGCCACGCACATGAACATGAAGCTCCCACCCGATCAGCTCAAGAGCCGCAAGGGCCGGGAGAATGTGCTGCAACTGATGAGGACCCTGTTCGAGAACGGGGGCTATCACATTCAGTTCAATGTGCTGGACACCGCAATCCTCAGGGAGGCGCAGAAGCACCCGGAAAAATACCGCGACCTCGTGGTCCGGGTGGCCGGTTTCAGCGCGTTCTTCACCAAGCTGCACCCGGGCGTGCAGAACGAGATCATCGAGCGCACGCTGCAATCGTTCGGTAAGTGCTGAAATACAAAGGAACCGCTGCGGCGTGCCACCCCGGCGCGCCGTGGCGGAGCCTTCCCGGGTCATCACCCGCAACAACCTAACAAATCATGAATACTCAAAAAAAACGCATCGCTATCATGGTGGGTGCCGGCTTTGTCCCGGGGATGAACGCCGTGATCAAGGGCGCGGCCTTGGCCGCAGGTGAATTGGGCTGGGAAGTCGTCGGTATTCGCGATGGCTTTGAAGGCTTGCTGCATCCGGAGCACTATCCCGAAGGCGGACTGGTGCCGCTCACGCCTCACCTGGTCGAAACCCTGGACCCGGCCGCTGGCAGTTTGCTCGGCCAATCAGGCCGCATCGATCCGTTCAATGTCCGCCAGCTCAACGAGGACGAGATCATCGAGGAAGTGGACCAGTCCGATGAGCTGTTAGCCAGACTCAAGGAGGAAAAGATCGAAGCCTTGATTTCCGTTGTGGGCGGCCAAGGGCTGACGATCTGCTACAAGCTGCATGCCAAGGGACTCAACATCGTGTGTGTCCCACGCGCCATTGAGAATGACATTGCCTCAACCTTGGTTTCGTTTGGATTCAACAGCGCCCTCAGCTTCACCATCGAGATGCTCGACAAGGCGCGGCAGGCGGCGCAGGCGGCCCGGAAAGTTGCCGTGGTTGAAGTCCTCGGCGTGCAGTCCGGTTGGCTGGCACTGCAGGCCGGCATCGCCGCGGGTGCCGATGCGGTGCTGATTCCCGAGATTCCCTGTGATCTGCAGACGGTCGCAGCGAAATTGAAGGAGAAGATGACCAATCGCCGGTCCTATGGGTTGGTGGTGGTGGCCGAAGGCGCGAAAATCGTCGACAACTCCCAAGTGCCTGCGAACAAGGTTCCTGAGAACACGCTCAAGGCATCGCTCTCGCCGCTGGCGGCAGGCGATAACAGCACCTATGTCATCCAGCGCTCCGGACTAGCCGCCGAGACCGTGGCCAACGGCCTGCAATTGCTCATCGCCGAGGAAACCTTCCCGCTCGTCATCGGTCTATGGGCCAGGGGTGGCGCACCCACCGCCGTGGATCGCCAACTGGGATTGGCTTATGGAGCGGGGGCCGTTCAGGCCCTGAATGCCGGACAAGACGGTGTCATGGTGGCCTTTGTTCCACCCGCCATCAAATTCGTACCACTGGCGGAGGCAATCAACAAAGTTAGAACCGTGCCCGCCGACAACGAGTTTCTGAAAACCGCCCGCTCGCTCGGCATCTGCCTGGGAAATTGAAGAACAGCACATATCACCTAACAAACCATGAACTCTTCCGTTCTCACAGGCACCGTCCTGAACATCCAACGCTATTGCAGCCATGACGGCCCCGGCATTCGCACCAACGTTTTTCTCAAGGGCTGTTCGCTGCGCTGCAAATGGTGCGGCAATCCTGAAAGCATCCGCGTGAAGCCGGAACTTTCCTACGACCCGAAGAAGTGCAAGGGCCGGGAGTGCAGCCTGTGCCTGAAGCCACCCTTACCGCAAGGAGCCTTCTATTTCACCGAGGGCGAGGAAGGTCCCGTCAAGGTCAACTGGGATCTAACCAGTGGGATCGACGAGTCCATGAGTTCGCTCTGCCCGACCGGCGCGCTCGAGATGTATGGCAAAAAGATGACAGTGGACGAGGTGCTGGCCGAGGTGGAGAAGGACGCCTCCATCTACCGTTCCTCGGGCGGCGGCATCACCCTGAGCGGTGGCGAATGTCTGCTGCAAGCGGACTTCAGCGCAGCCCTGCTGAAAGGCGCTCACGAGCGCGGCATCAACACGGCCATCGAAACAGCATGCAATGTCCCTTGGGCCAACATCGAAAAGGTGCTGCCCCATGTCGACACGATGCTCCATGACCACAAGCTCACCATTCCCGAGCGGCATAAGAAATGGACCGGCGCGGGCAACGAGCGGATCTTGGCAAACTTCAAGAAAGCCTACGAGACGTTTCCCGACATTGACTTCATCGCCCGCACCCCGCTGATTCCCGGCGTGAATGCCGATGAGGAACACATCCGGGCGGTCTTGGCGTTCATCCGACCGCACAAGAACGTGATCGATTACGAGTTGCTGCCCTATCACCGGTTCGGCCTGGGCAAGTATGAGTATCTGGGCAAGGTCTATGAACTGGACGATTACAAGACGCCATCCGACGAGGTGGTGCAATCCCTCCAAGCCATCATCGACGAAGCCTTCGGTCGCACGGGAAAAAAAGACCCTGAGCAAAGTTGACCTCGCAATCGACCATGCAGGGAACGCAAGAGATATCACCATGAAAGCTACTGAATTAGCCCAACGGATCACCGCGGGCGGCGCGCCTCGCGTGATTGATGCTCGTAGCGGGTTTGAGTTCCAACGCGGCCACATCCCGGGGGCCATCCATGCGCCGATACTGAAAATTCTACTGAAGAGGGCGCGCTTGCCCGAGGACAAGGATTCCGAACTGGTGATCACCTGTGAGCATGGCCCACGCGCCCTGATGGCAAAGCGCCTCATGGCCATCTATGGCTATCGCAATACAACACTCCTGGACGGGCACATGCTCGGTTGGCGAAGAGCCAGCCTGCCCTTGGAAAGGCAGCCGTTTTGAAATGACAGTTTAAGCCGTAAACAAGAACAAGAACTACCCAGAATAAAACTATGAAAGTCATCATTGTAGGCGGAGTGGCCGGCGGCGCGTCCTGTGCGGCGCGCTTGCGCAGGTTGGACGAAAAAGTGGAAATCCTCATGGTCGAGAAAGGTCCGTATGTGTCCTATGCGAACTGCGGCTTGCCCTATCATATCGGCAAGGTGATCGAGAAGGAATCGAGCCTGCTGGTTGCGACCAAGGAAATGTTCACCGCCGTGTTCGGCATCGATTGCCGCACGAACTGTGAGGCCGTCGCCATCGACGCGAAGAACAAGACGGTGGGCCTGCGCAATGTCACGACCGGCGAAGTCACCACGGAGTCCTACGACAAGCTGGTATTGTCACCCGGCGCGCCTTCGATCCACCCGCCTCTGCCAGGGATTGATCTGCCGGGCATCTTCCAAGTCCGTACCGTGCCGGACACCCGGGCGGTCGTCGAGTGGCTCGACAAGGGTACCGATTTCCTTTCTGGAATGAGCTGCTACACCGGCATGCAACAGTCCAAGCCCACCACCCGTGCGGTGGTCGTCGGCGGCGGATTCATTGGACTTGAATGCGCTGAGAACCTCATCCACAGAGGCTTCGAAGTCACGCTGATCCAGAAACCGGACCATGTCCTGGCACCTCTGGATCCGGAGATCGCGGCGCTGGTGCAGGGCCACATCAAGCGCCACGGCGTCAAGGTGGTCGCCAATGACGGCGTAAACGGCTTCAAACAACTCGAAGGCGGTGCCATCGAGGTGCAGACGGAAAAAGGCAAAACCTACCCCGCCGATGTGGTGATCCTCGCCATCGGCGTGCGCCCCGATACGAAGCTGGCAAACTCCGCAGGAATCGCCCTCGGCGAGCGCGGCGGCATCCTCGTCGATGACCAAATGCACACCAGCGATCCAAACATATTTGCCGTCGGCGATGCGATCGAGGTGAAGGATTTCATGACCGGCGAACAAAGCCTGATCGCCCTGGCAGGACCTGCCAACCGCCAGGGGCGCATCGCGGCGGATGTCATTTGCGGACGCGACTCCCGTTACCGCGGTACCCAGGGAACCTCCATCATCGGACTCTTCGGCGGCGCGGCCGCTTGGACCGGCGTTTCCGAGAAAACCCTCAAGCGCCGGGGCGACACCGATTACGAAAAGATCTATCTGTTCCCGAATTCACACGCCGGCTACTACCCCGGCGCCAAGATGATCGGCCTCAAGGTGATCTTCCGCAAATCCGATGGCAAACTCCTCGGTGCCCAGGCGCTTGGCGAGGATGGACCGGCGGTGGACAAGCGAATCAGCGCGTTGGCCGTCTTCCTCCAGATGGGGGCGACGATGGACGACCTCGCCGAGGCGGAACTTTGTTATGCCCCGCAGTTCGGCAGTGCCAAGGACGCGGTCAACTTCGCCGGCATGATCGCGGGCAACATCCTGCGCGGCGATATGCCGGTGTGCCACTGGGAGTCCGTGGACGGAGCGTTCCTGCTCGACGTCCGCAGTCCGGCTGAACTCGTCATGGAAAATATGCCGGGCGCGGTCAACATCCCACTGCCCCAACTCCGCTCGCGCCTCGGCGAACTGCCGAAGGACCGAGAGATCAAGGTGATCTGCCGCTCCGCCCAGCGCGCGCATTATGCCACCCGCATCCTACTCCAGAACGGTCTCAATGCGAGCACCCTGTCAGGCGGCATGCTGGCGCGCACGATGAAGGAAATCGCGGCAACGAAATGATGACTGCGTTTATGCACAAACTGACCTCTGACGCGTTCGTATTCTTTGGGGCGACGGGTGACCTCGCCTTCAAGAAAATTTTCCCAGCCCTGCAGGCAATGGTCAAACGGGGCCAGTTGAGCGTGCCCGTCATCGGCGTGGCCCGGTCGGCCAAAGATGTGGATGAGCTACGAGCGCGGGCCCGTTCCAGCCTCGAGCAGAGCGGAAAATTCGATGCCGCGGCCTGCGCGAAGTTATGCGGCTTGATGCGCTATGTGCGGGGCGACAATTCGGATCCGGCAACCTATCAGGCATTGCGCCGCGAACTCAGCGGGGCGCAACGGCCAACCTATTACATGGCCATTCCCCCGTCGGTTTTCCCAGACGTCATCCAACAACTGGACCGGGCTGGCTGTGCCGCTGGAGCCCGCGTGATCCTGGAAAAACCCTTCGGGCACGACCTGGAATCCGCCCAGGCCCTGAACCGGATTCTGGCGGCAACGTTCGACGAACAGTCGATCTATCGGATCGACCATTACTTGGGGAAACGCCAGGTGAACAACATGGTTTTCTTCCGCTTTGCCAACGCGTTCCTGGAACCGTTCTGGAACTGTCATCATATCGAAAGCGTGCAGATCACGATGGCGGAGGATTTCGGAGTTCAGGGTCGCGGCGCCTTTTATGACGAAACCGGCACCATACGCGATGTCATCCAAAACCATCTTTTCCAAGTCATGGCCAACCTGGCCATGGAGCCGCCCGTCCGCAACGACAGCGAATCGCTGCGTGATGAAAAGGTCAAAGTCCTGAAGGCGATTGCTCCTCTGACGGCGGCGAACCTGGTCCGGGGTCAGTTCCGTGGCTACCGCAGCGAAAAGGGAGTGGCGCCTGAATCCCAAGTGGAAACATTCGCGGCGCTGCGTCTGGACATCGATTCCTGCCGTTGGCAGGGCGTGCCCTTCTTCATCCGGGCCGGGAAGTGCCTGCCAGTGACTTGCACGGAGATTGTGGTCCGGTTGCGCCGGACACCCAGCATTTTCAAGGAACTGAATCTAACTCAGAATCACTTCAGGATTCGGATCAGTCCTGACATCACGATCGCCTTCGGCCTGAATGTCATGGCCCCGATGGACGAACAGGCGGCCGTCCCGGTGGAAGTTTTCGGGAGCCACCTTCCCCAAGCCGATGCGATGGATGCCTACGAACGCGTGCTGGGAGATGCGATGGCGGGAGACGCCAGCCTCTTCGCCCGGCAGGACTATGTGGAAGAGGCCTGGCGGATTGTGGATCCCGCGTTGCAGGCCGGCACGCCGGTCTTCGAATATGAACCTAAAACCTGGGGGCCAAAGGAAGTCGCCTCGGTCACTCCGCCCGGGGGTTGGCACAATCCTGTTATCGAGAAAGGAAATACACTATGAACAATGTCATGCAGTTTCTTCAGACCACGCTTCAACCGGTGGTGCTGATTTTCACCGTGTCGAACCTAGCTGCCATGGGTCTTCAGGTGCGAATGCCCCAGGTGGTCACGGCGCTAAAGAACAGAAGAGCCATCGCGCTGATTTTTATCTGGGGGTGGATACTGGGTCCGTCGTTCGGTTACTTGATCACCAAAGTGCTTCCTTTGGCGGAACCCTTTGCCCTCGTGGTTCTCCTGGCAAGCCTGGCTCCCTGTGCGCCGGTCCTTCAGCAGATGGTGCCAAAGGCCCGCGGTGATATCGGATTCGCTGGGGCTTTCATCCCGGTCGTGACGATCGGCACCGTGGTGTTGATGCCACTGTTGGCACCCGTGCTGATCAATGGTCTGACGGTCAGCTCCGCAGCGCTCGCCAAGCCGCTTCTCCTCACCATCCTGCTGCCGCTGGTGATAGGGGCGGTGATCCGGCATTTCGCCGATACGGCGGCAACCAGGATCTTCCCGGCGCTCAAGGGGTTGGCCGTCATTTCCACGCTGGCGTGCGTCGCGTGGTGCCTGACGCTCTACGGCCGCGGGATGATCAACACAGCAGGCCAATTGGCCCTCCTTTCAATGACCTTGTTTATGGTCGGGATGACAGTGATCACCTACCGCTTCAGCTTCGGCCTAAAGCAGAATCAACGCAGCGTCATGGCGATGGGGATGGGCGCGCAGAATGGCGCGGCGATCTTCGCGGCCGTGTTTGCCATGCCGAGCCCGGACCAGCGCACCGTTGTGATGGTCGTAATGTGGGTCTTGTGGTCCACCTTTCTCGCCCCGATTTTTGCCAGAATCTTCGCCAAGCTGGCCGGCAAGGCCGAAGCGGGAGGTCAGGCATAACATCACCCGTCGCATAAGGCAGACAATGATCAAAGCAATCCCATATCACTTGAAAGCAGACTGGCGATGAACGCTCAGAACGCCTTCAGCATTGTGTGTGTGTTTTATTCCGTGGCGAATCTGGGGTCCATGGGCCTTGAACTCAACCTGCGCGAAACGATCCAGTCATTGCGCAGCGTCCGGGTTCTGGGACTCACGCTCGGGTGGAGCTGGGTGCTGGGGCCAGCCTTGGGGGTGCTTCTGACAAAGATCCTGCCGATGGCGGAGCCCTATGCCACGGGGTTGCTCATCTTCAGTCTGGCACCAACCGCGCCGGCCTTGCCATTGTTCATCAGGAAGGCCCGGGCCGACATGTCCCTCGCCGCCGCCATCATGCCGCTGTCGGTCGTGGGCACTGTGGTTTTGATGCCATTGCTGGCACCGCTCCTGATCCCGGGGCTGACGGTGAGCAGTTGGGCGATCGGGAAACCCCTCCTGATGACGGTATTGCTGCCGCTGGTGATGGGTATTGCCATCAAGATGAACGCCGCACGGGTGGCGGGCAAGATCTTGCCCGCAGTGAAAAAAATCGCGGGGATCTCCACCATCCTCCTGCTCGGTTTTGTTGTGTTCCTTCACTGGCGGGAACTCCTCAGCGCGCTGGGCAGTTTTGGCATTGCCGCCCAAGTCCTGTTCATCCTCGGCATGGCCGCGCCGGCTTACTTGATCGGATTCGGCCTGAATCAGGCCCAACGCAGTGCCATGGCGCTGGCGGTCTGCACGCGCAACGGCAGCGCCATGCTGGTGGCTATCACCGCCTTTCCGATTCTCGATCCGAACTTGATGGCGATGATCCTATTGGCGGTTCCGGTGCCGCTGGTCGTCTGGCTGGCTTTGTCAAGTTTCCTCGGCTTCCGGGCCGGCACGGTCAGTGTCGAAGATGCGCTATGACTTTCAGTGCGATTGGAAAAATTTAACAGTAACCCATAAATCATGATATGAAATCGAAACTCAAACTTCTGGCGCTCGCCGGTGCTCTGTTAGTTCCGGCAGTCCGGGCTGAATCCGGTCCGGTCATCAAGCGTCCGGTGACCCATGCGCCCGCGAGCGCGACTGCCACTGATACCGGCGGCGCGGGGAATAGTTCCGCCGATTTGGCCAAGACTCTAGCGAATCCCATCGGCGCTCTCATCAGCGTGCCCTTCCAGAGCAATTTCGATTTTGGCGGCGGCCCGGCTGGCGATGGCTATCAATTCAAGATGAACCTGCAGCCGATCATTCCCATCGCACTCAACGAGGACTGGCTGCTCATTTCGCGCACGATTCTGCCTTTCGTTGACCAGCACGACATTGTCGGCACGTCCAGCCAGACCGGCCTGGCGGATACTGTCCAAAGTTTCTTTCTGTCGCCGGTCAAGCCGACGGCGAGCGGTTGGATCTGGGGTGCCGGGCCGGCCATGCTGCTGCCCACCGCCACCGATGATTTGCTAGGGAGTGAGAAATGGGGTGCCGGGCCGACGGCAGTGGTGCTCAAACAGCAGAACGGTTGGACCTACGGCGCACTCGCCAATCACATCTGGTCCTTTGCCGGCGACAGCGGCCGTGCGGATGTCAGCGCCACCTATCTCCAACCATTCGTCTCCTACACCACCAAAACGTCCACCACCTTCACCCTGAACACCGAGTCCACCTACGACTGGACTAACAACCAGTGGACGGTGCCCCTGAACTTCATGATTCAGCAGATTGTGAAAATCGGCGATCAACCCATTGCCTTGACCGCAGGTGCCCGCTATTACGCCGACAAACCCGAAGGCGGCCCGGATTGGGGACTGCGTTTCGCGGTCATTTTCCTGTTCCCGAGATCATGAGAACCTCTAACCAATAACGTCTAACTTCTAACCTCTACGGCCATGAACTCCCTGCTCAAGGAAATCCGTCACAACCCGTTGCTCTGGCTGCTGGTTTTCGTGCCAGTAGTGTTGGCCGCCGAGCATTTCAAACCGGATGCGCATACCCTGCTCTTCGTGTTGTCGGTGCTGGCCATCGTCCCGCTGGCGGCGCTGCTGAGTCACGCCACGGAAGCGGTGGCCGCCAAGACGGGCGACGGGGTAGGTGGCTTGCTCAACGCCACGCTGGGGAATCTAACTGAGCTGATCATCGCCCTGTCCGCCCTGCGCGCCGGGGAATACATGTTGGTCAAGGCCTCCATCGCCGGTGCGATCGTCACCAACACGTTGTTCATGTTAGGCGCGTCATTTCTGCTGGGTGGCCTCAAGCACCACGTGCAAGAATACAACCGTGCCAACGCCCGCATGCAGGCGGGCCTGCTGTTTCTGGCGACGACCGCAATGGTGATTCCCTCGGCGATCGCCAAAGGCGATTTCGCCGCAGGTGGGACCTTCTCCCACCAGTTGAGTGTGGGCTTGGCGGTGCTGCTCATCGTCACCTACGGCTTGGGCATGTTGTTCTCGCTCAAGACGCACCGCGAGGTGTTTGCCAGCGCGGCGCACGAGAATGCCGGAGAAGCGCCATGGCCCATTGGCCTGGCACTGACCACCCTGGCCGCAGTCACGGTGTTGGTGGCGCTGGTGAGCGAGGTGTTCGTGGAATCGGTGCAAAAGGCCGCGGAGACCTTCGGCATGACTCCCGCGTTCGTCGGCTTCATCGTCGTGGCGCTGGTCGGAGGCGCGGCGGAAATGGCTTCGGCATTCTCTGGCGCCCGCAAGAACCGTCTGGATCTGAGCGTGGGCATCGCGCTGGGCAGCGCCTCCCAGATTGCCCTCTTCGTGGCCCCCGTGCTGGTGCTCGTGAGTTACTTCATCGGTCCCGCGCCGATGGACCTGCAATTCTGGCCCGGCGCGGTGGTGATGATCTTCATCGCCACCCTAACAGCAACTCTGGTCACCAGCAACGGCCGCTCGGCATGGTTCGTCGGCGTGTTGCTGCTGATGGTCTATCTGATTTTCGCCATGACCCTTTACCTGTTACCGCCCCAGGGCTAATGAAAACCCCATGAACAAATCCATTCTCTCAAATATCCGCTGGCCGCGTCCGTTCGCGGGCCTGCGGGGCACCACGCTGGCCGGCGTCCCGCGGGATGTCTCGGCGGGCATCACGCTGGCTGCCCTGATGATCCCGCTGAACATCGGCTACGCACAGGTGGCTGGCCTGCCACCCGCAGCGGGTCTCTACGCCGCCATCATCCCGTTAGTCGTCTTCGCTCTGCTCGCCAGTTCGCGGCATTTGGTCACCAGCCCCGACGCTTCCATGGCCACCCTGGTCGGGGCCGCCCTCGTTACCTTCGCCGCACCCGGGGATCCGCTCCGCCTGCAATATGCTCTGGCGCTGGCCGTGGTCTGCGCCTTGCTGTTCTTCATCTTCTGGATCTTCCGGTTGGCGTTTCTAGCAAACTTCCTTTCGCGCGCCGTGATGGCGGGCTTCATCACGGGGCTGGGCGTCGAGGTATTCACCAACCAGGTAAGGAAAATCCTCGCCGCTCCCCATGTGGTGGACGCCACGTCGGGCTTGCTGCTGGCGGCGGAGAACCTCAAGGAAACCTTGGCGACATCGGTGCAGACCGAGGGTTACTTCGTGGAGGTTCTGGCCCTGATCCACTCCATTCCGCGCGCCAACCTCTACTCGGTGGCGGTTGGAGTGGGAGCCTTCATGATGATCCGGTTGATGAAACGCTACGCGCCGAAAGTCCCTGGTGCGTTGGTGGCCTTGGTGCTCCTGACGACCCTCGTCGCGCTGTTCGATCTTCCGGCGAAGGGCGTCAGCGTGCTCGGCAACGCGGTCCCCTCGGGGCTCCCGGCGCTGACCCTGCCCACGATTCCGCTTGCGGACTATCTGCGGCTGCTGCCGGGCGCCCTGGCCATCGTGGCCATTTTGTTGTGTGAAGGCCTGCTCGTGGTCCGCAGCTACAGTAACAAATATAACTACAAGGCCGATGGCGACCAGATGTTGTTCGCATACGGTGCGGCCAACCTGGCCGCAGCCTTCACCGGGTCACTGCTCACGGGCAACAGCCCGTCCCGCTCGGCGGCGATGGATGCCGCCGGCGCGCGCAGCCAGTTGCCCAGCCTGGTGGCGGCCGGAACCATCGCAGTGGTGATGCTTTTCTTCACCAACCTGTTAGCCTACCTGCCCAATGCGGCCCTGGCCGGGATCGTCGCCAACGCCGTGCTGTCGCTGATCGAGGTCCACGAGTTTCGCGAGCTGTGGCGGATGCGCCGCTCGGAGTTCTGGATCGCCACGGTCTGTCTGCTGAGCGTGCTGGCTCTCGGTCCGCTGCGCGCCGTCATGATCGCCTTTCTGCTTTCGGTCATCGACGTGATCCGGCGGGCATCCCGTCCGGAGACCTCGGCGCTCTTGGAAGCACCCGATGGCAGTCATTTCCTTCCCGCGGACGACGGGCAGTCCTCCGGCTCTTCCGGGCTGATAGTATACCGATTCGGCGCTCCGCTCTACTTCGCCAACGCGACCCTGTTTCTTGACGACGTCGAACGGCTCGTCTCACAGGCGTCCACCCCGGTCCGTTGGTTCGTGCTGGACGCGCAGGCGATGGTGGACGTTGACACGACCGGGGCGGGAGTTCTTCGTCAGGCGATCACCCTGCTGAAGAAGCGCAACATCACCTTCGCCGTCAGCCGCGCCGACCGGGCATTCCGCTCGTGGATCGAGCGGTATCATCTGATGGAACTGATCGACCCGGGCCGATTCTACCCGACCAACCGGCACGCCGCTCAGGCGTTTCGCCAGTCTCCCGAGAGCGCGATTGCGGAACCTGATTCAAGTGCGGCAGATATCAGTTCTTAGTTATTTGTTACACCATGAACATTCCACATTCCGACGCATTCGTTTTCTTCGGAGCAACCGGCGATCTTGCCTTCAAGAAGATCTTCCCGTCGCTTTTGGGGTTGGTGAAACGAGGCCAACTCAATGTACCCGTGATTGGCGTGGCCCGGTCCGCCAAAGACGTCGATGAACTCAGCTTCACCCACATCCCGGATGCGTGGCTGGAGGGGGATTGAGGGCTTGGCAACGGCGACAACGGCCGTCGGCCAATTCATTTCGCAATATGGGGCGTCAGCGCCAATGCCAATCTACGGGAAACGAAAACGCT
>Ga0268284_1000875_pt1 | contig 17689 bp, 14 predicted proteins | sample saktaG_14_FD_190137 | JGI IMG/M metagenome (GOLD analysis project Ga0268284, IMG submission 190137) | Saline water microbial communities from Sakinaw Lake, British Columbia, Canada - sak_2013_06_06_40m | ecosystem: Environmental > Aquatic > Non-marine Saline and Alkaline > Saline ...
TTACCGTCCACATTCCTGCGGCCAACGCGGTCGGTGGCAAACTCTTCGCCCGCCTCAAGGCCACCCGCAATTAACTCCCGGTTAGGAATTTGCATGAGGAGGATGGACGTCTCGTCCATCCAATGCGGGACGAGACGTCCCTGCTCCTTATGGGATTGGCACGGCTTCAAATCAGCCGTGTTTTTTCCGGAAGTATTTGACGATTGCCGCGGTGAGTCCCGGGATGTCGTGGGACTTGGCCTCGAAGGCTGGCGGCCTGCCGTGCTGGCGCAGCGTTTCGCTGGTGACCGGGCCGATGCTGCCCGCGACGCAAGCGTCCGGCCACGCCAGTCCCAGCGCGAAAAAGTGCTCCACGGTGGAGCCCGAGGTGAAGGTGATCAAATCCGCGCCTTGCGCGGCGAGGCGGGCTTGCGCCCCGGTGGGGTCGCCGGTTTCCGGCACGGTGCGGTAGGCGATGCATTCATCGACGATGGCCCCCAGTGCTGTTAGGCCCTCGTGGATCACCTCGCGGGAGTCGGCGGCCCTGACCCACAGGATTGTTAGATTTTCGACGGATTCCTTTTTGAACGCCTCGATCAGGCCTTCGGCGACGAAGCGCTGCGGGATGAGGTCCACGGCGAAGCGGTAGTCGCGGATTTTTTTCGCGGTGCCGTTGCCGATGGCGGCGATGCGCGGGTTGCCGAGGCTGCGGGCGTCATCATAACAGGCGAAAAACGCCTCGAAGAACCGCTCCACGCCGTTAGGGCTGGTGAAGACCAGCCAGTCGTATTCGTGGGCGTGGGTCACCAGTTCGGCAAAATCCTGTTTGTCCTCCGGGTGCTCGATGCGGATGGTCGGCAACTCGATGACGTCCGCGCCGAGGTCGCGCAAGGCCTTGCTGAGATCGCCTGCCTGCTCGCGGGTGCGGGTGACGACGATGCGTTTGCCGAACAGCGGGCGTTTTTCGAACCAATTGATTTTGTCACGTTCCTTGACCACGGTGCCGATGACCGCCACCGCGGGGGAGCCGAAGTTTTCGCGCCCGGCGATGTCGGCGATGTTAGAAAGCGTGCCGACGATGGTTTTCTGGGCACCGGTGGTGGCCCACTGGGTGAGGGCGATGGGGGTGTCCGGGGCGGCGCCGTTGGCGATGAAAGAAGTGGTGATTTCGCGCAGGCGGGACACCCCCATCACAAACACCTTGGTGCCCGGCGCCTTGGCCAGTTGCGCGTAATCGACCGAGCTGAAGCCTTTGGTCGGATCCTCGTGGCCGGTGAAAATGGTGAGTTGGGTGCAGTGGTCGCGATGAGTCACCGGGATGCCCGCATAGCACGGGCCGGCGATGGTCGAACTGATGCCGGGCACGATCTCGAAGCGCACGCCCGCGGCGGCGAGTTCGGCGGCTTCCTCACCGCCGCGGCCGAAAATCATCGGATCGCCGCCCTTGAGGCGCACCACGGATTTGCCGGCTTGGGTTTTCTCGACGATGAGCGCGTTGATCTGATCCTGCGGCAGCGTGTGGTCCTTGGCACGCTTGCCCACCGCGATTTTCTCACAACCGGCTTTGGTCCATTGCAGGAGTTCGGGGCTGCTCAGCGCGTCGTAGACCAGCACGTCGGCGCGCTCGATGCATTCCTTGGCGCGCAGCGTGACCAGACCGAGGTCGCCGGGGCCGGCGCCGACAAGATAACAGATTCCGGATGGGCTCATGTGAGGGATTGGAAAAGGGCTTGGGCCACGGCTAACGGATCGGTGCCGCGGGCTGCGCCGGTTTGCGGCGGGCCACCGGCTTCCGGGAAAACGCGGGCCTGGAGGTGGAGTTGGCCGTCGGTGAGCGAGGAAAACACCCCGACCGGAGTGTGGCAGCCGGCGTCCAACAAACGCAGGAACTCGCGTTCTGCGGTGATCCGCAACCACGTTTCCGGATGCCCGATGGCTTCCGCCAGAACCCGGCTGCGCGAGTCCGCGGCGCGGATTTCCAGACCAATGGCACCCTGCCCGGCGGCCGGGAAAAACACGCTCTCGTCCAAGCGCAGCGCGAACAGGCCTGGCATCCCTAGCACCGGTTCCGGGCCGTGGGTGATGGCGGATTCCGGCAGATACCCGAGTCTCACCAAACCGGCTTCCGCCAGCAGGATCGCATCGTGATTGCCACCATCTAACAATTTTGTGAGGCGCGTAGGCACATTGCCGCGGAGGTCCACCACGTGCAGATCGGGCCGCAGGAATGCCACTTGTTTCGCCCGCCGCACGCTGCTGGTGCCGACCCGCGCTGCGGCGGCAAGCGCGTCGAAGCCGCCGCCATCGCGGGTGACCAGCACGTCGCGGATCGCTGCGCGTTCCAGCACGGCGGCCAGCGCGTAGCGGGGCTGCAACACGGTGGGCAGGTCCTTCAAGCTGTGGACCGCGATGTCGATGGACCCGTCGTCGAGCGCTTGTTCGAGTTCCTTGATGAAGACACCCTTATCGAAGGTGCCTTCGGCTTTCGCCACCTCGGCGAGCGCGACATCAGTGCGGCGGTCGCCGGTGGTTTTGATGATACGTCGCTCGAAACGCAGTTCGGGAAACCCTGCGGTCAGGGCGGCTTCGGTGGCGGTGGCTTGGACCAGCGCCAATTCGCTGCCGCGCGTGCCAACCGTGAACAGGATGGGTGATGGGTCGGTCATTTCAGGTTTTGGGAGTGAGCGGGAAGCGCATGCGGCGGATTTCTTTCCATGCCCAAAGAAGCCCCGTTACGCAAGCCCGGATCTTGCGCCGCCTTTGCCGCCATGCGAAGCAGGAATCGCACAAACCCGAGATGGAATCCCTACTCGGAATCCTTGTAGCACCCGCGCAAAGGGCATTTCGAAGTCGATTGGAAAACCCGATTCGCCTTCAACTCTGCTCAATCGCGACAATCTGAAGTCCGATCGGACATCAGATTGTCGCGGTGCGCTTTCCCTTGCCCTGCTGCGGCAGATGCTTAGTCTGCCGGCCTTTGCCATGGCCACCGTCACCCCCTTTGCCGCCCTCCGCCCGGATCCCGCGCTTGCCGCGCGTGTTTGCGAATTGCCCTATGATGTCATGTCGTCTGCGGAAGCGCGGGCGATGGCCGCGGGCAATGCGCTGAGTTTCCTGCACGTGAGCAAACCGGAGATCGATCTGCCCGAGGGCACCGATGTGTATTCGGATGCGGTCTATGCGCAGGGTCGCGAGAATTTCCAGAGACTGATTTCCGAGGGGGTATTGCGGCGCGATCGCGGTCCGGTTTTCCATCTCTACCGGCAAGTCATGGATGGCCACAGCCAGTTCGGCCTGGTCGGCTTGGCGAGTTGCCATGAGTATCTGGCAAACCTCGTCAAGAAGCACGAATTGACGCGTCCCGACAAGGAGGATGACCGCGTGCGCCACATCGAGGCACTCGACGCGCAGACCGGCCCGGTTTTTCTAACATACCAGGCCGTGCCTGCCATTGACGCACTGGTTGCTCAACTGACGGCGGCGGCGGCGGAAATCGATTTCACCGCGCCGGACGGGGTGCGCCACAGTTCGTGGCCGGTGGTGGACGCGGCGGACATCGGGTTGCTGCGGGCCGAGTTCGCGAAATTGCCGGCCTTGTATATTGCCGACGGGCATCACCGCAGTGCTGCGGCGGGCCGGGTCTATCAGAGCCGCCGGGGTGGGGGGGGCAGCGCGGGATTCCTTAGCGTGATCTTTCCGCACAACCAGATGAAGATCCTGCCCTACAACCGGATGCTCAAGGATTTGAATGGCAAGTCGAGCGCGGAAATTCTCGCTGCCCTGGCTCGCGTCTGTGAAATCACCGGCGACGCAGCCCCCGTCCCGGCCGCCAAGCATCAACTGGGATTTTATCTGGCAGGCAGATGGTATGGGTTGGTGTTCCGTTCGGAAGTCACGAGCGCGGGATCGGCCATCGACTTGCTTGACGTCTCGCTGCTCCAGACGCGGGTGTTGGCGCCGCTGTTCGGGATCGATGATCCGCGCACCAGCACGCGCATCGCATTCGTGGGCGGCATCCGCGGCACGGTCGAACTGGAGAAACAAGTGGACTGCGGCGGGTTCGCATGCGCGTTTTCCCTGTTCCCGACGGGCATCGAGGATCTGATGTCCATCGCTGATGCCGGTGGCATCATGCCGCCCAAGAGCACCTGGTTTGAGCCCAAGCTGCGAGACGCGATGTTCTCGCACCTGCTGTGAGGCGCGGCTAAAACAGGGAGCGGCGGACTCCGATCCGCCGTTGTCCGTGAAAATTGCCAATGAGTAGAACAAAACCATTTCCTATTACCTCCTCATGGTTAAGGGCGATTCGGAGATCGCCCGTCCTTGAGGATTTCCGCATTTTCGCTGGTCAGAGGGGATTCGAAATGGTTTGAGGGGCGTGCGGACGACCCGTTCCGCGACGATGAACGATTCCCAAACCGGCCTCGGTGGCCACCACCCGAAGTTGTTGGCGACCACGTTCGCAGCCCTTGGCGTTGTTTACGGCGACCTCGGAACCAGTCCGCTATACGCCTTCCGCGAGTGTTTTTCCGGAGCGCACGGGGAATTGATAGAAAACACCCGGAACCTGACGGGAGCGGCCTCCCTGATCGTTTGGGCATTGCTGCTGGTGGTCTCCGTGAAGTATCTGTTCATCATCCTCAAGTTGGACAACCGCGGGGAGGGCGGCATCCTCGCGCTGTCCGCCTTGATCCGGGGAGCGATCAGGCGTCTCGGGGGCAAAGATACGCAGAAAGTCCTGCTGTTGGGTCTGGCGGGCGCAGCCCTGATCTATGCCGATGGGATGCTGACTCCCGCAATTTCCGTGCTCAGTGCGGTGGAAGGTTTGTCCGTCAGCGCGCCGCTGCTCTCCGATTGGACGGTGCCGGTGGCGGTGGTCATCCTGACCGGGCTTTTTTCCATCCAACAATTCGGCACGGGCAAAGTGGGTGGACTCTTTGGACCGGTGATATTCCTCTGGTTCGTGGTGATTGCATTGCTGGGTGTGCGTGCGTTGTGGTCGCACCCGCAGGTGCTGTTGGCCTTGAGTCCGTGGGAGGGGTTGGCGTTCCTCGGCCGCGAGTGGCGGCATGCGTTGCCCATTCTAGCGGCCGTGTTCCTGGCCTTGACCGGGGGCGAAGCGTTGTATGCGGATCTCGGGCATTTCGGCACGCGGCCGATCCGCCTGGGTTGGTTCGCCTTGGTGTTGCCCGCGCTGGTGTTGAACTATCTGGGTCAAGCCGCGCTGCTCACCGCCGATCCGGCGGCGATCCGCAGCCCGTTTTTCCTGCTGGCACCCGAGATGCTGCGCTTTCCCCTAACCCTGTTGGCGACGGCGGCGGCGATCATTGCCAGCCAGGCCTTGATATCCGGGGCGTTTTCACTAACAACCCAGGCGATTCAACTCGGCTGCCTGCCACGTCTCCGCGTGTGTTATACGTCCGAGCATGCGGTCGGTCAGGTCTATGTCCCGGCCGTGAACCGGTTATTGGCGGCAGCCTGCATTCTGCTGGTCATCGCCTTTGAGACCTCCGCGGCCTTGGCGGGGGCCTATGGCATTGCGATTTCCCTCACCATGACCATCACCTCGGTTTTATTTTTCTCCGCGGCGCGTGTTTCCTGGGGCTGGTCGCTGCCGAAAGCGATTCTGGTCACCGGGCTGTTTCTCACTCTCGACGGCGCGTTTCTCTGTGCGAATTCGGTGAAGATCATCCAAGGCGGATGGTTCCCACTGGTGGTAGCTAGCGGGGTCGTGGCCTTGATGTTGATCTGGATCTGGGGCCGCGAGAGGTTGTATCTCCGCATCTTGCGGGATGCCCTGCCCGTGGACTCCCTGTTGCAGGATCTCCGGAAAGGACGGATCCACCGGGTTGCGGGCACGGCCATCTATATGAGTGGAAAGGGAACCGAGGTGCCTACCGCCCTGCTCCACAATCTCAAGCATAACCAGGTGCTCCACGAGCGGGTGGTTCTGTTGCACGTGATGACGCTCGACCAACCACTGGCCGAACGCGGCGAAATCCTTGACTATCAGGAATTGGGGGAAGGGGTGCACCGCGTGACCCTGAAGTTCGGCTTCGCGGAAACTCCCGACGTTCCCTCGGCGCTGAAAGCCTGGATGCCGGAAGCCGTGCGCTTCCAACCCGGGAAGGCAACGTATTTCCTCGGCCGGGAAAGCTATGGGATCGGCAAAAAAGCCAGCGTGATCGACCGGGTCCGCTTGTCGCTGTTTGCGGTGATGGCTCGCAACGCATCTCCGGCAACCGCCTATTTCCAACTTCCTCCGGGGCGCGTCGTCGAGTTGGGTGCGCAGATCACCTTGTAATGGCCGCATGATTTGAAATGCCCTCATTTTGGGATTGCGGGAGCCAACCTGCTTGATACGCCGTGGCCATCGATTTACCACTCACCATCACGGGCCTCGGTGCCTTGTCCGCTCTCGGGCCCCATGTTGCAGCGCATCAGCAGGCGTTGTTGGCACACCATGTGCCATTCCAACGGCTCGGCAAACTGCTCGGGACTGATAGTGCGCACGCTATGCGGCCCGCTGCCTGGATCGAAAACCGCGCGCTGCTGACGCACCGAAAATGGAGTCCCGCGACGATGGCCGCATTGCACGTGGCACGCGAGGCGATCAGCGACGCGGGTTGGACGGCGGACGATCTCCGCGACGCGGCGCTGGTGGTCGGTACAAGCCGTGGCAATGCGGCGGGTTGGCTGGGTCCTTGGCCGGGCCGGCGGCCATTCCGTCTGATGGCCGCGAGCAATACCATTCACAGTGAGCCGGCGTCGGCCATCAGCATTGAATTTCAAATCACGGGGCCCAACCATGTGCTGGCGAGCGGATGTTCCGCGGGACTTGATGCCATTGGCATCGCCATGATGCTGGTTCGCTGCGGTGCGGCGCCACGTGCGCTGGCCGTGGCGGTGGATCTGCCGTTGGTTCCCATGTTGCTGGATAACTATGCCGCATCGGGAATTCTATCCGACCATCTGGCAGCCGATCCCTATCGACCGGGAACCTCGGGTTTCATTCCGGCGGAGGGAGCCGCAGCCATGGCAATTGACATGAATCCCGGATTCCATCCCCGGCTGTTGCATTACGGCTGTAACTCGGACGCCTGTGATCCCGTGGGTATACCCAAAGATGGCGGACGCACCCCCGACTTGTTCCAACAGGCGGCCGATCCCGCGCTCCGTCCGGTTGCGGTGTGTCCACATGCCACCGGCACCGCCGTGCAGGCTGCGGCCGATCCCGCCGCCTTGGCACGGGCGTTCCCGGGTGCCCGGCCTTCGCTGCACCTGCTCAAGCCTTCCACCGGCCATACCATCGGCGCGAGCGGATTGCTAGAGAGTGTCATGCTCGCGTGTTTTCTGCGGGACGGCCGACTCCCACCCAATTTGCCAGGCTTGTATGCGCCGTTTGGGTTCGAAGTGCCCGGGGATGTGCTGGCTGCCACCGGGCCGGTGGCCAAACTGTCCCACGGGATGGGCGGCCACAACGCACTGCTCGTTCTAACATCATCATGAGACCGTCCGTTCACCTTGTCATTTCGCTGGACGATCAGAACCTGAAGGTGATCCAAGGGGACTGTTGCATTCGCGAATTTGCCATATCCACGGCCGTCATGGGCATGGGATTCGCCAAAGACAGCTACCGGACTCCCACCGGCCGGTTCCGCGTTTGTGCAAGGATTGGCGCTGGGGAACCTGGCGGGACGATTTTCAAGTGCCGGGTTCCCGTGGGGCTCTGGCAACCGGGTGAGGCACCGGAGGAGGATCTGATACTCAGCCGGATTCTCCGTCTTGAGGGGTTGGATGCTGCAAACTCGAACACCCTGGAGCGCTGCATCTATCTACACGGAACGAACCGCGAAGACCTGCTCGGACAACCCGCAAGCCATGGTTGCGTCCGCCTCGGCAATGCCGACGTGATCGAATTGTTTGACATGGTTTCCATAGGAGACCTGGTGGTAATCCTCCCCGCCACGAATGATAGATCAACTCCGCCGGATTTCATGTCGGCTGGAAACTCGGATTCTCTGATGACATAGCATGCTGATGGCCTGTGCGGATGGGGACCGTTTTTTTTCATGTTATTGCAAGTTTAGGCTTGTCGCGTTGGGGGAATGTGTATAAGTTGGTTGCGTCATGAGCACTAAGAACAAAAAAGCATCAGCCACCGGTGTCCGTTATTCCGACGCCCAGAAAAAGGAAGTCGTTGATTTCGTCATCCAATATAACTCGAAAAATGGACGCGGCGGACAAAGCGTTGCCTCAAAAAAATTCAAAGTCACACCCCTCACAATCTCGGCCTGGATCAAGGCCGCGGGTGTTGCGTCTTCCGCCAAGCCCACGGCCAAGAAAGCCGTGAAGCCCGCAGCCAAGAAAGCCAAGAAAGCCAAGAAAGCCGCGAAGCCCGCAGCCAAGAAAGCCGCTAAGCCCGCAGCCGTGAAGCCCGCCAAGCCCGCCAAGGCGGCTAGCAAGATGGGCCGTGGGGGTCGCTATACTCCGGAGAAGAAACAGGAGATCTTGGACTTTGTGGCCGCTTACAACGCCGCCAATGGTCGCGGCGGTCAAAGCCAGGCGGTTGCAAAATACAAGCTGTCTGCTATCACCTGTGCCTCATGGCTCAAGGCCGCAGGCATGAAGAGCGAGAAAGGTGCCGCCAAGAGTAAAGCCGTGAAGGCCGTGAAAGCGGTGAAAGCAGTGAAAGCAGTGAAAGCGGTGAAAGCGGTGAAAGCAGTGAAAGCGGTGAAAGCGGTGAAGTCCGCGGTGACGGGTCTCTCCGCCAAGGTTGCCTCGCTCGTTGATCTCAACGATCAAGTCCGCAAGGCAGAGAACGAACTCGAAAAATTGTATGCCAAGCATGACGCCATCATGGCGTCGATCAAGGGTTGGATCTGATCGAACTTAAGCAACTTCATAGCAAGCCGCTCCCGCAATGGGGGCGGCTTTTTTGCATTTCAAATCTCAAATGGATGGCGCGGACGCATAGGCCTCCACGCTGTCGCAGGTGCAGATGAGGTTGCGGTCGCCATGCACGTTGTCGATGCGGTTGACGGCGGGCCAGAACTTGTGTTGGCGCAAGTAGGGCAGTGGGAAGGCCGCTTGTTCGCGGCTATAGGCGTGCGGCCAGTCATTGGCACAAACCGTTGCCGCAGGGTGCGGGGCGTTCTTGAGCGGGTTATTGCTGGCATCCAGTTCGCCGCGGCTGACGGCGGTGATTTCCCCGTGGATGGAGATCATCACCTCGCAGAAGCGGTCGAGCTCGGCCATGGATTCGGATTCGGTGGGTTCGATCATCAACGTGCCGCTGACCGGCCAGCTCATCGTCGGCGCGTGGAAACCATAGTCCATCAGGCGTTTGGCGACGTCCTCGACGGTGATGCCGCTTTGCTCGGTGAGCGCGCGGACATCGATGATGCACTCGTGGGCGACGAGGCCGGCGTTGCCGGTGTAGAGGATCGGATAGAACGGCGCGAGGCGTTTGGCGACATAGTTGGCGTTGAGGATGGCGACTTCGGTGGCCTCCTTGAGACCTTGTCCACCCATCATGGCGATATACATCCATGAGATGGTGTTGATGGATGCGCTGCCCCAGGGCGCGGAGCAGACCGCACCTTGCGTGGCTGCCAGTTCGCGATGTCCCGGCAGGAAGGGAACGAGTTGGGTGGCCACCCCGATGGGGCCGACGCCCGGGCCACCGCCGCCGTGCGGGATGCAGAAGGTTTTGTGGAGATTCAGGTGGCAAACGTCGGCGCCGATGAGGCCCGGGCTCGTTAGGCCGACCTGTGCGTTCATGTTCGCTCCGTCCATGTATACTTGACCGCCGGCATCGTGGATAACCTTGCAGATATCGCGGATGGTGCCCTCGAAGACGCCGTGGGTGGACGGATAGGTGACCATCAGCGCGGCGAGGTTGGCGCGATGTTCCAGGGCACGGGCGACGAGATCCGCGACGTCGATATTGCCCGAGTCATCGCATTTCACGCCGATGACTTTCATGCCGGCCATCACCGCGGAGGCCGGGTTGGTGCCGTGTGCGGAAACAGGAATCAGGCAGATATTGCGCTGGCCCTCACTGCGGGATTGATGGTAGCGGCGGATGGCGAGCAGGCCGGCGTATTCGCCTTGGGAGCCGGCATTGGGTTGCAGCGAGACGGCGGCGAAGCCGGTGACTTCAGCCAGCCAGCTTTCGAGCATTGCCAACATCTCGCGGTAACCCTGGCTTTGATCGGCGGGTACGAAGGGATGCATTGAGGCGACCTCCGGCCAACTGAGCGGGATCATTTCGGAGGTGGCATTGAGTTTCATGGTGCAGGAACCCAGCGCGATCATCGATTCGTTAAGTGCGAGGTCCTTGGATTCCAGCCGCTTGAGGTAGCGCAGCATTTCGGTTTCCGAGTGATAGCTGTTGAAGACTTTCTGGGTGAGGATGGCTGAAGTTCTGGCAATTTCCACGGGCCAGTCTGTGTGCGGAAAATAATTGATGAGTTCGGCTCCGAAAGCTTGGCAGATCGCCGCGAGATCGCCGCCATGAGACGTTTCGTCCAACGAAATCCCCAGATGATCGGCATCGATGAACCTCAGGTTGATTCCGGCAGCGAGACAATTTTGCAAAATCTCCGATGCTTTGCCCGGGACGTGGGTGACGATCGTGTCGAAATAATTGCCGGGTTCGATCACGATGCCTGCTTTGTCCAGCGATGTTGCAAGTTGGGTTGTTCGGCCAACAACCCCGAGTGCGATTTGCTTCAGTCCCTCCGGACCGTGATAGACAGCATACATCGAGGCCATCACGGCTAGCAGCACTTGGGCGGTGCAGATGTTAGAGGTGGCTTTGTCCCGGCGGATATGTTGTTCGCGGGTTTGCAGGGCGAGGCGATAGGCCGGGTGGCCGCGCGTATCGATGGACACACCGATCAAGCGGCCGGGCATTTTGCGTTTCAGGGCATCGGTACAGGCCATGAACGCGGCATGCGGACCGCCGAAGCCCATAGGCACACCGAAGCGTTGGGAGGATCCCACACAAATATCAGCTCCGAACTCGCCGGGGGCTTTGAGCACCGTGAGTGCCAGAATGTCGGCGGCAACGATGGTCACCGCACCGGCAGCTTTGGCGCTGGCGAAGAACTCCGCGAAGTCATCGATGCGGCCGCGGGTGTCGGGATATTGCACCAACACTGCGAACACGCTGCCATCCGCGGGCAGGGTGCAGGTTTGCCAATCACCGGTGATCACTTCGATGCCGAGCGGTTCGGCGCGGGTGCTGACAACGTCGAGGGTCTGGGGGTGGCAGCGCTCGGAAACAAAGATGGCCTTGCCCTTGGGTTTGCCCGCCAGTGCCAGACTCATCGCCTCGGCGGCGGCAGTGCCTTCGTCCAATAACGAGGCGTTGGCGACGTCGAGACCGGTGAGATCGGTGATCATGGTCTGGAAATTGAGCAAGGCTTCGAGGCGGCCCTGGGCGATCTCTGCCTGATAGGGCGTGTAGGCGGTGTACCAACCGGGGTTTTCGAGAATGTTGCGTTGAATGACGCCCGGAGTGTGGGTGCCGGAGTAGCCTTGGCCGATGAACGGCTTGAGCAGGCGGTTCTTGCCGACCATCGATTTCAGGGCGGCGAGGGCTTCGTGCTCGGAGCGGGCGGGCGGCAGATTGAGCGGTGCCGCCATGCGAATGCCGGTAGGGACGGCGGTGTCCATGAGGGCCTCCAGTGAGGTATAACCGGTTGCGCGAAGCATTTGTTCACGGTCGGAGCCAACGGGACCGAGGTGGCGGCTGCGGAAGTCGAGACGTGCGGACATGGAAGTGGCAATGGCGAGTTGTGGGATGGGGGCGGAACGAAAATCGGATCGCCTTCTCCATAGTGGAAAAAAACCCGGGCGCAACTCCCGCCCGTTGGAAATTGGGAAAAACCGGGAAATTCGCCGGAGTTCCAGCTTTGGCCTTGGCGCGTGGCTGATCGCAACGCTCAGTCCGGATGCGAGGGTAACAGGGCGGCGATGTGCTGGATCACCACTTCTTGGAGTTGGTGGCGGGATGCTTGCAGCGTCCTCCAAAGATCCGGGGCGAATTGCGGGGTGAAACCGTGGTTTTCCAGCCAAACAGAGAGTGTCGCGAGGTCGTTTTCATCTCCTAACAACTCGGCCAGGTGGTCGAGTTCCGGATTCCGGGAGACCAGGCCATCCGGCAGAAATCCGCTAGCCCCGAACCATGCTTTGATCGCCTTGCGGGTCCTGTGGAAATCCTCTTGGGCGCAATGATCGAGTTTGCGGCAGCGCTTGATGGCTCTTCGCTCCAACTTGGCCAGGCCCTTGGCCAATGTATGGGTAAGATTTTCCGGTGGCAGCTCGGTCAATTCATTGCACGCCGCCGTGACGCGATCGAGGCACCAGGCGATGGTTTCGGGTGGCGGGCGGCGGGCACTCGAATGGGTTTGCTGGGCGAGCAGGCCGGCGATGGCGGCGGCGGTTCGCGGCTCGCCATTCCAAGCGAGTTTGTTCCAGGTGTTGAGGCGTGAAACGGCGTCCCGCGGACCGGACAGAAGGCGCCCGATCGCCTGGATTTCGCGGCCGGAGGACTGTTTCAAGCGAAACAACGAGAAGCCGCCGCGCAGGGATTTGCCGCACTTGCGGATGGCATGGATCTCCTCGGCGATTCTTCCCTTCGAGTCCAGCAGTCCGAGCAACAGTTGTTTCATGGTGTCGCAAGCGGTTGCCACCCGTTCACGTGTGAAGGGCGCGGCGGATTGCTGCGGGATATTCATGGCTGAAGAAAATCATAGATCAGACGGCTTGTCAGCGGCTATCCTGTGACAAATACTCACGGCGTAGCTTTTGTTGTCTTGTATCATGAAATCACTGATTCTGAATGCCCGCATGGTGTCCCCGGATGTTGAAATCGAGGGGGCTTCGTTGTTGTTGGAAAACGATCGAATCGTCGCCGTGTTCGGCGCGGACGAGGTCCCGCCGGAGGCCGCCCGGGTGATCGATGCCGGCGGCCGGATCGTGATGCCCGGGTTCTTCGACATCCACTGCCATGGTGCGGACGGCCATGATGTCTGTGACAATTCGCTCGCGGCGCTGCGGCACATCGCCAAACGCAAGCTTGAGGAAGGCGTCACCACTTGGTTGCCCACCACGCTCACCCAGCCGCAGGACAAGCTGGAGGAAATCGCCGGCAAGTGTGCGCAATACCTGGCCAACCAGGAGTTTTGCCGCGCGCCAGGCCTGCATGTCGAAGGGCCGTTCATCAACAAGAAGAACGCCGGTGCCCAGAATCCGGAGTTCGTCCGGCCGCCGGATTTTGCCGAACTCAAGCGCATCCATGACATCGCTCCGGTGCGGATCGTTTCGCTGGCACCGGACATCGCGGGCGCGGACGAAGTCATTCGCAAGGCCGCGGCCATCGGCATTACCAGTTCCGCCGCACACACCTCGGCCACCGCCGCGCAAATTTCCGCGGCGAAACATGCCGGGCTCAAACACCTCACGCATTTCTGCAATGCCATGACTCCGGTCCACCACCGCGAGATCGGCGTAGTCGGCGCCGGCCTGCTGGATGATGACCTGAAAATCGAACTCATCTGTGACACCATCCACCTGTGCCCGGACATGCTGCAACTCGTCTTCAAACTCGTGCCCATCGGCCGCCTGATGCTCATCACCGATTCGATGGCCGCCTCCTGGATCGGCCAGGGCGAAGTCATGCTCGGCGGACTCGAAGTGGTCGTCAAAGATGGCAGGGCGGTCCTGAAAAATGGCGGTGCGCTCGCCGGCTCGGCCTTGCGCTACAACGAGGGTGTTAGAAATGTCGCGGCCATCACCGGCCTGCCGCTCCATCAGATTGTCAAGGCCACCTCGTGGAACCAGGCGCAATCGCTCGGTCTCGATGGCTTCGGCAAGATCGAACCCGGGTTCTTCGCCGACCTCGTCATCCTCAACGACGATTTCTCCGTGTGGAAAACCCTCGTCGCCGGGGAGGAGAGATGACCATGTGCGCCACAGCGCGACAAATCCCGTGACGATCGTCACGGGATTTGTCGCGGTTGCGCTGGCATGTGGTTGCCGGCCACCTCACCGCAGCCACACGGATTTCAGATAGGGCTCGGCGGGGAAGTCCGGGGGCATCGGGGTGTGGCGGGCGCGCAGCGGGCGGGGCAGGGAGGCTAACAACTGGCGTTCGAATTCGTGGGGCGAGATGCCGCGGAAATTCGTGCAGCACAGGAGCCAGCCGGCGGGTTCTAACACTTCAGCAGCCAGCGCCGCGAGTTCGCCGAAGTCATGTCCGGCGCGGAAGACCTTGCCTTGTTCATCGCGCGAGAAGGTGGGCGGGTCGAGCACGATGGCGTCGAAGGTGCGCCCTTGTTTTGCGAAGCGGCGGAGCCAGTGGAAGGTGTCGCCCTTGCAGAAATGGTGTGCGGCGGGATCTAGCGAGTTATGGGAGAAATTGCGTTTGGCCCAGGCGAGATGGGTTGGTGATAGGTCGAGGGTGGTGGTTTGCGCGCCGGCCAGCGCGGCGGCCACGGAGAATGCGCCGGAGTAGGCGAAGGTGTTGAGCAGGCGCAGCCCGGGGCGCAGCAAGCGCCGGACTTCGGCGCGGTTGTCGCGTTGATCGAGGAAAATTCCCTGCGAGTAGCCGGCTTGGAACGAGATTTCATAACAGACGGCGTGTTCGCGGATCAGGAACGGTTCCGTCACCGCCGGTCCGCACAGCAGGGTGGGGGACTCCTTGTGCTGCTGGTCGAGGCGCTTCCAATAACAGGAATTGCCGCGGGCTTTCAGCCAATCCATGCATGGTGGCGGGATCGAGTCACCGGGGGTCGAGAGCAAGCACCGGCCGGCATAGGTTTCCAGAAACACGCCGGGCAAACCATCGCCCGCGCCATCGACCAGGCGCACGGCGTCGGTGGCATCGGACAGCAGGGAATCACGTTTGGCGACGGCGGCTTCCAGCAGGTCGAACATGAGGTGGGATTGTAGCGGTGGTCTGCGACCGTCGCTGGTTGGCTAAGCATGAGTGGTTGCTGGAGGCGGCATGGGCTGAGAAAATGCGACGGTTGCAGACCGCCGCTACCCTCATCACTTGGATTGCGCCAGCATGCGGAGCAGCGGGGCCTCGGCGCGCTGGCGGAGGGATTCCTCCATTTCGATGCGGGGCTGGAGGGTGTCCAGACAATCGCGGAGTTTCTGCAGCGTGTTCATTTTCATATAGCGGCAATCCGCGCAGGCGCAGCGGTCGGTGGGGCCGGCGATGAGGTTTTTGTCCGGGCATTCCTTGCGCAGGCGGTGGAGCATGCCGCTTTCGGTGACGACGATGATGTTTCTAACCGGAGCGTTCCTGCAGTAGCCGACCATCTTTTCAGTCGAGCAAACCTCGTCGGCGAGCAGGCGCACGGCGCGGGTGCATTCCGGGTGGGCGACGACGAGGGCGTCGGGGTATTCGGCCTTGATGCGGTGGATGGAATCGCGGGTGAATTCGACGTGGACATAACAATTGCCCTTCCAGAGGTCCATCTTGCGGCCGGTTTGTTCGATGACCCAGGCCCCGAGGTTTTCATCGGGAACGAAGAGGATGGGCCGGCCGGGAGGGGCTTGGTTGACGATTTTAACGGCGTTGCCGGAAGTGCAGATCACGTCGCAGAGGGCTTTGACGGCAGCGGAGCAATTGATATAGGCGATGACATAGTAATTTTTCCCGGCGTTGTCAGTTAGAAACGCGGTGAGTTCCCCGGCGGGGCACGCTTGTTCGAGCGAGCAACCGGCGTCCTTGTCGGGCAGCACGACGATTTTGCCCGGGTTGACGATTTTGGCGGTTTCCGCCATGAAATGCACCCCGCAAAAGGCGATCACGTCGGCCGCGGTGGCTTGCGCGTGATAGGCGAGGCCGAGGGAATCCCCGACATAGTCAGCGACATCCTGGATGTCGCCGGTTTGATAGTTATGGGCGAGGATGACGGCGTTTCTGGCCTTCTTGAGGGCCAGGATTTCCTCCTTGAGGTCGAGCGAGGATGGCATTGGGGGATATTGGCTGGGAGAGGATCGGCAAGTTAGGGCGGCGGGTTGGGCACGGTGGTCATTTCAATGGTACCGGTGTGTTTGGCGCCGGGTTTGACGATGAAGGATGAGGTTCGGACCAGACCTTGGAGGCGGGCGCGTTTTTCGAGGGTGACGGCGCCGCTGCAGGAGATCTGGCCGCGGACGTGGCCATCGATGGTGGCGGTGGTGGCGGTGACGGGGTTGAGAAATTCGACACGCACGCCCTTTTCGATCCGGAGGTGGCGGCAGTGGACGGTGCCGATGATTTTGCCAGGGCTGCGGATGACGAGATCCCCGGAGCATTCGACAGGGCCTGCCAGTTCACCCAGAACCGTGAGATGATGGCAGCGCAGCGTGACGCCGGAAACCGAACCGGATTTCTGGATCACCACGTTGCCACAAGTCTGGATCCGGCGGTCCCAGTGCGTGGTGATGTCATAATCGAGCAGGCTGACGTAGCCGCTGCACTTTGGGCACTGGCTGGATTGCGCTTCGGCAATGGTGGTGAACGCATGACCGCAATTGAAGCAGGTGACATCCCGGGGTGGTTTCACGGGGTGGAGCAAGCGCATCAGGAAGGACCTGGGTGCCGGGGTGGCTGGGCCAAAACGCTGCACGGGCTTGGGCTTTGAAACCACCGGCGCAGGTTCGGGATCGGAGTCCTTGCGGGGCGGGGCAAGGCGTGTCACGGGACGCTTTCTGACCACGCCTTTGCCATCCCGAACCTGAAAATTCGCCCGGCAGGCACGGCACTGGGTGGAAACCACGAGCGCGGGTTCGATTTGCAGTTGCCCGCATTCCGGGCATGCCACCTCAATGCGATGGCGCTGGGGCTCATCGGCCATGGCAAGACGAATTGAATCTCGGACCGTGGATCGTCAACTTCAGGTGTTGGTGCCTAGCAGTGTCCCTTGTTTGGGAGTTTCTGGCACCACTGTGGCTTTGACCGGGGCTTGGGCGGTGGTTTGGGCGGGGGTTTGGGCCGGGGCTTGGGCGGGGGCTTGGGCCGGGGCTTTAGCGGGGGCGGGGACTTGGGCTGGGGTTCCGACGGTGGATTTGCCGACGAAGATTGCGCCGGCTTCGATGGACAGGGTCTTGGCCTTGATGTCACCGACGACTTCCGCGCTGGCTTTGAGCTCGACCCGGTCGGTGGCGGTGAGATTGCCATGGACCTTGCCGTAAACGACCACCGTGGAAGTTTTGACTTCCGCTTTGATACGGGCGTTTTCGCCGACGATGAGATTACCATCAGAGAAGATTTCGCCTTCGATTTTGCCGTCCACCACGAGGTCATTGGTGAACTTGACAGTGCCCTTGATTTCCACGTCCGAGGAGAGGACGTTGCGGGTGGCCGGCGGCGCGATGCGGGTGGGGGCAGGCTGTGCGCCGTAGGATGGTGCGGGAGTGGGGACCGCGTGGGATTCCTGGCGGTGGACTTCTGGAAGGGATGGAGCGGGGCGGGAAGCTGCGCTATGGTCGTTGCCGATGACTTTTTTGAACACGGGTATGAGTGTGTTTGAGGTTGATGGGATGTCTAACTAATGGATGGAGACTTATGGTTTCGGGGCTGCTGGAACTTCTCCGGTGGGTTCACTACGGGTCTCCGGGCTGGTTTCTTGCGGAGCAATCACCGCAGGAATTTCAGGGGCAGGCGGAGTCGCCGGCGGGGCCGGAGTTGCCGGGGCTGGGG
>Ga0268284_1000876_pt1 | contig 17671 bp, 12 predicted proteins | sample saktaG_14_FD_190137 | JGI IMG/M metagenome (GOLD analysis project Ga0268284, IMG submission 190137) | Saline water microbial communities from Sakinaw Lake, British Columbia, Canada - sak_2013_06_06_40m | ecosystem: Environmental > Aquatic > Non-marine Saline and Alkaline > Saline ...
AACACCAACTTCCGGTCCACCACCCGCGATATGCAGTGGTAAGAAACCGGCTTCTCCACCGCATTGTGACTCACAACGATCCATCGCTTCCTGGCCATGCCCAGCCTTATGGCCCATGCCCAAAGGCTAAGCAAGTGGTTTCTTTATAATTTGAGTCTCCATTTATCAACAACCAGCGACCGGGGATGCTAGCGGGCCATGGCCGCCGCTGCATGGAAAACGGCGGCGAACAGAATGAGTTGCACGCCGCCCAGAGCCAGCAGACGGTTGCATGCCGGACCAGTCGGCAACGCGTGCACACCCCGGATGATCCGCAAGCCAAGCAGCAACACCGGGACACTCGCACACAGCAACGGGGCTTGGCCCACCGCAATCCACCCAAGTCCGGCAAACGCCGCGAGCATGATCTCCGACCAGATCACCGCCACCGCCACTCTGGGCCCGAAGCGCACCGCCAGCGTGCGTTTCCCGGTCGTCGCGTCTTCCTCGCGGTCCCGGAAGTTGTTGATCGAAATGAGCACCGCCGAGAGCAGGCCGGTTTGCAGGCCTAACAAAAGAGCCGGTGACGGCCAGTCGCCGGTTTGGATAAACACCGTCCCGGTGACCGCGACCAAGCCGAAGAATGCGATCACAAACAACTCGCCCATCCCGCGGTAGGCGAGGGGAAACGGCCCGCCGGTGTAGCCGTAGGCCAGAAACAACGACGGAATCCCGATCACCGCGATCGGCCAGCCACGGGCCTGATAGAGCAACACCCCGCAGGCGAAAGCCACGGCCAGAAAGCCCGCCGCGAGGCTCATGACCGTTCGCGGCCGCAGCAGGCCGGCAGCGGTGATCCGCAGCGGGCCCAACCGGCGCACGGTATCCGCGCCTTTTTCCGCATCGATGGCGTCGTTGAAAAAATTGGTCGCGATCTGGATCGCGATGGCCCCGAGCAGGGTCCAGAGCGCGAGCCACGGGTCAAACGCGCCGCTGAGTTTCCACGCCAGCACACAGCCCACCCACACCGGCACGATCGCGGCAGGCAAGGTTTTGGGGCGTGCGGCCAGCACACAGGACTTGAGAGCGGAAACGGTCACAGGCGGAGTGAAAACCAAACCCTACCCCTGAGGCGATACCATTTCACAGGTATGCCCATACTTGCCAGGTTGCTGCAAGGGCTGGGCTCTGCTAACGCAAGCTCACCGTTGTCGCCTTGGGAAAATCCGCCGGTACTTTTTGGGTCACCTTGCCGGTGGCGGCCCATTCGGTGCCGCGTTGCAGGGTGACGATGAACCCGACGCACTTCATGGCTTCCGGTCCGTGACCTATCATGGTGTGAAACACCCGGCCCTTGCCATAACTGGTCACCAACAGTTGAGCTTCCTGCTCACCGCTGCCGCCTAACTTCGGATCGGCAAACGCGGTCGCCAAAATCGTGGTGTTTTTCGCCGGGCCGCGCATGAAATCATACAATTCGTCCGACGCGTGCAGCCATTGTTTGGGCAAGCCCTTCATGATCGGGTGTGCGGGAGCGCGGGTATCCAGCACATACTCGTGTTGCGCGCCATGGCTGCCCACTTTACCCGGTTGGGTGTCCAGCACCTGCTTGCCGTCCTTCCACCGCAGGTAACCCCCGGACTTGTCGTCACGCCCATTCCAGCCCCCGACGGCAATCATCTCGTTGTAGGCCGGCCACTGCGCAAACGAATTGTCGGCGGCATGCACCACCACCATGCCACCCCCGGCGGTCATGTAATCCTCTAACGCTTTCCGCGTGGCATCCCCCCACATCGCCCCGTTGTAATTCATCACAATCACCTTGTATTTGGCGAAATCCGGTTTGAACGCCGCCAACTCGGGACCATCCGCTGCTGGAGCCGTCGCGACCTCCACCTTGAACAAGCCGGTGGCTTCCAGATCCTTCTTCATCACGGGCGTCGTGGCTTTCCAGTCGTGATTGTTCTGACCGTCAATGATCAGGACCTGCATCGGAACCGCCTGCACCGCCAGCAAACTGCCGACGAACCATAAAGTCGTAAGAAATAGTTTCATAACGCGACGACGCTGGAATACCCATGCCGGAATGCAATACAAATCTGGCGTCATGCAAATCTTCCGCCATGATCGCGGCGGAGCATGACATGGAGCTTGGCACGACTGGATGATGGCCGTGCACGCTGCCGGAGTTGAAACCCAGCCTGGGCGCTGTGGCACGATCCGGCGATGAAGGATTCTCAATGCTGGCAGATCTTCGCCGCGTCGAGGGTCAGGGACGGCTCATTGCCGTCAAATTTGCCCCGGGCGATGAGGAAATCCACCAGTTCTCCGGCGGTCATGTTGTCCGCAGAGCAGGTGTGAAACCGCGCGGTTGCGCCGAATTGATTGCCGATTTCGCTCACCAACTCGGCCTTGGAGAATGCGCGTTTGGCGTCGGCGATCAGGTGCATGACTTCGTGTCCGTGAATGCTTTCCATATTTTCGGGGGTGAGCCTGACCGATACGCCCGGGATTGGGTGCGCACCAATCATATTTTCAGAATGAAAAAAATCCCACAAGGTCGGGCGTAGACAGCAACAGCCAGATTCCACACGCCGTCTCCCCCTCAACTCAAACTCATCATGCAACGCACCCTCTTCCCGCTCCTCGCCTCCCTGCTGCTGGTTCCACTCCAAGCCGCCGACCTCCATGTCGCCCCCGGCGGCGACGACACCCACCCCGGCACCCCGGCGGCTCCGCTGCGCACAATCCAAGCTGCCGCCAAGTTCGCCCAACCGGGCGATGTGATCACGGTGCACGCGGGCGTTTACCGCGAGCGCGTCAACCCGCCACGCGGCGGCGAGTCCGACCAGAAGCGCATTGTCTATCAGGCAGCGGCGGGCGAGAAGGTCGAGATCAAGGGCTCGGAAGTTGTCAAAGACTGGGTGAAGGTTCAGGACGATGTCTGGAAAGTCACCCTGCCCAATGCGTTCTTCGGCAACTTCAATCCCTACAGCGACCTGATTCATGGCGACTGGTTTTCGGACAAGGGCCGGCCGCATCACACCGGGGCCGTCTATCTCAACGGTGAGTGGCTGACCGAGGCGGCCAAACTCGATGAGGTCCTGAAACCCGCGGCAATCACCCCGCTGTGGTTCGGCCAGGTGGACAAGGAAAACACCACGATCTGGGCGCAACTCAAGGGCGTGAACCCTAACGAAAAAGGGATCGAGATCAACGTGCGCCAGACCGTTTTCTATCCGTCAAAGCCGGGCATGAACTACCTCACCGTGCGCGGTTTCACGCTGTGCCACGCGGCCACCCCGTGGGCACCGCCCACTGCCGAGCAGATCGGCTTGATCGGCACGCACTGGAGCAAGGGCTGGATCATCGAGAACAACGTGATCAGCCACTCGGTTTGCTCGGGTATCGCGCTCGGGAAACACGGCGACCAGTGGGATAACACGTCGGCCGATACCGCTGAGGGCTATGTCAAGACCATCGAACGCGGCCATGCCTTTGCCATCCCGTGGACGAAAGAGAACATCGGCCACCATCTCGTCCGCAACAACACCATCTCCCACTGCGAGCAGACGGGCATCGTCGGCAGTCTGGGTGCCGCCTTCAGCACCATCACCGGCAACACCATCCATGACATCCATGTCCGGCAGTTGTTCACGGGGGCCGAAATGGCGGGCATCAAGTTTCACGGCGCCATCGACGTCGAGCTTAGTGGCAACCATATCTATCGGACCTGCCTGGGCCTCTGGCTGGACTGGATGGCGCAGGGCACGCGGGTCTCGCGCAACCTCTTCCACGACAACTCCGGCCGTGACCTGTTCGTCGAGGTGGATCACGGGCCGTTCCTGGTGGATAACAACCTTTTCCTGTCGCCTTCCTCGTTGCTCACCGTTTCACAAGGCGGCGCCTATGTGCACAATCTGTTCGCCGGGGGCATGGAAATGAATCCCTTTGACGGTCGCATGACCCCGTTCCACAAGGCGCACTCCACCGAAGTCGCGGGCTTGCACAACAACCCAAACGGCGACGATCGCTTTTATAACAATATCTTTGTGGAACGCATGGATTTGAGCCAATACGATACCGCGAAATTCCCCGTGTGGATGAACGGCAATGTGTTCCTCAAAGGGGCCAAGCCCTCCAAACATGAAACCTCGCCACTGGTCAAACCGGATTTCGATCCCGCTCTCAAACTGGCAGAGAAGGCCGACGGCTGGTACCTCGAAATGAAGTTCGACAAGGCCTGGAACGCCGAACCCATCCGCAAAACCGTGACCACCGAACTGCTGGGCAAAACCAAAATTGCCGACTGTGCCTATGAAAATCCCGACGGCTCGCCGCTGCAAATCGACAGCGATTATTTCGGCAAGAAACGCCGCGCCGCCAATCCCGCGGCAGGCCCCTTCGACCAGCCCGGCACCGACACGCAAGCCATCAAGGTGTGGTGAATGGGTCTTTGTTCTCTACCTGGCCTCAGCGCGGACAATTTTCACTTTCCCGTTGACCCGCACCTTGATCTCGCGTGCTTGTGGCGCGGTGATATGATAGTTCGTGACCTTCCCGTGCTGCCACTCGATGTCCACCGTGAAACCGCCGCGCGCGCGCAGGCCGGTCACCTTGCCGGCCGGCCACGCGGCCGGCAGCGCGGGCAGCAAATCCAACTGATCCGGACGGCTGAAAAGCAGCATGGTGTTGACGATCTGCGGGATGCCGCCATTGCCGTCGGTGTTGAAGATTTCGGCGTTGGGCTCGTGCGAGGTGATGAGGCTCGGGAACATCGAGCGTTTCACAGCCATCGCTTGCAAGCGGCCATACGCCTCGTCCGGCATGCCGAGAAACGCCGCCGCCACGCCGCACTGAACCCGGCCGAAGGACGATTGCTCGCCACCGTCATCGCTGCCGGCGATCTTCACCCGCACGCTCGCCTGCGCCGCCTGGCGCAGTTCGGCATCGGTCTCGAACAACGGATCGAAGCTCTGGAAACACGGATAGAGTTGCGAGTGGTGCCGGTGGCCCGCGACAATACTGCCGTCCGGCCACTCCGGCAGTTCGCCGCGCCCGTTGATTGGATAGGCCGGCAGTTTCTCCAGCAGTGCCTCCCACTGCGGGATGTTTTCGGATTCAACCTTCAATTCGCGGCAGGCGGCGATTAGATTGGTCAACACCTGGCGGGCCACGGCGATGTCCATCGTCGAGCTGATGCCGCAGCCGGTTTCCGGGTTGTAGGAGGGGATGAACTCAACGCGGCCCTGCTTATCGGTCTCGGTGAGGAAGTCTTGATAGAACGCCGCGATCTCCATGAGCAATGGCACGCAGCGTTTTGCCAGAAACCCGCGGTCGTCCGTGTATTCGGCGTAGTCGGAAAAAAAGCTGGAAAGCCAGCCACTGCCGGCCGTCCAGAACAGCAGGTCCCAATACCCCCAATGCAGCAGCAGTCCGGTGTTGGATGAGCGCGAACTGCTGAAGACTCCTCTGCAACCATAAGTCCGTTTGGCGTTGATACGCCACTCCGGATAGAAACCCTCGATGGTGCGGAAATATCCTTCCATCAGATCCGCCAGGTTGCCGCTGCAAGCCGCGGCCATCGCGGACTCGACATTGGTGTCGAGCGTGAAGTCGCCCGACCACTGCGGGGTCCACGAACCGCTCCAGATGCCCTGCAAATTCGGCAGCATCTCGCCCGCCGAACAAATCAACATGTATCGGCCCGCGTCATACATCTTCTCCATCAAGGCGGGCGGCAGGCGGTTTTCCTTAGCGGCAAGGTCGAGCAACTCCTCGGTCGGCTTGGCTCGTTCCGCGCCGCCGCCGAGATCGAGCGCCACGCGCTTGAACAACGCACCATGAGCCACGGCGTGCGGAGCTAACAGTGCCGCATAATCGCCCGCCACCCCGGCCAGCGACTCCTGCAACTGCGGCAGCAACGCCTTGGCGTCGGCAGTGTTCCGATAGACCACCACCGAGCTATCGGCCAGTGGCGGGGCGGGATTGAAGATGCCGGGATGTTTGAAGTCCGGGTTGTCCGGCGAATAGGCCCATGCCTCGCTGCGGTCCTGCGGCAGTGGTGTTTTCCACGGCACGATGCGGATGAGCACCATCACGTCCCTTCCTTCGTCCTTGCGGATGACGCGCACGGCGGCGTCATAACCGCCCTTGCCCTTGGCATAAACATGATGATAGGTCACCCCGTCCGGCGTGCTCTGTTGCTCCGGCTGGATGAGTTGGTTGGCGACGGCCGGAAACTCCAACCCGCAGGGCGCAGGACCTGTTAGCGAGAGGGCGATTAAATTATCCGTGCGCGAGACAAACAGGCGGCGCTCGAAGCGGCCGCGTTCGTCGCGCCAGCGGACAGCAATCTCGCCGGTTTGAAAATTCTCGGTGCGCTCGTAGTCGGTGACCGTGCCGACGGGATTCTGGCGGATGTTCACAAACAACCCGGGATGGAACGGATCGGTCGGGATGCTCGGAATGACATAGCCCTGCTCCTGCGACTTCTGGCGCAGGAATTCTATCATATCCGTAGCCGGATAGTAACCTTTGGCCCGGAAAATCCGCCGGATTTCCGGCAAATGCCGCACCATGTCGGGCACCAACTCGCGGTTGCCCAGCGGCAGGAACAACCGGCAATGATTGGCCACCAGCGTCTCGTTGCCGGGCACGCCGAACCACATCGCGCCCATCCGCCCGTTGCCGGTGACAAACGCGTGTTCCCACCGTTGCGCCGGAACCCGGCTCAACGAACCGTGGAACGGGGTTTCGGTGGCTGCTGCAGCACTCGCTGCAGAAATCAGGACCGACCACAAGAGCCGCTTGATGGGCTGAAGAACATTCATTGGGACGTTTGGTTGCCAGGCTCCACCCCTCATGGCCAGCGGGTTCTATGCATAAAAGACCACGCCCACCCGGTGGACATGCGAAGCATGATAGGCGATGACGCAGGCAGTGAGAAGATGAAAATTACCCCGCGAGGCAACGACAAGAATAGCGTTGCTCCGCAGTAGCCCTAAGTCACACTGCTCTCCAAACCTCATGAATCCAGAACTACGACCGTCCAACTCCTGCGAGCAACCTCACTGTGGATGCGGCTTCAAGCGCCGCGACGCGATCAAACTCATGACGCTCGGGGCGGCCGGCTTCGGGTTGCCTGACCTCGGCTGGGCCGAGCAGCCAAGCCGGAGCATGCCCGTTCCGTTTCTGATTCCCGCTGACAAGAAGTTGTCACCCGAATGGTTGCAGGCGCTCGTCCAGCGCGGCGCCCCGGCGGTCTGGAAGGGGCGGGAGCTTGCCTTCATCGGCATGCCGGTGGGCGGCATCGGCTGCGGCCAGCTTTATCTAGCAGGCGATGGCCGGCTCTGGCTGTGGGACATTTTCAAGAGCAACTATACCCGTGAATCGGTTGCCGGGATGAAGTTCACCCTCATGACGATGAATGGCCACTACACCGGACCCGTGGATTCCCACACCGGCAACTATAGCAACCGCAACGGCGCACTGGTTGAGCAGGGATTTGCGATCCAAGTTAGAAGCGCCGGATCCGCCCGGGTGCGCACCCTCGACGCCAAGGGGTTTCCCGAGGTCACGTTTCGCGGCGAGTATCCCATCGGCCGCGTCAGTTATGCTGACCCGCAGTGGCCGGTGCGCGTGAAATTGGAAGCGTTTTCGCCGTTCATTCCGTTGAGCGCCCGGGATTCGGCCCTGCCGGCGACGGTGTTGGCGTTCACGGTCACCAATCTGAGCCAGGAACCGCTCGGGATCGACCTCATGGGCTGGCTGCAAAATGCCACTTGTCCGCACGAAAAATCCTCAGGTCTAGGCCAACGGCGTAACACGCTCATCCAACAGGACGGTGTCGCCACGCTCGAGGGCACCGTCGAGGCCAGCCCGGGCAAAGGACTGGAAACCCGCCATGGCTTCGGCTCGATGGCCCTCAGCCTGATCGGGGCCGACGCTGCCAGCTTGCGTGGCGGCGTTGATGTTAGATTGCCGCTTGACGCCGCGGTTTTCGGTGGAGGCTTCGCCGCCGGGGCGAGTGCCACGCGAATGCTGGATGGCGACATGTTGATAGGATCCTTAGGGCGGGAATTCACGCTGGCTCCCGGTGCCAACCGTAGAGTTGAGTTTCTTCTCACCTGGTATTTCCCATGGCACCAGCAACACGACGACCAACAAGGCGGGATGAATCAAATCAAGGATTTCACCAAACTCCGCCGCCACTACGCCCCATGGTTCGGCAGTGCCGCGGAAGCCGCACGGGCCGTGGCCAGGGACTTCGACCGCCTGGCGGGCGGCACCCGGCTGTGGAACCGATCCTGGTATGATTCGACGCCGCCCCACTGGTTGTTAGACAGGGCGTTCCTGCCGGTGGATTGCCTCGCGACCCAGACATTCCACTGGTTTGACAGCGGCCGAGTTTGGGCCTGGGAAGGGGTCGAATGCTGCGAGGGGACCTGCACGCATGTCTGGAACTATGCCCAGGCCATGGCCCGCTTGTTTCCGGAACTCGAACGCACGCTGCGCGAGAAGGTCGATTACGGCCTCGCCTTTCATGACAATGGCGCGATTGCAAACCGTGCGGAATTCGAGCAGGAGGCGGCCACCGACGGCCAGGCCGGCACGATCGTGCGCACCTGGCGCGAGCACACCATGTCCGCCGACGACGCGTTCCTGCGCCGCGTCTGGCCGCAGACCCGCAAAGCGGTCCAATTCCTGATCGACCAGGATCCCGCGCGGACCGGATTGTTAGAAGGCGCGCAGAGCAACACGCTGGATGCGACGTGGCACGGGCCGATGGGTTGGATCTCCTCGCTGTATGGCGCGGCCTTGCGGGCCGGCGAGCAGATGGCCATCGAAATGGGCGATGCGGTATTTGCCAAGACCTGCGGCGAGCTTGCCGCGCGCGGCACGAAGGCCATGGTAGAGCGGCTATTCAACGGCGAGTATTTCATCCACCTGCCGCCAAACCATGACCATATCAACACCAACCGCGGCTGCCACATCGACCAGGTGTTAGGCCAATCGTGGGCCTGCCAGAGCGGCCTGCCGCGGGTGCTGCCCCAACGCGAGACCGCCGCGGCGCTCAATGCGCTGTGGAAATACAACTTCGCGCCCGACGCCGGCGCTTATGCCGTCGCGCACTCCGTCATCAAGGGCCACCGCGTGTATGCCGCACCCGGCGAGGCGGGTTTGGTCATGACCACCTGGCCTCAGGGCGGGGACGAACTGGCGGTGCCGGGCATGGCCAACAAACACGAGGATTTCCTCACCTGGCTTGGGGCGGGCGGCTACTTTGACGAGTGCATGACCGGCTTCGAGTACCAGGTGGCCGCGCACATGATCTACGAGGGCGAGCCTGGCAGCGAATTGGTGATGCACGGTTTGGCGATCGCCCGCGCGATCCACGACCGCTACGCCCCGGCAAAGCGCAATCCCTTCAACGAGATCGAGTGTGGCGACCACTATGCGCGCGCCATGGCCGCCTACGGAGTCTTCCTGGCCGTATGCGGATACGAGTATCACGGGCCGCTAGGGCGCCTCGGCTTCGCACCGCGCATCCGTCCTGAAAACTTCCAGGCCGCCTTCACCGTGGCGGAAGGCTGGGGCACTTTCTCACAACAGGCGGCGAACGGCAGGCAGTTGGCGGAAATCGAACTGAAATACGGCAAACTGCGACTCCGGACGCTTTCGTTAGGCATCGTGGGCAACCAGCCGATGACGAAATGCACGCTGACCCTCGCCGGCAAACCCATATCATCGAAGATAGCATCAACGGCGCACAAAGCCGAAATCAGTTTCGACGCCGTGGTGGTGAAAACCGGCGAAAAATTGCGGTTGGAGCTGATGTAATACCATCACTGACAATGAATGCGCCTATTATCTAGCAGCATCTGAGTCAGGGCTTCAGCCGATCTTTCGATGTCCCACACCGCGGCCAGAACAGTTCGCGCTATCAGCGTGAACTCCAACAGCCCCTTGCGAAATTGTCACTTTATCTCCCAGAAGTGCGATTATTCCAGCGGCGGGGCGACGCGGGGGATGCCGCGCGCGGCATCATCGGCGGCCAATTTTTCCTGGAACTCACGGACGAGAGTTTGGCCTTGGGCGGTTTGTGCGTCGGTCATCCTCCGGCCGAGAAAAAACAGAACCTGTGATGCGGGCTTGTCACCCTGTGCGGCCGCCAGGCTGGCCCATTTGTAGGCCGCCACATCGTCTTTCAAGACGCCTGCGCCGGCGAGATGCATCCGGGCCATCTGGCACTGGGCGGCGGCATTTCCCTGGTCTGCGGCGAGCCGGAACCACTTCGCGGCTTCGGCGCTGCTTTTAGGCATCCCCTTGCCGCTCATGAACAGCCCGCCAAGGCTCAACTGCGCGGCGGTGTTGCCCTGTGTCGCGGATTTTGTTAGCCATTTCACGGCCGCGACGGGATTTTTCGCAATTCCATCGCCAGAGGCGTATGTCTGGCCGATGTGATACTGCGCGACTGCGTCTCCTTGCTCGGCGGCTTTCAAAAACCAAAGCTCGGCTGCCGCGGCATCCTTCGCCACGCCTTCACCCGTCGCATACCTTTCCGCAACCTCGAGTTGGGCTGCCACGTCCCCATCCTTGGCCTTGGCGAGCATGCTGGCGATGTCATTGCCGTGAGCGGCCACGGCCGCCAGCAGAACCAGTATGGTCAGCAAACCTCTCTTCGCTCTCATCACGCGGACATTCGAACACCTGAAACCCGGATCGCCAAGGTCAATTTCAGAACTTCTCCCGCGCGCCACGGCGGATGCGTTGCACGGGCAACTTCCCCGCGCCAAGGGGCTTGTCCTCTTGGCGCGGGGAAGTTGGATCACGGGGGGCCTTGTTTCCCAAGCCCGTTGCGATCCAAGGGCGCAAGGGACAAGGGGCTTGAGGTCAATCCACGAGGAAGCCATGAGCCGTTTCCTGCAGGCGTTGCCACCGGATTCACGGTAGGGTATTTACCCATGGCAATCATCCGCCAAACGTGTAGTTTCATTCCGTGAGCGATGGTGAACACCTTGCCATCCACCATGAATCCAATCCGATACCCCATCATGAAAACATTAAAAAACATAACCAACCGCACCAGCGGCACTCATGCCAGCCTTGCCACCAAAGGATGGCTGGCTTCGGTGCTGGTCGCTCTCATCGGTTACAGTTGGGACACAAGCCTGTGCCTGGCGCAGGAAGCCGACACTGATGTGGCAGGAGTGCAAGTTCTGACCCGCGGGCCGGTGCATGAGGCCTTTGCCGGGATCGTCACCTACAATGCCGAACCGGGGATCGTGGTGGCCAAGGCACCCCCCGATGCCATCGAGGAAATCCCGCCGGACGAGCGCCCGGAGGGCGACAACATCACTTGGATCCCGGGCTACTGGGCATGGGATGACGAGCGGAGTGATTTCTTATGGGTCAGCGGCACCTGGCGTGCCCTGCCACCGGACCGCGAATGGATGGCCGGCTATTGGGGGAAAACCACGGACGGCTACCAGTGGACATCCGGGTATTGGGCTAATGCCACGAGCGAGGAGACGACGTATTTGCCCGCGCCGCCGGCGACCGTGGAAAGAGGTCCCAGTACCGAGGCCCCATCGCGGGACCACAATTGGACGCCGGGCAGCTGGGTCTGGCGTCAGGAGCGTTACGCCTGGAGTCCGGGTTATTGGCAACTGGGCCGGGCGGATTGGGCATGGATGCCCTCTAACTATGTTTGGACTCCGCGCGGATATATCTTCGTTGATGGCTATTGGGATTACCCGGTGGCACGCCGCGGAACCCTCTTTGCGCCGGTCTATTTTGACTCGGGGGTGTATTCCCGGGCAGGCTATAACTACTCGCCTTCGATCGTGATCGGCCTGGCGATGATTGCCGAGCAACTTTTCCTGCGGCCGAACTACCACCATTACTACTTCGGGGACTACTATGCACCTCGTTACCGCCATGGCGGTTTCTATGCGGGATATGCCTATCACTCCAACCACTTCGGCTACGACCCGGTTTTTAGCCATCAACGCTGGGAACATCGTCGCGATCATGGATGGGAGAAGCGGGTTGAGGAAACCTACCAGTATCGCCGCGATCATGAGGACGCCCGGCCGCCGCACACCTGGGCAGATCTGAAAACCCGCAAGGGAAACCCGGAGGATTCCAAGAACCGCGCGATGGTGGCCACGCCCATCGACCAACTGGCCAAGAAGAAAGACGGCCCCATGCGGTTCCAGAGGGTGTCCAAGGAGGACAAGCAGACGCTGGCCCTGCGTGACAAGGATGTGAAAAAATTCCGCGATGAGCGGCGAACGCTTGAGGCCAAGGGCGTCGATGTGGCAGCGAACAAACCGGGCGAGACGATGGAACCGTCCAAAGTGAAATTCACCAAGTCCCCGATTGTGGGCAAGTCGGCCAAGCAACTGAAGAAAAGCGAAATGCCGCCCGAGGTGGCGCGGACACCCAAAGCCGACCTGAATGTCAAACCCAAGGATGAAACCACCGCCCGCCTGCCAAAGGTCGACAAGAGCAAGCCTGACGAGAAGTCCCGCGGAAAACTGGATAACCCGGACACGGTCAAGCGTGACGTGAAGACGCGCGAAAAACTGGATAACCCGGACACGGTCAAGCGTGACGTGAAAACCCGCGAAAAACTGGATATACCGGACACGGTCAAGCGTGACGTGAAGACGCGCGAAAAACTGGATATACCGGACACGGTCAAGCGTGACGTGAAGACGCGCGAAAAACTGGTGAATCCGGACAAGGTCAAGCCTGACGTGAAGACGCGCGAAAAACTGGTGAAACCGAACGTGACGCCGAAAGCCGTGGAAAAGAAAACGCCCAGGGAACCAGAACGACGCGTGAAGGAAGCCCCGGTGAAAGTGCAGGAATCCACGCAGCGGAGCACGAAAGGGACGGACAAAAATACGCTGCGGGGCTTGGATCAATCCACCAAGGGAAAGTCCTCCACGGGTGAGAGTGGTGAGGAGAAATCCGGCAAAAAAAAGAAGAAGGACTAGAACGGTTTACCCGTCGCAGGATCGTTCGGCTTCCGTGAGTGCTGCGACGAGGGCGGCGAAGACCTCGGGTTCGAGCGCGCGGACGGGGGCGCGTTTGAGGCAGCCGCCGAACCACTTGGCGAGCAGCGTGCGGCGGGCCGGCGGGAAGTCCCGGGTGAAACCGGAGCCGCCGCCCGCGAGGAGTTGCGGGTCGCGGCGGCCGTGGGCGCGGGCGAGCATTTGCTGGTAGCGGACGAGAATGCCGTCTAGCAAAACCCACGGGAAATTCGGGTTGCGGGGCGGTCCCATGACGAGGGATTGGCTCTGGCCGGCACCGAGTTTCAGGCCACCGCGCAGATCGACGCGCAGGTCGGGCAGGCTGCCGCCTTTGAACCATGCGGCCACCGCACCGGTGAGGGTACCGGCGACGGTGCCGGCACCATGGGTGAGGCCGCCGGTGGCGGCATCCACGGCCAGCCCGGCGGCCCCCCCGGCAATGGCCGCGGCGATGGCGAGTTGGGTGCGGCCGAGACCCCATTTGCTCCAGGTTTCCGCACTTTCAAGATCGATGCCCTGATAGACGGCCGGCGCGGTGTCCGCCGTGAGCAGGTGGTGGCGGTAAATCCGCAGCAGATCGGCGGAGCACTTGTGTTCGAGTTGGGCGAGCTCGGCAAAGTAGCTTTTTGTTAGATTGGCGGTATTCCTGCCGCGGCGCGAGTGGTGGGCAAGGTCTTTTTCGCCGAGGCAGGCGGTGACGCGCAGGCCGAGCGCTTCTTCCAGAAAACCAATGAGGGTTTCCGCGGCCTCCTCGCGGCGGGTCTGCCATTCGTCCTCGACCAGGGCGATGGTTTCGGCGAGGGCCTCGCGGTGCTGTTCCTCGATTTCTAACAATGACTTGAGGAGGCGCAGGCGTTCCTCGTAGCGGGCGTGGTGGGCGTCGAAGGTGCGGGTCAGATTGAAGGCCCCGCCGAGACGGGATTTCCACGCCTCTTCGTCGGGGCCGGTGGTGTGGTCGCGGCGGTTGAGCACGGCGAGGCGCGGCCGGCCGGTCCAGCGGAGGATTTCCATCTCGGCGAGGAAATCATCGCGCAGCGGTTTCGCGGGATCGACCACGTAGAGCACGCCCGCGCCTTGGAGCAGTGGCTCTAACAATCTTTGTTCATCGGCGAAAGCATGGCCGGAGGTGGCGATGAAACTGCGGATGGCCTCGAGGCCGGGGGTGCCCGGGCCGTGGAGGCGCTGGATTTCGCGCATGGCTTCGACGGGTTGGGAAAACCCGGGCGTGTCGATGAAGCGGACACACTCCCTGCCGCCGAAGACGACGCGGTGGGTCTGGCAGCGGGTGGTTTCCCCGGGGGTGGGGCTGACGCGTATCAATTCGTTGTCATCGATCTCTAACAACGTGGCGAGCACGGCGGATTTGCCCATGTTGACGCGTCCGACGACGGCAAACGCCGGCACATTCGCAGTGACCCAATCGCTCATCGGGGTGAGTTCAGCGCATTTCGGGCCGGCATGCAATGCCGGGGCGGCGTCATTCGATGACCTCGACCGAGGCGCGCTCCTTGATTTGGATCTCCGGCCGTTTGAGGTCAAAACCCTTTTGCATCTTGACCATGCCGTGCAGGCGGATTTTTTTGCCGATGAGCGGGGTGAGCCATTCTGCGGAAAGATCCGCGGCTGCGGTTTTGAGGATCACCGCGCCACGTGGATCGTTTTCGTCCGGCTCTTTGGAGAACATCAGGTAGAGGGTTTTCCGCGTGCCCGAGAAATCGATTTTTTCAAGCACTCCCTCAACGACGACCTGGGTGCCCTCGTTATGGACGAGGAGTTCGCGGCTGGTCCATGCAATCACCCCGCCCATTTTTTGGGCGGCGTCTTGTTGTTGCGCGACGATGATTGCGTGTTGCTGATCCGCCTGCCGTGCCAGGGCGCTGAGTTCCGCAGCCCGGCGGCTGGCTTGGGCCGCGTCGCTGAGGATGACGGGTCCCTGCGGCGCGGTTTGTGCGTTCGTCGGGGCAGGGGCAGAGGTCCGGACTTGCGGTGAGGCCTGCTTCGCGCGTTGGCGCATCAGAAACCCCGCTCCCAGGCCGATGGCCAAGAGAGCCAGTCCGAAGTTAATCACCCAAGGGACCTTGAATGAGGGTGGCTTGGGCGTCTTGACCAGCGGGCGGGTGGCTTGGGCCGCGAGGGTCTTGGCGGGAGGAGGGGGTTCCACACCGACCGAGGCGGCGAGCATTTCACGGGCTTCGTGAAGGCTGGTCGTGGCGGCGGCGTTGCGCAACCACTTGAGCCAGCCGCCGAGACCGTGACCCGCGTGGTCCATCACGCTCCGGCCTTGCCAGCCCATGATTTGCTCGGTGAGAGTGACGATCGATTCCAGTCCGCGGGATTTATCGCGGCCACCCAGCCATTTGAGCGGGGAGATCCAGAAGGTGAATCCGCGGCTGCTAGAGTCGCTGCTGGTGATGATTGTTTGCAGTTCGGTTTCCACCCAGACGGCCTCTTCGGCGAGCACGTGCGAGAGCAGTTCGCAGACTTCCAGGGCCTGGGTGATCAAGTGGGTGGCGACTTCCGTGGCAAGCGGACCTTGTTGTTGGATAACGGCCTGGATGGAAGGTCCCTCGACCCACTCGGTGGCGATGAAGGGAATGCTATCGACGGGATCGCAGCCGCCACAGATGACCGAACGCAGGGCGGGGTGGCTCAACCCGGCGAGCCGGTCGACGGCGATGTTGTAGGCGGTCTGCTCGTCGGCATGCAGGCCTCCGCCATCCACGCCGAACGGGAAAAACCGGCGCACGGCCACGGTTTTTCCGGTTTCCGAGTCGAACGCACGGAAGATCACCCCCGACGCGTCTTGGGCGATCAGATCTTCGATTTGGAATCGCCGAATCACTGGGTGACTTTTAGCATGGGAAATCCGAAGGGTAAAGCCAGCTTGGCCTGACCAGAGGAATTGCCGTTCATTGGGCAAGCGGTGCGAATACGAGCTCGGGAAACCGCTGGGGTTGGTGAAAATCGGGTTCGGCGCCACCCAGATCCGCCGCGCTGACAAATTTCTGCGCGGGGGACTCAAGAATCAGGGTCACATTGACTCGCGAGCGGAGTCCGAAATCCAGCCGGGCTCTGAGCAAATCGAGCGGGATGGCCATGGCGGCCAGCCACGCGCCATCCGCTGCCATGTCGGAAAACGTGGCCACCTCGGGCATGACGATGTCCAAGGGTTCCGCGCGGACGCGGGCGGCGGTGAATTCGCATGACCACCAGGCACCATTGGGCGCGAGGTTGAACTCGAAATAACGGCCGCTCACCGGATCGGCGATGAACAACTCCGCCAAGTCATAGCGCCAAAGTTCCGCCTGGAACATGCCCGGGCGGGCCAGGGGGTGGAGTTGGGCCGCACGGCGGTGGTGGGCGATGAACCAGAGCCGCTGGTCGTCCATGGCGAGGGATACCGCAGCCGGCGGTTGCACCGGCGCACCCTCCCAGTCCTTGTCCAAACCGAGCATCGGCACATCCAACTGGCCCCACCTCAGCGGGCTCGAACTGGTGAAAATCGTCATGTCTGAAAGTGGCCCACAGGCGGCTCGTCTGTCGAGGCAGGAGAGCGGAATACGGGCCGGAATGCGCGGGTGGAAAAAAATCCACGAAAATCATCGCCATGTGGGTGCGGATGTGGTTTCAAACGTGTGGAAAGATCGTTCATGGCCCGTTCCCGTCCCGGTTTTTATAGCACGATTGAATACATCGGTCCGCGTCCGCAGAAGCCGAAGCGGAAACATTTTTTCGGCGGCTGGGTGATTGTGGTGATTGCGGTGGGCATTGCCTGTTGGTTTGGGCGTCCCTTGGTTCCCTTCATCAAGGCGGCGCAGGAAGAGGTTTCCACCGAGCAGGCGGTGTTGCTCATTCCCATGCTTGAGCAATCCAAGGAGGGCGGGGGCAGGCTTGCCGCCGCCGCGCTCGCCTATTCCAGGGACAAAGTGGTTTTCGACCCTTCCTATTACAAAATCAGTTATCCTAACGGAGATGTCGCGCCGGCCAAGGGCGCGGCGGCGGATGTGATCATCCGCTGCTACCGCAAACTCGGCATCGATCTCCAGCAACAGGTGCACGAGGACATGGCGGAACATTTCCGCGCCTATCCGCAATTGTGGGGCGCGCTGGTGCCGGACACCAACATCGACCACCGCCGGGTGGCGAACCTGCAGCGGTTCTTCGAACGCAAGGGCCAAACCCTCACCCCGTCCCGCGATCCCAGCGACTACCGGCCCGGCGACATCGTGATCTGGTCGCTGGCCAATGCGGACCAGCACATCGGCATCGTGGTTCCCGGTCCCGGCAATCGCGCCGGCGAAGCGTGGGTCGTCCATCACATGGATACCGGCGTCAAATGGGAGGGCGTGCTGTTCGATTACAAAATCAAAGCCCATTTCCGCTACCCTTCCGAATAATCGGTACGGAAGCCATCAATCCTCAAGCCAGCGGGCGAGGGCGGCTTCCAGCGCGTCGTTGCGTTTGATGTTGAACGATTCGTGGGCCGCGATGGTCAGTCTGCGGCCGGCGCTGTTTCCTGAGTGAAGAGAAGATTTTTTAACCACAGATGACGCAACCGAGCGAAGCGAACCGAAACGAAGTGCAGATGGCCAACGGCAAATGGACGAACACATTATTCCAGGGATTGAGTCAAATGGACACGGATT
>Ga0268284_1000877_pt1 | contig 17667 bp, 16 predicted proteins | sample saktaG_14_FD_190137 | JGI IMG/M metagenome (GOLD analysis project Ga0268284, IMG submission 190137) | Saline water microbial communities from Sakinaw Lake, British Columbia, Canada - sak_2013_06_06_40m | ecosystem: Environmental > Aquatic > Non-marine Saline and Alkaline > Saline ...
ATGATGAACCGCTGATGGAGCGTTACCGGATGCACCTTGAGTCAGGGATGGCTGGTCAGAAGATGACGGTGGTCAACAATGTGACCGGGCGAAAGAATACGGTCGCTACCGGTGAAGAAGAGTTTACGCTCAGCGGAGCAGGGTACATTACCGAGCGTCTGGGTGATCTTGATTTCCGGATATCGGCAAACTCTTTTTTTCAGACGAACTCTTCGCAGGCGGAGGTGCTGTACAGCAGCATTCTGGAGGTCGCAGAACTGCGGGCGAAGGAAACGGTTTATGACCTCTATTGCGGAACAGGAACGATAACCCTTTATATGGCAAAACACTGCCGTCAGGTTGTCGGCCTTGAAGTGGTTGAGAGCTCCATCAGCGATGCGCGTTCCAATGCGGCGTTTAATGGAGTCGGCAATGCGGCATTTTTCCAGGTCGATCTCAAGGATTTTCATGGTATGCTTGATCTGCTCAAAAGCTATGATGCTCCGGGGGTTATCATTACAGATCCGCCGCGCGCGGGTATGCACCCGAAGGCGCTATCAACCATGCTTCGTCTCAAGCCGAGGAGGATTGTTTATGTCAGTTGCAATCCGGCAAGCCTTGCGCGTGATGGCAAGGAGATCTGTCTTCAGGGTTACAGGCTTTTGTCGGTGCAGCCGGTTGACATGTTCCCGCATACCAGCCACATCGAGAGTGTTGCCTGTTTTGAGATGGATGATTCCATGCCGGTCACTCTGGCTCCGTAGAACTGATGATTTCAGCATCGGGTGCTGATTTTGCTGCTTCCCACGCGATGAATTTTTCAACATCCTTGCTGATTGAAGCAAAAACTGCTGAAATGATGGCAGCATCATCGACAAACCCGATAAGCGGGAGGAAATCAGTCAGAGCGTCAAAGGGAGAGACAAAATAGATGAGTGCCGCGGTAATGAGTACAATGCTCTGCCAGGGAATATCAAGGTATTCCCTGCTGGCAGTGCACTGCACCATGCGGATCAATGTCCTTATTTTTCCGGTTATGCCCGATATCTGAAGCGTGTATTTTCCCGAGGAGATGATTCCTGCTGCGGTTTCAAGCAGTTTGTTTCTTTTTCGGGGCTCTTTTATGAGTGATTCGGCTTTGATTGTGGCTTTGTCAAGGGTTGTGGTCATCTTTTCCCTGGCTTGAGGGTTGTTTTTCTGATGGAGCACCTGGCCATTATTTCCCGCCTGCCTTGAGCAGTTTGCGTCGTTCTTCTTCTGTCAGTGATCCATAGCCACGCTCGGAAATCTTGTCGAGTATGGCGTTAATTTCTGCTTCGGAGACTGGTGGAGTCACCCTGTTCTGAGTATGAAGGCGCGGGACGCTTCTTTTTTTGCCGGAGGAGTTTAATTTACTGAAAAGTCCGGAAAATGACCATTCGGCGCGTTTGATGATAATGTATATAAAGCCGATCAACATTCCCCCGAGATGTGCGAAATGGGCGATGCTGCTGCCGCTTCCCATTGTCCGGCTGCCGAATCCGGAGACAAACTCGATAAGCGCATATCCGGCAATGAAATATTTTGCCTTGACAGGGAAGAGGAAATAGAGAAATATGTAGCGATTTGGGAACATCATTCCGAAGGCAAGCAGTACACCGTAAATTGCTCCGGATGCTCCGACCGTTGGGTAGGGATCGCCTACTGTAGCCAGAAGGTTAATGACTGCCGCACCGATACCGCAGGTAAAATAGTAGATGTTGAATTGCCTGGTACCCCATTGATTTTCTATTTCAGCGCCGAACATCCAGAGGGCAAACATGTTGAAGAAGAGGTGCGTGCCACCGCCGTGCAGAAACATGTAGGTCAGTGGCTGCCAGAGTCTGAAGTTTTCAGAGCCGATAGGCCAGAGTGCGCCGAGCCCTTGAATGATGCTTCCAAAAGGTGTGAAGAATTGCAGGAAGAAGACGGCAACATTGACAAGAATAATGGTTTTGATCGCCGGAGGCATAAGCTGAAAGCCGCCGGGGCTGTATGGCTGATTGGAGTAGTTCATTAATAGATATCGTTCTGCACATCCCGCTGCGTTGTTGCAGCGGGAATGGGCGTCAAAGTGGTAAATTCCTTCAAGACTGTTGTCGTATAGAACCGGTCAATCGTGCAGTGCGGCGATACCCGGGAGTTCCTTGCCTTCAAGGAATTCAAGGCTTGCGCCTCCACCGGTTGAAATATGAGTCATCTCATTTGCCAGACCAGCTTTGGCTACTGCTGAAGCAGAGTCGCCCCCGCCGATAATCGTTGTGGCGCCTTTTGCCGTCGCCTCGGCCATAGCTTTTGCGACAGCCATCGTGCCTGCAGCGAAATTGTCGATTTCAAAGACGCCCATGGGGCCGTTCCAGAGGACTGTACGTGCCGAAAGAATTTCGTTACGGTATGTTTCGGCCGTAACAGGTCCGATATCGACACCGATCATATCTTCGGGGATAGCGGATATCATTTCAGGATGGCAGGCCGCCTGTGCTGAAATCTCGCGGGCAACAATGACATCTACAGGCAGAAGCAGTTTGATCCCCTTGTTTTTGGCCTCTTCCAGAATTTTCAGGGCAAGTTCGATCTTGCTCTCTTCGACCAGTGAGTTGCCCACCTGGTAACCCTGTGCCTTGAAGAAGGTGAAGACCATGGCTCCGCCTATCAGGACAGTATCGACTTTTTTGAAAAGGTTTTCAAGGACATCGATCTTGCCTGATATTTTCGATCCTCCAAGTATCGCGACAAACGGCCTTTGAGGGTCCTGCAGGGCTTTTCCAAGATAGAGCAGTTCCCGCTCGATCAGATAGCCTGCAACGGCCGTCTGCATATAGTGGGTAATTCCTTCCGTAGAGGCGTGAGCCCTGTGGGCAGTGCCAAATGCGTCATTGACGTAGACCTCTCCGAGAGAAGCGAGTTCTCTTGCAAAATCCGGGTCATTTGCCTCTTCCTCCGGGTGAAATCTCAGATTTTCAAGAAGGATCACCTCCCCGTCCTGCAGAGCAAGCACCTGCTGCATAACCTCGGTGCCGATGCAGTCTTTTGCCATGACGACCGGGGCTTCAACAAGTTCTGCAAGCTTTGATGCCACGGGAGCAAGCGAGTAGTCCGAATTGGCTTTCCCTTTCGGTCTTCCGAGGTGTGACATCAAAATCAGTCGGCCTCCGTTATCCAGTACTTTTCTGATGGAGGGAAGGGATTCAACGATTCTTTTGTCGTCTGTTATGTTTTTATGTTCGTCAAGGGGAACATTGAAATCAACGCGCATTAACACCCGTTTGCCTTGGATTGAGATGTCCGACAAGGTCTTTTTCTGCATTGCTCTGATGATTGGTTGAAAAAAGGATACGCAGTTGTAATGTATCTAATCTATAATATAATCAATTCATCTGACAGGAATATGAGTCTATCTCTTCCCCTGGTCAGCAGGGGCATCCTTTCTGGCCCGCCTGTAATTTATGATGTTTTCGTTATGCTTTTTGAGCGTTTCCGCGAAGTTATGACCGCCTTTTCCCGTGGCAACGAAGTAGATGAAGCGGGTATCGGCCGGATTGAGCGCGGCAAGGATTGAAGCTGCTCCCGGATTGCAGATGGGCCCCGGGGGAAGTCCGTTATTGCGGTAGGTATTGTATGGGGAGTCGACGGCAAGGTCATTGTAATAGAGGCGGCGGGCCGCCCCTCCAAGGGCATACTGCACGGTTGGATCAGCCTGCAGGCGCATGTTTATTTTCAGCCGGTTCAGATAGACGCTTGCCACAAAAGGTTTTTCCGGGTCAAGCGGGGTTTCGGCTTCGACAATTGAGGCGAGAGTAAGCAATTCTGTTTCGTTCAGCCCGATTGAGGCCGCCCGTTTTTTCATCTCCTCGGAATAGAATTTCCTGAATTGGCGGATCAGAAATTCCGCAGCCTCTTCCGGAGTAGCGGCCCAGGCAAAATCATAGGTTCCCGGAAACAGGTAGCCTTCTGCATTTTTTGCCTTAATGCCGTGTTTGTTGAGCAGCCTGCTGTCGGAAGCCGCTTTCATGAACCCTGTCGAATCCATATCAAGCCTCCTGGAGAGGATCCGGGCAACATGACGGAGATCAAGACCTTCAGGAATAGTGACGCGCACCTCATCCTGCCGGTGAGAGTGAAGGTAGTAAAGGAGGCCGAAGTTTGACATTCCGGGAGGAATGGCGTACCTGCCCGGTTTAATGTTGTGAAGAGCGGGAATAATGCTGCCGGTTACGAGTGCCGGCCATCCCGTTTTAATTGATCCGTTTCGCTGCAGTTCAGCAACAATGGTTCTGAATCCCGTTCCCTTGTGGATCGTCAGGCTTGTTGTCCTTGACGCAGTATTGAGACCGGGGATAAATAAAAAGCATGCAAATACCCCCAGCAAAACAGCGGCGCCGGCTATAAAGGGTTTACGAAAGGGAGCGGTTTTTGATGCCATGGAAGGGAGTGTTATTGTACGGACCGGATACCTTACTGAGCGCTTTTCCACTCATGCTGAAAAAGGCGAGTCTCTTCAATGATGCAACGGTAAATTTTTTCAAGTGTCTGGGATTCAAGACGAGAGTCCGCATGGTGCAGCACATTGTTGAGCACCTCCTTTTCCCTTGCCGGCTGAAGTACCTGCTCTCCGATTCTCTCTTTCAGAGAACTGATACTCTGAGCACAATGCAGCCTCTCGCAGAGCAGCATCGACAACTGCCGGTCAATGGTATCTATTTTTTTTCTCCATTCGTCAAGTTCCTGCCTGTGGTCGGTATTGTTGACGGTGCTGTCGGACATCATGATGAGAGGTGGTTTAGTGAGCCTTGCGCTGCCGAATAAAAGGTTAAAAAAATGTACCGGTCTTTGTCTATGATCTGTCGCCGGTAAACAGCTTCATCCATACGGCAATTTCCTGATCGCATAACAACCCGGCATGGTGTTTTTTTTTGTTGCCGGTCTCCTCGTATATAGGCCCTTCAGAGCAGACCTTTTTCAGTTGTACAGCAAACGCCTCGGATTTTATGCATTTCGCGCCAAAGGCGGTTGCATAACGACGGATTTCATCGTCAGAACTTACAATAGTAACCATTTTTACTTTTGTGTTCAACGATTTTACGTAATCAATAATCCAGTGGTCAGCGCTTTTTGATTTCGAGGTGAAAACAATACGTAATGCTGCGCCTGAGTCATTTTCCCTGAAATTGCCCTTTGCATCATAGACAATGGTGATCATGCATTTTTTTTCCTGCTGAAAGCAGAGAAGTTTTTTTTCTGCTTCCCGGCGAAGAACTGTCAGCGACATTTTACCGGGTGACGGATAAAGCTTGTGAATCAGGTTGTAGCCATCCACCACGATTTCTCCTGTTCCTTTTTTCATGGATGGTCCCTGCAGTTAATAACACGCGTACCAAGTAGTTTATAAAATAGGTGAATATTTTTTTAGTGCATCCTTTTTTATACATTTTAGAGTGGTTGGAAATGGTAAAAAATGGGAACGTTTATTCGCTATTTGCTGTTTTTGCTTTTTTTATTCATCCTCAACAGGCGATAAAGGCTTCTGAAGTGGAAATATCCGTATAACAAGCGCGAACAGGAACGCCATAATGGCCGGTTTTATTGGAAAAGAAAAACATGCTGTTGACGAGAAAGGCCGGCTGATGATTCCTGTAAGGTTTCGCCGGAAGTTCGGTCAGGAAGCTTCTTCGGGTATCGGAGAAGCCGCTTATGAAAATACCGATGGCCTTTACATCATGAAAGCGCCGGACCGCTCTCTTGAATTGTATGAGCCGTTTATATGGAATGGTATAAGGAAAGCTCTTTCCGCTCTTTCAGATTTCAATCCTGAAGAGCGACTGCTGAAGACCTTGATGTATGAAAGCCTTGAAACAGTCGAAATTGACCGTCAGGGGCGGGTTGCTCTTTCAAGGGAGTTTCTTGAGCATGCAGGGATTTCAAAGGATGTTGTGATTATCGGAGCGGATACAAAAATGATTATCTGGGACCCTGAGCGCCTTGCAGCGGTCCTGGAGGAGAGTGCGGGGCGATTCGTATCGCTTGCCGGAAGGTATTTTTAACGGTCATGGTTCAGGATACATTTCACGATCCGGTGCTGGCCGCCGAAATTATTGCCCTGCTTGTCAGAAAACCGGGCGTCTATGTTGACGCTACTCTTGGAGGTGGCGGTCATTCGCTGGCGATTCTGCGGGCGCTTTCCGGGGCAGGCAGCCTTGAGGGCTCCCTGCTGATAGGAATTGATCAGGACGATGCCGCGTTAGGAGCCGCAGGCGAAAAGCTCAGGGAGTATGCAGCCCGCACTGTTCTGGTGAAAGGAAATTTCATGGGTATTGCAAGCGTGATCGAAAGGGTCTGCACACAAAAAGGCCTGCGGCCAAAAGTTGCGGGCATCCTTCTTGACCTCGGGGTCTCATCGTTTCAGATAGACACACCGGAACGCGGATTCAGTTATCTTCGCCAGGGGCCTCTTGATATGCGGATGGACAGGGGCGGCTCTTTAAGCGCGGGAGATATTGTCAATACCTATGAAGAGCGTGAGCTCGCCAGACTATTTTTCAGATACGGAGAAGAGCCCAGAAGCCGGAGCATTGCCAAAGCGATTGTTGCCTACCGTCAACACAGCGGACCGGTCAGCGGGACAGAGGAGCTTGCCGGTATTATCCGCAGCAATGCGCACAGCAGGGAGAAGGTCATCAAAACTCTTTCAAGAGTTTTTCAGGCCTTGAGAATTGAGGTGAACAGCGAGCTTGACGTGCTCCGTCAGGCGCTTTATGATGGAATCGAATGTCTTGATGATCAAGGCAGGATGGCTGTTATCAGCTATCATTCGCTTGAAGACAGGATCGTGAAAACTGTTTTTTCCGAAAAAGCCCGCAGCGACTGGGGGCCTAAGGGTGTAGGGTTGAGAGAGCCCCTTGAGCGAGGCACGGTCACACTCGTGACCAGAAAACCGCTGATGGCAACCCTGCAGGAGACAGAATCCAATCCGAGGGCAAGAAGCGCAAAATTGAGGATTATTGAAAAAATTTCCCTGGGAGGTCAGCCGTGAATGCAGATAATGCTATCCGTTTTTCCTTAAACAGGCTGCAAAAGCAGGTTAAAGGGTTCAGAAATAAGATGCCGGACCAGCCGCCCTTTTCCGGACGGAGCAGCAGGGCTGAAATGGTTGCACAGTCAGACCCGGCAGCGGCAGGAGATGCCCCGAGGTCCGCAATGAAGCCGGCGGTTACCGGCTACGGCGCCAGAAATTCCGGACTCAGGGAGCTGGTCAGCAATACCCTGGAGTTTGATATCGGCTCATTGCTGCAATTGCGGTCTTTTTTGTACCTGCTGGCAGGCACGGGGATTTTCCTTTTCCAGACGCATAATACTCTTGCGATAATAAATCTTGCCCTGGAGAATGAAAAGCTTCGAGAGCAGATACAGATGACTTCCAGTGTGTTAACCTCACAGGAACTGAAAGTACATGAATTGCAGAGTATCCATAATATTGCACAGGATGCAGCTGAACTTGGACTTATAGCGTCGAGTATTCCTGCCGTTGAGCTTAGGCCGTGAACTATCAACCCTCACGGAACGGGATGGCTCATGAATGATCAGCATAACACCGGCAGAAAGGATGATCAGGAGTTCGGAAGGCGACTCGGGGTCGTTGTGGTCATTTTTTCTCTGTTTATTGCAGCGATCATCGGCATGCTGCTCAATATTCAGGTTATCAATGTCAGGAAATACAAGCAGAAAGCTTCCCGGCAGTATGAGCGTGTTGTAACAGAGACCGCGCAGAGGGGGGTTATTCTTGACCGTCATTCACGAATGCTGGCGGAAAGTATTGAGTCCATTTCCTTTTATGCCGATCCGGTCATTGTCCGCAATACACCCCTGTTTGATAAAAAAGGCAAAGCTGTTATTGACAGCAAGAGCGGCAGGCAGGTCGTCTATGATAACTCCGGAGCTGTTGCAGCACTTTTTTCCAGGGCTTTGGGGCGTAACAGGCTGGATTACGTTAAAGAGCTGAGACGTCGAAAAGGGGTGGCTGTTCTTGGCAGAAAAATACCTGTTTCAAAAGCTCTGCCGATTATACAGAAAAAAATTCCCGGTGTATGGTTTGACCGTGAGCAGCAGCGGTATTATCTGAATATTGCCGCTCAGGTGATCGGGTTCACCGACAGCAGAAATGCAGGGAGCAGCGGGCTTGAACTGCAGCTTGACAGAGAGCTGAAGGGACGTGATGGCACGAGAATTTTTCAGCGGTCCGCAACCGGAAGGCGTTATCCTGCACCTGATGCTTTACAGCAGGATGCGATAAAAGGCAGCACCGTACAACTGACCCTTGATGGCGATATTCAAAGCATTGTTGAAGACGAACTGTCGAAAGCGGTCGATGCGTTTCAGGCCGAAGCTGCGTCAAGTATTGTTATGGATGTCCGTACCGGTGAGATCCTTGCCATGGCCAGCAATCCTACCTTTGATCTCAACCACAGGGCGACATGGACCCCTGAAAAGTCGCGGAACCGTGCGGTGACCGACAGTTATGAGCCCGGCTCAACCTTCAAGCTGATTATGGCTGCTGCCGCAACGGAGGTACTGAACAGAAAAGCGGATGATGTGGTGTTTGCCAATAACGGAGTTATGCCCATTTATAATCTCAAGATCAGGGATCATGCAGCTTACGGAAACATAACGTTTCGTGAGGCCATTATGTATTCCAGCAATATCGTTGCAGCAAAGACAGCGATGGCTGTCGGTCGTGAAAAGTTCAATGCCTATACAAGGAATTTCGGGTTCGGAACGAAAACCGGGATCGGCCTGGTCGGCGAGTCAGCTGGAAGGGTTCGTCCGCTTGCCAGGTGGGATATGACCACTCTTCCCTGGATGGGGTACGGTTATCAGGTTATGACAACCCCGCTTCAGATCCTTCAGGCCTATGCTGCAATTGCCAATGACGGCGTGCTGATGAGGCCCTATATTATCAAAAAGGTTATCGATCCTGAGGGCAGGGTCATCAGGGAGAGTACTCCTGAAAAAGTCAGATCCGTGGTTTCAGCCGAAACGGCACGATATATCGGGAGGGAGTATTTCAAAGCTGTTGTTGACAGCGGAACGGCTACAAGTGCCGCTGTGCGGGGTATGAGCGTTGCCGGCAAGACCGGAACGGCAAGGCGCGCCGCCGGAGGTTCTTATTCCAACCCTGTCTATGTCTCTTCATTCGTCGGGTATTTTCCTGTTGAGACACCTCGCTATGCCATTATAGTGCTTGTTGAAGCTCCGAAAACGGCATATTATGCATCGACTGTTGCAGCTCCGGTTTTTTCAGGCATCGCGTCAAGAATGATAGCCTGTTCGGAGGAGATGCAGAAAAATCTTACTATCCGTTCCCCGGAACAGGCTGTTATTGATTCACTTGCCGTGGTCGCGGTTCCCGATCTCTGGGGACTTAAGGGTCGGGAAGCACAACGTCTGCTGAAATGGCTCAATCTGAAGATGGAGTTTTCGGGCGATCTGGATGGTGTGGTTGTCCGCCAGAGCATTGCTGCCGGCAGGATGGTTGAAAAGGAAAGGATTATAAGAGTGACACTCGTATTAAAGAATATGAACAGAAAATCCTCATGACGGTACCGGAGGCAGGTGCAGTACCGCAGCAGATAACAGTTCCGGATCTGCTCAGGGAATTGGTCTATCTGGAACTTGCCGGCAAAACGAAGTCCGTATCTGTGATAAGCTCGGTCACAAGTGATTCGCGGGAGGTTCTGCCCGGTTCGCTTTTTGTGGCGGTAAGAGGCTATTGTACAGACGGGCACAGGTTTATCAGCAGTGCTGAGGCGTCAGGGGCCGCTGCGGTCATCTGCGAGGAATTTCCTTCTGACACAACAGCCTCCTGCGTTTATATAAAAGTTTCCGATTCCCGGCAGGCTCTTGCCGTGGCCGCGAGGCTTTTTTATGGAAACGCTGCCGAGGGGCTCAAGATTATCGGGGTTACCGGTACCAACGGTAAAACCACCACGGCAAAGCTTATCACGGCAATACTCAATGACAACGGCATTTCTGCCGGTTATATAGGCACCAATCTCTGCAGTTTTGCAGGCAGGGAGATTCCGCTTGACCGGACTACTCCGGAGGCTCACGGCCTGCATGCGCTTTTCAGCATGATGCTTGAGGCCGGATGCAAGGCGGCGGTAATGGAGGTTTCCTCCCATGCCCTTGTGCTGCAGAGAGTTTACGGCATAAGGTTTCATGCGGCGCTCTTTACCAACCTGACCATGGAGCACCTTGATTTTCATGAATCAATGCAGGAGTACGCTTCGGCCAAGCAGCTGCTTTTCGACCAGCTCGGGCCGGATGGTTTTGCCGTGTTTAATACCGATGATCCTTATGCCCGGCAGATGTCTGAACGGGTTGCTCCTGAAAAAATATACTGCTGCACCATGCAGGACGGGCATTCTCCTGCTTCTGCATGCCGAAGCCGTTTTGAGGCGGAGATCTTGCAGAGCACCATTGCTTCGAGTACGGTATCCCTGCATTTTCCCGATCAGCTTATAACCATGCAGGTGGGGCTTCCCGGAATTTTCAATGTTATGAATGTGCTTGAGGCCGCAGCCACCGGTTTCGGAATGGGTATTGCACCGCAAGATATCTGCCGCTCCCTTTCCGCAGTATCAGCGATTGACGGGCGTATGGAGAGAATCGGAGGGCTCGGGACGGGATTCAGCGTCTTTGTTGATTATGCCCATACTCCCGATGCACTTTTCAAGGCGCTTGACGCTCTTCGTACCCTTAAGCCTGAGGGCTCCCGCCTGTTGGTTGTGTTCGGGTGCGGCGGCAACCGGGACAAGGCAAAACGCCCTGAAATGGGGCGTATCGCCTCCGAAACAGCCGATGAGGTGATCATTACGTCCGACAATCCTCGCGATGAGGATCCTGAGGATATTCTCGATGAGATTGAGCGGGGGATTATAACCGGTGCTCACTATACAAGAATCAGTGACCGGAGTGATGCCGTAAGGGCCGCTGTTTCCATGCTTCATCACGGTGATCTTCTTCTTGTTGCCGGAAAAGGGCATGAAAAGTACCAGGAGATTGCCGGTCGAAAAGAGTTCTTTTCTGATCAGGACCTTTTGAAAAAGTATATGCAGGAAAACTGTTCGGGATATCCGGCGAAGGAGCTTAAATGAAAGGGGTGCTGACAATAGATGATTTCCGGAATGTCGGAGAGGTTGTGGCCGCCCAGGCTGAACCTCCTCCCGGGGATATGGTCGAGCCTGTTGTCGTCATCGATTCAAGAGAGGTGAAAGGGGAGGAGCTCTTTGTTGCCCTGAAGGGGGAGAGAACGGACGGTCATCGCTATATCAGCACGGTCTTTGAAAACGGGGCCCGCTGGGCCATGGTCAGCCGGGAGTGGCATGAAGCGGAAGGGTTCCCCGATCCGCCAGCCGGAAAAGGTTTTATTGTTACTGCCGATACTGTTGCGGGACTGCAGCAGCTCTCAACGATCTACCGCGGAACATTTTCGATTCCTGTCGTGGCTGTCGGCGGCAGCAATGGAAAAACAACGACAAAGGAGATGGTTGCATCGGTACTGGGGACGGCTTTTACTGTTGAAATGAGCCGGGGCAACAGGAACAATCATCTCGGTGTTCCCCTGACCCTGCTGCAGCTTAGACGGGAAACCGGAATTGCTGTGGTCGAGATGGGGATAAATCATCCGGGAGAAATGGCTTTGCTTGCAGACATCGTCATACCGACCCATGGTCTGCTGACCAATATCGGCCATGAGCATCTGGAGTTTCTTTTTGATCTTCATGGTGTTGCAGAGGCTGAAACGCAGCTTTTTGACTATTTTCGCCGGTGCGGAGGCACCGTTTTCGTCAACATGGATGATCCATGGCTCAGAAATGCAGGAGAAGGGCTTTCGGGAAGTATCAGGTACGGAACAGGGGAAAATCCCGGCCAGACCTGCTGGGCAAGGGAGATTGCCGTAGACGGTAGCGGCCGGATTTCTTTTCTCTTATGTTCAGCAACCGGCACAGAAAAGGTTCTTCTGAACTTCACAGGCCGCCATAACGTCATCAATGCCGTTGCCGCCACCGCAGTCGGGCTGCATTTCGGTCTTTCACTGTGCCGGATCAGAGAGGGACTTGAGCGGCTCGTTCCTGCACCCGGATGGAAACGGCTTGAGGTTGTTGACTCAAACGGGATAAGGATTCTCAATGACACCTACAATGCCAATTCCGACTCCATGCGCCTGGCGATCGATGCGCTTAGTGATATGCCGTGCACCGGAAAAAGGATTGCGGTTCTTGGCGATATGCTTGAACTTGGAACGGCGGGAGACCTTGAACATGAAACAATTGGCCGCTATATTCAGCAGAGCCCTGTTGATGCCCTGTTTACTTTTGGAGAGAAAACCCGGCTGCTCTGCAGGGAGGCTGCCGGATGCTGTCTGGGCCATTTTGAGAGCCGCGAAAAACTTCTTGACGCACTGCTTGGGGTGCTTCAATCGGGTGACGCCGTTCTTTTCAAAGGATCAAGGGGGATGAAACTCGAGCAGGTGGTTGAAGCACTCATCAATGCACGAACAATAACCAGTTAAGAATACGGTATGCTTTATTATCTGTTGAAGTACATCAACGATGTTTTCGATCCTCCGGGACTTGGTGTTATCGAGTATCTGACGTTCAGGGCGAGCGCTGCCGCCATTACGGCGCTGCTTATTACGCTTCTTGCCGGGCCGGGTTTCATACGCTACCTTAAGTCCCGGTTCATTGAGCCGATCAAAGATGAAGCGCCTCCGGAGCATAAAAAGAAAAAGTCTCTTCCGACCATGGGAGGACTGCTTATTATTTTTTCCATTGAGGTTTCTGTGCTGCTCTGGTCGAAGTTCATTGATCCGCATGTCTGGCTGATCATGCTTGCAGTGCTCTGGATGGGAGTCATAGGATTCATCGATGACTACCGTAAAGTCGTGCTGAAAATCAAAGGGGGCCTGTCGGCACGCTACAAGCTTATCGGGCAGGTCTCTCTCGGGCTTGTGATAGGGCTCTATACCTGGTTCGATCCGGCTTTTTCTGTACTTCTTTCCACGACAACCGTACCGTTTTTAAAGAATGTGACGATAGACTATGGATATTTCTATATCCCGATCGTCATTTTTATCATTACAGCAGTGTCGAACGCGGTGAACCTGACCGACGGTCTTGACGGTCTTGCGTCCGGCAGTTCCGCTATTGTTTTTTTCGGGCTCGGCGGCTTTTCCTATCTGGCGGGAAATGCGGTCTATGCATCATACCTCAATATTCCTTTTATTCCCGGAGGCGGCGAGGTTGCCGTTGTCAGTATGGCCATAGTCATGTCCTGCGTGGGATTTTTATGGTTCAACACAAATCCGGCCGAGATTATCATGGGCGATACCGGATCCCTTGCTCTGGGCAGCGCTATTGCAGTTATTGCGCTGCTGATCAAGCAGGAACTGCTTCTGCCTGTTCTTGCCGGTGTTTTTTTTCTTGAAACGCTTTCGGTATCCCTTCAGGTTCTTTATTTCAAGTATACCAAAATGAGGTATGGGCAGGGACGGAGAATTTTTTTGATGGCACCTCTTCATCATCATTTTCAGCTGAAAGGGTGGGCTGAACAGAAGATCGTGATCAGATTCTGGATTATAACCATTCTTTTTTTTCTCACCAGTCTCATGACCTTGAAACTCAGATGAGTGACATGGATGTATCAGGTAAAAAGGTATCGGTTGTCGGTGCCGGAAAGAGCGGCCTTGCCGCAGCCCGCCTGCTCCGCAGCAAAGGCGCGCTTGTGCTGGTCAGCGAGTTCGGCAGGGTAGGAGAGCAGGAGGCCGGGCTCCTTCAGGAACAGGGGATTTCGCTTGAACAGGAAGGCCATTCCGGGCGGGTCTACGATGCCGATTTTTGTGTCGTCAGTCCCGGTATTCCGCCTCAGGCTCCGGTCATGAAAACAATGGCGGCAAGGGGGATGGCTCTTTACAGCGAAATTGAGATCGCGAGCCTCTTCTGCAGTGCCAGGATTGTCGGTATTACCGGGACAGACGGGAAAACGACTACCTCAACTCTTGTTCACCGGATCTGTGAAGAGGACGGTCTCAGGCATGGTTACCGGTCTTACTGTGTCGGCAATATCGGCGTCCCTTTTTCATCACTGGTTTCAGACATGAAGGCCTGTGATGTTGCAGTCGTAGAGCTGAGCAGTTACCAGCTTGAGCGCTGTCCGACCTTCAGGCCGGATATAGCCGTCATCACCAATATTACACCTGATCATCTTGACCGATATGAAGGCGATCTCAACGGCTATGCCGCGGCGAAGTTCAGGATCTATTCCAATCAGTCCGAAGATGATACGCTCATCTACAACGAGGATGATCCGCTGCTCAGCTCTCATTTCGAGGCAGGCAGGAGGCACTTTCCCTTCCGCATAGTACCGTTTGGTCTTGAGCCTGTTGCTCCCGGACATCCTGACCGCCGCATTGTCTTTCTTGAAGGCAATACGATTGTTGTCCGGACAGACGGCGGGTATGAACGGATAATTGAGACGTCAGAGTTCCTCAAAGAGAGCTTTCGGGGCAGGCACAATATCTATAACGCGCTTGCAGCTGTGGCTGCAGCAAGGGAGCTGGGCATCGGCAATGAATCGATATGTTCTGCCCTCAGGGAGTTTACGGGCGTTGAGCACCGCCAGGAATTCGTCATGAACATAAACGGCACCGGTTGGGTCAACGATTCAAAAGCAACGAATATCAATGCGCTGAGGCAGGCGCTTGATGCGCTTCCCGGCATGGTTATTCTTATTGCCGGAGGAAGGGATAAAGGTAACGATTATGCTTCGATTGCGGATCTTGTCCGCAAGAAAGTCTCTGTTATTATCGCTATCGGTGAATCTCAGGAGAAGATCGCCGCAGCCTTTGATGGAATTGTTGCAGTTAAAACTGCGGGCTCACTCGAAGATGCCGTTTTGTCTGCCAGTGAGTTTTCCGGTCCAGGGCAGACAGTACTGTTTTCCCCCGGGTGTGCCAGCTTTGATATGTTTGCTGATTTCGAGGACCGCGGCAGGCGCTTTAAAAAATGCGTTCATCAATTACAACAGACATGCTGAATACTGCCGACATGTCGCTGTCTTCGGAGCAGGTGGCTCAAAATGAGCTTTTGCAGCAGTCAGCCGGAGAAAGGATCGCCGGAAAACTCCTGATGCTCATTGTTGCCATTCTCATGTGCATCGGTATCGTTATTGTTTACAGCAGCGGAGCGGGATGGGCTGAAAACAAATATTCGAGCTCCGAGTATTTTTTGTGGCGGCAGCTTATTTTTTCCGTGTTAGGGATCAGTATTGTCCTGCTGTTTGCGCAGTTCGACTATCATGTATTCTGGAAGACAAGTAAAATCCTGTTTTTTGCCAGCGTCGTGCTTCTCAGCCTTCTTCTGGCCATGAAAGCTGTCGGAATCATTTCTGGTGCGGCACGCTGGATCGGTTTCGGGCCGCTTAAATTCCAGGTGTCGGATTTTGCCAAATATGCCGTGATCTTTCATTTTTCCAGACTCATCAGTGAAAAACAGGGATATATAAGGGATCTCAACAGCTCCTATTATCCCCTCCTTACCCTTCTGATGACAGTTGTCGCTCTGGTTGCGCTTGAACCGAACTTCAGCACCGCTTCACTTATCGCCATAATAGGGTTTCTGCTTATGTTCATCGGTGGGGTGAGTATTCGGCATCTCCTGGCGACGGCCTCGCTGCTTATACCTGTGGCAGCTGTTTTTGCCATTGCCGCCCCATACAGGGTTGCCCGTCTTCTCTCCTTTTTCAGCGGAGACGAAAAAGGGCTGAGCTACCAGGTCGTACAGGCATTGATCGGTCTTGGAAACGGAGGGTTGTTCGGTCTCGGTATCGGAGCCAGCAAACAGCGGGAACTCTATCTGCCTCTTTCCTACAATGATTTTGTTTTTGTCGTTATCGGTGAGGAGTACGGCTTTATAGGAGCTATTGCGGTTATCGCTCTTTTTGCGGGTTTCTTTGTCTGCGGACTTATTATAGCCAAGCATGCACCGGATAATTTCGGTAAATACGTTGCAAGCGGTATAACAATGGCCATTACTTTTTTTGCATTCATTAATATTGCTGTTGCCTGTCACCTTCTGCCGACTACCGGTGTCGCGCTTCCTTTTATCAGTTACGGCGGAACGGCGCTCCTGTTCAACTCTCTTGGTGTCGGAATTCTTATGAGCATATCGCGTCACAAGAAACGTCTGCTTGAACGTATCGAACGATCGATGGTCAATGAAAGGAGGGTGGAATGAAAGTGCTTTTTGCCGGTGGAGGAACAGGCGGCCACTTATACCCGGCCATAGCTATGGCCGGAGAGATCAGGAAGCTGATTCCTGATGTATCGATTTCATTTGCCGGGACGACCGGCGGCATAGAGGCATCCGAAGTTCCCCGGCTCGGTTACCGGCTGCATCTTATTCCTGTCAGAGGATTAAAAAGAGGGCCCTCTCTTGCTGATCTGATTGGTAATTTTGGAGTGCTTGCCGATTTTGCAACATCTCTGGGTCGTGCGGTTGCTCTTGTCGGCAGGGAGGCTCCCGATGTTGTTGTCGGTACAGGTGGTTTTGTCAGTGCGCCATTGCTTTTTGCCGCCCAGCTCATGCGGAAAAAAACACTCATTCAGGAACAGAATGCATTTCCGGGTGTCACGACAAAACTGCTCTCTTTTCTTGCCAGTGAAGTGCACCTTTCCTTTGAAGAAGCGCGGAGGTTTATTGCAAAAAAAGAGAGGATTTTTGTTTCAGGAAATCCTGCGCGTTCTTTTGAACTGCAGAACCCTTCTCTGGCAAGGGGACGTTTCGGTCTGGTCGAAGATCGGCCCACGCTTCTTGTTTTCGGTGGAAGCCGGGGCGCGCGCTCTATAAACAATGCCCTGCTTCAGTGGCTCGGGGAGATAACAGCAGCGGCAAATCTTATCTGGCAGACCGGGGCGCTCGATTTTGAGCGCATAAAGATGCAGGTTACTCCCTCTCCTCATCTTTGGGTTGCTCCATATATTGAAGATATGGGAAGCGCTTACAGCGCAGCTGACCTTGTTCTCTGCCGCGCCGGTGCATCGACCATTGCAGAGCTTACCAATCTTGGCAAGCCGTCCGTTCTTGTGCCCTATCCGTATGCTACCGGCGATCATCAGCGTCATAATGCACGGGCGCTGGTTACGAGCGGGGCGGCAATGGTGCTCGAAGATGATTGTCTTGGCGAACAGAAATCGGGCAAAGATATTCTTGAGCTGCTGCATGATTCAGAGAGATTGAGAGCAATGGGTGCGGCCTCCCGCAAACTCGCCTATCCCGATGCGGCATCTGAGCTCGCGCGGCGAATCATCACTCTTGCAGAAAAACATTAAGGAATCGAAATCATGGAACTGGGGAAGACGAAACGGGTTCATATTGTCGGCATCGGCGGTGCGGGAATGAGCGCTATAGCGGAGCTGCTTCTGAAGTCAGGGATTGAAGTAACGGGTTCAGACCTTATGTCCGGCGAAGTTACCGATAAACTTGCTGATCACGGCGCAGTGATTTATAAGGGCCACAGGGCTGAGCAGGTTGTATCGTGTGACGTTGTCGTATACTCTTCCGCTATCAGGCATGAAGAAAACGTTGAGATCATTGCCGCTGAAAAAGCGGGTATTCC
>Ga0268284_1000880_pt1 | contig 17618 bp, 3 predicted proteins | sample saktaG_14_FD_190137 | JGI IMG/M metagenome (GOLD analysis project Ga0268284, IMG submission 190137) | Saline water microbial communities from Sakinaw Lake, British Columbia, Canada - sak_2013_06_06_40m | ecosystem: Environmental > Aquatic > Non-marine Saline and Alkaline > Saline ...
GTGCATGCCTTGGGGCGTGTCGTAGGTGTCGTCGGTCAACACCATTTCGTTGGCGCTGTTGAAGGCCAGGGTAATCGGCGTGCCGGGCCGGTTGGCGTCACCACCGCCATCGCGGGGCGTGGTGAGTGTCGGCTTGCAGAAGACGGCGTCGGCCGCCGTGTTGGGGAAGATCGTACCGCCGACCGGATAGGTGTTGGCCTCGTTAAAGCGCACGACGCGGCAGTTGCCGCCACCCTCGTAGCCGGAATCGACGACATACAGGTTGCGGTAGTTGTCGAGATACACCTGCGTCGGATCCGCCATGTCGGTGGCATCCACGGTGTAAATCCATTGGTCCGCGATCCACTTGCCTTTATTTCTCAGGCCGCCGGTTTTGTTGGTCTGGCCGAGTACGAGATCCACCTGCGGGATGGCGTCAAACGGATTGCGGATGCGCAGGACGCGCGAGCCGGGCTGATTGTCGACATGACTTTGCGCGTACCACAGCACATTGCTGACCGGATCGTAGCATACGCTGCCAGTGATGGGCATGGGCGCGCAATCGCTGTTATCGTCCGCCCACCTGAGTTTGTTGGCCTGGTTGCCGTCAATCGTTTTGAAGGGGGCATAATAGCGTCCGCCGTTGGTAATCGGCAGTTGAAACATAAACAGTTTCCCGTCGGCGGTCACGAACAGCACATTGCTACTGGCATGGAGAAAGTTGGGATAGCGGTATTCAAAAGTGCCGCCGGGTTCGCTCTGATCCATGGCCGACTGGCCAATGATCACATCGGCCGACTGAAAGTTGACCGCTGCCGGATAGTTGGTCCAGACCAAGACGCGATAGCGGTCGTGTACGAACAGTTGATTGTTCCAGCGTGCCATGCCGTAGTTGTCCCACGAGGTGCGCCCGCTGATTTGGTTGAAACCTTCCTTCATCATCTCGCCGTTGGACCAGACGTGGCCCTGGGCATTGCGCGTGATTGGCAGGGGAAAGCGAATGACCTTGTTGAAGCCGCCAAAACTGGTGCAATAGAGATTGGTTTGGGCGTCAATGCTGATGCTGCCATCGGGTTGCCTGAACTGGGCCGTGGAACCGTCTGGGTGCACATACCTGCCGTTGCCAAGAAACGTTGTCAGATTCGGCTGGCCGATGCAATCCAGCGGTTGGCCGGTGACATGGTTGAACTTGATGATGCGACTATGCGCACCGTCGGCGACCCAGACAATGTTTGAGTCGGACGGATCAAGGCAGAAACCACGCGACCAAAAGAGCAGGTTGGTGCCGAACTGATTCGTATGGCTGAACGCGCGGTTGGCGCTCATGCCGTTTGAGAACGGCGGGCGGAAAGCCATGATGCGCGGGCCGAGGAGCGGGTTGCTGCCCATGTCGCTGCGGCCGTCGAGGACGAAAACCTCGTGCGTCTGCGGATGCACGCGCACGCCGCCGGGTTGACACATTTTGTTCAGCGCCGTGCCGCTGCTGTTGGCGGTGAAGGTGGACTGACCCAGCACCAGCGTGGCGCGCGCCGCGCCGTTGGTGAAGCAGAGCACGCGATTGTTGCACGTGTCGGCGACCCAGATATTGCCGGCCGCATCCACATCCACGCCGGAGGAGTAGGCGTCCTGGGTGTACAGTGTGTTGTTCCGGGGCGACGGCGGCGTGTGTGTGTTGTCGGGCGAGCGATTGGTGAACGAGGTTTGGCCCCACACTTGGTCGGCGATTTGGTCGGTCTCGAACGGATCATTATACTTGAGCACGCGGTTGTTGCACAAGTCCAGCAGGTAAAAATTGCCGGCGGCGTCGGTCGCCATCATGCTGGAGCGCGGTGATTCGGAGACGCTGCTGACAAACGGATATGACATCAGTGCAAGCGTCGCGGCAGTCGGCGGTAAAAACTTGGTGCTGTTGCCATTGACGGAGCCGGCGTCCCACATAGCGGGCTGGCCGATGACAATGTCCGCATGCGGATACGGGCCGTTGGGCAGCGTGACCGGCTTCCAGCCGTTGAAACCGAGAATGCGATTGTTGGCCGAGTCAAACAGATATATGCGTGGAGGATTCTTACTGGTGTCCACATGGACGCCACCAATGTGCGCGCCGGCATAGGGCACAATCCGATTTACCATGATTTCCTCCTGCCGCGTCGTGCCGAGATACTTGCTGATGGCCAGATCAAGTGCCGGCAGCGGCGTGGCGGCGAAGGCGGCGGATGCTGCCAACGAAAAGGCACTCAGCGTGGACAGGGTCAGTTGACGATGGTTCATAGTTGATACTCAAGAGTAAGTGTTATGAGAAGTCAGACTATACAGAAAAACGGCATGCACGCATGCGTAGCAGCGCCATCGCGAACAGCGCGAAAAGCACGCCCGGCTCCGGCACGCCGAGCGACTGCAGATTATAGTCAATCAAACTCAGGCGCATAATCCCGGGCGCTTCACTGCCGGCATCGTAACTCATGAAGAGATAGCCTTCGTGGGCGGCGAGCGTGTTGCGCCACGGGCTCAGGCCGCTGGCGGGGGTGATATCCATCGGCGCGAGATCGGGCCGTTCGAGATTGTAGAGGTAGACTTTACGGCTGCCGGTCCAGACCGACGCGGCCAGCAGCATGTTGCCATAAAACTTGGGATGGTTAAGCAAAGCTAGGTCAACCACGGCGTCGCTGGTCATGCTGCCGGGGATTTCGTAGCACCGGCTCGCATTCTGGATATTGGCTGCGCCGCCAAAGAGGTTGGTGGCGCACCAAATCCAATTCTGGCCGCTGGCTGCGCGCGCTTCGAGGAAGAGCGCGCGACCGTTCTGTTTGGGGTCGAGGATGCACGACGTATACACTGAGTCGATGCCTTCCGTTTCCCGTTCGCTCAGGGTGGCAAGGCTGTTGAAGCCGCTCCAGCGGCGGGCTTGCGCATCCATGCCGCAGTCATTGCGCGCGCTACAAATGGCGTTGAGCGCGCTGACATTGGTCCATCCGTAGATACCGCCAATGTTGCGGGCCGCGCCATCATAGTCATCGCCGGTCGCGCGTTCGATCAGCGGCGTGGCCGCTTGTGCGAGCGCCATACTGGGCACGCCCGCGGCATTGGTGGTATAGAAGCCGTACCATGACCAGTACCACGGGCCGCCGTTCGGAATGCCAAACTGGCACCACAATGCGGCGTAGAAGACATTGCTACATTTCACCCAGGTCTGGCCCTCTTCACCACCACCGTCGTTGCAGGGAATGCCGCCGATGGCCAACTGCCAGGCGCCGGTCGCCATGCTGCTCAGGGTCGAGGCCCGCACGCGCCAGATGCTCTGGGTGCGCGGATTGCCGGACGAGGCCATAGCCTGCAGATAGACATAGCCGTCATGATCGTAATTCTTCACCAGGCTGCTGCGCTGGTTCATGCGCAGGCCTGTGCCCGCGCCGGCATAGCCCACGCCGTTGGTTACCAGAAGAATTTGCCACGCGGTGCTGGTGATGACCGTGTCGCGGGCAATCCGCACACTGTCGAAGGCGACATCGCCATAGACATTCGAGCCGGAGACGCTGATCACATTGTCGCCCAGCAGTAACGGGACATCCGGGATTGCCCAGGATGTGACCGCGGCCAGCGTGCCGCCGCCGCCGAGTGCATTGGTCCACCACAGCATGCCAACGACATGCTGATTGTTGGTGCCGTTGATGGTGTAGGCGCTGATGCTCTCATCCACGGTCATGTCCGGCGTGGTGACATCAATATACGGCGCGCCTTCGCCCGGGCCGGGCGCGCGCGTCATGGTGATGGCGGCAACCACATTGCTGCCGAATATATTTGTGGCGGTGACGGAGATGAGATTGGCGCCGCCGCTGAGCGGAATGCCGGTGATGACCCATGCGGATGTGGCCGGCGCGCTGCCGCTGCCGCCGCGATTGTTCGACCAACTAAGATAGCCGACCGCATGTTGATTGGCGACGCCGCCCAGGGCGCAGGTGGTCACGCCACTGAGGAACGACTGCGGCGCATTGGTGATGCTGATGGCGGGCGTGCCCTCGCCGGGCGCGAAGGCGCGCGTGATCGTGATCGAATCGCTGCCGACAATGCCGCCGGTATTGGTGCCGCTGACGGTCACCAGGTTGCCGCCGAATTGCAGCGCAATGCCGGTCACCTGCCAGGGTGACGTGGCGGGAAACACGCCACCGCCGCCGCGCTCGTTGGTCCACTGCATCGTGCCGACCAGATTCACATTGGTGCCGCCCACGGCGGCGGTCGCGCCGATAACAGTGCTGATGCTGTTGGTGACATCAACCAGCGGGGCGGTCGGCCGCGGCATATGGAAAAGGATGCGATTCCAGGTATGATCCTGCAGCACAAACATGGGGCCGTCAAAGAAACAAAACGCGGGCTGGCCCAGATACGTGTTGATGATCTGGGTCGGCTGCGGATTGGCGCCGGTCTGCGGCGTGGGATAGAAAAACAGGTGCATGCCTTGGGGCGTATCGTAGGTGTCGTCGGTCAACACCATTTGGTTGGCGCTGTTGAACGTCAAGGTGATCGGCGTGCCAGGCCGATTGGCGTCGTAGTAGTCACGGGTGGTGGTGAGCGTCGGCTTGCAGATGACCGCATCGGCTGCCGTGTTCGGGAAGATCGTGCCGCCGACCGGGTAGGTATGAGCTGCATCAAAGCGGATGACGCGGCGATTGCCGGCATTGTCGATGCGGCCCTCATAGCCGGAATCGACGACGTAGAGGTTGCGGTAGTTGTCCAGAAAGACCTGTGCCGGATTGGCCATGTCGGTCGCATCAACAGTGAACGGGCCGGAATCCTCTATATACTTGCCCTTGTTCTTCAGGCCGCCGGTTTTGTTGGTCTGGCCGAGCACGAGATCAACGAGCGGGTTGGTGGCAAAGATATTGCGGATGCGCAGGACGCGCGCGCCGGGATTGCTGTTGCCGGAATGATTGTGCGCGATCCACAGCACATTGCTGCGCTCGTCATAGCACACGCCGTCGAAAGACACCGGCGCGCAATCGCTGTTGTCGTCCGCCCATTTGAGTTGGTCGGCCTGTCCGCCGTCAATCGTCTTGAGGGGGGCGTAATCGCGCCCGCCGTTGGTAATCGGCAGTTGAAACATGAACAATTTCGCGCCGGTGGTCACGAAGAGGACATTGCTGCTGGCATGCAGCAGGCCGGGATAACGGCCCTCAAAGGTGCCGCCAGGTTCGTTCTTATCCAGGGCCGACTGGCCAATGACGAAATCAGCCGACTGAAAATTGACCGCCGTGGGATAGTTGGTCCAGACCAGGACGCGAAAGCGGTCGCGCACGAACAGTTGTGTGTTCCAGCGCGCCATGCCCCAGTTGTCCCACGACGTGCGGCCACTGTTTTGGTTCATGCCTTCCTTCATCATCTCGCCGTTGGACCAGACGTGGCCCTGGGCATTGCGCGTGATCGGCAGGGGAAAGCGAATGACCTTGTTGAAGCCGCCAAAACTGGTGCAATAGAGATTGGTCTGGGCGTCAATGCTGATGCTGCCGTCGGGTTGCCCGAAGTCGGATACGGCGCCGCCCGGGCGCACATACTTGCCAATGCCCAGGAAGGTAGTCAGATTCGGCTGGCCAATGCAATCCAGCGGCTGGCCAGTGACATGGTTGAACTTGATAATGCGATTGTTGGCGCCGTCGGCGACCCAGACAATGTTCGAGTCGAACGGATCAAGGCAGAAGCCACGCGACCAGCGGAGCAGGTTGGTGCCGTATTGGTTCGTTTGATTGAACATGCGGTTGGCGCTCATACCGTTTGAGAAGGGCGGACGGAAGACCATCATGCGCGGGCCGGGCCACAGGTCACTTCGGCCATCGAGGACAAAGACCTCGCGCGTTTGTGGGTGTACGCGCACGCCGGCCGGGTTATACATTTTGTTCAGCGCCGTGCCGATGCCGTTGGCGGTGAAGGAGGACTGGCCCAGCACCAGCGTGGCGGTTTTGGCGCCGTTGGTGAAGCACAGCACGCGATTGTTGCAGGTGTCGGCCACCCAGATGTTGCTGGCTGCATCCACTTCCACGCCGGAAGAGTAGGCGCTCTGGGCGTACAGGGTACCGGCACTGGTGGGCGGCGGTGTGACCGTGTTGTTGGGCGAGCGATTGGTGAACGTGCTTTGCCCCCATACTTGATCGGCAATTTGGTCGGTCGCAAACGGATCGTCATACCTGAGCACCCGGTTGTTGCACAAGTCCACCAGGTAAAAATTGCCGGCCGCGTCGGTCGCCATCATGCTGGAGCGCGGTGATTCGGAGGTGCTGCTGACAAACGGAAACGACATCAGCGCGAGCGTCGCGGCGCTGGGTGGCAGAAACAGGGTGTTGTTACCATTGGCCGTGCCGGCGTCCCACATGCCCGGCTGGCCAATGACGATATCCGCCCACGGGTACGGGCCGTTGGGCAGCGTCACCGGCTGCCATCCGTTAAAACCAAGAATGCGGTTGTTGGCCGAGTCAAACAGATATATGCGCGCGGGATTCTTACTGGTGTCCACGTGCACGCCGCCGATGTGCGCGCCGGCATACGGCACGATCCGATTCAGCATGATTTCTTCCTGGCGCGTCGTGCCAAGGTATTTGTTGATGGCAAAATCAAGTGCCGGCAGGGGCGTGGCGGCCAAAGCGGCAGATGCGGCAAACGCAAGCGTACTCAGTGTGGACAGGGTCAATTGATAGGGCTTCATACTTAGTGTTCGGGTGCAACGTGGTTATCACTATGCTGACACAATACAAAAGCGGGATGCGCGCACACGTAGCAACGCCATCGCCAGCAGCGCGAGAAGAGCGCCCGGCTCCGGCACGCCGATTGACTGCAGGTTATAGTCAATCAAGCTCAGGCGCATGAGGCCGGGCGCTTCGCTGCCGGCGTCATAGCTCATGAAGAGATACGCGTCGTGGGCGGCGAGCGTGTTGCGCCACTGGCTTAGGCCGGTTGTGGGGGTGATATCCATTGGCGCGAGATCGGGCCGTTCCAGGTTGTAGAGGTAGACTTTACGGCTGCCAGTCCAGACCGACGCGGCCAGCAACGTGTTGCCATAGAAATTGGGATGGTTGAGCAAGGCCAGGTCAACGATGGCGTCACTGGTCATGCTGCCGGGGATCTGGTAACGGCGCTCTGCATTCTGAATGTTGGTTGCCGTGGCGGAGAGATTCGTGGCGGACCAAATCCAATTCTGGCCGCTGGCTGCGCGTGCGTCAAGGAAGAGCGCGCGGCCGTTCTGCTTGGTGTCGAGGATACATGCGGCATACATCGAGTTGATGCTTTCCGTTTCTCTTTCGCTGAGGGTGCTAAGGTTGTTGAAGCCACTCCAGCGGCGGACTTGCGCATCCATGCCGGCACCGCCGTCATTGCGGTCGGTGCAGATCGCCGTCAGTGCACTGACATTGGTCCACGACCAGATGCCGCCGAGATTGCTGGCTGCGCCGGGGTAATCATCGCCGGTCGCGCGGTCGATCAATGGCGTGGCAGCTTGCGCGGGCATGACCGCGGGCGCGCCGCCGGCATTGGTGGTGTAGAAGCCGTACCACGACCAGTACCACGGGCTGCCGTTCGGAATGCCGAACTGGGCCCACAGCGAGGAGTAAAACACATTGCTGTATTTTACCCAGGTCTGGCCTGGTTCGCCCCCGTCGCCATTGCAGGGAATGCCGCCAATGGCCAACTGCCATGCGTCGGGCGCCATACTGCTCAACGTCGAAGCGCGCACGCGCCAGATGCTCTGGGTGCGCGGATTGCCAGTCGAGGCGAACGCCTGCAGGTACACATAGCCGTCATGATCGAAATTTTTCGCGAGCGTGCTGCGATCGGTCATGCGCAGGCCCGTGCCCGCGCCGGCATAGCCCGCCCCGTTGGTCACCGCCAGCACTTGCCAATTGGTGGCGGTGATGATGGTGTCGCGGGCAATCCGTACACTGTCGGCGGCGACATCGCCATAGACATTTGAACCCGCGACACTGATCACGTTGTCGCCCAGTTGCAGCGGGACATTCGGAATCGTCCAGGGCGTGACGGCGCTGAAGATGCCGCCGCCACCGAGTGCATTGGTCCACCACAGCGAGCCAACCACATGCTGATTGTTGGTTCCATTAATGGTGTAGACCGTGATGCTGTCATCCACCGTGATGTCGGGCGTGGTGACATCCACATAGGGCGCACCTTCGCCCGGACTGGGCGCGCGCGTCATGGTAATGGTGGCAACCGCGTTGCTGCCGAACATATTTGTGGCGGTGACGGAGATGAGATTGGCACCGCCGCTGAGTGGAATGGCGCTGATGACCCATGCGGATGTCGCCGGCGCGCTGCCGCTGCCGCCACGATTGTTCACCCAACTGAGGTCGCCGACTGCGTGTTGATTGGCGACACCGCCCAGCGCGCAGGTGGTCACACCACTGGGGAACGACTGCGGCGCATTGGTGATAGTGATCGTCGGCATGCCCTCACCGGGCCCATAATTGCGCGAGATCGTCACCGAATCACTGCCGACGACGCCGCTGGCGTTGGTGCCGCTGACGGTCAACAGATTGCCGCCGAACTGCAGCGGGATACCGGTCACCTGCCAGGGCGATGTGGCGGGAAACACGCCGGCGCCGCCGCGTTCGTTGACCCACTGCATCGTGCCCACCAGGTTCACATTGGTGCCGCCAATAGCAGTGGTCGCGCCGATGACGGTGCTGATGTTGTTGGTGACATCAACCAGCGGGGCGGTCGGCCGCGGCACATGGAAGATGATGCGATTCCAGGTATGATCCTGCAGCACAAACATCGGGCCGTCGAAGAAACAATACGCGGGCTGGCCAAGATACGTGTTGATGATCTGCGTCGGCTGCGGTGCGGCGCCGGTGTGCGGCGTCGGATAGTAAAACACGCGCATGCCCTGTGCGGTCGCGCCGTCGTAGGTGTCGTCGGTCAGCACCATTTCGTTGCCCGGGCCAAAGGTAACGGTGATCGGCGTGCACGGGCGATTCGCGTCATAGTAGTTGCGATCGGTGGTCAAATTCGGCTTGCAGAAGACAGCATCAGCACTATAATTGGGGAAGATGGTGCTGGTGGGATTTGTCTTGGCGAGGTCAAAGCGCACGACGCGCCGGTTGCCGCTGTTGTCGACGCGGCCCTCATAGCCCGAATCAACCACGTACAAATTGCGCTGGTTGTCCAGAAACACCTGGGCGGGATTGGCCATGTCGGTGCCGTTGACCGTGAAGGGGCCGGACGGCTCGACGTACGTGCCTTTGTTGCGCAGGCCGCCGGTTTTGTTGGTTTGCCCTAGCACCAGGTCAATCAGCGGATTCACCGCGAACGGGCTGCGCAGGCGCAGCACGCGCGCGCCCGGACTGCCGGAGGACGCGTTGTGCGCGACCCACAGCACGTTGCTGACGGGATCGTAGCAGACGCCGCTGAAATGCACCGGGATACAGTCGCTGTTATCATCCGCCCACTTCACCTGATTGGCCTGGCCGCCGTCAATGGTTTTCGTGGCGGGATACGTGAAACTGCTGGAGGTGATGGGCAGGGAGAAGATGAACAATTTCCAGTCGGCGCACACGAACAGGAAATTGCTGGAACAGTGAATCATGCCCAGCGAGCGGCCTTGAAACGTCCCGCCGCTGTTGTTGTCATTGACACTGTTCTGCCCGAGGACAAGGTCGGCGGACTGAAAGGTGATTGACGTTTGGTAGTTGGTCCAGATAAGGACGCGATTGCGGTCGCGCACGAACAGTTGGTTGTTCCAGCGCGCCATGCCGTAATTGTCTTGGAAGGTGCGGCCGGTGTTTTCGTTCATGCCTTCCTTCATCATCTCGCCGCTGGACCGGACGTGGCCTTGGGCATTGCGTGTGATCGGTAGGGGAATACACACAACCTTGTTGAGGCCGTAGAAACTGGTGAAGTACAAGTTGGTCTGCGCATCAATGCTGATGCTGCCGTCCGGCTGTTTGAAGTCCGAGACAGAGCCGTCCGGGCGCACGTATTTGCCGATGCCCAGAAAGGTGGTGAGATTCGGCTGGCCGATGCAGTCGAGCGCCTGGCCGGTTGTATGATTGAACTTGACGATGCGATTGTGACTGCCGTCGGCGACCCAGACGATGTTCGAGTCAAACGGATCAATGCAGAAGCCACGCGCCCAGCTGAGCTGGTTGGTACCGAAAACGCGGTCGGCGTTCATGCCGTTCGAGAGCGGCGCGCGGAAGACCATCACGCGCGGGCCGGGCGACCAGTCATCCTGGCCATCGAGGACGAAAACCTCGCGCGTCTGCGGGTGCACGCGCACGCCGGTCGGGTGATACATTTTGTTCAGCGCCGTGCCGGAGCTATTGGCGGTGAAGCTGGTCTGGCCGAGCACCAGATCGGCGGTTTTACTGCCGGCCGGATAGCGCACGACGCGATTGTTGAACGAGTCTGCCACCCAGATATTGCTCTCGGCATCCACCTCCGCGCCGGCAGAGAAGGCGCCGATGGTCGTGCCGTAATTCCACTGCGTGCGCAGCGTGATGGCGCTGGTGGTGGGCGCCGCGGTGCCATTGTTCGGGGAGCGGTTAGTGAAGGTGGTCTGGCCCCAGACATCGTCCGCCACTTGGTCGGTGGTGAAGGGGTCGAGATATTTTACCACCCGGTTGTTGCACAAGTCCACCAGGTAGAAATTGCCGGCGGCATCCGTGGCCATCATGCCCGAGCGCGGCGCCTCGGCCGTGCTACTGACATACGGAAACGGCAGCAAAGCGAGGGACGCGGCGGTCGGCGGCGAAAACAGGATGTTGTTGCCATTGGCCGTGCCGGAGTCCCACATGGCCGGCTGGCCGATGACGATGTCCGCCGATGCGTACGGGCCGTTGGGTAACACGGCCGGTTGCCAGCCGAGATAACCCAGAATGCGGTTGTTGGCCGAGTCGAACAAGTAATAGCGCGGGGGATTCTGGCTGGTGTCCACATGCACACCGCCGATGTGCGCGCCGGCATAGGGCACGATCCGGTTGCACATGATCTCTTCCTGGCGCGTCGTGCCAAGGTATTTACAGATGGCCAGGTCAAGTGCCGGCAGGGGCGTCGCGGCGAACGAGATTGCCACGCTGCCGACTGTACTGATGCAGACCGCTAACAGAAAAAGTTTTGGTTTCATGTTCGTATGAGTTTGAGTTAGGCTGCTGTATAATTACAGTATACCATAATTTACATTTTACTTCAAGTGGCTACATCAATCAACTGGCATGCGCGATATTCCCATGCGCGCTTCGCACCTTATGCTCACAGCGCCTGACAAATTAGTCATTGCCGGTGCGGCACATCGTGATTTGACAAGCCACGCGTGATTAGCTATACTATACTTGCATGTACAATATAATGCAAACCACTACACACAATTTTATGACGACACATGTTCAACAACGGCCTGCAATTGCCGCCCTGATTCTGGGTGCGGGGTGGCTGATGGCGGGAGTGCTGCCGGCTGCCACAAGCAACGATTATTTTTCCAACGCATGGGCGATTTCCGGCGATGCCGGCATCAGCAACGCCAGCAATGTCGGGGCCACCAGTGAAGCCGGCGAGCCCAAGCATTGGAGCGCCGGTGGCCCGTATCACTCGGTGTGGTGGCGTTACACCGCGCCCGCCAATGGGCAGTTGACGATAGCCACGCTGGACAGTTACGCGAATGAGAGCACCGCACTTGATACGACCATGGCAGTCTACACCGGCACGCTGGTCAATGCCCTGTCACGCATGGCGTGGAACGACGACAGTTTTGGCGTTTGGAGCGAGGTGAGTGTGCCGGTGGTGCGCGACACGGTCTATGCCATCGCGGTTGACGGCTACAATGATTCGAACGTGGGCACGATAGCGCTCCATTGGAATCTGGAGGTTGACCTGGCGGTGGCCATCACGAATGCGTCCTTCAGCGTGCCGATGGAGGAAGCCGACTGTTCCTTGTTTGTGACCAATGAAGCGGCCGTGGTCGGCACGATGCAGTGGCTGAATCAACGCACCGGCATGAGCGGGGCCTTTCCCGCCGCGCCGTTGGCGCGGACGATCGGCCCCATCGGGCTGGAGTTTGGCGCGAACACGATTGTCGTCTCGGGCACCAATGTAAATGGCAAGACCGGCAGCGCCAGCGTGACGGTCACGCGCGCGTGGCCGCCACAAGCATTTATTGCCATCACCAACGGCGCCACGGTGGTTGCGCCCGACGTCGCCAGCGTCGCGCTGGGCGGGTCGAACAATCTGTGCACGGTGGGGGTCATGACCTGGCACAACAGTGCGACGGACGAGAGCGGGACACTGCCGGTCGGCACGCCCTGGTGGACGATCAACACGATTGCATTGGTGGAAGGCGAGAACCCGATCACCGTCCGCGGCAGCAATGTGTATGGCCATGTGCAGCACGCGGCGCTGACGGTCACGCGCGCGATTCCACCCAATCGGCAGGTTGACCTCCGCAAGCGCGTGCCTGGGTACATGAAGGTCAAGCTGGCAGTGCTGAACTACGAGCCCCTCTTTGAGAACCATGGCAACCAGAAGTATTGGCAGTACTATGGTTTGACCGATCCGCGCATCTGCGTTCAACTGATAGTCGACGGCTTTCGGCATAAGACCGACGGCATGCTGGACTTTGAGATCGCGGTATGGACCAATGTGGACTTATTTCCGTACAGCCAGAGCACCAACGCGCTGGGCGAACACCGCTTCTCTGATGCCAGTTACATGGCCGATGCCAGTCATAATACGCCCGGCACGATGGACTACCTCTTCTGCCTGACCAACGATTTTCCCGAGGTGCTTGGCATGGTTGATCGCGGCGAAGTGGATCATGTCATCGTCGGTGGCGGTCCGTACTTCGGCTATCATGAAACGCTCATGTTGGGCAAGGGCGCCTCGTGGTGCAACTCCTCGCCGACCGTCTGGACCAATGAACGTACGATCTCCATGATGGGCATGAACTGTGAACGGGCCGGGAGTTGCGGGCACCCGATTGGCCATGGCCACGGCGAGTCAGTTATGGCGCAATGGTTCATGAACAGCGGCCTGCCATATATGAGCAATGGTGGCTATCCGCCCGTGGTCGAAGACTATGTTTCAAAGTTTACCAATATCAATGAGTTCGCTGCCTTTACCCGCTATCAGCGCGTGGTTGACTACAACATTGGTTGCGGCAACATTCACTGGGCGCCCAATGGCACGAATGACGGCTGGGGCTATGATTATTTCCGCAACTCGCCGGTCTTGAGCACGGCCGACAATTGGAACAGCCCGTATTATCCACAGAGCCTGACCAATGCGCCGCGCCTGATTCAGGGACGCGAATGGGACTTGTGCGACGAGAGCATGGACGAAACCGGCTTTTCATGGTGGTGGTGGAACCATTTCCCGCAACAAGTGGGCATCTATCGCGGCAAGTTGAATAATTGGATGACGTATGCCTGGGATTGGAACACCGCTTCCTACCCGCTCGGCGCTGACCAGCGGCCTGTCCTTACTGATCTTGATCTGGCCGGCTGGTTCACCTATCAAATCTATGCGCCGCCGGGCACCACGCAAGTGACCGTGCAGATCACGTCACCATCGCAGCCGGTTCAATGTGGCTTGCGCAAAAACTTCATCCCCAAAAACAACCGCTCAGGATCATGGTCGCCCACGCCAGCCTACCGCGCCTATGATGACTGGGCCGAGCGCACGACCAGCTATACCCGCGTGCTGACCGAATCCGACAATTACGGGCGCGGCCTGACGGGCTATTGGTATACCACATTTGGTAACGCGTTCGCGTCGCCGTCGGCGCGGCCGGTGTGCACCTATTCCGATGTTGCCCTGCAAATCTCGATTCTGCCGAAGCCGACCAACACCAGCGTGACCATCACCGTGACTGCGCCGACCGCTTCCGGTACCGTGGCCAACACGTATGCGCCGCTCACCAACATTGCCTGGACCATTGATGGTCTGCCGCAGGGCGTGCGTGCAACGCATCTGTATTACCAACTGACCAACGATGTTTCGGCATGGATTCCGATCTGCGCAGATTATGACTATCACCTGCGTTCGCCCTATCCATGGTATGTGCCAAACGGGGTGCTGTCCAGCAATGCGCGCGTGATTGTGATGGTCGAGGATGTCTATGGCGTCAAGTATTACGGATATTCCGCGCCGTTCAACCTGATCTGTCAAAGCAGTGGTGGTGTGGCGTGGGAGGAAACCGCTGGCGTCGCCGTGCAGAACGCCGATCTGCACTGGGATAGCGGCCAGGATTTTGTGCACAATCGCGACACCAATGAGGATGGCTATGTCTACGTGCGTTTCTTCACCGGCAGTGGCGGTGACGACGGCACCAGCCAGTGTTTTTGGCGTGTGCGCGCCGATCTGCCTATCACGGCGCTGTCGTCGCAATGGCAGCAGGTGTTGCATGTGCGCGCCAATCAGCAGAAATCCGAGTGGCTCTGCTCATTGAAGTACAACGACACGATTGTGATGAACGGCTGGTTGCCCGGCTATCCCGGCCTGCCCGGCTATCCGTGGAGCATTTTCTCCTTCTGGTTGACCAACAGCGCCGGCAAGCGCTCGCTGGCCAATGGCGTGCGCCGCGACGCGCCGCTGTGCTGGTATCCGGACAATGCCTACCCGAAAAACACTTGCCAGCCGGGCGGCTTCGTCGCTTGGACGAGCCCGCAAGCCTACCAACTGCTGGTGACCGATGGCGCCGGCAGCCTCAGCGGTGACGATTATGCCGACGGGCAGATTCGCCGCATCCAATCCGGGCAGAACACCACCCTCTACGCGGTCGAGATGACCACCAACAGCGGGGCGGCGTCCCGCTCGACGATCGATGGCGGCACGGCGTATTTCATCGAAGGGCCCGACAACACCACGGTCAGAGATGGTATCTGGTGCGCCACCAACATTGTGGCCAATCCTGCCAATCTGCGCGGCGCCTTCCCGCTGATTCCCTACAGCAGCATGGCCGCCGGCGCTGATGGCTGGAGCACGCCGAATGCAAACCGCCCGGTCGCCATTCATGCCATCGCCCCGCGCGACAACTATCTCTACAAGCATTTGCTGATCGTCAGTTTCTCGGCCGGGGACGCGGATCAACGCATGTATGCCTTCGACCTCGCCGCGCCGACCAATGGACCGGTGACCTTATACGGCGCACAGAATTTGTGGCCGGCCGGGCATGACAAATGGCTTGGCCAAGTTGGTAATTCCGGCCGCTATCTCTTCATGCTTGACGGCGCATTCGCCGATACGCGCCTGCTCCAACGGCTGGACTTGGGCGCCTGGGCAGCGCAGGTGGGTGTCACCAACCCGACCATGACGGTGGATGAAACTGTCACCACCGTGCAGCTCTTTGTGACCAATAATGCCTACACGGTCGGCGCCCTGCAATGGACCAATACCTGGGCCGGTGCCGGCGGTGTCGTGCCCGTGGCCGGTCTTGCAACGGTGCTGGCGGACGTTCCGGTCGCGCCGGGTGCAAACACGATCATCGTGACCGGCACAAACGTGTACGGCTATCTGGCCTGTTGCACCGCGCGCGTGCTGGTGGTTCCCGAACCCATCGGTCTGTGCGCCGGTGCAATAATATTTTTCTTGGCGCGTTGGCTGAGAAAAGCATAAGCCATGGCTTTGTTATGACTACACCTGTTCAACGGCGGCGTCGAATCGTTGCGCTGATGTTTGGTGCGGGGTGGCTGATCGCGGCGGTATTGTCTGCAGCCACGAGCAATGATGACTTCACCAACGCATGGGTGATTTCTGGCGCTACCGGCACCAGCTACGGCAACAATGTGGGTGCCACCACCGAGGCCGATGAGCCAGATCATGGCAGCGCCGGCGGTCCGTATCACTCACTATGGTGGCGTTACACCCCGGCCGCCAGTGGGCAGTTGACGCTGAACTCTGCTGACAGTGTTTCGCGCATGGGTTCGCTGCTTGCGACGACTATGGCAGTCTACACCGGCATGACAGTCAATGCTTTGACGCGCCTGACCTGGCATGACAACGCGCAGAACGTGCAGAGCCAGGTGCGTCTGCCGGTGCTGCGCGACACGGTCTATGCCATTGCGGTCGACGGCTACGATGCAGGCTCTATTGTGCTCCATTGGAATCTAACGGTTGATCTGACGGTGGCCATCACGAATGCGCCGCTCAGCGTGCCGATAGCGGAAACTGTTTGTTCCTTGTTTGTGACCAATGAAGCGGCGGTGGTCGGCACGATGCAGTGGCTGAATCAACGCACTGGCATGAGCGGGGCCTTTCCCGCCGCGCCGTTGGCGCGGACGATCGGCCCGATCGGGCTGGAGTTTGGCACCAATATGATTGTCGTCTTGGGCACCAATGTGAACGGCAGGACTGCCAGCGCACGCGTGACGGTCACCCGCACAGTGCCGCCGCACGCATTCATTGCCATTACCAACGGCGCCACCGTGGTTGCGCCCGACGTCGCCAGCGTCGCGCTGGGCGGGTCGAACAATCTGTGCACGGTTGGGGTCATGACCTGGCACAACAGTGCGACGGACGAGAGCGGGACACTGCCGGTCGGCACGCCCTGGTGGACGATCAGCACGATTGCATTGGTGGAAGGCGAGAACACGATCACCGTCCGCGGCAGCAATGTGTATGGCCAGGTGCAGCACGCGGCGCTGACGGTCACACGCGCGATTCCACCCAATCGGCAGGTTGACCTCCGCAAGCGCGTGCCTGGGTACATGAAGGTCAAGCTGGCGGTGCTGAATTACGAGCCCATCTTTGAGAACCATGGCAACCAGAAGTATTGGCAGTATTATGGTTTGACCGATCCGCGCGTCTGTGTTAAAATGTTGGTTGATGGCTTTCGGCATAAAACCGACGGCATGCTTGATCTTGAGGTTGTTTTGTGGACCAACGCAAACTTGTTTCCGTACAGCCAGAGCACCAACGCGCTGGGCGAGCATCGCTACTCCGATGCCAGTTACATCGCCGATGCCAGTCATAATACTCCCGGCACGATGGACTACCTCTTCTGCCTGACCAACGATTTTCCTGAGGTGCTTGGCATGGTTGATCGCGGCGAGGTGGATCATGTCATCGTCGGTGGTGGTCCGTACTTCAGTTATTATGAAACGCACATGTTGGGCAAGGGCGCCTCGTGGTGCAATTCACCGCCGACTGTCTGGACCAATGAGCGTACGATCGCCATGATGGGCATGAATTGTGAGCGGGCCGGGAGTTGCGGGCATCCGGTTGGCCATGGCTTTGGCGAGTCAATTCTGGCGCAATGGTTCATGAACGGCTACCTGCCATATGCGATGGAAGGGGGCTATCCGCCCGTGGTCGAAGACTATTTTTCAAAGTTTACCAATATCAATGAGTTCGCTGCCTTTTCCCGCTTTCAGCGCGTGGTTGACTACAACATTGGTTGCGGCAATATTCACTGGGCGCCCAATGGTATTAACGAAGGCTGGGGCTATGATTATTTTCGCAACTCACCGGTCTTGAGCACGGCCGACAATTGGAACAGCCCGTACTATCCGCAGAGTCTGACCAATGCGCCGCGCCTGATTCAAGGACGCGAATGGGATTTGTGCGACGAGAGCATGGACGAAACCGGCTTTTCATGGTGGTGGTGGAACCATTTCCCGCAACAAGTGGGCATCTATCGCGGCAAATTGAATAATTGGATG
>Ga0268284_1000881_pt1 | contig 17601 bp, 18 predicted proteins | sample saktaG_14_FD_190137 | JGI IMG/M metagenome (GOLD analysis project Ga0268284, IMG submission 190137) | Saline water microbial communities from Sakinaw Lake, British Columbia, Canada - sak_2013_06_06_40m | ecosystem: Environmental > Aquatic > Non-marine Saline and Alkaline > Saline ...
GAAGAGAAGAAAATTGCGCCCGCCGGGAAGAATTGCCTTCCCAACCGGTGCCGCAACTGCCATCACTCATCCCGTTAGCCAGCCCTTCGGGCCTCTAGCAGATTAACGGAAAATTGAACGCCCCCCTATTCGGCACCCCGCATAGTTCATCGCAATTAAGGATCTTGGATCGTCACAGGGATAAGCAACTCAGACGCATTCAAAGCAGATTGCAACACCTTCCCCAAGCAGCTAATCCAAAAGAACGCAGGAAAAGGAAAGATCATCTGAAATACTACGGGAAGCCGTTCAGCTACTTTGGGCAATTTGCGCACTCTGAAACTCCGGCAAAACATGACCGACCACAGCATGATTCGTTGGCGGACACGCCGCATTGTGTGCCCCGTGCGTCATCACGTAGGAATCCAATTATAAACTTACTGAGGCATGGCATTCGTGCGATTGCGAAAAACATAATGCAGGTTGTTAAGCGTTCGTCAGCGTGGTGGCACGGTTGCGGAGGGAAAGGGCCCAGCTGTTCATGAATGCCGGTTAGTGAGCGATGCAAACGCAGGTCCAAATCTGCCTGTCCGTCATGTTGGCGGCGGCGGAGCGGATCATTTCACCTGGGTAATCTTCGGGTGAGGAAAGCGCTTTGAGACGGGAATCCCCCTGAAAGCCTTCGCAAGGCCTCCCAATAACAGTTGTTTTGGGAGGACGTGGCGGGGGGCCGGGGGGATCGGGACCCATCTCCAAGCGATCCCGCAACCATGGTGTCGCCGCCGTGCTTGGCCGGCGGCTCCGGAGAACCGTCTTAAACGGTCGGAGGTAAGCCGGAGTGGGAGAGGGATCGCCCGGTTTGCAGCGCAGTGAAAACCGGGGAAACCCCGAACGGCTGGGCGCAGCCCTGACAAACCGGTTCGTCAAAAGGCGGAATCCCCCGTCCGGTCCCGGCGAATCCGCATGGATTGGCCGGGTCTGGACGGCATGAATTCGTGGGGGGCTTGAGGCGGTTCAAGGGCTGGAGTTCGTGAGGAACGAAGGAAGCTCGCAGCTTTGATCCGCCGGGCGCGGTGGGTAGGGGTTCGGGGACAGTCGTCCCCGGTAGGATGGGGCCAGGAGTGAACCCAACCAGAACCGGAAAACTTCCACGTCGTAAGAGGACCCCATGTCACAGCATGGAATATTACGAATCGGATCAGGATTGTGGTGTCCTGAATACGTCACGAAAAGGACCGAGAAACCTTCGTTCTTGCGACCAGTCGGTGACGGCGAAGAAAGCATGGGAAAACACCCCGCGAAATTCGTTTTCGAGAGCATCGCGGAAGTCCAAAGCGGTGTGCCGGGGATCGTTGCCGAAGGCTCCACAGCCCCACGCGCCGAGAATGAGGGATTCGTAACCTCTGACGCGGGCTATTGAGAGAACCCGGCGAATGCGGGATTTGAGCAGTTTACGGGAACGCGGCTGACCAATCCTCGGCGCATACGGTGCCGCGCAGGTGATCACGTCCAATAACCAAGGTTTATCAAGAACGCTGCCATCATCGCGGCGGAAGAAGGGCACGCTTGGAGAAAGAATGCACCAGTCGCTGGAATCCGGCTCCGGGCGCGATCTATGGAATTCATACATGAGGTCGCCCTCGAGAGTGAGGTAAAGTGCGCTGGATCGGCAAAGGCATTCTTCTTGAGCCAGCGCACCGTTGAGAAATCCGCCGCCGGGGTTGATACCGTTGGCGAAATTCAGTGCCAAAGGATGAAGTCCTTGGGCTTGAGCCCGTTGTGCTGAAAGCATCGTGGTTTCGTTGGCAACCTGGATGGTTGTGGAATCATGGCGTGGTGGCGGGCATGGTGGCAGCGGATGATCTTGAGGGAGGGTAATCCTGGCTGCCACCGCATGTTTGACCTCATCGCGCCAGACTACTGGTCGACCGGAGGAATCCTGATAGGTGCCGGCACGGGCGGCGGTGACCGCACTCTGTCCCAACTCGGCGGCGATGTGCCGAGGGATGGTCAAATCGCGGCGACAGATCTCCGCCAATTCGTCAGAGTCCGACGGTGGAAGGGTGATTATGGGTGATGCTTCCATTGAGGCAACGTTACGAGGGCCAGAGATAGACGAGCCCCACAGGTTCGATACGATGGGGTTTGACGGAATAGAACTCGCGGATGCTGTCGGGTTGGGGGAGATTAACGGAGCAACTCATGTTCACAGGATTCCAGCAATAACAGATGGGGGAGCCAAGGCCAATCCAAGAGAAATTCAAGGGGTTCGAGGCGTTTTTAACAGGTTCAAAGATGTTGTTAGCATCGGGGGCTGGACAAATGTGGGGATGGCGCGAAGAATTTTTCTGATTTTCCCGATTTTGGTAAGCAGTCTCCGCCACTGCCGTCACTCCGGACTGCTCCAAGTTCATCGCCAGGTTCAGCCATGCCTGCGCATCGGACGGCAGCATGCCGACCGCCGCCTTGAGAGGGTCGCCAGCGTGAAAACTTCGCGTGCCTCGCAGCGATAGCACGCCTCACATCCAGATCAAGCCAAGCGACGTGAGCCGTATGGTCATTGCCTGCTTGCTGACCTTGTAACGCTTCGCGAGGCGCGAGATTGCATGGTCGTCATCCGCTGTCACTAATCCGAGATCCTCCAGGTCCGCTCGAAGGAATTCCTCTGGCATCAAGATTTCCGCCGCAAACCGGTTTGCTTCGATTTCGTCGTCGTCGGTGCCCCCTCTAACACGCCGGTCTCGCATCTTGACCACTAGGCGGTCAACATGCAGCTCAGTCTTCGCGTGCAGGAGGAGGTGTCCAAGCTCGTGCCCAATGGTGAATCGCTGGCGGACGGGAGGATGGCTGGAGTTGACTCCAATCACTGCCGCAGACCCCGGTGCGCGCAGAATAAAGCCCGAGACATCGTCACTGTTCGGAGCGCTAGTCAGCTGTGCCCCCTGCTCTGTTGCCAAGGTCTCAATGTCCACTGGCGGCTCGGTGATACCGGCCTCATTCAGCAACTGTTTGGCCGTTTCTTTGATCAATTTCCAGCGGATCATTGTTTCGGATGCTGTTGGGAAAGTTTCTTGAGAGCAGTCTGTACAAACTCCGCGGCGTCACCAGCGGAACTCAGATCGGGACCCGATGGGCTTGCGGGCTCCAGGGGTGCGATCAGCTGTGCCGGAGTAAGGCCCAACGCTTCCGCGATTCCAAATACATGGTGCAGGAGGAGTTTCTGTCGCCCAGCCTCGATATTGACCACAGAAGCTCGGCTCAAGCCGGTCGCCTTCGCGAGTTCCTCCTGGGTCAGCTTTTTACCACGAGCCTCGCGAACGCGTGCGCCGGCCAGCTTGTAAAATTGTTTCAGATCTGGGAGGGCCATGGGGAATTCTGTCAAACCCGGACAGGGCATGCAAGCATTTCAATACGTTTGCAAAACGGACATCATAAAATAGCGTGTAATATTACTCGACATTTTGGCTGCATCGTTGATGATCCCTGTCGTCCACGGTTGTGGACACACTTTAACTCCATGAAACGCAACCCCACACAACCTGAATACCCGCACTGCGCAGCTGCCGAACGCCAAACGATGAACGGCAAACCGGTACTTTTCCGTGCCGCTAATACGGTCCTCAATGACGACAACGAGGCTTTCAAGGAAAAGCTTCTTTGTGACGGACTTGTCGTTAATCCCGGAGATGCCTGTGCTTACAGCTGTGCGTTCTGTTATGTCGAATCGATGCAGCGTTACCTTGCTCCGCCTATCTTGGCAGCCTATCGGCAAGAGCATGGTGCCCCTCTCCGTTTCGTGGATGCCGTCATCCGCAGGGGAAAGGCTGTCGACCTTTTGCGGGCGCAACTGCTGGACCGCCACGGGAGGAGGCGTTATTCGGATGATCACGATCATCGCGTCGTCTTCTCCTCAACCACGGTCGATGTTGCGGCGAACATGGAACTGCTGCGCGAGACCGCTGAGATTTGTAATTTGATCTTGGAATACACTGGCTGGCAGATTCGCTTGCTGTCGAAGAGTCATCTATTGAGCAAGTTGGTTGCCGATGACATGATTCCGAAATGCCATCACAAGAGACTGATTTTCGGATTTTCCACCGGCACGATTGACGAGCGTGTGGCCAAGGCCATTGAGAAAGGCACCGCCCTCGCCTGCAAACGGATTGAATCGCTCCGCTGGCTGCAAGACAACGGCTTCCGGACCTTCGGTATGATCTGCCCGAGTCTGCCTCAGGAGGATTATGACCGATTCTCGGGTGATGTCTGTGCCGCGATCCGTGTCGAAAAGTGCGAGCACGTTTGGGCCGAACCCCTCAATGTTAGGGGCGAGTCCTTGGCGAGGACGCTGAGTGCCCTTCAAACCGCGGGTCTCGATGCTGAAGCCGGGCGACTGGCGGCGGTTTCAGGCGCAGGACACGGGAAAGCTTGGGAGACCTATTCCCGAAAAACCTTCCTGGCTCATGCCCGTAACATTCCTGCGGAGAAACTCAGATTTTTGCAGTATATCGATGCCGAGTCCGCCGGTTGGTGGGCTGAGCGCCGCAAAAACGGTGCCATTTTGCTGGGAACGACGGCGAGAAACCTAGGCCTCACGGCAGGGAGCCATGGCTGGGTTGGGCGTGGTCATTCGTCGTCATAAATTAAAGCGCGACCTTAAACCCAAAGCGCGACTTTAATTTATCGTTGAGCTTTCAGCTTGGTTGTGGCATTTTCGGTCAGTGAGCACGCTTCGCTTCGATGTCATGTTGGATGATCCGCCCGGTTTCCGGGCGGATGCCGTTCTGGGCGACTCGTTTTTTGAGGTTTTGATCGAACCCCGAGATCTCCGTAGGCTGCGGGCCTCACTGATGGATATTGCCAGAATTGCGGCTGGGAGTCCAAGGCGCAGAGGGATCCTCGTATTGGACGGGCCGCAAATCTCCGAACCGCGGCTGGCCGACGAATGGGCGGGGGCACGAGCTGTGATTCGGCCCGAGGTGTTCAAACGGCTGGTAATGGTCGTTCACCATGAAGGGAAACCACCGCGAGCGGATGAATCGCTGACAGCCAAGGAGCGCGACCATATCGCGGCCATCGTGAAACACGAACGCGGTCATGCTGTCCGCAAGGTTGTCGGTCGGTCGGAGGCGTTCTTTGACATTCTCCGGCCCTTGCTGATTGGCTGGTTCCGCCACTCCGGTCCCCTCACCAGCAAGGAACTGTCCGCGCAAACCGGCTTTAGCTACCCCACCATATCAAATGCTCTGCGGGAATTGGAGCCATACCTCCTCCGGCATTCGGACCGGCGGGTAGAACTCCGCGCCTTTCCCAAAGACGCGTGGTTCAGGCTGGTCGCGCAGGCGGAAATCGTCCGTTTTACTCAAGCCTTTACCGATCCCTCCATGCGGCCCCGCTCGCCAGAGGTGCTGCTGCAACGCTTGAGGGAACTCAAACGATCCGACATCGCGGTCGGCGGGGTTTTGGGAGCTCGGCACTATTTTCCAGGGCTGGACCTGGTCGGCACCCCGAGGCTTGATCTCGTGGTCCATACTCTACGACCGGGTGGATCGCACGAATTCCTTCGCAAACTCGACCCAGCCCTCAAACCCGCCAAACGTGGCGAACCCGCCCGGGTTTTTGTCCACACCCTTTGTCGGCCCGTGACGTTGTTCCAGGAAAGTGGCGATGGGATTGTCTGGGCGGATGAAGTGGAATGCCTACTCGACCTCCATGAAGCGCGATTGGAATCCCAGGCAGTGGAATTCCTCGAACGCCTCACCCCCAAATCCATCCCATGAGTCAAATCTCCCCATCCAAAGTCCTCGCCGAAGTTGCCGCCGCGGTGCCGCCCGCCTGCCGGGAAAATGTTGTCATCATTGGCAGCTTGGCGGCGGGATATCACTTTTTTCAGGACGACGAATCGAAGGCCGTGCGCACCAAGGATGTGGATTGTGTTCTCGAGCCCTTCCATACCGCCGTCGGCGCGGGCCAGACCATCACCCGCCAATTGCTAGACGCCGGTTGGCAGCGCATGCTGACGGGGGCTCATCAAGATCCCGGAGACGCCCAAACCCCCGTCGATGAATTACCCGCAGTGCGGTTATATCCCCCGGGCGTGGATACTGAATCCGAGGAAGCGTGGTTCATTGAATTGCTGACGGTACCGGAATCGGCGGAGGGTGTCGGAAACAAATGGACCCGCCTGCCGTTGGCTGAGGGCCACTTCGGGCTGCCGACATTCCGGTTCCTGGCCATCACAGCCTTCGATCCGCTCCCGGCCGGCAATCTCGGCATTCGTTATGCACGGCCCGAAATGATGGCCCTGGCCAATCTGCTGGAACATCCAGAAATCAAATCCGATACCATGAGTTCGTTGTTCGCTGGTCGTTCGATCAAACGCAGCAACAAAGACCTTGGCCGGGTGCTGGCGATCACCACCCTAGCAGACCTCGATGATTACCGGCCATGGGCAAACTCCTGGCTCAACGCCCTCCAGACGTGTTTCCCGAACGAATGGGCGCAGCTCGCGCTGCGGACAGGGGCAGGACTTCGAGCATTGCTCAATAGCGGGAACGACTTTGAAGAAGCCTATCACACGTGCATGAACGGCTTGTTGGCCTCCCAACCACTGTCGTTGGAAGCCTTGCGTGCCGCAGGAAATCGCTTGTTGGGTGACGCCATTGAGACACTGGAGGAACTCGCCAAAGAGTAACGTTATAGACGATGAAAGTGAACAAACTGCAAGCGACATCCGGTTTTCAAACCGCCGCCAGCGGCACCTCGCAGGGATTTGGCGCAAAAAAATATTTTCAGATTCTTCTTGCTTAGTGTCTTGATTACACTAAGAAGACGTGCATGCCGTTCACATACGAATACCCCAGGCCTGCACTGACCGTCGATTGCGTGGTCTTTGGCTTTGATGGTGGAGGGCTCCAGGTGCTGCTGATCAGGCGGGCCTTGGAGCCGTTTCTGGGGTCGTGGGCGCTTCCCGGCGGGTTCGTGGACATGGACGAGGATCTTGATCAGGCGGCGCGTCGGGAACTTCAGGAGGAAACCCATCTAAGCCAGGTCTATCTGGAGCAACTTTTCACATTCGGAACACCTGGGAGGGATCCTCGGGGCCGTGTCGTGAGTGTCGCCTATTACGCCCTTGTCCGCCCGGACCAGCATCCCGCCACGGGTGATTCGGACGCGAGCGAGGCGGCCTGGCATCCGGTAGATCAACTGCCGCCACTGGCATTCGACCACACGCAGATTATCGCCAAGGCGCTCGAGCGCCTGCGCGGGAAAATCCGTTATCAGCCCGTGGGGTTCGAGCTTCTGCCAAAGCATTTCACCCTTACCCAGCTTCAGTCGCTTTACGAAGCCATTCTCGGTCGGACCATCGACAAGCGGAACTTCCGCAAGAAGTTGTTAGCCTTTGATCTCCTCATCCCGCTCGACAAATTCACCAGCGGTGCCCACCGCCCTGCCCGGCTCTATCGATTCGATCACCGGAAATACGACACTCTCGTCCGCCACGGCTTCCACTTCGAACTTTGACTCCCATGAATTCACCCCTACAAACCGATCTCTATCAGCTTACCATGGCCGCCGCCTATTGGCAGGCCGGGAAAGCCGACCAGGAAAGCGCCTTTCAATTGTTCTTCCGCGGTCTTCCATTCAAGGGAGGCTACGCGATCGCCGCAGGCCTCGCACCTGCTCTTGAGTGGTTGAAGGACTTCCGATTCAGGACGGACGAAATCGACTATCTGTCAAGTCTACGCACGAAAAACGATTATCCGCTCTTCCAACACGAGTTTCTCAGCTATCTAGCGGATCTTCGGCTCTCCCTGAATGTTGACGCCATCCCCGAAGGCAGCGCGGTCTTCGCGCACGAGCCACTGCTCCGGATTCAAGGTCCTATTCTGCACGCGCAATTGGTTGAAACCGCCCTGCTCAACATCATCAATTTCCAAACACTGATTGCCACCAAGGCCGCACGCATCTGCCATGCCGCCGCAGGAGGACCGGTGTTTGAGTTCGGATACCGACGGGCGCAGGGGTCAGACGGAGGACTGTCCGCAAGCCGCGCTGCCTGGATTGGCGGCTGCGAGGGAACATCGAATGTTCTAGCAGGAAAACTCTACGGCATTCCCGTGCGCGGCACCCACGCCCATTCCTGGGTCATGTCGTTTGATGATGAACAGGAGGCATTTGACCGCTATGCGGACGCAATGCCGGATAACTCGACCCTGCTAGTCGATACCTACGATACACTCAACGGGGTGGACCGGGCTATCGAGACTGCCCGCAAACTCCGCGACCGCGGTCATTGCCTCAGCGGAGTCCGTCTCGATTCCGGGGACCTCGCATGGCTCAGCCAGCAAGCCCGATCCAGGTTCGATGCAGCAGGTTTTCCGGATGTGAGCATCGTCGCCAGCAACGATCTTGACGAACACTTGATCGAGAGCCTCCGCCATCAGGGGGCAAGGATCGATATCTGGGGCGTGGGCACCAACCTTGTGACTGCTGCGGATCAACCCGCGCTCGGTGGTGTTTACAAGCTTGCAGCGCTCCGTCAGGAAGACGGGACATGGTTACCGCGCATCAAATTCAGCGAACAACGAGCCAAAAGCTCCATCCCCGGCAGGCTTCAGGTCAGACGTTTCATGAAGGATGGCCTATTCATCGGCGATGCCATTTACGACATCGACGCCCCCTTGCCGGAGCGGGTCACGAGTGTTGATCCGAATGATCCCTTGCGCCGGAAAACCATGCCCAATGACGCCGTGTTCGCGGATCTCTTGCAACCCGTGATGAAAGGTGGAGAACTGATAGGAGAAGCGCAGGATTTGTCCGTGGCTCGTGATGTCCGGCAACAGGCTGTCGAGAGCCTGCATCCCGGTATCCTCCGCCTCGACAATCCCCACCTCTATCCAGCCGGCATCGAGCAGAGCCTGCACGAGCGGAGGGAGACCATGATCGCCAATAATTTCAATCACTGATATGGACCGAACCGTTCTCAAAGCATGTCTTCTCGGTGGCGCATTGGGCGATTCCGTCGGCCTTCCGTCGGAAGGAATGAACGCCCGGCGCATCGCCCGTCTCAGGCCGGGGGCGCTGCGCCAATCACTGGTGTTCGGTAAGGGAATGGTCAGCGACGATACGGAGCATGCCGTGATGACTCTGCTGAGTCTGATGGATCATGATCGTGATGCGCGAAAATTTTCCGCGGCTCTCGCCTGCCGGTTGCGCTGGTGGCTCGCCTCGGTTCCCGCTGGCAGCGGGTTGGCCACAGCCCGGTCGCTGGTGAAACTTTGGCTGGGCTTCAAGCCGGCGAATAGCGGGGTATTCTCTGCGGGGAATGGTCCATTGATGCGTGCTCCGGTAATTGGTGCCTGGTTTGGAGAGGATTCGGAAAAGAGAAACGAGTTTGTTAGTGCGTCCACCATGATCACGCATCGTGATCCACGGGCCACGGAGGCCGCGCAGATGGTCGCTCACGCCGTCGCGTTGGTCGCCACTGGGACGTTGACTGAAGATGAGATTCTGGACTGTTTGCAGACGGACATCGGAAGTGACGATTTAAGAACGCGCTTTCAGAAACTCAGGGAGAGTTCGCGGGCGGGTGAAAGTGTTGAAGACTACGCCAACTCGATTTCAAGAAAGCCGGGATTTGTGAGTGGATTCGCGCCCGAAACGGCCTGTGTAGCCATCTACGCATGGCTGCGCCATCGTGGTGTTTTCAGAATGACAATCGAATCGGTTGTCAGGGCGGGTGGAGATACCGACACGGTCGGATTCGTCGCCGGATCTATCGCCGGCACGGAGTGTGGCCCGGATGGTCTGGTGCCCGATTGGTTGGCCAATCTCCGGGATTGGCCGATTCACGCAGGATTCATCGAACGCATCGCAGCCGGAAACAAATCACGCCATCCCAATTGGCCAATGAGTCTCGTACGGAACATGTGTTTCCTGCTCATTGTTCTCACCCACGGATTCAGAAGGCTCCTTCCCCCATACTAAATCACCATGCAATTTCTCAAAGTCGCTGCCGTAGCGCTGAACCAGACGCCCCTCGATTGGTCGGGAAACGCCGGTCGCATCCGCAAGGCGTTATCACAAGCGCGGGCCGAAGGTGCGGGACTGGTGTGCCTGCCGGAGTTGTGTCTAACGGGATATGGTTGTGAGGACGCGTTCTTCGCCCCCGGCACTTGTGAGCAGGCGTGGCGCATGCTGGAGGATCTGCTGCCAGAGACCCGCAATCTTGTCGTTGCCTTTGGACTGCCAGTCACCCACCAACGGGCGCTTTTCAATGTCTCGGCGGTGGCGGTGGATGGTAAGCTGGTTGGGGTGTGCGCGAAGCAGAATCTCGCGGGCGATGGCATCCACTATGAACCCCGCTGGTTCAAGCCCTGGCCGGTCGGGGTGGCGGACCTCTATCAGACCCCAGACGGAAGCGTAATTCCCATCGGTGATCTGGTGTTTGACATCGGCGGAATCCGTCTAGGATTTGAAATCTGTGAGGACGCCTGGGTGGCGGATCGTCCCGGAGCCCGGCTCGCAGCGAGGGCTGTGGATGTGATTCTCAATCCGAGCGCCAGCCACTTCGCCTTCGGCAAGGCAGAGATCCGCCGCCGCTTTGTGGCGGAAGGATCCCGCTCGTTCGGGGTTGCCTACGTGTATTCCAACTTGCTAGGTAACGAGGCCGGCCGTGTGATCTATGACGGACAACTTCTGATCGCCGAGAAAGGCGAATTGATCGCGGAAAGCCGACGCTTCGGGTTTCAGGATTTCCGGGTATTGAGCGCGGTGATCGATCCGCGGGCAGGCAGGGTGGAGAAGATGAGGATTGCCAGTCATCGTCCGGTGCTTCCGGCGTCTGCAGATCCGGGTGTAGTCAAGGTCGGCCACGACTGGCCGGTGGTGGCACCCGAAATCGAGCAACCGGATTGCGATGCATCAGCGGACACCAAGGAGGATGAATTCACCGCCGCCGTCACTCTCGGTCTCTTCGACTATCTGCGAAAGAGCCATTCCAGCGGTTATGTCGTTTCGCTCAGCGGTGGCGCTGACTCGGCGGCGGTTGCTTGTCTGGTTCGTCTGATGGTGGATCTCGCCCGGAGCGATCTTGGCGAGGAAGCGGCAGGCAAGCTTCCCTCCACGGACTTCGGCGACATTCTGCTCACTGCATATCAGGCTACGGAAAACAGCGGAACCATTACCCGGAGCGCGGCGTCCGTGCTTGCGGAAGCACTTGGTGCCACCCATCTGGATCTTGATCTGACGGAAATCCACAAGGCATACGTGAGTCTCATTTCCAAGGCGCATGGGCAGGATCTGAGTTGGGAGAAACATGACATTGCCCTACAGAACATTCAGGCCCGCGTCCGTGCGCCCGGTATCTGGATGCTTGCCAATCTCCGCAATGCGTTGCTGCTTACCACCAGCAACCGCAGCGAAGCCGCTGTCGGTTATGCCACCATGGACGGTGATACGGCGGGCGGGTTGGCACCGATTTCCGGCATCGACAAGGAATTCCTCCTTCAGTGGCTGCGCTGGCTTGAAACGACCGGACCCGTAATCAACGGTGAACGCAGACCGCTCCCGGCGCTCGCCGTAATCAACTGCCAGCAACCCACTGCCGAACTCCGGCCTTTTGGTGCGGCGCAAACCGACGAGGATGATCTAATGCCCTATCCGGTTTTGGACTTCATCGAGCGGTCGGCGATCCGGGATCACCTTGGCCCTGCGGAGATTTTCGAACTGTTGCAGGTGCGATTCCCTGCTCATTCCCGTGAGCGACTCTGTCTATGGACTCACAGGTTTTTCACGTTGTGGAGCCGAAACCAATGGAAACGCGAACGCTATGCGCCGGGTTTCCATCTGGATGACGAAAATCTGGACCCCAAAACCTGGTGCCGTTGGCCGATTCTCAGCGGCGGTTTCCAAGATGAACTCAAAACATTGAAACCATGAACGCAGTTCGAGCGGATATCACCACCCTGAACGCCGATGCCATTGTCAACGCGGCAAACTCAAGCCTGCTTGGCGGGGGTGGAGTTGATGGTGCGATTCATAGGGCGGCCGGCCCGGACCTGGTCCACGAATGTCGCTTGCTGGGTGGATGCAAAACAGGTGAGGCGAAAATCACCAAGGGCTATCAATTGCCCGCTCGCTTTGTGATACATGCGGTGGGTCCGGTTTGGAACGGAGGAGGAGCCCGCGTAGCCGAATTACTTGCGTCGTGTTATCGCAATTCTCTCCGCCTGGCGCTGGAGCATGGATTGAAAACCATCGCTTTCCCTTCTATCAGCACCGGCATCTATGGATACCCGATTGAAGAAGCCGCAAGGATCGCCATCGATGTGGTGGCGGAGCATGACCGCGACAACCCCGGGACGCTACAGGTGACATTCTGCTGCTATTCCCAGAAGGATCTGGATATCTATCAAACATTGCTGGCGGAATCCCGGAGCCGGGTGTCGCCGGTTGCCTCCGCAGCCGTTGAGGATCGCCGCGCCGGTTGCCTGCTCGGACTCGCGACGGGTGACGCCCTTGGTACGACTTTGGAGTTTACCCGCCCCGGTAGTTTCAAGCCCATGACGGACATGGTGGGAGGCGGTCCTTTTCACTTGCAAGCCGGTCAATGGACGGATGATACGTCGATGGCGTTGTGCCTCGCGGCAAGCCTGATCGAATGCGGTTTTGATCTCCGGGACCAGATTGAGCGTTACGTGCGCTGGTGGAAGGAGGGGTATTTCAGTTCGACCGGAAGCTGCTTTGATATCGGCAACACAGTGAGCGCTGCGCTTCGGGCCTTCATGCGGACCGGCGAGCCGGTCAGTGGAAGCACGGATCCTTATTCGGCGGGAAACGGTTCGATCATGCGGTTGGCTCCAGTGCCGTTGTTTTTCCAAAACGCCGACGACTGTATTCATTTCTCCGGTGAGAGTTCCCGCACCACGCACCAGGCACCAACCGCGATTGATGCCTGCCGATACCTTGGGGGAATCCTCTGGGGGCTTCTGCACGGAGCGTCAAAGGCCGAAGTATTAACACCGATGTATCATCCTTCCGGGATGGCATGGACGAATCTGGATCCGGCCATCTCGGAGATCGCGATGGGTTCGTTCAAGGTCAAGGAACCTCCGGAGATCCGTGGCAGCGGCTACGTGGTGGCTTCGTTAGAGGCGGCGTTGTGGGCGTTTCACAAGTCGGAATCATTCGAGGAAGGAGCCTTGCTGGCCGTGAACCTGGGGGAGGACGCCGATACCACGGGTGCGGTTTTCGGCCAGATTGCAGGAGCGTTTTACGGAAAATCCGGAATCCCCGGCCGCTGGTTGGAAAAACTGCATGACAAGGAGTTGATGGAAAAAATGGTTCAACAACTGATAGGGCCCGATAAGACCAACCCATGAAAAGCATATGAAAGCACTGATACTCGTGGATATTCAAAACGACTTTCTTCCCGGCGGCGCACTCGCTGTGCCCGGTGGCGATGAAATCGTCTCCTTAGCAAACCGTTTGATGGAGGATTTCGGTATCATCGTCGCCACCCAGGATTGGCACCCACCCGACCATGGTAGTTTCGCCGCCAACCATCCTGGCAAGGAGGTTTTCGAATCCATCGATCTCCATGGTTTGCCCCAGACGTTGTGGCCGGTTCACTGCGTGAGGGATGCTTCCGGTGCGGAGTTTGCCCCCGGACTCGATGTTCGCCGGATCACCCGCGTGTTTCAAAAAGGAACACGGCCGGAAGTCGACAGCTACAGCGGGTTTCATGACAACGGTCACCGCCATAGCACCGGTATGGCGGACTGGCTCAGAGAACAGGGCGTGACTCATCTCACTGTCTGCGGGCTGGCGACCGATTATTGTGTGAAATTCACCGCGCTCGATGCCGTCAGCGAAGGTTTTCGGGTGACTCTTTCCCTAGCAGCATGTCGTGGAGTGAATCTCATGGCGGGAGACGTGGACAAGGCCGTTGAGGAGATGAGGGGAGCGGGAGTCGATATTCAATGAGCCGACCACCAGCAGCGCTAGGGATCGAGGTGCTCGTCATTTCGGCGGTGACGACGCTGTTGCTTGCCGCATCGTGGTTCAAGTGGCTGCCACTGGATTTCACGGAGGCCCTTGGATTTACAACCGGAGCGGTCTGTGTATGGCTCGTTACGAAGGGCAACATCTGGAATTGGCCCGTGGGGCTGGCCAACAACCTGTTTTTTGCGGTCTTGTTCTGGAAGGCCCGGCTTTTCGCAGACTTCGGTCTCCAGGGAATCTATCTGCTTCTTGGCATCTACGGGTGGTGGGAGTGGCTGCGCGGCGGAGAAAACCACACGCGGCTAGCCATCTCACGAAGCTCACGTAGCGAATGGATCGGTATTTCCGTGTTCCTCGTTCTCGGTACTTTGGGCTTGCGCGAAATCCTGCAGGCCGTGAATGGATCGGCGCCGTTGTGGGACGCGGTGACAACTGTGTTGAGTCTCGCCGCGCAATATCTGTTGTGCCGGAAACGCATTGAGAACTGGTTCTTCTGGATTGCCGCGGACGTCATCTACGTGCCATTGTATCTATCAAAACAACTGCCTTTGACCGCACTGCTTTACGGAGGGTTTCTGGTGCTCTGCGTCATTGGATGGAGGAGATGGAGAAAGGAGCTCGGCGCATGAATCGATCCGCTGATTTTGGTCTAGGTGTGGTGATTGGCAAATTCCTCCCCCCTCATCGCGGGCACCGGTTTCTGATCGAGACGGCGCTTTCCCGTTGCGAGCGGGCAGTGGTGATCGTCTGCGGCAAACCCGAGGATCCCATTCCGCCGGAGTTGCGAGCCGGGTGGCTGCGGGAACTGGTGCCTGCCGCCGAGATCCTGCTGATCGACGACCGCTACGATGAAAATGATTCCCGGGTTTGGGCGGATAACACCATCGGCTGGCTGGGCCGTCCGCCGGACGCGGTGTTTACCTCGGAACATTACGGCGAGGCCTATGCCGCGCACATGGGATGCGTCCATGTTTCCGTCGACCCAACCCGGGTGGCCGTCCCATGCAGTGGCACCGCGGTTAGATCCGATCCCTTTTCGATGTGGGATTTCATTGATCCTCCGGTGAGAGCGTGGTTTGCAAAGCGGGTGGTGGTGGTGGGCGCGGAATCCACCGGCACGACCACCCTGGCAAGGGATTTGGCCCGGGCGTTGAAGACCGTATGGGTGCCGGAATACGGACGGGAGTATAGCGAACGAAAACAAGCCGCCGGTGACGAAACCTGGAGTTCCGAAGAGTTTCTTGCAATCGCCCGCGAGCAAACGCGGATTGAAGATCAGGTGGCACGCCTGGCCAACCGCATTCTCATCTGTGACACGAACGCTTTCGCCACCTGTCTGTGGCACCGGCGGTATATGGGTTTTGACCATGAGCCATTGGAGGAATTTGCCAAAGGGTGCCGTGCCGATCTCTATCTCCTAACAGGCGATGAAATTCCGTTTGTCCAAGACGGCCTGCGCGATGGAGAACACATCCGCCACGAAATGCACCAGTGTTTTGAAACGGCGCTCGCGCAGCAGCACGTCCCGTGGTTGCATATTTACGGGTCCGCGGAGGAACGGCTGAATGCGGCCATGAAGGTGATCAACGAACTGCTGCGGCCATAGGACCGTTATTGAAGTGGCACGGTCATTACTGCCTGTTCGGCAGCGTCAATATTCATCCGTGAGAAGAATCGTGGTGATCCGGCGGTCCCATTCCGTGATGACGTAAATAGCAACACGAGGTCCGGACGCTGCCACGACGTAGTATTTGGAGAGAATCCGCTCGCCGTTTGTTAGCGCCAGATCATTGGCTTGCTTGTCGTCGGCACAGAGGTCCCCCATTCACCACAATGATGCCGGCGGATGAAAGGAATCAGGTCAATCCCTAGCGACATGACGCCGGAAGTGGCGACGATTCTGCCGAGATAGAATTTGGGTTCGAGTTTGGAATATCCCATGGGTAGTTGTGGATGGTTTGTGTGTCTGGTTGATCCTTGGGAGCCATTCCCAGACATGGAATTGCAGACCCCGGTTTTCATAACGGGATTTGATTCCGCCGGCATGGACCCCCGCTCGAAAGCGCGGGAGGAGGGCGGCATTCTCGGTCAGAGCTGGCCTGCGACGTGGTGCATGAGCGGCTGATGATACTCCGCAGGGGTTTCCTTCATGATGCCCCGCAGGTCCGAGGCGGTCATTATCAGGCCCAGCCGATCTCTCAGACGGCCGAAAAGCTCGCTATACGATTGGTCATGGAAGGACAACCAGACCGCGGGATGATTCGTGATGGATTCGATGAATTCCGCACGAAGCACGGCCGGCTTTCCATAATAATAAAAGGCGCAGTATGGATAGGAAATCGCCAGCATTGCGGCCCGCCTTGCCGGCGGCATGCCTAACCGGCATCGGAATGCCGCATAGGGCGCCAACTGTGCGCATTCAAATAGCTGGGAGTCCGTCAATTTGGATGCCGCGTAGCGGATCATTTCCTGCGGGTGATCGACCACGGCCTTGTTCACAAGATCTGGAGGAAGCTCTTTAAAGGCGTGCATGACCGGGCCACGCAAGCTTCGCCGCACACATGATTTGATCTGCCTTCTTGACAGGCAATTCTTGAAATGGGCCAGCGCGATGAGTGGATGGTTGATAATGCAGAGGGCGATCTCAGCACTCGTGGCTCTTGAGGGAGCCAGGATGAGAAAACGTTCCGGTTTGTTTTGACGCCAATGTTCAATTTGCCTGGAGAGGATGTCGTCGAGCCATGCTGGATGGGATTCCGCGAGAAATTCCATCAGAACCAAGTCACATGAATCGACCTGCCGGTCAGCATCGATATTGCATAGTTCCACCTGATCTATGACCTCCTGCTGCAAGTGGGAAGTGCAGGCCAGTTCCAGTCGCCGGGGCACACAATCGTGACCGATGCGAAAATATTGGTAGGTGAAGTCTCCCTCTTTGCGCTCTCTTGAGCGAATCACGACCAGATCGCGCTGATGGACGTCAATGATCAACGCACTGGGTTTGCCCTCGTCACGCCCGAGGATGGCCCCCTGGCTGGTCACCGGGCCACCGGGGCCGGAGAAGAAAATGCGGCTGATTGTTAGTTTTCTCCAGGTGTGGAATCCCTCCCTGTATTCGAAGACGAGTCTCGCCGTGGATGGGTCCAAAGGTTTGCAGGTATGTTTCATCATTGCAGTGTACTGTTAGGGAAGCTGGTGGCTGCCGGAGTGCTCCGAACTCTTCCCAGTGCTGCATCCCGACCAAACCGTAGCCGGCCACACGCAAGTGCCACCGGGCCGGAGTTTCTCTTCAGACCGTCCACCCCCCACACCCGCGAACCACGTCCCCCCACCCGGCCAACATCCTCTGCCTCTTCATCGCAACGGGGTCATGCTAAAAAGCATGAAACCTTGCCGAGCGGCGAGCGTGGGGGTGTGGTCAGTCAAGGGAGGGGAATCGCCCGGGTTGCAGGCCGACAGGCCGAAACTTGGGGACACCCTTGACTGACCGAGGGGGGAACCCCCTCACTGGAGTTTGGCCCCGTTTTTTGGGCGGTAGGATCTGTTAGCTCATGTGGATCCCGCTGGTTGCTTGGTTAGGCGGCGTCGAAGAGTATGGCCGGCAGGTCAGGCATGGGT